>Ga0307475_10000303_pt1 | contig 29869 bp, 28 predicted proteins | sample atmos_gasesECM1C_FD_203317 | JGI IMG/M metagenome (GOLD analysis project Ga0307475, IMG submission 203317) | Hardwood forest soil microbial communities from Morgan-Monroe State Forest, Indiana, United States - atmos_gasesECM1C_515 | ecosystem: Environmental > Terrestrial > Soil > Temperate... | reverse complement strand
GCTGCGAACCGCGCCGTGCTCAACGCCTACGAACAAGCGGAAAAGGAGGTGCCCGATGCGCATGATCCGCGTCTGCGCATCGAGCACGCGCAAGTGCTCGCACCGGAGGATATTCCGCGCTTCGCGAAACTCGGTGTCATTGCTTCGATGCAGCCTACGCATTGTACTTCCGACATGGCCTGGGCAGAGCAGCGCCTCGGTCCAGAGCGCGTTAAGTACGCCTACGCCTGGCGCTCGGTGAAGGATTCCGGGGCGCACTTGCCGCTGAGTTCGGATTTTCCCGGCGAAACGCTCAACCCGTTCTATGGAATCTATGCAGCCATTACGCGACAGGACCCGCAGGGTAATCCGCCAGGCGGCTGGCAGCCCGAGCAGAGGCTCACGCGCGAAGAAGCCCTGCGGGGTTACACCCTTGAGGCGGCTTATGGGGAGTTTCAAGAAAACAACAAGGGTTCGCTCGAAAAAGGCAAACTGGCCGATTTGACGGTCGTTTCGAAAGACATCACGAAAATCCCGCCGGCGGAGATTCTCTCCGTCCAGGTGCTGAAAACCTTCGTCGGCGGCAAAGTGGTCTACGACCTAGGCGCCCATCAGTAAGCGCAAAGAAAGTAAGCGGAAACATAACCGCGATGGATGTCGTGAATAAGCGGTTTGCTGGCGAGCAGTACGGAGTTTCGGTAAGATGTTCGAGAGAATCGGAGACGAAACGGGAGGAAAATCATGAGCGTTGCGGTAGGACAGACGGCGCCAGATTTCACGCTGCAAAATCAGGATAAGAAGGAAGTGAAGTTGTCGGACTTTGCGGGGAAAAGGAACGTGGTGTTGCTGTGGTATCCGCTGGACTGGAGCCCGGTTTGCACGAGCGAACACGCGTGCTTTGTGAATGACATGAAAAAGTTCGAGACGTTGGATGCGGAAGTGCTCGGCGTGAGCGTTGACAGCGTATGGTCGCACAAGGCGTTCGCGGACAAAATGGGCATCAAGTATTCCTTGCTCGCGGATTTTCATCCCCGCGGCGCCATGAGCGAAAAGTACGGAGTGTACCTGGCCGACAAAGGAATCACCGGCAGAGCCATTGCCATCGTGAATAAAACGGGGAAAATCGCTTGGTTCAAGAATTACGACATCCCCGTAGTGCCCGACTTGCAAGAAGTCGCCGCCGCCCTGTCCCAAGTAAAAGCCGCCACCGCCTGAGGGCCCAGCCAAGTCTTCCGCCAACTTCAAAGAATCGTCTGGATTTGGGCGTCAATGGAAACGTGCGTGGCGGAAAAGCCGTTGATCGAGAATTTCCTGCCGCTGCCTTCGGTGAAGCGAAAAAAACGGCTGATGTGATAATCCTCCTCGTAAGCCGAAAAAAGACGCTCGGTTTCGGCGGGCGAGAGAGCGAAGGCGGAAAGTGCGACCGGCCGGCCAAATTCACCGGCATGCAAACGGTAGGCACGCACGAGTTCGTCGAGGGACATGAGGGGAGCGCGTCGGGCGGCTTCGGCGCTCATGGATTTCTCCTTGGCCGAGTCTACCTCGTGCAAAGTCTGAAAAAAAGGTCCGATAGGAAGCAACGGGGCGTGGCTGCTTTCCGAGCGGTCCGCAAGACTAAGCGATGACGAGGTGCTGAAAACGCTTCGAGAGTTTCGCATGCTCTTCGCGAATCTCCCTGGGCAGGCGCGCGCCGAATTTCATCAAGAATTGTTTCGCGTCTTCCAACTCCGTCTCCCAATCGGCGGGATTCACCTGGAGCAATTCGTTTAACGAGTCATCGGAAATCTTCATTCCGTCGAGCGTCAAACCACCCCTTGCCGGCACATAACCGATGGGCGTTTCCTGCGCCGCACCGCGGCCTTCCACGCGTTCCAGGATCCACTTCAGCACGCGCACGTTCTCGCCGTAGCCGGGCCACAAGAATTTTCCTTCGGCGCCTTTGCGGAACCAGTTCACGTGGAAAATCTTGGGCGGCTTCGGGATTTTCTTCCCCATCTCGAGCCAGTGTGTGAAATAGTCGGCCATGTTGTAACCGCAGAACGGCAGCATGGCCATCGGGTCGCGCCGCGTGATTCCCACGTCGCCCGTGGCCGCGGCGGTGGTTTCCGAGGCCATCGTCGCGCCGACGAACACGCCGTGCTGCCAGTCAAACGATTCGTAGACTAGGGGCGCGACGCGTGCGCGCCTGCCCCCAAAGATAAACGCGGAAATCGGCACGCCCTCGGGGGCTTCCCATTGGGGCGAGATGCTCGGCGACTGCTTGGCCGGAACGGTGTAGCGGGCATTCGGGTGGGCTGCCGGGCCCTTGGAGCGATCCCAGAGCTCACCTTTCCAGTTCGTGAGCCCCACGGGAGGTTCGCTGCCGATTCCTTCCCACCAAGGCGCTCGCTCGGCGGTCATAGCAGTGTTGGTGAACAGGGTATTCTTGCGCAGCGCTCCCATAACATTTGGATTGGTCAATATGCCCGTGCCCGGCGCCACTCCGAAAAATCCCGCTTCAGGATTGATCGCGTGCAAATAGCCGTCCTCGGCGATTTTCATCCAGGCAATGTCGTCGCCCACGGTCCACACACGGTAGCCCTGATTCTCAAGCGCCGACACCATCATGGCCAGGTTGGTTTTGCCACAAGCGCTGGGGAACGCTGCGCCCATATAGGTCACTTTTCCGCCAGGCGATTCAAGTCCCAGGATGAGCATGTGCTCCGCCATCCAGCCCTGCTCCCGGGCCATTACGCTCGCGATGCGCAGCGCAAAACACTTTTTCCCGAGCAAGGCGTTCCCGCCGTAGCCCGACCCGATGCTCCAAATCAGTTTTTCTTCCGGGAAGTGCACAATGTAACGCCGCATAGGATCGAGGTCGCCGAGCGAGTGCAGTCCGGGAACAAATTCGTGCGAAGAGCCGAGGCGGTCCATGGCCACTTGGCCCATGCGCGACATAATGCGCATGCTCGCCACAACGTACGGGCTATCCGTCGCTTCCACACCGACTTTGCTGATGGGCGAATTCACCGGCCCCATGATGTACGGCACGACGTACATGGTGCGCCCGCGCATGGCGCCATCGAACAGTGCACCCACTTTGCGTTTTGCGGCGTCCGGATCCATCCAGTTGTTCGTCGGCCCGGCTTCGTCTTTGTCGCGCGAGCAGATAAACGTCAAATGCTCGGTGCGTGCGACATCATTTACCGAGCTACGGTGCAGATGGCAATTGGGGTAAGTCTTTTCGTTGAGTGTGAAGGTGTCTCCGGCGCGGAGCAACAGCTCGACCATGCGCCGGTATTCCGCTGCGGACCCGTCGCAATACACGACGCGGTCCGGCTTGGTAAGCCGCGCTGCCTCCTCAACCCAGCTCTCGAGCGGAGTTGCCACTTGCTCTCCCTGTCAGCAGACGCTTGGCCGCAAAGTCTCTGGCGCGGGGCCCGGAGCCTTTTGCGACACTTACGGCACCCAGCGTGAAACCCCTCGCAACGCGACGCCACGGAGCGAAATGGATTCGCCCATGCCAACAGCCCTCTATGAGGCGGGAATTCACGGCCCGGGTTGGCAGGGCGAGGGCGCGATGATTCTACCCGAACACAGTCTATGTTACGGATTGCCTCCCACGCAACTCGGGGCAAGTCAGGTGCTTGGAATCGGGTTGCGATTCGGTCGACCGGGGCATCTTGGCAGGCGAGTTGCTGTAGATTAGAGACGCTTTCCGGAAGAAGAAATTGTGCAGCAAAAACGAATGCGACGGTCTGCGTGTGGTCCTGGTCAACACGCGGAACCCTTTGAACATCGGCGCGGCGGCGCGCGCGATGAGCAACTTTGGCTTCTTGCACCTGCGTGTAGTGAATCCCTTCGAATTGGTCTTCCGTGAAGCGCGTTCCGCCGTGGGAGCGGCGCCGTTGCTTGCCCGAGCGGAGGAATTCAAATCCTTGGCGGAGGCTGTAGCGGATTGCTCGCTGGTGGTCGGTACATCGGCCGTAGGCCGCCGCGACCCACAACACTTAGTGCGGGATTTGCGCGAGGGCGGACGCATGATCCGAAAGCGCCTCGGTCGAGACCGCGTAGCCTTGCTGTTCGGCTCGGAGAAGCGCGGGCTTTCGAACGAGGACCTGAGCCATTGCCACTGGCTGCTGCGTGTCCCGACTCGTGAAGAGCACCGCTCGATGAATCTGGGCCAAGCGGTCGCCGTCTGTCTCTATGAACTGGCGCACGAAAGAAGATCTATTCCCGACCGGGAAAAAGCGGTGCTGGCCACCGCAGGCGATCTTGAACGGCTCACCTCTGTTCTGCTTGGTGCCTTGCGTGCCAGCGGCTACTTGAAGCCCAAAGCAGGCAGCGAGAACAAATCGCGCGCGGCAGCGCCGGCTGAGGAAAAAATTCGCCGCTTGATTCGGCGGATGAGTCTATCGGCGCGAGACGCCGAACTCCTCCTCGGGATGGTCCGGCAAATACTGTGGAAGATAAAAGCGTGAGGCGGCGAGCGCTTGGGCACCTGGGGAGCAGCAGGCTGCGCCCCGTAAGGTCGAACTTGTTTCCCAGCGAATCGCAGCACTTCCAGCCAGGCCGCCCGGTGACCGCCCACGGTCATTGGCGTAATACTTCAATCGGCTTCGTCGGATCGTTGGGCGGATGGCAGGAAATCAGCACGGCCGGCAGCCTGGGCGGCTGAGGCGCAAAGGCGGAGAGATCTTTTGCGGGCGAGTGCGCATTTGATCGCTTTTCTCGGCCATCGTAGGCGGGCGGACGCGCACCCAGGGTTCACTGTTTGTCCAACTTTCCACAGACTTTTGGAGCCTTTGGACCGAGGAAAATGGTAAGGTTATCGGTGCCCAATCGTTCAGCACCCGGGCCCCAGCGCCTTCAATCTTGTAGATCATCGGAGAGTACATGGAAACGAGCTTGACGCAGCGAGCGCCAGTGGCACAACCGTGGCATAGGCCGTTCTGGAAACCGGTTCACGGCAAAGAAGGCGTTTTCACTTATCTGATCCTGATTCATGTGCTTTCACTCATCGGCCTGATCCTTTTTCCCCTTCCCAGCCTGAAGGTTCTTGGCCTGAACGTGCTGTTCACGGCATTGGGCGGTCTTGGCACAACCGTGTGTTATCACCGAATGCTGGCGCACAAGACGCTCAGAACCCACCCGATCGTCGAGCAGTTCCTGATCTTCTGGGCCGTCTTCAACGGCTCGGGACATCCGGCCAGCTGGGTCGCTTATCATCGCCTTCACCATGCGGTCACCGACCAGCCCGCCGATATTTCGAGCCCGAAGCAAGGCGGCTTCTGGTGGGCGCATCTGCGCTGGCTGTACCAAACCGAGCCCGCGGACAAAAAGCGCTGGGCGCCCGAAATGACGGGCGGCATTTACAAAATCTGGGGTTGGGGGGAGACGCCGGTTATCCTGCTCTCGATTTTCATCGGACCGATTCTCGGCTTTGGCTGGATGGGCTTTTTCTGGATGGGCGCGCTACGGCTAGTCTACTCGCTGCATCTGCAATGCCTGGTGAACAGCCTGACGCATCTTGGCGAAGCCGAAGAGGGAGGCGACTCGAGCGTCAACGTCTGGTGGCTTGGTCCCTTCCAACTAACCGCCTGGGGCGAGAACTGGCACAAGAATCATCACACGCACGCGGGCTCCGCGCGCCTGGGACTGCGCTGGTACCAGACCGACATCGGCTGGTATTTTATCTGCTTGCTCGAAGCCGTGGGATTGGCTCACTCGGTCAAGCGGCCTCGAGTCTCCTAAACCATCCGCGCTGTTAAGGAGTGCAGCAGACTCCAATTGAGGTGGAGCTTTGGGAATTTGCAAGAAATTCTTGGCTGCTTTTGCGTGGTTGTTTCTCCTGGTGTCGGTACCCACGGCTGATCCACAGACTCCATCTGAGACGTGTAAGAGCGACGATGCAGCGAATATCGTCCAGCTTGACGAACGAAATGAGAGAGTTTTTGTGGTGACCAGCCTAGACAGGATCAACACCGTGGCCAAGGCGCGAAAGGTGTTGCTCTCTCTTCAGAAAACGCTGAAGCAGTGCCGACCAACGTGGGGAAACACCTGGTCGGTAAGTTTCTTCTCCGATCGCAAGTACGCGGGATACAAACACGATGACAACATGAAGCCCTTTGTCCGCGATGGAAGCTGGTCCCGGGCTTATCTGGGCGAGTACGAGCGCGTGGAAGGAAAACTCTCGCTTCACCCGGCGGACCCGAATAGGCTCAAGTTCCTGAAGGTTCCCTTGCGCTGACCGGGCACCGATGGGCGATTTATGTATGCGCAAAAATTCAACGTGAATGTGGTCATTCAGGGCGAAACCAGGCCCTGCCCGCTCGAGTGGCTGGATCAATTCTGCATGCGCAACTTCACCAATTCCGCGGATTTCGACGATACCTTGCCAGTGGCCGATGGAAAGCTCGAAGCCAGCTTTCGCCTTACACCGGAACGTTTCGCGGAAGGACTAGCTGCCTGGTTGACCCGGCGCGGCAAGGGACAGGGCCAGCCGGTTGTGGTGAAGGTGACGCGGGCATAGCGCGGATGTTCCGCTTCGGCTGGTCTTTCCTCCTGAAGACTCCATCCGTCAAATTGGAACGATGTGAAGCGTGGCTTGCTGCCGAAGCGTTCGAATCGGCTCCCGGTCCTTCGCCTTCAATCAGGATCAGAGACCCTGTTGTTCCGAGCTGGATTCAGGGAGCGGCTTATTTCAGAATCGCGGGAGAGAGATTGCCGCCCGGGGCGGAGTCGCGCTTTTCGCCGCGCAGCGCCGCGCGAATCTGCGGCAAGGCCTGCAGGGCGGCCACCTCCCCGGCGGCAACCATGTCGGGCGTCCGGGTGAAATCGTCCCACACAAACTGCTTGACGTCCGGCTCGATGATGATATCCGCCTGTGCCCGCCAGGCGAAGTCCGCGTGCCGCTGCATGATATTGAAGGAGCGACTGAGAATATCCGTCAGCGTACGGGGTTGCTCGATGTTTCCCGATTCCAGGTACACGGCAATGACGATGTCCGCACCCAGCAAGAGCACTCCTTCGATGGGCACGGGAGCCGTTAGAAAGCCGTCCACCAGCGTGCGGTTCTCGTGCTGGATGGGCACGAACAGGCCAGGGTAGGCGCAGGATCCGCGAAGCGGAGGAACAATATCGCCGTGCGAGTAATAGACGGTCACTCCATCAATAATGTCCGTGGTGGCGACGGCCAGGGGTGTCTGCAACTCTTCGAAAGTCCTGACCGGGGTGAATCGGGCGAGAAATTTTTCCATTCGCTGGTTCGTGGCCAGCCCGAGCCAGGAGGGAGTCCAGCGCCCAAAATCGGCAAAGGTTGTCACCGCGCCGATTTTTTCCATTTCTTCGAGCGACGCTCCGCCGCAAAAAGCTGCGCCAATCAAAGCCCCGACGCTTGTGCCCGCCACGCAATCGATGGGAATGCCCGCTTCGCGCAGCACGCGCAGCACTCCGATGTGCGAGATGCCGCGGGCAAAGCCGCCCGCCAGCGCCACACCGACGCGCGGGCGCTCCGAGCGCTGCGGTTCGCCGCGATAGGCAAACGCGCGAATCTTGTCTTTCGCGGTTTTGATCCAGGCGAGTGGTCCCGAAGCTTTTTCTTCATCCGCCATCCCCCTATTTTAGCGCGGTTGCGCCGCGCCATGCGCGTGTTTGACCGCTGCTTGCTGGTTTTGTAACCTGTCGTTCCGGGAGTTTTGCCGCAGAAAAGGCTGGCTATGGAAAGACGCATCGAAAAAGCGGTGGTGCTGGGAGCAGGAACGATGGGTTCGCGGATCGCGGCGCATTTCGCGAACGCCGGACTGCCGTGCGTTTTGCTGGATATCGTGCCGGCCAATTTGCCCGCCGAGGCGCCACCCGCGGAACGCAACAAGATCGTGCGCGCCGGGCTGGAAGCCGCAAGAAAATCAAAGCCTGCCGCGTTTTTTACCCCGTCCCTGGCAGACAAGATTGCCATCGGAAATTTCGAAGACGACCTAGCCCGCTGCGCCGAGGCGGACTGGATTGTCGAGGCCGTTGCGGAGAACCTGGAAATCAAGCGCAAGCTACTGGGGCGCGTGGCGCAGTTTCGCAAGCCCGGCGCGATCGTGACGACCAATACTTCGGGATTGCCCGTGCACTTGATTGCCGAAGGAATGAGCGAAGAGTTTCAGCAGCATTGGGCAGGCACGCACTTCTTCAATCCGCCGCGGTACTTGAAATTGGTCGAAGTGATTCCCGGGCCGAAAACTTCACGCGAGGTCATCGAGACGCTCAACGAGTTTTGCGATCGTCGGCTCGGCAAAGGCGTGGTGATCGCGGGAGATACGCCCAATTTCATTGCCAATCGCATTGGCACGTTTTCGATGCTGAATGCCCTGAGACTGCTGAACCGGCTACAGATGACGGTCGAAGAGGTGGACGCCTGCACCGGCCCGGCGGTGGGCTGGCCAAAATCCGCGACGTTTCGAACAGCGGACATCGTCGGGCTCGACGTGCTCGTCCACGTGGTGAAAAACATTTACGAGACCGCGCCGAATGACGAGTCGCGCGAAACTTACAAGGTGCCGGCACTGGTCGAAGAGATGGTCAAGCGCGGCTGGCTGGGCGACAAGACCGGACAGGGGTTTTATAAGAAGGTCCGCGGCGCAGCCGAAAAGGAAATTCTTGTGCTCGACCCGAACACCATGGAGTACCGGCCGCGGCAAAAGGCGAAATTCGCCTCGCTCGAGATGGGCAAAGCCATCGAAGACACGCGCGAACGTCTGCGCGCCCTGGTTGGCCCGCTTCTCGACGGACAAAAGGGCGATAAGGCTCAGCAGTTCATTTGGGGCGGCCTTTCGGAGATGTGCCTCTACGCGGCACGCCGCGTGCCGGAAATATCGGACAACCTAGCCGACGTGGACCGTGCCATGCGCTGGGGCTTCGGCTGGGACCTCGGCCCCTTCGCAATGATGGATGCCGTTGGAGTGAAAGCTTTCGCGGCGCAAGTGCAGAAAGAGGGCCGGGCGATTCCATCGGTGATTGAGAAAGTGCTTTCAAGCGGGCGCGAGGGGTTTTACGAATCGGAGAAAGGCACGACGACGGTTTTTGATATTTGTACAGGCGGCGTGAAGCAAGTCCAAGAGCCCGGAGGCATCATCATTCTGAAATCGTTGAAAGAAGCTGGGCGCGAAATCGAGAAGAACGCCGGGGCCAGTCTGATTGATCTTGGCGACGGCGTGGTTTGCTGCGAATTTCACGCCAAGATGAACTCGATCGGCGCGGACCTGATCGCCATGATGCATAAGGGGTTGAAGCGCCTGGAAACTGACTTTGACGCCATGGTGATTGCAAACCAGGCTGTGAATTTTTCGGTTGGGGCTAATCTCATGCTTGTGCTGGTCGCAGCCCAAGAACAAGAGTGGGACGAGCTGCACCTGGCGGTAAAGCAGTTCCAGAACGTCAACCTGGCCGTCAAATATGCGCCGAAGCCGGTGGTTGCCGCGCCGCAGGGCATGGCCCTCGGCGGCGGATGTGAGGTCAGCCTGCACGCTGCGAGAATTCAGGCGGCCGCCGAAGCATATATGGGCCTGGTCGAAACCGGTGTCGGCCTGATCCCGGGTGGGGGCGGGAGCAAGGAGATGCTGATTCGCGCGAACGAGCACGCCTCCGGCGCTGAAGATTTGGACTTGTTTCATGCGCTGAAGCCGCTGTTCGAAGCGATCGCCATGGCCAAAGTCGGCACCAGCGCGGAAGAGTGCCGGGAGCTCGGCTATCTGCGGCGCGAGGACGGGGTTTCCATGAACCGCGATCGTTTGGTTGCCGACGCGAAGGAGGTGGCCTTGGCGTTGGCGCGCGGCGGTCACAAGCGGGGGGCGGCAAATTGGCAGGAAGGCGCCGAGACCACGCAAATCAAGGTGCTCGGCGAAGCATTCCTGGCCGCGGCAAAGCTGGCGATTCACATGATGGTGCGCGGAGGGTTTGCCTCGGAATACGACGCACATGTCGGCTGCAAGCTTGCGAACATCCTTGCCGGAGGACCGCTGACGGCGCCGCAGCTCGTCAACGAACAGTACCTCCTCGATCTCGAGCGCGAGGCCTTCGTTTCCCTCTGCGGCGAAAAGAAAACACAGGAGCGCATTGCCCACACCTTAAAGACCGGCAAGCCGCTGCGGAACTAACCAGGGCCGCAGCACAGCCTAATCATATAAAAACGTATTGAATATACATATCCCGTAGAGCTATTCTGTACATTCTTCGGAGACGCTACGTGCAGAAGCTGCTGGCGCCGCGTGAGGCGGCGAACATTCTCGGCATCAGCTATCCTACGCTCAAGCAATGGATTTACCACGGCAAAATCAAGTCAGTGAAGACGCCCGGCGGGCACCACCGTGTTCCGGAGAGCGAAATCGACCGCCTGATTCCGATGAAATTCGAGCGGGGCGACCCGGCCGCGCGGCGACCGTATTTCCGTAGAATTAGCGGACGCAATCAGTTGATTGGCCGCGTGGTTGGACTGAAGTTCAGCGGGCTGCTCGCCCAGGTGACGCTGGCCATCGGCGAACAGCACATTACTGCTATCATCACCGCCGATGCCGCAAAAGAGTTGCGCCTGAAGCCGGGCGACCGCGCTGCGGCGCTCATCAAATCCACGGAGGTGATGATTCTGCGCGTGTGACCGGACGACGGCAGCCCGGGATTGGTGACTCGTGATCGGCCATGGAAATCGAAGACCGTGCGCGGCGCTTACCTTGTGCGTGGCTCTGGGCGCGCTCCCTTGTTCCTTCAGCCTTTTGCAGGCGCGACCGCAGCGGGTGCGAGTTGCGGCGGCGGCAGACCTGAAATTCGCAATGGAGGAGTTAGGCAAGGACTTCGAAGAAAAGACAGGAACAAAAATAGACGTAAGCTACGGCTCCAGCGGAAATTTTTTCTCGCAACTTCAAAATGGAGCGCCCTTTGACCTGTTTTTTTCCGCCGATGTCGCCTACCCAAGGAAGCTCGAGGCTCAAGGATTCGTTGAGCCGGGAACACTCCGCGATTACGCGCTGGGGCGAATCGTGATTTGGATGCCCAATGATTCCTCCGTGGATTTGGCAAAAGAGGGCTGGCATGCCTTGTTGGATCGACGCGTACAGAAAATCGCCATCGCCAATCCGGAACTCGCACCGTATGGGCGAGCCGCCGCCTCGGCTTTGAAAAAGGCGGGAATTTACAACCAGGTGGAAGCGAAACTAGTCTATGGCGAAAACATTTCGCAAGCCGCGCAGTTTGTGCAATCGGGAAACGCCCAAGCCGGAATCATCGCTCTCTCTCTGGCGTTTTCTCCCGGAATGAAAGACGGAAAGGTGTGGGAAATTCCGCCGGAGATGCATCCGAGGATCGAGCAGGGGGCAGCTTTGCTGAAAAATGCGAGGAACCGTTCGGCAGCGCTGGCTTTTTTGAACTTTGTGAAGAGCGCCTCGGGCATAAAAATCCTGGAGCAGCACGGATTCTCTGCTCCCGCAAGCAACTAGCCCAACAGGAAAAAGCCTGGCACGAAAGATCATGCCTCGGAAAACGGAGAAGCAAGAATGAATTCGCTGGCCTTGTCATTCGAACTGGCCGCTTGCGTGGCCGGGCTTTTGCTATTGATTGGCACGCCGGTGGCTTATTGGCTGGCTTATTCCCACTGGCGCGGTAAATTTTTGTTGGAATCCATCGTGGCTTTGCCGCTGGTCCTTCCTCCCACCGTCGTTGGATTCTACGCCTTGCTCGCCATGGGACCGCGCGGGCCGCTCGGGAAGATGTGGATGGTGCTGTTCGGCCATGGCCTGGCCTTCACGTTCGGCGGATTGGTCGTCGCCTCTGTCGTTTACAGCTTTCCTTTTGGCGTGCAGCCGCTGATCGCTTCCTTTGAAGCCGTGGACCGAAAACTGCTGGAAGCCTCCGCGGTTCTGGGATCGGGAAAATGGCAGACGTTTCTCCGCGTGATTCTGCCTTTGTCTTTGCCCGGCGTAGTCACGGCCGTGGTGCTCAGTTTCGCGCACACGCTTGGAGAATTTGGAGTGGTGCTGATGGTCGGCGGAGACCTTGCCGGGGTGACGCGCACCGCTTCCATCGACATTTACGACCGCGTCGAGACGCTCGAATATGGCGAAGCCAACCGGCTGGCGTTGCTTCTCCTGGCCATCGCGTTTGGCGTGCTCTGTCTGGTGTACGCCGTGAATCGCCGCGTGTGGACCCCGGCGTGGACACGATGGACCGCGAAGTAAATTCACTTCGGCTGGTTGCCTGCATTCAAAGGAAGCGGCGCGAAGACGCATCGTTTATTCTCGATGTCTCTCTCGACGCGCCGACGGGAATCACCATCCTGTTCGGGCCCTCCGGCGCCGGAAAATCCACGTTGCTCGATTGCCTCTCGGGACTGCTGCGCCCGGATGCCGGCAAGATTGCGGTCTGTGAAAAGATCTTGTTTGACTCCGCCCTAGGCATCGACGTTCCTCCCCAAAAACGTCGCATCGCATACGTATTTCAGTCGCTGGCGTTGTTCCCCCATCTCACTGTCGAGCAAAACATCGCATACGGACTGCGGGATATTCCCGATCAGGACCGGCGGAGGCGTATGGAAGAAATTCTGGAAGCCTTTGGCGTTGAAAACCTGCGGAAGCGGAAACCGGCGCAAATCTCCGGCGGCGAAAGGCAGCGCACTGCTCTGGCGCGATCGCTTGTCACCGAACCACGCTTGCTCTTGCTCGATGAGCCCCTGACCGGCCTGGACGCGGAACGCAAGGCCGCGATCGTGGAGGATTTGCGTGCCTGGAACGCCTCAAAGCGCATTCCCATCCTGTATGTGACCCACAACCGCGAGGAGGTAGACGCGCTTGGCGAACGTGTGATCGCTATCGATAAGGGCCGCGTGGTGGGCCACGGTGCGCCGATGGAGGTGCTGGATGCCCCGCGCCGGAAGCGGCTGGCGCAGGCCGCGGGTTTCGAGAATCTGCTGGACGCCACGGTTGTTGATCTTCGCGAGCAGGACGGCGTGATGCGCCTCAGGCTCGGCGAGAGCGCTTGCGAGATTGAGGTGCCGCTCGCGCATGCGTCCGCCGGGGACCGCGTGCAGGTGGCCATTCGCGCCGGGGACATCCTGCTGGCATCGGAGGGTCCGTGCAGGTTGAGCGCGCGCAACGTCATCGAGGGGAGGATGGCTTCTCTCGAACAGCGAGGCACCCTGTGCATCGCCCGCGTCGATTGCGGGGTGACGTTTGTGGTGCACCTCACGCCTGGAGCAGTCCGTAGCCTCAAGCTAGCGGCCGAAAAGCCGGTGTGGTTGGTGCTGAAAACTCACTCGTGCTATCTCGTCGACTAACGAGGAGTCTCGGCAATCACGGCCACCATGCCGCGCCCGGGCATGAGCAAATCCGGCATTGCAAGGTGAGCTGTTTGGGGTGGAAAACGGACGACGGATTGCCGGCGACTGCCGACTGCTTCATAACTTCGGCTTGGACGCGGCCGAGGCCATCTTGTTCGAACTAGCGGCGGAGAATTTGATCTCCTCTGCTTCCAGGTTTCCGTCTTTCGGCGTTGCGTGGATCACTACCGCGTCGCCGACCGCGAGGTCGGAGAGCTTCGCGGGCTTGTCTTCATTGGCATCCGGAGCGTCGCCTGGCTTGGTCCGCGTGTGCAGGATGTAAACGGTGGAGGCCAGGAGCTTCACCTCCACGGTCTTGCCCTCGGGCGTCCTTACCTGCAAGGAGCCGCCGCCGATTTTTTCTACCGTACCTTTGACATGCACTTTGTTCCCATGCGCGAAAGCCGCGCCACCCGCAAAGGCGAGCGTGAGCGTGAGCGTCAACCATTTCGCTTTCATCGTTTCTCCATGGTTCCCCTGGCGGTCGCCGTTACCGCCTCATTTCCGCCTACCAGGGTGAGATTCCGGATTGGCCTTAGGCGTTGCTTCATTCAGGAATTCTTTTTCCTCTTCTTCCTCTGCGCGGTCTTCCGGTCCTTTTGGATTGTACCGTTCCATCTCCAGCCGTTCCGCCTCGCTCAAATGACGGAGATGCCGGATGAAATGCACCAGCTTCCAACTGTCTTGTCCATTGCCGTGATTCCCAGCCCCGTTATGCTGGTTGCTGGAAAATGCCGGCATGCCGGTAAACCGCACTCCGTTCTCGATAATCCAGAACAGTTCGCCGTCGCTCAAGTTCTGCGTCGCCGGCAGCCGCAGATCGGGGGGTTTGGGATAAAGTCCCTCGCCGATTGGCGTGTCGCCGCTGCCGTCATTCCCATGGCAAATCGCACAATGATCGGCAAAGTGCAGCCGCGCTTCGCGCTGTATTTCCGGCGAATCCAACACGGGGTTCTCCATCAGGCGCGCATTTCCGGGGATTGCCAGGTGGCGCGCGTTACGTGCCACAAACGCTTCCAGGCGCGTCGGGGTCGCCTTGGCGCTCAAGCCATCGTGCAATACCGAGACGGCAATGGCAATCGCCAGAGCCATGCCGACCAGCACGAGGCCGATCAAGATCACGAGTGTGCTGCGTTTCATAAGAAAAGAGCTGGTCACAAGGGCGCGCTGTCGTTGCGGCCAAGGCCGCTTGGCCACCCATTACCAGGTGGGTCGTAAAACCTCGGCGTTTTTAGGCCGAGGATATAAGGCCCCTCTTTGTTTTCCTTCCGAACTGCTCTATATTTCTGTCCGAACGACCTATGGGCGGGTCCTCCGCTGAAGCAGGACGGTTGTGGGAGGAACCCACCGAAGCCATCTCGGGAAAACAAACCGAGAGGCCGTAGGAATCCTCGCCGCTTGCGGCGGGGAGGATGTCAAAGATACAAACAGATCCTTCAGTGGTGGGCCGTAGCCGAAGCTGCCGCCCCGCTCCAAAACTCGTAGCGGTCGCGGTGCGCTTGCGGGAGGGCCTGAATTTGTTCCGCAAAATGCATCATCATGGGATCCGCTCCACCGTCATAGACCGGCCATTTCGCTAGGCCCGGCCCGTTCGGGTCTCCCGCCTTTGTAAAATTCGCCCAATACGAAGCCATGGCATCGGAAATCTTGAAGTCCGCGTTCTCCCAGGGGTTCGGCTGTGACTTCAGCGTGCCAAAGACATATTCAATCTCGCAGGCATGCCGGGCGCCGAGCTCCTTCGGAGAGATTCCATTAACCTTGGTATCCGGCGCGACCGGCGGAGTCCGGTCAAACACGTAGCCGTAGACCGGCGCCTGCCCGGTTTTATTCTGCATTTCCAGCCATGCCCACGTGATGTATACGATAAACAGGTCGCTTGCCAGGTCGATCGCCGACTTGTGCGCTTCTTCATCGTTGCTGGCGGGATACAGCTTCAGGATCTCCGCCGTTCGGTCGTCAAACCGCGCGCGCAGTTGTTGCGGAAAAGTATGCGCGGTCGGCTTTTCTTTCGCGTAGACCACCGCCCAGCTTGCTTCCTCGGCGTTCCAACCTGCCAGCAGCGGCACGTGGGCCTGCCCGCCTTCCGCAAAAATCGCGGCTACCTCTTTCGGCAGCACATAGCCGTCCACACTTGGCCAGAACTGTAACGAGCGGTCCTTTTGCGCCGCGTTCAGAAGGTCTTCCGCACCCTTCGCGCGCAGTGCCGCGAGGTCGTTCGCGCCAAGGGCTTCCGCAAATTTCGTGCCGGTCTTTTCCGTTTCGCCGAGCGTCGGCATCGCCGACCCCGCTGGCGGGCGCCCAAAGAAAGCGCCGCTCTCTCCTATCGCCAGACGAAACAATCCCTTGGCGAGCGGCGAGGCCATCAGGGCGCTGACCGAGAGCGATCCTGCCGACTCGCCCGCGATGGTCACTTTTTCCGGGTCGCCTCCAAAGGCGGCGATATTTTGCTTCACCCAGCGCAAGCCCGCGATCTGGTCCATCAGACCGTAATTTCCTGATGCATGGACGCCCGATTCTTTGGTCAACTCCGGGTGAGAAAAAAACCCGAATGCGCCCAGCCGATAATTGACGCTGACAACGATGATCCCTTTCTTCGCGAAATTCTCGCCCTCATAGCGCGGCTCGGAGCTCGATCCGGCCTGAAATCCGCCGCCGTAAAACCACACCATGACCGCGAGGCGGTCCTCGGCCGATTTTGCCGCCGTCCAGACATTCAGGTACAAGCAATCCTCGCTCATGGGCTTGTCCGCCCGGTCGCGGAAAATCATGTCTGAAAAAACTGGTGCCTGCATGCAGCGCGGCCCGAATCCACCGGCCTTCAGAACGCCCTTCCAGGGCCTAACGGGTTGCGGCGCCTTCCAGCGCAATTCTCCGATGGGCGGCGCAGCAAAAGGAATCCCGCGAAAGGCGCGGACTGCTGGCGAGGCCGGCTTCACGCCCTCGACGATTCCGCTGGTCGTCTTCACCTGGTCATCCGCAAACGTGGCCCCCGCGAACGGCGTCAGGAACAATCCAGCCAACGCCGTCATGCGCGCTCGGCCCTTACCTCGCGTCATTTCCCCTCCTGGCCTGGTCGCCTATCATAACCGGGATCCGCCGGTTTTCCCGCTCGATCTTGCGAAGCAGCGGCAAAGGAAGTCGACCCGCGCCACCTACTCCGACGAAGGCGGACAGAAATGTCGCGGGATTTCGATTGTTGCCTGCGCTTTGATAGGATGGCCCCATACACAGAAGAGGAGACGGAAAGGACGACCTGCCGTCCCGGGCCAAGCCAAAGTAGAATGAGACCGTGTTCCCACGTGTGAGCAACGAAGCGATGACGAAGAGAAGCCTTTCGAGAGCTCTTGCCCAGTGCGCACCCGGCGCGCGCGATCCTCTTGAGTCGGTTTTGCAAGGCAAAGAGCTCTCCTTCGAGCAGGGCTTGCGCCTGGCAAAGGTCGAAGGCGCTGACCTCGAAGCTCTGGTAGCCGTCGCGGATTATCTGCGCTCGGAGACCGTTGGTGAAACCATCACCTACGTCGTCAATCGCAACATCAACTTCACCAATGTCTGCTTCGTCGGATGCAGTTTTTGCGGCTTTGGCCGCGGACCGCAAGCCTCCGATGCCTACTCGCTTTCTTTTGAGGAGATCGTACGCCGCGCCCGCGAAGCCTGGGATCGTGGCGCCAGCGAAGTCTGCATTCAAGGCGGCCTGCCCCGCGACCTCGACGGATTCTTTTATCGCGACCTGTTGCGCGCCATCAAACGAACCCTTCCCGCCATGCACGTCCACGCTTTTTCGCCGATGGAAATCGACTATGGTGTGTTGAAGACGGGCTTGCCGCTCGGCGCTTACCTGCAAATGATGAAAGACGAGGGGCTTGGGAGCATTCCCGGCACGGCCGCGGAAATTCTGGACGACCGCATCCGCCAGCAGCTCAGCCCCAACAAGCTACCGGTCGCTCGCTGGGTCGAAATCATCACCATGGCTCACGAACTCGGCGTCCCTACGACTTCGACGATGATGTACGGCCACGTCGAAGAGCCAGCCGACTGGGTGCGCCATCTTCTGTTGTTGCGCTCGATTCAGAAACGTACCGCCGGATTTACCGAGTTCGTTCCGCTTGGTTTCATCCATCAGAACACCCGCCTCTACAAACATGGCGGAGCACGGCCGGGGGCAGCGCGCGACGAGCACCTGCGCGTTCATGCGCTTTCTCGTGTCCTTTTGCACGGCGCAATTTGCCATGTTCAAGTCTCCTGGGTAAAGCTGGGAATCGAGACTTCCCTTGCCTGCTTGGAGGCCGGCGCCAACGATTTCGGCGGAACGCTGATGGAAGAAAACATCTCCAAAGCTGCCGGAGCCACATTTGGCGAGTACGTTTCACCGGAGGAATTTCGCGCACACATTCGCAAGATTGGCCGTGTTCCCGCGGAGCGTTCCACAACCTACAAAATTCGCCGGGCGTTCGAGCGGCGCGAAGAGGATCCGTCATCGGCTTTGCCGGCGCTGCGCCTAGCGCGGTCCGGAAACCACCCAGGCTACACGAAAGGCGCATACTAGGCGGCTCCATGCGCGCGCTCCTTTTGCCCGTGAAAGACTTGCGAAACGCGAAGAAACGTTTGGAAAGCGTGCTCACACCGGAGCAAAGACTGGGACTGGCCCACGCCATGCTTACCGACACGACTCGAGCCGTGCGAGACGTTCGCCGCGCGGAGAAGATTTTTGTGATCACCAATTATCGGCCGGCCATGGAAATTGCCGAGGAAAACGGCTGGGAGATTCTGCGCGAAGACCGCCAGATTTCCGAAAGCGATTCCGTGGATGCCGCGTCCAGAAGGTGTGCACAGCGCGGAGTTCGTTCGCTGCTGCGCCTGCCGCTCGATCTGCCCCTACTCCAGCCGAGCGACATCGATGAACTGCTGGCCATCGAATACCCGCCGCCGGCCATGGCTATCGTGCCCTCGCGCGACGGTACCGGCACCAATGCCTTGTTACGCACGCCCCCTACGCTGTTTCCCTCCCATTTTGGAGCGGGCAGTTTCGCAAAGCATCTAGCGGAGGCTAAACAAGCGAGCGCACAGATTGTCCTTCGCCGCAATTTTCGCCTTGAAATGGATGTGGACGACGAATCCGATTTGCACACCTTGTTGGAATACGATCTCAGCGCGACCGCAACGGGCCGCTGGCTGTGCGAAGCTGGTTTGGATGTGAAGTTCCGAAGCGGCAGGAAAAGAGAAACCAGGATTGCTGCCGGAAACCATCTCTAGAGCGCGATGAAGAAGAAGGTTTATTCCAGGCTTGACGAAGTCGTAGCCGATGTCCCCGACGGCGCGCGCATTATGTTTGGCGGATTCGGCGGCGCAGGTTTCCCGAACAATCTAATACAGGCCCTGGTGCGCAAAGGCGTCAAAAACATCACCGCCATCAGCAATAATTGCGGCACACACGACGGCGAGCTTGGCCTGATGTTCAAGAACAACCAGATCAAGCACGTGATTGCGTCCTTCCCGGGTCCCCACGCCAGTCATTTTCAGGAGCGCTTCGCCGCCAAGGAGGTAACACTCGAACTGGTGCCGCAAGGGATTCTTTGCGAACGCATGCGCGCCGCGGGCGCGGGGCTGCAAGGCTTTTACACCACTGTCGGTGTCGGCACAGAAGTCGCCGACGGCAAGGAAGAGCGTGTGCTCGGAGGCAAACGCTGCATTTTGGAAACGCCCATCCATGCGGACTACGCTTTCATCAAAGCGCAAAAGGCCGATGCGTTGGGCAATTTGACCTATCGGCTCGCGGCGCGGAACTTCAATCCCATCATGGCTATGGCCGCGAGAACCACAATTGCCGAAGTCGAAGAACTTGTTCCCGTGGGTTCAATCGAGCCGGAGCACGTGGTGACTCCTGCGATTTTTGTGCACCGCATCGTGCAGGCGAAAGGACTCCACTATGCCGGCTGAAACCGTTCGGGAAAAAGCTTTGTTGGAGAAACCGCGGCTGACCCGGGAACAAATCGCCGGGCGCGCCGCGCTCGAATTGCCGGACGGCGCTTACGTCAATCTCGGCTGGGGCATTCCCAACCTCGTCGCTAACTATCTCCCCGCGGAAATCACCGTTTACTTCCACAGCGAAAATGGAATCTTGGGAATGGGACGCCGCGCGAAGCCAGGCGAGGAAGATTACGACCTCGTGGACGCCATGAAAATCCCGGTGACGCTGATTCCCGGCGCTTCCTTTTTCCATCAGGCCGACGCGCACTTGATGACCCGCGGCGGCCATCTCGACGTCGCCGTGCTTGGCGGCTTTCAGGTCTCGGAAAAGGGCGACCTGGCCAACTGGAAGATTCCAGGCGCAAAAGGCTCCGGCGGCATAGGCGGGGCCATGGACATTTCTGCGGGCGCAAAAAAATTGATTGTTTGCATGGAGCATGTCACCAAAGACGGCGCGCCGAAAATTGTCAAGAAGTGTACTTATCCGCTAACCGGTCTCGAATGCGTGGACACCGTCATCACGGATCTCGCGGTGGTTGACGTCAGCCCCGAGGGCCTGGTCCTGCGCGAAGTTGCACCCGGCTGGCGACCGCAGGATGTGCAGCAACTGACGGGAGCCCCGTTGATGACCAAAGGACGCGTTCCCGAAATCCGTTTGCCATGAGTTTTGCACGGCCTTTTTGGGGAGGAAGCAATGAGCGCAGTCATTCCAGAAAAATATGCCGACCTTTTTGAAAAACAGGCTTTCGGCAATCTCAGCACGCTGATGAAGGACGGCAGCCCGCAAGTGACGCCGGTATGGGTGGATTTCGACGGAAAGCACGTTCGCGTCAATTCCGCCAAGGGCCGCGTCAAGGACAAAAACGTCCGGCGCGATCCCCGCGTGGCCATCGCGCTACAGGATCCCGCGAATCCCTACCGCTACCTCGAAGTCCGCGGACGCGTCGTGGAAATCACGGAAAAAGGCGCGGACGACCATATCAATAAGCTCTCACAAAAATATCTTGGGAAGCCGGTCTACCCGTTCCGGCAGCCCGGCGAAGTTCGCGTCATGTACAAAATCGAGCCGCAAAAAATTAGCTCCATGGGCTAGGCTTATCGCAAAATGGGACCGGAAGATCCCGGGCGTAAACGCGGTTTCCCCTTTGCAGATTTTTCACCTGGAACGGAAGACTTACGGCCCTCGCCTCAGAGCCGCGCAGCGACACGCGCGGCAATGCGTCCATCCGGCGGTCGAAAGACGAGAGCGAGGCTATCCATCAGGGATACGCCTGCGCTCGGGACCACGAACTGATACGACCACTCGTAGCGCGCGGGTAAATCCGCGGCAAGCGAAGCGGCGTAAGGCTGGATGCGGTCCACGCGGGAGTTGACTTCCCTCACGCCCTTCAGCGGACTCAAATCCACGCCGTGCTTCCAATAAAGCGAAAGCCGCAGCTCCTCGATCATTTTGCCCGTCAAGTACGGGCGCGTACCCACTTGCTGGACTCCGGCAGGACAAAGCTGGTCCCGGATCGAAAAGGAAACCGTGACGGAATCGGGAAACTTCGTTACCGTTTCGTTGCCGCGCTGGAAAACCGTCGATTGATCGGTGTCGATGCGCTTGAGCCCGTTGAAGAAATCGCCCGAGCTCATCTGGCCGTGGACACGAAAACACACCCCGTTCGGAAGCGAGCCATCCGTTTCGAAAAAAACGCCTCCGTCATAATTCCAGACGTTTCTGCCTTTGTCGGTCTTTTCGTTGTGTTTGTGTTTGGCCTGCTCGGCGGAAGCGCCAGGAGTCATGTTCAGGAAAAACAGCAAGGCGAGCGCGATCGGCTTGTAACGAACGGACTGCATGCACGTGGCTCTTCACAACAAATGGTAGCGGCGTGATCTATCGCGCCACCGCACACTACTCTCGACACTTCTAATCTAACCCTTTTGCCGGCTCCGCGAGAAGGAACTTGAAACCCTGAAACGTGTGGATAGCCTTCCCCGTCCCTTCCGCCTTAACGTCGCCTTTCCCCGCGCGCACCGCCAAGATCGCATCCACTAGTTTCGGCAGCACCGCCGGATCCGCCACAGGTATGTTGTGCGCGCCTAGCACCATTTTCACTTGCGGCGCGAGCGCCGCGAGACGCTTGACCGATGCAACGTACGCATCCATATCGGTTTCGGGGCGGTACAGCCAGATCGGCGCGGGATAGTACGTATCGCCGGTGAAGAGCAAGCCGTTGGCACGGTCGATCAGGGCAATGGAATCCGGGGTATGGCCGGGCGCGGCGACGATTTCCACGGTTCGCGCCCCCAGATTGACTTTGAAGCCGTCGTGGACAAAGTGGAAGATCTTCCACTGCTTCGTCGCATAGGTTTTCGGGTTAAATCCGGCCGGTAGCTTCCCACAAATTTGTCCCGACGCGATTTCCGCTTGCGCATCCGCAGGCGAGCCTCGCGCGTTCTTGCGTGTAAAATCCGTGTCCATCGCGAACACATAGGTAAATTCCCAGTTTCCGCCCACGTGATCGTTGTGCGTGTGCGAATTGAGCACGACCACAGGCTTGGCCGTCAATTGGTTGGTCACTTTACTAATGCTGCCGATGCCCATGCCGGTGTCGAAAAGGACCGCCTGTTTCGTCCCCAGGATGAGGTAGGAAATAGTTTCTTCAGCCTGGTGCGGCTCGTAGATCGCGAACGTCCCGGGAGCCACTTTGTACACTTCAAACCACGGATCGCTGACGGGAACGCGCATAAGCGTTCGGTATTCCGGCCGCGGGAGCGCCTTGCACCAGTCCGGAATTGCCTTGGTCTGCGCTGCCAGCGAGGCAGGCACCGCACAAAGCAGCGACAGCCTTGCGAGTCGGTTGCAAAAGCTCACGATTCCCCCTTGGTTGTGACTGGTCGGACCGTGCTGGGCCTTTTTTATTATGGTATAGCGTGGGGCGCATGCGAACAAATTCTCTTGTCCAGTTCACTTACCGTCAACCGAAAAAGCCAGAAGCACGTTTCCTGGGGCCGCTCCCAAAAAAGCGTATCCCGAGTTGACAAACAGCGTTCCTCCTACGATGACCGCTCCCGGGCCATCGAGCGCGCCGCCATGCGCTTTCACCCCATTCGCGGTTTTGAAATCCTTGGCGGTGGCCACATCCCAAAGGATGTGGCCATCCTCGGCGGAGTACGCCCGCAAGTGTCCGTCCAGTCCGCCGGAAAAGACCACGCCGGGAATGGCGGTCACCGCGGCCGATTGTGCTGGACTGCATCCGGGGCTGTCTCCACAACCCGGATGCGGTGTCTGCCAGGCAATCTCGCCGGTGTCCAGCTTCAGCGCGAAAAGGCCGCCGCCGATCTTCGGATCCAATTGCGCCGCGAAGCCCAAGGCCGTATCGCGCGCTCCCGGCGTTCCCGGAGGCACGGGGTTCATGGCTACGTCCGACAGGGCCACGTACACGTTCTTTTCGTCCGCTGCGGATCCCCATTGCACCCCGCCAGCCGGTCCGCCGCGGCCGACGCGCCGCTGCCAGAGCACCGCACCCTGCTGGTCCGGGTCCAAAGCGTAGACCACTCCGGATTTCTGGCCGGCAATCAACGCACGGCGCCCCTTATCCAGTTCCACCAGAATTGCTGAAGAGCCAAAATCAAAATCGGGTCCATTCGCCTCGGGGCAGTTCGCGCGCATCTCCGCCGGCGCTCCGCAATTCACGTTGTACGCATCGCCTTTGGTCATTTGCTGCGACCATTTCAGTTTTCCCGTTTCCAGATCAAACGCGAGAAAAGAGTCCGAGGTCGGCGCCGCGGGGTCCGAATAGCTGTCGCCCGTTGTCACGTAGAGCGTTCGGCTCTTCAAGTCCGCGGTTGGCGAAGACCACACTCCCGCTCCCGAGGGCCCCCACAGTTGCACACCGACTTTGCTCTTGCGTATGGGCCTGGGTTCTTCCGCAACGGTATAGCTTTTCCAGAGAACTTTTCCTGTGGCCGCAGCGAGCGCAGCAATGCTCCCGCGAAATTTGCAGCATTCGTACGTGGGATTCCCGGCAAACACTTCTTCCATCGAGGAAGTAGGAACATATAGTCTACCTTCGGCCAGCGCAGGGGCTCCGGTAATCACCGCCCCCGGAAATTCTTCGACATGCGTCTTCCACAGAAGCTTTCCCGTCACGGCGTCCACGGCATAAGCGTTCGCGTGCTGGTCGCCGAAGTACGCCGCCCAGCCGCTGCCGTTCTGTCCCAGGCTGACCGCTGTCCGCACCGGGCCATCCGTGTCAAACGCCCAGTAGATGCAAGCAGTCTCCGCACTGAGCGAATAGACTCTTCGTTCAAAGCTCCCAACAAAGACGCGCCCTCCCGCCACCGTGGCCTGTGCCTGGGCGCGCAAGACGCCGGGAAAACCGAAGGCCCACTTCAGCTTGAGTTTCGGCACTTGCTCGGCCGTGAGTTGCGCCATCTCTGCGGGCTGAAAACGGTGTTGCCCGAGGTCCACGCCCCAGCCGTTCCAGTGCGGCTTCGCGAGCGGATCCGCAAAGGCGCGTTCTCGATCCGCGGCGCAGAAAGCGGCTGCGGGGATTTGCTCCTTCACCAACTGCCTTCCCGTAAGAAATTCAGCCAGGTCGGCGATTTGCGCCGTTGACAATCCCAGTCCTTCGACGGCCATGCTTCCGCCCAGCAAAGCAAGCCGAACGTTCTCCGGCGACATCTGTTGCAGCCGAGCGCGGTTTGGCGCGCGGGGCACCGCACCTTCGTGGCAGGCGGCGCAGCGCTGCTTGTAGAGCGCTTCACCGGCCCGGTTTGCTTCCTGCTGCTGGGCTTTGGCTCGACCGCTAACGATGGCCGCAAAAACAATGAGAAAGCTCAGCCGTGGGACTTTCGGAAAGACTTTCATGGCAGCTTTACCTCCCCGAGGACACGAAGATCGCTTTGGGGATCATCATGTGCACGCCTTTGTTGCCGTCGACCAGCTCGGTGATGTGCAGATCCGCTGCTACGCTCGCTAGCATGTACGCATCGTCGCGCGAAAGATGTTTCTCACTCACCAGGAAGTCGATCATTTCTCGCACCGCCAACGTTGCGCACGCGTTCAGGTTGTCGTTGAGCCCCATGGTGATGTAGTGCGTGGGCGTTTCCGCGCGCGGCCACTTGAAATGCATGTCCCTGCGGACGATGAACTGAAACGTGCCGATGAGCGAGGTTTCAAGCGCGGTGATGTCCACTTCGCCGTCGCCCTGGCCCGCGTGCCCATCGCCCACTTCAAACAGCGCTCCGGGGACGTGCACCGGAATGTACAGCGTCGATCCCGCCACAAGGTCCTTATTGTCGAGATTGCCCGCGATAATCCACGGCGGCGCGCTATTCCACCGGCCCACGCCCTCTGGCGGCGCGTCGCCCATGCTGCCGAAAAACGGATGCAGCGAGATCTCGATCCCCGGGGCGAATTTCCCGACCATGCGCTTTTCGTCGAGCGGAATGATCTTGATTTTCGAATAAGGATAATCGTCCGGCAGGTATCCGCGGCCCGGCCCAAAGGCGTTGTAGGCGTAGGGAATCGCCAGCTTGACCGCCAGGATTCTCACTTCCAGCACGTCGCCCGGCTGCGCGTCTTCAATGTAGATGGGCCCGGTGAGGATGTGCCCGCCGGGGCCCTTGTCTTTCACCTGGTCGGTGATGTCGCGCAGCGATTGCTCGACTTGATCGGGCGGCACACCGGCTTCTTCCAGCCGCTGCGGGCTGTTGGTGATGAGCGTCTGTATTTCCACCGTGTCGCCCGATTTGATGTGCAGCACGGGAGGCGTCTTCGCATCGTAGTAGCCCCACGCTACGGTCTTCGGCGTCGGCTTCAACGTGTACGCTGCTTGAGCTTGCGCTCGCCGGGCAACCAGTGGCAAGGCAAAGCAAATTCCGAGCAAAGCAATGCGGCGCATGCTGATCCTCCGAGATCGACAAACTGGCAGGTTGAGGAATCGTGCGCCGCAACAAACGAAAAATCAAGCGGCCCCTTGTGCCGGAGCTTGCGGGACGAAGCGATGATGCCAGACTTGCGCGGCGCCGATCAGATTGGCATCATCGCCGAGCGAAGCCAAGGCGAGCTCGGTCTTCTCAAACGGAACGAAGCGGCAGCCCTGCGCAATGACTTTGCGAAGGTCTTCCAGGCGCATGCTCTTCATGATGCTCCCGCCCAGGACAATCCGTTCCGGCACAAACAGATTGATCAGGTTGGCCAGGCCCAGGCCGAGATAATACGTTTCGCGCGCGACGGCTTCGCACGCTAACGGATGTCCTTGTCGAGCGCACTGGAAAATCTCTTTTGCGGTCAGGGCTCTTGCCTGTGGATCAGCCGCTTGCGCCTTGGCATTAAACCAGGCAGCCAGCGCGGGCCCGGTCGCCAGCGCTTCCCAGCAGCCGCGGAACCCGCACGTACACTGCGGGCCGGAGGCGTCGATCACGTGATGGCCGACTTCGGGATGCGCTTTATCCGCGCCGCGATAAAGCCGGCCCTCGAGAATAATTCCGCCGCCAATGCCCGTGCCCACGGTGACGTAAATCAGCCGCGACTTCCCTTTCCCCGCGCCCCAGGCAGCTTCTCCCAGCGCCGCAGCGTCACCGTCGTTTTCGAGCGCCACGCGGACGCCGAACTCGCGCGCCAAATCGTTCACCGGATTCGACCCTTTCCATTCAGGGAGAAAGTCCACGTCGCCAAATTCGCCGGTGAAGGGATAAACCCAGCCGGTCGAGCCGATGCCGATGCCGGAAAGTTCGGTGTCGGCCTGTTCTGCCGCTTCGCCGAGCATGCGCACGATGTGGCTGAGCCCGTCGCGATACGCGCGGGCTTTTTCCGTCGGCGTTTCCCGTTTCGCGAGGACTTTGCCGGCATCGTTCACGATGCCCGCGGCAATCTTCGTCCCTCCGATGTCCACCGCCCCAATCATTTCTTCTCCTTTGTCCTTCCGAGCGTAGCGAGGTATGCCCTTTCTGCTGCCATCTGTAACTCTTGAAGCTTAAACTCTTGGACCTCTTTTCCGTGTCCTCCGTGACCTTTCCTGTTCATTTTTCCCCGCTTCTTTCGGCAGCAATCCGCCCTGGTCTTCCACGACGTACGAAGAAAGACGGAAGGAATCGCAATCCACTCCGGAAAGGCGCGCCAGCCGCTCCGCCGCGAGCTGCGCCGGAATAATGTCAATCAGAAATTGCCACTCGGCGGGAATCGCGGGCAGCTGAAACACCAGATCGCCGGCATCGTCGGGAAGTTTTTGACCGATCAGCATGACGCGCGCGCCGAGCTTCCGCAGGTCGCGTGCGACGGCCAGATCCGGCTCGCGCATGAGTGCGCCGTCGATCCATACACCGAAGCGAACACCTTCGCCGACGATTTCCTGCGGGCCATGCCGGAACGCCCCGGTGCCCATGGCCGTGGCTGGCGTTTTGACACCTTCTTCCCAAATCAGTCGCGATTCATAGGCGCTGCCGAGGCTGGGGCCGCGCGCCAGAAAGTAAGTGGTGCTGTGCGGCGCAAGCCAAATCGAGGCGGCAACCTGCTCCTGCCAGCGGGGAATGGCGCGTCCGGCTTCGGCGATCGCTCTCGAAAGCGACTCCGCGAGCTCCCCATCCCTAGGAGGCCGTCCCTGGCGTTCGCGCTGAGCCTCGCAGGCCTCCGGCGGACTCTGGAGTCCTCCACGATACTCGGAGGAAGCCGTTTGGAGTGCGGGAGCTTGCTGCCGTTTTTCTTTGTTGTGTGCCTCGCTCAATGGCAGTGGAGGTTCCCTTGTTCCCGCTTCGCCGGACGGTGGCTCCTCAGAGCCGTTCCCTTCCTGAATCACTCGGTGCGCCAGCATCCCGGCCGCCAATGCCAGTGTCGTGTAGGTGTTCACGGAAATCGCGTGATCAAAAGCGACGGGAACGACGATGGCGATGTGCGCCTCTTTGGCCAGCGTCCCTTCGGGGGCATTGGTAATGCCGATGACATTCACTCCGGCCCGGAGGGCTTTGGCGGCCAACTGCACAATTTCCGTGCTCTTGCCGCTGCGCGAAATCAGGATCATCGCGGAGTCTTTGGGAAAGGTCGCGAAGGTCAGCAGCTCGGCGGCGTCCGCGAAGTATACGGGATAAGCGCGACGATGAAAGAGCACGCTGACGTTCAATGCGGCGTGCCAACTGCTGCCGATTCCCGTCAAGTAGACATGCCGCGCGGTGCGAATCGCCGCGGTCGCCGCATCAACGGCACCTCGCCCGGCCTCATTTCGTCCCGTCAGAATCTCGATGGTCCGCTGCAATTCCTCCGGCTGCCTCAATATGTCTTGCAGAAAATGGGTCATGAGGAGCTAGTCTTCAGGTTAAGAATTCCATGCGAACCGAGAAGGGACCGGATCGAGTCCGATTTCGTCGTACCACCACGGCCTGCTTCGCTATATCTCACATTCATTGCCGCGCCGATCCGCTCCCGGAAGTCCCTAGCCTTCCATCGAACCTCGCCATACGCACCGCGGGTTCCGCTCATGGATGCGTCATGTCCTCGGGCTTGACCAGGGCTTCGAATTCGGCGGCGGTGACGAAGCCGAGCTTGACGGCGGCCTCGCGCAGGCTGATGTGCTCCTTGTGCGCGATTTTGGCGACTTTGGCGGCGTTGTCGTAGCCGATCTTGGGAGCGAGCGCGGTGACGAGCATCAGCGAGTTGTGGACGTAGCGGTCGATGGTTTCGCGATTGGCGTGTATGCCGCGGACGCAATGCTCGACAAAGCTGTTGCAGGCGTCGGCGAGCAGCTCGACGGAGTGCAGATAGTTAAAAATCATCACCGGCTTGAACACGTTGAGCTCGAAATTGCCCTGCGAGCCGGCGAAACCGATGGCCGCGTCATTGCCCATCACCTGCACGGCCACCATCGTGAGCGCTTCAGACTGCGTGGGATTCACCTTGCCGGGCATGATCGACGATCCCGGCTCGTTCTCGGGAAGCGTGAGCTCGCCCAGGCCGCAGCGCGGGCCGGAGGCGAGCCACCGAATGTCGTTGGCGATTTTCAGGAGCGAAGCGGCGAGCGTTTTCAGCGCGCCCGAGGCAAACACGATTTCATCGTGCGCGGAGAGCGCGGCGAACTTGTTGGGATGCGAGCGGAACGGCAAGCCGGTCAGTTCGGAGATTTTACGCGCAGCACGCTCGGCGAATTCCGGATGGGCGTTGAGGCCAGTCCCCACCGCGGTGCCGCCAATCGCGAGATCGTAGAGCCCGTCGAGAGCGCCAGCCACGCGGCCGCCGTCGCGGTCGAGCAGGCTGACGTAGCCGGAAAATTCCTGCCCCATCGTGAGCGGCGTGGCGTCCTGCAAATGCGTGCGGCCGATCTTGACTATGCCGGCGAAGGCCTTGGCTTTGCTATCGAGCGCGCCAGAGAGGGCCTTCACCGCAGGAAGCAGCCGCCGAGCCGTCTCCGTCGCCGCGGCGATGTGCATGGCCGCGGGAAACGTGTCGTTCGAGGACTGCGACATGTTCACGTCGTCATTCGGGTGGACGGGCTTCTTGCTGCCCATCACCCCGCCCGCGATCTCGATCGCGCGGTTCGAGATCACTTCGTTGACGTTCATGTTCGTCTGCGTGCCGCTGCCGGTCTGCCAGATGCGCAAGGGGAAATGCCCGTTGAGCTTGCCGGAGATGACTTCGTCGGCGGCTTGCACGATGAGTTGAGCCTTTTCGCGGGGGAGTTTTCCCAAGTCCTGGTTCACCAACGCGCAGGCCTTCTTGAGGATGCCGAAGGCGTGAATCAGCTCGGGCGGCATGGTGTCCTTGCCAATAGCGAAGTGAATAAGCGAGCGGGCGGTTTGCGCGCCGTAATAGCGGTCGGCGGGGACTTCGATCTGTCCCATGGAGTCGGACTCGATGCGAGTCGGGCCTTTGGTGGGGGCTTTTGCAGCTTCAGACATAGCTGGCTCCTCGATGGTTTCTGCCCCTGAGTGTAGCAGGCCGGCAAAAGGGATGTAAGGAAGCCAAGAGGTAAGAAGGTGGGTTTTTCACCCATCACGCCTTTCTCGAGACGTCGACACGCGCTCGGTAGTTGGCCTCGGTGATTTTGGACGCCGCTTCTTGATGGCGTTCATACCGGAGCGGCCGGATGGGGAGAAGACTTTATTGCGGCAGTACGCGCACCCGGAACTCCCAGGATTCGCGCAATGAACGATGCCTGACCCTGGACCTGCTCGGGCGCTAGGCGTTACAGCTTCGGGTTACCGACGATGCGGCCATGGGCAAAAAGCAGGCTCCGAAACGGAAGGCGACGGGCGCGAAACCTGGCTGCGCAAGATTCGCAGCGCCAGGGAAGAATTCCGCCGACGGCCAGCAGGTAACCAACGGCGGTATGGCGATCCGAACGCCGGAATCGGGGGCCGCCACAGGCCGGGCCAGCGAGTTCGGCGCGGATCTTAACGCGCCCGTGCTCATGGAAAGAGTCAGGGCTTATACGGGGCACGATACAATAAAATCCCAAGGAGTAAATATGCCCGACTACACGGCAGAACACGCGCTCGCCGGAATCGACGCGAAATTGCCAGCGCTGGAAACCTGGCCGAACCAGTTCCTGCGCTACGTCATCACGACGCGATTCCCGGAGTATTCCTCGGTTTGCCCAAAGACCGGAATGCCCGATTACGGCA
>Ga0307475_10000302_pt1 | contig 29875 bp, 21 predicted proteins | sample atmos_gasesECM1C_FD_203317 | JGI IMG/M metagenome (GOLD analysis project Ga0307475, IMG submission 203317) | Hardwood forest soil microbial communities from Morgan-Monroe State Forest, Indiana, United States - atmos_gasesECM1C_515 | ecosystem: Environmental > Terrestrial > Soil > Temperate... | reverse complement strand
GGGGAGACCGTGGTTAAAACTTGTCGGCTGAAAATCTGGGCGCGCGCCACATTCCTGTTTGTGCTGTTGTTGGCTGTCCCCGCAGGACTCTTCGCGCAAACTTCCGGCAAAGTTATTGAGGTTGCGAATCCGCCGAACGCAACAGCCCAGCAAGCGAAGCCGTACGTCGTGCTGGTTTCGCTCGACGGTTTCCGCTACGACTACGTAAAGAAATATTCCGCGCCGAACATTGCGGCTATGGCGGCGCGGGGCGCGAGCGCGCCCGACGGCATGATTCCGCCATATCCCTCCACCACGTTTCCAAATCACCTCGCACTGATCACCGGCCTCTACCCGGAGCACCATGGCATCGTCGCGAACACTTTCTACGATCCTGCGCGGCAGCAACGCTATACCTACGGCGACCCGGCGGCCGTGCAGGATGGAAGCTGGTACAGCGGCGTGCCGCTGTGGTCGCTGGCGGAGCAGAACCAGATGCGCGCGGCCTGCTATTTCTGGCCCGGGTCGGAAGCGGAGATTGCAGGGAAGCGCCCGAGCTCCTATTTGAAATTTGATCCCACGATTCCGAACGATCAGCGAATCGAGCAGGTGCTGGCATGGCTGCGATTGCCGGCGGCGCAGAGGCCTCATTTCATCACGCTGTACATGGCGGAAGTGGATGGAGCGGGCCACGAGCACGGCCCCGACAGCAAGGAGACTGCCGAGGCCGTCAAATTTGTGGATGCGGAAGTCGGTAAGCTGATCGCTGGCCTTGATTCGCTGCACCTGCCGATTGATTTGATCGTGCTTGCGGATCACGGGATGGAGACAACGAGCGGCGGCTGGATCACCCTCGACCAATTTGCGGATCTCTCGCAATTCAAATCCGCGGGGCCGCTGATGTATGCACCGACTGCTGCCGACGCAGAAAAGGCTTATCAATCGCTGAAGGGAGCGAGCGACAAATTCAAAGTGTATCGCCGCGCGGATCTGCCTGCGGAATTGCACTACGACTCGAACCAGCGCGCGGGAGATCCCGTCGTGGTTGCCACTGGGCCATATTCCATCCGCGCGCGTGGGCCGGCTGCCGGAGAGCCGGATAAGCCGCCGAGCGTGGGGCAGCATGGTTACGATCCGCACCTGATGCCCAGCATGAAAGCGCTGTTCGTCGCCGCCGGGCCGGACATCCGTGCGGGAGTAACCGTGCAGCCGTTCGAAAACGTGAATGTTTATCCGCTGATCGCGCAGATTCTGGGGCTGCCGATTGGGAAGATCGATGGCGACTTGAAGGTGCTGCAGATTGTGCTGAAGAGCCCGCCGAAGAACTGATGCCCCATGCGAAGTGCAGGATCACGCTCCCGCACTCTACGTGAGATGTATGATAAAATGCAGCGCGAGGAGAAATCCTGCGATGAAATTCGGCGTAGTGCGTTTTCCCGGATCAAATTGCGACGATGACGCGTTTCATGCGATCGGCGCGGTCCTCGGCCAGCCGGTTGAATTTATATGGCACCAATCCGAAGAGTTGTCGGGTTGCGACGTCATCATCCTCCCCGGTGGGTTCGCTTTCGGCGATTACTTGCGCACCGGCGCCATCGCGCGATTTTCACCGGTGATGAAATCGGTGGACAAATTCGCGCGGTCGGGTGGCCTGGTGCTCGGCATCTGCAATGGTTTTCAGATTCTCCTCGAAGCCGGACTGCTTCCGGGCGCGATGATGCGCAACAAAGGGCTGCGCTATCTCTGCCGGCACGTGCATATACGCGTGGAACGCACTGACACGCCGTTCACTTGCGCCGCCGAGCGCGGCCAGGTGTTGAAAATTCCGATCGCACATAATGAAGGAAATTATTTCTGCGATCCTGCCACGCTCGCCGAACTCGAGTGCAACAACCAGATCATTTTTCACTACGTCCGCCCGGACAGAACGGATGCCGCCGAAGACGACCACGAAGCCAATCCGAATGGCTCGCTCCGATCGATCGCCGGCATTTGCAGCCGCGAACGCAACGTCCTCGGCCTTATGCCACATCCGGAGCGCGCCGTGGAATCGCCGCTCGGCTCCGACCACGGCCTCGTCATCTTCCGCTCGCTCGTCGCCTCGCTCGACCGCCGCCTCGCCGACCGCGTCCCTGCTTAGTCTCTCTCCCTAAGGGACGCGCAGCTTCAATTATCTTGAATTGAGGCCAAGGGTCTGAAACGTCGGCCCAGCTGGCTTGAATTCTTTCGGCAGAAAAAACGATTGCACGGTAAGGTCCCACAGAAACAACATGGGAAGCATGTAGAGGCCGAAGACGAATATTATGAACGAGTCGTGCCATCCGTGACGCCAAGCCTGCGTCAGGGCCGCGCCCGCGCATACTAGGGCACGAATCCACATATATCCCCGAAAATAGCAAGGCGTGAGTGTCTTCAGGCAATGGGGGCAATCGAACCTAAAAGGCCGGATGTCATTCGGGAGCAGAAAGCCGTGGCAGAGGGGACAAAATCGCATTCGCCAATGCTCCTTGGTTGCTAAGAGTATCAACAAGCCGCCTCGAGCACAATCCTGACGCAGACGCAAGACGCCGAAACTCATCTACTATCGAAAATGGTTGCCATGGGCTCAACGTGCTGCAGGACCTTGCATCGGCTGTTTTTCTTGATTCAATGCCGCGGCCGCGCAAAAAGTCCACCGCTTCGTACCATTGCCTGCGACGGAATTTCCTGCCACAATCGCCGCGCGAATCGCGCGCAGACTGCGCGGCGCCGGGTCCTGCGTAGCGCGAGAACGGGGAGTTCTAATCGACACAACTCGAAATTAGAACACGAGCCAAGTGATTGAAAAGAAAGGAGGCGAAGCCAGTCTAATCGACACAAATTCCGACCCGGCGAGGGTCGGCATCTCCAGCTACCAACGGGAGCCGAGGGATCTCCCTTGACTCATTTTCCGACGCTCTGGCGGCGCACGTGAGACAGACGACAGGAAAGACATGGCAACCACGGGGACATCGATAAGAGTGACGCCGCAGATTGCGGCGGAGCACGGGCTAACGCCTGAGGAATACGCGCGCATACAGAAAATTCTGGGACGCGACCCGAACTTCACCGAGCTCGGGATTTTCAGCGTGATGTGGAGTGAGCACTGCTCCTACAAATCCTCGCGCGTGCATCTGAAGCGACTGCCCACCAGCGGCCCGCGTGTGGTGCAGGGGCCGGGAGAAAACGCGGGCGTGGTGGACATCGGCGACGGGCTTTGCGCCGTGTTCAAAATCGAGTCGCACAATCATCCAAGTTTCGTCGAGCCGTTTCAGGGCGCGGCCACCGGCGTGGGCGGAATCCTGCGCGATATTTTTACGATGGGGGCGCGGCCGATCGCGGTGCTCGATTCGCTGCGATTTGGGCCGATCACCCCGGGTACGGGGGCGGGCAGTGCGACGCCGGAAGAGATCGCGCGGAACCGGCGCATCTTCGATGGAGTGGTGCGCGGGATCGGATTCTACGGGAACTGCTTTGGCGTGCCCACCGTGGGCGGCGAAGTGCAATTCGAGCCGTCCTACTCGAATAATCCGCTGGTGAATGCGCTGGCGCTGGGCATTGCGCGGCGCGAAGAGCTTTTTTTCGCGAGGGCGCGCGGCGCGGGAAATCCGGTGATTTATGCCGGCGCAAAAACGGGGCGCGACGGAATTCATGGCGCTTCGCTGCTCGCGTCCGCGGAATTCAGCGAGGAATCACAGCAGAAGCGGCCGAACGTGCAGGTGGGCGATCCGTTCATGGAGAAATTGCTGCTGGAGGCTTGCCTCGAAGCGATGCAGACGGGCGCGGTAGTCGCGATTCAGGACATGGGCGCTGCGGGGCTGACCAGCTCGAGCTCCGAGATGGCTTCGCGTGGCGGCATGGGAATTGAAATTGAACTCGAGCGCGTGCCGCAGCGCGAAACGGGCATGACGCCGTACGAAATCATGCTGTCGGAATCGCAGGAGCGCATGCTGCTGGTGGCCGAGCGCGGGCGCGAGCGGGAAGTTTTCGATGTGTTCCACAAATGGGGACTGGACGCGGTGGAAGTGGGGCGCGTGACTGAGGATGGCAAGCTGCGCATCCTCGATCATGGCCGCGTGGCGGCGGAAATTCCCGCACATGCCATTGCGGAGGAAGGGCCGCGGTACGAGCGGCCGATGGGGAAGCCGACCGCGACGGCTGCGGAGAAACAAGCGAAAACGCCGCTCGTTGAATTTGCGCGCCCGGGCAGTGACCTCACGAAAGATTTTCGCAGCCTGCTCGCGTCGCCCGCGATCGCATCGAAATACTGGATCACCGAGCAGTATGACTCGATGGTGCGCACCAACACGCAGGTGGGTCCGGGTGGCGGAGATGCGGCGGTCCTGCGACTGAAGGAAACGAAACGCGCGCTCGCGCTTGCAACCGACGGCAACGGGCGATGGTGCTCGCTTGCGCCGCGCCTGGGCGCAATGCATGCCGTCGCGGAAGCTGCTCGCAACGTGGCCTGCGCGGGCGCACGTCCCGTGGCCGCGACGAATTGCTTGAACTTCGGCAACCCGGAAAAGCCGGAGGTGATGTGGCAATTCAGCGAGGCGGTGGACGGCATCGCCCAGGCCTGCACGGCGCTTGAAATTCCCATTACCGGAGGAAACGTCAGCTTCTACAACGAGACGCTGGGCAAGCCGATATATCCCACGCCGGTTCTCGGCGTGCTCGGCATCATCGAAGACGCGGAGCGCGCGCTCGGGTCTGCTTTTCAAAGCGATGGCGACGCGATCGTGCTGCTCGATGGCGCGGGGAAATGGAGCCACGCGGCGCGAGATGCGTACTGGAAAGATTTTTCTGCGCTGGTGAAGAATTCCCCACAGCTAGAGATGGCAGCCATCGAAAAACGACTTACAGGCCCGAGCGAGGACTGGCGCGCATTTTCGTCATCCGAATACGCGAAGACCATTCACGGAATTGTTGCCGGCGCGCCGCCTGCGATGGATCTGGCAGCGGAAAAGCGGCTGATCGAATGCCTGGTTGCGGTGGCAAGCGAAGGCGCGATTCTTTCGGCGCACGATGTGAGCGATGGCGGCCTTGCCGTCACGCTCGCTGAAAGCTGCTTCGGGGCTGAGGGGCTCGCTGCGGAGGTTTCACTCGAAGGCGACGAACCGGCTGAAACGGCGCTGTTCGGCGAACGGGGGGCGCGCGCGGTGGTATCGCTTTCGCCCGCGTCGCTTGCCCGCTTGAGCGCGATTGCGGCACAATACAAGGTCAACGCGCAGCGCATCGGTACCGTCACACGCGGGGAATTTCGCATCCAATATAACGGCGCAAGTGTGATCAGCGGAGACGTGAATTGTCTCCGCAAAGCGTGGTCTGATTCTTTGGCAGCCGCAATCGAGGGCTCGTTGTGAGCAAAATCGTTATCTGGGGCCATTGGATCGTGGGACTACTTGCTGCAGCTATAGCGGCTGAGAGCATTTGGGGGATCGTTGGCAACATGGTTTCTATGGAGCGCGGGGCAAGATTTGGGCCGCGGGTGCTGAACGCGGACTTCATGTTTGTGGTCCTAGGTTTGGTTTGCGGGCTGTGCGCGTGGGGAATTCTCAAATGGCGGCCATGGGGACATGCACTTGCGCTCGGCATTTTTACCTTCGAAGTCTTGGTCGGCGGTTTGGCCGCTTTGGTCGGGGACTCGGGACTTCTATATCCCGTCGCTGCCTGCTTGGTCTTGAGCTGGCTGTTGCTCCCCTCGGTCCGCTCAGCGTATTGGGCAAAGGTTCAAACGACATGACCAGAGCGATACATCTCGACGACGATCATTTCCACGATCACTGCGGCGTGTTCGGAATTTACGGGCATGCCGAGGCCGCGAAGATGGCCTACCTCGGCCTCTATGCGCTGCAGCATCGCGGGCAGGAGTCGGCAGGCATCGCTTCGACGGACGGCGCGAACGTGCACGTGCACAAGGCCATGGGGCATGTGCAGGAAATATTCACGCCGGAAGTGATCTCGCAATTGCTGGGCGCGGCGGCGATGGGGCACACGCGCTACTCGACCGCGGGCGATACGGTGCTGATGAATGCGCAACCGGTGGTGATTGACTGCAACAAGGGCAAGCTGGCGCTCGGCCACAACGGCAACCTGACGAACGCGCTCGAAGTCAGACGGCGCCTCGAGCATCGCGGCTCGATTTTCCAGACCACCAGCGACACGGAAGTGATCGTGCACCTGATTGCGCGCAGCGCAGCGCGGAATCTTTCCGGGGCGATCGCGGACGCGCTCATTCAGGTGGAAGGCGCGTATTCGCTGCTGCTGCTGACGCGCGATGAAATTTACGCGATTCGCGACCCGCGCGGCTTCCGGCCGCTGTGTCTCGGGCGCCTCGATGGTGCGTGGGTGGTGGCATCGGAAACCTGCGCGTTCGATTTGATTGATGCCGAGTATGTGCGCGAAGTGGGGCCGGGCGAGATGGTGAGGATTTCGCGCGGGGGCGTCGAATCCATCCGCTTTGCGGCAGAAAAGCCGCATCAATATTGCATTTTCGAGCATGTCTATTTTTCGCGGCCCGACAGCCTGGTATTCGGCCGTCCGGTGAACCAGAGCCGCGAGCGGCTGGGTCGATTGCTGGCGCGCGAGCATCCGATAGAGGCGGATATTGTGACGCCGGTGCCGGATTCGGGAACGCCTGCGGCGGTAGGTTACGCGGCGGAATCGGGCATTCCATTCCGCATGGCGCTGATTCGCAATCATTACATCGGCCGCACGTTCATCGAGCCGGTACAGGCCATTCGCGATTTTGGCGTGAAGCTAAAGCTGAATCCGGTGCGTCGAATGTTAGAGGGGCAGAGGGTGGTGCTGGTGGACGATTCGATCGTGCGCGGGACCACCAGCCGAAAGATCGTGCGGCTGGTGCGGGAAGCGGGCGCCACGGAAGTGCATGTGCGCATCAGTTGCCCGCCGACAATTTCGCCGTGCTACTACGGCGTGGATACGCCGCGGCGCGAGGAATTGATCGGCGCGCAAAAATCTGTCGAGGAAATCCGCAAATTCCTAGGCGCGGATTCGCTCGGGTACCTGTCGCTCGCGTCGCTGCGGGAGGCGGTGGAAGATACGGAAGGAAAATTCTGCACGTCGTGCTACACCGGCAGCTATCCGATTGAGCTGGTGCAACTCGAAGTGGAGGCTCATCGTGAGGGCTGAGGTGGAAGAAGCGGTGGCTGTGGCAAGCGTGGCGCGGGCAAAACCTGTAACGTTGAAGGATCAGGTTTGGCGCGAAGTACTTTCCTGGTTCTGGGTGATTGTTGCGTTCCTATTCATCGAAGGGACGCTGGTGCAGGCCCGCGTGATTCCGAGCGGGTCGATGGAGCGCACCGTGCTGATCGGCGATCACCTGATCGTGAGCCGTATCGGCTACGACGCTGGGATTCCGTTCACCGACTGGCACGTGCCGCTGTGGCGCGAACCGAAACGGCAGCAAATTATCGTGTTTCGCGCGCCCTTGCCGGGGAATCCGGATTTCATCAAACGCGTTATCGGTTTGCCGGGCGATACGTTGCAAGTAAAGAAGGGCGTGGTGTACATCAACGGCAAGGCCCTCGACGAGCCCTATCGCGAGGACCCGCCTAACCCGCTCGAGACGCGGCCGGCGGTCCGGATTCCGGCCGGCGAATATTTCATGATGGGCGACAACCGCGAGAATTCCTACGACAGCCGCTACTGGGGCTTTGTACCGCGCGCGAATATTATCGGAACGCCGCTTGTGATTTACATGTCCATTGATGCGCCGGAAGAAGTGTGGGAGCCGGGGCACGTGGCCCAGCGTTTTGCGACTTACATCAACGCGGTGATTCATCCGGGCGAAGTGCGCTGGAAGCGGCTGTTCCACATGTTCTAGCGGGTTGCGCGTCCAGCTATAAGTTTTTAGGGTGTGCCATCCAGTTGGCAGGTTGGCGGGTTCATCCAGTCCCCTTCAGGAATCGAGTTCTCTCCATGCGCTACGCCGACGCCGGCGTGAATATCGCAATTGCAGATGAAACCAAGCGGCGCATCGCCGCGATGGCCAGGAAAACATTCACCCGCGGAGTGCTGGCGCCCATCGGTGGATTCGGCTCGCTTTTCCGGCTGGATCGCAAGCGCTGGCGCGATCCGATTCTGGTGGCGAGCGCGGACGGCGTGGGGACGAAGCTGAAGATCGCGTTTGCCACAGGAATCCACTCGACCGTGGGCGCTGATATTTTGAATCACTGCGTGAACGACATCCTGACGCAAGGCGCCGAGCCGCTTTTTTTTCTCGACTACATCGCGATGGGAAAGATGAATGCGGCGGTGGTGGAGCAGGTGATCGATGGGATGAGCCGCGCGGCAAAGCAGGCGGGGTGCGCTCTGACCGGCGGCGAGACCGCAGAGATGCCGGATTTCTATTCGCCGGGCGAATACGATCTGGCGGGATTTATCGTGGGCGCAGTCGAGCGGAAGAAACAGCTCGATCCGCGGCGTGTGCGGCCCGGGGACGTGCTGCTGGCGCTTCCTTCCAGTGGGCTGCACACCAACGGGTATTCGCTGGCGCGCAAGCTGATATTTGGCGTAGCGAAGCTGAAACCGGATGCATACGTTGCAGAGGTAAAGAATAAAATCGGAGCCGAGCTATTGCGGCCGCATCGCGCTTACTGGCCGATGCTGAAAAACATTCTCGCGCGTGGTTGGGTTTCTTCGATGGCGCACATCACCGGTGGGGGCATCACAGGAAATCTGCCGCGGGCGCTGCCGCGGAATGTGCAAGCGGTGGTGGAATTGGGGTCCTGGCCGATGCTGCCAATCTTTCAGTACCTGGCGAAGCTGGGAAATATCGACCGGGAAGAGTTGCTGCAGACTTTCAATCTTGGTGTGGGTATGATTCTGGTGGTGCCGGCCAAATTTGTCTCTCGCGTGGAATCGGAATTGAAGCGCCGTCGCGAAAAATTCTACGTGATTGGGCGGATCGAACGGGCGGCGCACGGAAAACCGCCCGTGATTTATGCCGGGAAGCTGTCGCTGTAAGAGCCTTTATTGGCCGGTGTTGTCGATATCAACTGCCGCTTTCCACGAGCCGTCCGCCTGCTTCTTCCACACCGTCGCGTACTTCGCCTTTTCGACAGTGGGCTTACCCTTCTTGTTTGTAGTCGTAAATTCGGCCATGCCATATTCGTAACCAATGTCGCCGGAGCGCGCGACCTCGACGAAGCTGGTGGTAAAGGAGAGCACGGGCGCTGTGGGCGCGAGGATGTCTTTCCACACCATGCGGATCGAGTTCTTGCCTTTCACAAGCGCGCCCTTGTCCACCAAGAAGACAGCATCTTCGGCGTAGTACGAGGCGGCCTTGTCGAGGTCTCTGGCCTGCGCGGCTTTGTTCCAGTCGGTCGAAGCGGCGCGAATGGCGGCTTCGTCGGCCTTTCGCGTGTCGGGCGGCGGAGCTGGCGCCTGCGCGGTTTGATTGCCGCAAGCAGTGGTGAAACTGATGGCGAGCAATGCGGCGAGCGGGAGGATCATCGAGTGTGAATGCAACATGGAAAAACCTCCTGTGAAAACGGGTTGATGCGGGAGAAGATGCCTCGCGCCGGACTGCATGTCAAGCGGTGTAACTCTTTTCGCTTCCGCCGGCGTCTGCGGGCGCTCCGATGGCGCACCGTTTGGCTGGCTTGCGGAACTATGCTAATTTCGGGCGGACATGAAGAAACAAATTGGCGTGCTGCTTTCAGGGCGCGGCTCAAATTTCGAAGCGTTGGCTGAAAGCGTCGCCGCGGGGCGGATTCCAAACGCAGAGATCGCGCTGGTGGTGAGCAACCGGGACGGTGCGCCGGGAATCGAGCGTGCGCGAGCGCGTGGGATCGAAGCGCGCGTGATTCCATCGAAGGGCCTTGAGCGCGAAGCGTACGACAAGCTAGTGGCCGCGGCGCTCCAAGAAAAGAAAATTGACCTGGTTTGCCTGGCGGGATACATGCGACTGCTCTCCCCGTATTTTGTGGCCGCGTTCCCCAATCGTATTTTGAATATTCATCCGTCGCTGCTGCCGGCGTTTCCGGGCCTCGAGGCGCAGCGGCAGGCGCTCGAGCACGGAGCGAAATTTTCGGGCTGCACGGTGCATTTCGTGGACGAGAATCTGGACGCGGGCCCGATCGTGCTGCAAGCGGCCGTGCCGATTGAGGATGGCGACACGGTAGAAACGCTTTCGGAGCGGATCTTGCGCGAAGAGCACCGCGTTTATTCCGAGGCGGTGCGAATCGTGCTCGAGGGGCGCTACCGGATCGAGAACCGGCGCGTGCTGATCACACCGGCAGAGGAGCGCGCGAAGTGGGCGGAGAAAAAATAGTGCCTGCTGCGAAATTCAAGCCCGCGAACGATCAACTGGCGCTCCTGCGGAAAGGCGCGGCGGAAATCATCCGCGAAGAAGAGCTGAAGGAAAAGCTTGCGCAATCGTTCATGAGCGGAAAACCGCTGCGCGTGTATCTGGGCGTGGACCCGACGGCGCCCGATATTCACCTGGGCCACATCGTGGTGCTGCGGAAGCTGAGGCATTTCCAGGAGATGGGCCACACGGCGGTTTTTCTAATCGGGGACTTCTCCGCGATGATCGGCGACCCGACGGGACAGTCCGAGACACGGCCGCCGCTGACGCGCGAGCAGGTCGAGAAGCACTCGGAAACGTACCTGAAGCAGGTGTTCAAAATTCTGGACAAGAAAACAACCGAGGTGCGCTTCAACAGCGAGTGGCTGGGAAAAATGAGCAGCGAGGAAATTGTGCGGCTGTGTTCCCACTATCGCCTCGCGCGGATGCTGGAACGCGAGGATTTTCGCTCGCGGCTCGACAAGAACCAGCCGATTTCCATTCACGAGCTGCTGTATCCCCTGCTGACGGCCTACGACGCGGTGGCGCTGAAATCGGACGTGGAGCTGGGCGCCACGGAGCAGAAATTCAATTTGCTTGTGCACCGCGAAATCCAGCGCGAGTACGGATTAAAGGGGCAGGTGATTCTGACGATGCCGATTCTGGTGGGGCTCGACGGCACGCGAAAAATGTCGAAGAGCCTGGGAAATTACGTGGGCATCACGGATCCGCCGGGCGAAATGTTCGGCAAAATCATGTCGGTGACGGACGGGTTGATGTGGCAATACTACGAGCTGCTGACCGATTTTCCATCGCCAGTGGTCGTGCGGCTGCAAGAAGAGGTGAAGATGGGCGTGCTGCACCCGAAGGACGCCAAGATGCAGTTGGCGCACACAATCGTCGCAAGTTTCCACGGCGAAGAGGCCGCCAAGAAAGCGGCGGAAGAATTTCAGCTCGTATTCCGCGACCGGCAAGCGCCGACGGAAATTCCGGAAATGAGGTTGAAGTGGGGGACGCGCCCGCTGTTTTCGCTGCTGACCGAAACGGGCCTGGCAAGCTCGAGGAGCGAGGCGGAGCGGCTGATCAAACAGGGCGGCGTAGAAGTGGACGGGCAGGTCGTGAAGGACGTGAAGCGCACAATCGTGCTGAATCCGGGGGATCTGCTGCCCCTGCGCGTGGGGAAGAAGAAGTTTCTGCGCGTCGTCGGAGTGTGACAGTTAATCAGCGCCGCTCGGCGAAGTGCCGGAGGCGTGCGAGCCAGGCGCGGTCTCGCTGAGTGACGGCGAAACGCGTGAAGATTATATCGAAGAAGCGGCCGAATGCGCTGGGCATCTGGTAGGAATCGCGCATAGTGAGCTGCGTCTTCCCTCCGACACCCTGTAGCTCCCACCGCTGTTTTCCGCGCACGCCGTAGGAATCCTGAAACTGCCATTCGAGCAGGCGTTCCCATTCGTAAGCGTTGATGACGACGGTAAGCGTCATCTCGTACTGGCGGAGCCTGCCGGTGATGTGCACCTTCTGGCCGACGGCGAAATCTGATGCCCCGCCCTGGACTTCGAATTTCGCATCCATTTCGGTGCCGTACCAGAGAGGCATCCGCTGCGGAACGAAAAAGACAAAAATTTCATTGGGTGGGGCAGCAATGTCGAGAGAGAAGGTGAGGTCCGCCATTTCCGGCTAAGAGTTATCTCACAAAATCGGACACGGAGGAGGGCAGCGTTGGCGTGAGGTGTAAGTTCCAGGGAGCTTCAGGGGCTGAAGCCCCGTTTCTTCCGGATCTCAGTGTCGCGGCTAAAGCCGCGACCTACAAAGACGAGTGACTGGGAAAGTTCTATCAGACTTCGACGAGGACAAGCGACATGTCGTCCGAGGGCGGGCCTTCGCGCCAGGAGGCCACGCGGTCGAGGATGCCCTGCTTCATTTCACCGAACGGCAGGAGCGCCGTTTCACGGACGAATTTCTGGACGCCTTCGACGCCGAGCATTTCGCCGCGTGAATCGAAGACATCGGTGATGCCGTCGGTGTAGAGCACGATGCGATCGCCGGCCTGGAGGTCCACATCGAGCGTGGCTTCCTCCGCGACTGCGTTCGGAAGCGCGCCCAGTACCATGCTGCGCGATTCGAGCAGGCGAGGTTCTTCGCCAGGCTGTACCACCATCACCGGCGGGTGTCCGGCGCCGGCGAAGATCATGCGCCTGCCGCTGCGGTCCACGCGCGCGGCGGCTAGGGTGAAAAAGAAAACGGAGCCCCCGATGTTGCGCATCACGAAGGTGTTCAACTGGCGCAGCATGTCGCCCAGCGGCGTGCCGTTCTGCAATTGCGTCATCGTTTCGCTGTAGATGCGGTTGGCAACAAGCGCGGAGCCGATGCCGTGGCCGGAGACATCGCAAACCATTAAATTCAGATGCTCCTCGTCGAGCGGGCTGACCAGCCCGAAGTCGCCGCCGATGGTGCGGACGGGATGATAGAACGCTTCCACCTGAATGGCGCCCCAGATGACGGATTTGGGCGCTAGGCTCTGCTGCACGCGGGCCGCCAGCACCAGATCCTCTTCGATTTCCTTCTGGCGGTCTTCGAGCCGAGCATTCGCGGCGCGGAGTTGGGCTTCGGCGGTTTTTTGCTCGGAGATATCGGTGAAAGTGACGATGGCGAACTGGCGGCCGTCGGGATCCTCGAGCGCACGCGCACTCATGATCACAGGCAGGTGGCTACCGTCTTTTCTCGGCAGGAAGAATTCTTCCCGGCTGCGGCCCGTCTGGCGGGTCTTGGTCCGGCGCTCCTGAATGATCGCGTAGTCCTCGGGGCTGTAATAGTCGTGAACCGCGTCGCGGCCAACGATTGCGTCGCTGGAAATGCCGGTCATTTCCTGGAACACGGAATTTACGAAGACAACCTTGTCGCAATCGTCCGCGATGAGCACGCCTTCATTCAGAGTCTCAAGGATGGCTTCCATTTGTCCGAGCCATTCCGGCTTTTCGAATTCCAATGAAATGCCCCTTTGTGGCTGTGATGCAAGCGAACGGCTATCTTATCGAATCGCGATGAAAGCACCAACGCGACAGTCCATTTGATTCGCTAAGCGACGCGAAGGCTGCAAATGATTGCTAACTCAAGTAAGGTAAAGCAGCATCTGAGGAAATGGGAGGAAGGGCCGTAAAAATCGTGTCGCGCGCCGGAATGACAACGAACGGAATCCATGTTCCGCCTGGCCCGAAAGGGCTGCCGATTGTTGGGGTGTCGTTCGAGTTGCTGGGCGACGCGCTGACCTTGCTGCGGCGCGTGGCGCGCGAGTACGGCGATATTGTTCGGATCCCGGTTGCGTTTGGGGAGCGCATCCTGCTGAACCATCCGGACTGGATTGAGCAGCTCCTCGTTGTGCAGCAGAACAAATTTCATAAAAGCACGTTGAGCAAGGAAGCGACCGAGCGGTTGCTGGGGCAAGGACTGCTGATCAGCGAGGGCGAATTCTGGCGGCGGCAGCGGCGGCTGGCGCAGCCGGCATTCCATCGCGCGCGAATCAATGAATATGCGGCGACGATGGTCGAGATCGCCGAAAGGCACCTGCGGGAGTGGCGCGGAGGCGAGCAGCGCGACGTGGCGCACGAGATGATGGCACTGACGCTCGATATCGCCGTGCGCACGCTCTTCGGCACCACGTTGCCGGGCGAGGCCGATCATGTGGGGAAGGCAATGGCTTTCTTGATGCGCTATTCGCTGGGCCGGGCGCGCTCGCCGGTGAACATCCCCGCGAGTTGGCCGACACCCAGAAACCGCCGCGCGAATCGCGAGTACGATTTTCTCGATTCGCTGGTGTATCGCATTATTTCCGAGCGGCGGGCGCAGGGAAATTCAAAGCATCACACCGACCTGCTTTCTCTGCTGATGGGCGCGATGGACGAAGATGGCACGCAGATGACGCCGAAGCAGCTTCGCGACGAAACGATGACTATTTTTTTGGCGGGGCACGAAACGACGGCGCTGACGCTGGCGTGGACGTGGTACCTGCTGAGCGAAAATCCCGTGGCGGAAGCGCGCTTGCATGATGAGTTGCGCAGCGTTCTGGCGGGACGCGCGCCGGGCATCCGTGACCTCGAGCGGCTGCCGTATCTGCAGGCGGTGGTGAATGAAGTGTTGCGGCTTTATCCGCCGGCTTATCTCCTCGCGCGGACTTCGATCACGCCCAGCAACATCGGCGGCTACGATTTTCCCACAGGCACAACAGTCCTGGTTTCGCAGTGGGTGATGCATCGAGACGCGCGCTACTTCGACGACCCGGATGCTTTCCGGCCAGAGCGCTGGCTCGACGGCCTCATGGGGCGGCTCCCGGCGGGCGCGTATTTTCCATTTGGCGATGGGCCACGGCGGTGCATTGGGCAGAGCTTTGCGCTGATGGAATCCGCGCTGGTGACGGCGACGGTGGCGCAGCATTTCCGTTTTCGGCTGGTGTCAGGGCATCCGGTAGTGCCGGAGCCGCTGGTGACGCTGCGGCCGCGGTATGGAATACGGATGACTGTTGAGGCGCGAAGTTAGTGGACGAATTCAGGCCGCTCGCCCTTTGACCACGGGTCATAGGTGAGACAAAAACGGATGCGGTCCGGGATGGGCGGGTGGTCGTAGAACAGGAATACGTCCACAGGATTCGGGGCCGGGTCGGAGAGATCCACCTCGCCGAGAACCTGGAAGGCCTGCGCGGCTACCTGGCCTGAGTCGGGTGTCAAGCCGCGAGTGACCTCAATCGAATACTGGTCCGCCTGATGCTCGAGGTAGCGGCTGAAGGCGCTTTCGATGGGAGTGGCGCAGAAATCGAAAAGAGTGAGAAGGAGCAGCAACGCGGGCAACGATGCCCAGTCGTCCACGCCGCGAATTTTCCAAGTGCCGCCCCAGCGGGCAAGCATCGCGCCTATGAAACGAGAGCCGAGATAGAAGAAAACAAGTAAGAGCACACAGGCGAACGCGAGCCCTTTCCAAATGTGGCCGAGAACATAGTGCCCCATCTCGTGGCCCGCGACTGCGACGATTTGCGGCGTGGTCATTTTGGCGATGGTAGTGTCCCAGACGACAATGCGTTTTGAGCCGCCGACGCCGGTGACGTACGCATTGAGCGCTGTGGATTTTTCGCTCGCTCCCATCCAGAAGATGCGCTCGACAGGAATGTCTTGCCCGGCGCGCTGCACCATTTGCTCGAGGCCGGCCGCCAGCGCCGGATCTTTCTCAGAGAGGGGGACAAATTTGTGGAAAAGGGGATCAATTACCAGCGGCGTGAGAAAAACCATCAGAACCAAAATTGGAATGGAGAGCAGCCAGAAATAAAACCACCAGCGGCGGGGGCTGTGGCGGATCACGGCGTAAAGAAGCCAGACCAGGAGTGTGCCAAGCACCACGGCGATCATTTGCCCTTTCGTCCAATCCCACATCCAGGATGGCCAGCTTTGAATGCTGAGGCCAAATTTGAGAACCACCCAGTGTCGCGCAATTGTAATGGGTAACATGAAGATGTCGAACGTGAGAATGAAGAGCGGCGCGAAGATAGCGGCCTGAAGAAAGCGCGCGGAGGCGGTTTTCTCGGCCCAGTCGCGATATTTCGGAGCGAGCCTCCATTTCAGGATTAGCCAGAGGACGATGAGCGAGCAGAAAATGCTGACGAATTGGCCCCAGAATGCGATTTGGCCGAATGTGTGGGCTTTTCTGTAAAGTTCTGGTGGCAGCGTGTAGGCGGTGACTTTTTTTTCGGCGGGCTGCGCAGGCGCGCTTGAAACTGGCATCGGCTCTGCCCCACGCATGAATTTTGCGGGTAGGGTTGCCGCGGCTGTAGCGCAGGCAAACACGGCAAGAAAAATGCCAAATAGTGCGGCGAGGAGCCGGACCTGTTTCATGTCGCTGCGCGAGTATGACGTTGGTTGGAGGCGGGCGCAAGGCAGCGGCAGCCCGGGGCCGACCCTGCCGGGAAGTACAGGTTGCCTCTTTGGGTGCTGGCCCGAATGGCGATTGCCTGGGGCGCTCTGGGGCAGCTAGTATGAATCAGCGGCGAAGCGCCGCTTGGGGAGGAGGACCATGAGAATCGCGCGCTCCGGACTACTAGTTCTGCTGGCACTGCCGGTGGGGATGGCCTCCGCACAACAACAGCAACAGCCGCCGCAACAACAGGCGGATTCGATTGCCGAGGCGGCGCGGCGCGCACGGGAGCAGAAGAAGGAGCAGCCCAAGCCCGCCAAGGTTTGGGACAACGACACGATGCCGACGAAGCCCGGAGGGATAAATGTGGTGGGGCCATCGTCGCCCAGCAGCGACTCCAGCGGCAATCCGCCAGCGGCGAACCCCCAGGCCTCGGGCGGCACGTCTGAAAAGGGCACGGCTGAAGCAGGCACCGCGAAGGGTGGAAGCAAATCCGCGAGCGATGTGAAAGCGCTGCAAGCGAGCCTGGCAGCCGCCAAAGACCAGTTGCAAGCGGTGAAGACCGAGCTCGACATTCTCCAGCGCAAGTACACCCTTGATTCGCAGATGTACTACGGCAAGCCGAATTACGCCGCCGACGCGGACGGCGCCGCCAAGCTAGCTGACGCGAAGAGCCAGATCGACGCGAAGCAGCAGGAAGTGGACGCGGCGCAGAAGAAAGTGGCACAACTTGAAGAGGAGTTGAAGAACAGCGGCGCGGGCGGCGACAGTTCCAGCAGCAAAACGAACTAGAATCCCTGGCAAAAATCTCCAACCTGTGCCGGTTCGGTACGATCTGCAACACCACCCCTAGTAATAGTGTACATTCCGCTTGACACACTAGAGCCGACAGCGCACAATCCCGCCAGCTTCACGGGACTGCAGTAGCTGTACGGGGCGTTTCGGCGGCGAGCGATTACCCCTTCCGGCCGCCGTCACAAAAAACTGGTGAGGCAAACTGACGATGCAATACATGCCCGGCTGGACGGTGCAGTGTTTGAATCCGGAGTGCATGGAGCGGGGCCACTGGCTGCGGGCGCAGGATGTGCCGCAGGAGATTTGCCAGGCTTGCGGCGCGCCGCTGCACAATGTGCCGCCCCCGCTGGCCCCGCGGTTCCGGATGCGAGCGCGCGCGCTGGCAAGTTATCGCCCAATGGGGCGGCGACGCTAACGATTTTGGCGTAGCGATCTTGTGGCCGGAGATTCTGTGTCGGCCACAACGGACGGCAGCGGCTCGGCCGTGTCTTCCTCGCGCGTCCCCGAGCGCGGACATGGCTTCGTTCCCGAGTTGCAGCCCCTCAGAGGACAAGGCAAGAAAAAGGCCCGAACCGATCCCCTCGGTTCGGGCCTCTTCATTTTCAAGCGGGCTGGACATCTCCCCGGCGATCCGGGGCTCCGCTCTAGAAAATAAATTTCAGGCCAAACTGGATGTTGCGCGGGCCGCCTGTGCCGACCACGGGATTCGCTGCGCCAACGTCTGGAGTTGCGCAACCGCACCCGAACGATGACTGAACGGACGGATCGAGATTGAACAGCGTGCTGGCAAACGGATTTGCGAAGTGAGGATGATTTGTGACATTAAAAAATTCCCCGCGCAGCTGCATTGTGACCCGCTCACCCAAATGTGTGTTCTTCACGATCGAAAAGTCCCAGTTGTCGAAGCGCGGACCGCGAAAAAGATTTCTGCCCATTGTTCCGAAGGTTCCGGAAGCAGGGGGAATCATCACCGAGCCGCCCTTCATGAAACAACCAAGCGAGTTGAGCGAGGCGGTCGTCGGACCAGCCGGGTTGCCACCATCCACAGCCACGGCGGCACTACTGCAGGCCGCAGGGACGACAGGGTTGCATGGAGAAGCACCTCCGAACCCAAAACAGGGAATTGGGGCGGGGCCGGCCTTGAAGTCCTTGGGATTCCCGAAGAAATCCCAGCGATCTGCAAATTCGCCGGTGGCGCTGATGTCGGTGCCGTTCAGCACGCCATCCAGAACGGTCCAGGGTGTACCGCCCTGGGACGTCACGATCGAGTTGATCTGCCAGCCCTCGGTGAGCTGCCACTTCGTTTTGACCGATGGCAATGCATAGGTTAAAGCGAGAGTAAGTCGGTGGCGGACGTCAAAATCACTGGAGGCGCGTTCCAGTTCTGGACGCAAGCTGTTTTGAGGCTGGACAGCGCGATTGTTGGTGGCGTTGTCAATGGAATGAGCCCACGTGTAGCCCAAAAGGAAATTCAAGCCGTGCCAGACTCGCTGGGTGGCTGTCACCTGGAGGCTGTTAAAGCTTGAGTTATCGCCGTTCTGAAGAAAATTCACGAACCCCAAGAAGGGGAAACACGGGCCGCCGGCGCCACTGCCGCCCATTGCGACGGGACAATTGAATGTAAAGGGCCTTCCCGACTGCTCGTCGCCTGCGGTGTCATTTGCCACGACAACTTGATTGATGTCGCGGACGCTGTAGAGCTTGATGCCGCGATTGCCGACATATCCCACCTGGAGAGACGTGCTGCTGGTGAGAGCCTGTTGAACATTCGCATTCCACGAAACCACATACGGGGTGCGGAGGTGGCGGGTGGCGGCCAAGATGTCGCATGGTGTCCCGGGATTCGTTGGATCGTTAGCGGAATTGCAATTCAGAGTCGCCGTGGCCACAGGGAAGATGGGCGTGGATCCATCCCCATAATTGGGACTGACTGTAATGCCGGTGGCGACAATGTTTCCGGCTATGTTCGACCCGATCGCGCCAGTGGGAATATCATTCAGGCCGGGAGTGGTGGCGTTGTCCACGCCGTTCTGTCCGATGAAAATTGAGATGTGCGGGATCTCGTAGTTGATTCCCGCGCCGGCGCGAAAGACGGTCTTGCCTTTGCCCCATGGATCCCAGGCAATGCCGACGCGAGGGGCGAAATTGTTGTGGTCGCCGTTGTAGGGAGAAGAGATGTTGACGCCCACCTGCTGGAGGCCTACGGCGGGATCAAAGTTTCCGAGCAGATTGTGGTCTTCCTTGATGACGGTATTCAATTCGTAGCGCAGACCCAAATTTACAGTCAACCGTGGCGTGACGCGCCAATCGTCCGCCACGAACCACGCAAAGGACCAGAAGTGAACTTTACGCTGGGAATTCCCCACGAAAATCTTGCCGGTAGAGGGGAAGCCGGCGAGAAAGTCTTCTAGGGCGGTGCTGAAGGAGAACCCGGGGTTGTTGGGGTCCGGCGGAAAATTGGGGTCGGCACCGCCTTGAAATTCGATGCGCCCCTTGCCCGTGCGGTTGCGAACGTTGTCCGTGGACCCGCGGCGCACTTCCCCGCCAAATCGGAACGTGTGTCTGCCGCGGGTATACGAAACGCTATCTGCGATCTGGAATGTCCGGTTCGGAGTGGTGAAAAGAGGCCAACCGCTGGCGTTCCCCAACTGCTGGAAGTTGCCGATGTCTATCTCCGGCAGGCCAAAGTTCAGAGGGTCAGTTACACCGGTGTTGAGGCCATAAGTCGTAAGAGGATTGCTGCCGTGGTCCACCGCCTGGATCTTTTGCCAGAAGTTGCTGAACCCGAACCGCGCTTCATTCACCCAGTTTCCCTGTGGAGTCCAAGCCCAACTGACGCCGAATACTTGTGCGCGGAGAGTGGACTGTGAGCGCCACTGCGGCTGGAGCACAGTGAAATCCTGCTCGATCTGTTTGCTGTCGCCGATCACGTAGTGAGCCGAAATTGTGCTAGTCGCCGAAAGATGGTGATCCACCTTGACGACGCCCGTATCCGAGCGGTTCACATTGGGAAATCCCAAGTTGGCGCTGGTTGATTGGGTGTTATTCACAGGAAAAAGGCCTGGGTACGGACCATTCCCGGTGAACGCGCCCATGCCAATCAAATTGAGGCTCTGCGGATTCAAGGGGATGCCGCCTGCTGCTAAGTCATTCAGTGCGTCAGTGATGCTGCCGCCGCAATCGCCGGACGCTATGAAAGAACAGCTGGAGGTCACAGGATTGGTCGGGACCAGCGAATCTGTGGCTGGAGTCGGGACGGAGCTAACGTTTGAAAGAAATCCGCGGACGCCTTCATAAGCAAAGAAAAAGAATGTCTTGTCGTGCTTGACGGGTCCACCAAGTGTGCCGCCGAATTGGTGCTGGCGAAGCGCACTCTGCGGGGTCCCCACTGGGTTGAAGAAATTTCGTGCATCGAAGAAGTTGTTGCGCTCGAAGCCGTAGCCGGTCCCGTGCAGCTCGTTGGTTCCGGACTTCAGGCCTATGTTGACTGTTACTCCAGGTTTCCATCCGATGTCCGGCGGCGGATTCTCCTCGGTGTTGAACTCCTGGATGGCGTCAATCGGCAGAATCGAACCCGGGGTTCCCTGGACGCCTTCGGCATTGATGATGTTGCCGGAATAGTACGGGTCGTTGTCGTCGGTGCCGTCGAGAACGAAATTGTTGTCCTCGGGGCGCATGCCATTGGAGGCAATGGATTCAAAACCGCCGCCCGGGAAGCGGACTACTCCGGGCCGGAGAACTACCAGGTTCTGATAATCACGGCCGTTGAGCGGCAGGTCGTTGATTTCCTTATTCGAAAGCGTGCCGCCGATATTGTCGTTGGTAGTGGTGATCAGCGGCGCCTCGGCGGTGACGCGGACCGTTTCGCTCACCATGCCGGGGACGAGATGGAAATCTATGCGAACGTCGTTTCCCACTTCCAGGCGGACATCGGCATGCACGACTTTCTTGAAGCCGGAAACTTCGGCGGTGATGGTGTAGAGGCCCGGCTGGAGGTTGGGGGCGACATAGTCGCCGGCTTGGTTGGTCTGCAAGGTGCGGGCGGCGTTCGTGCCGGTGTTCGTGACCACCACTTTGGCGCCGACAACCACCTTTCCTTGCGAGTCAGTTACCGTGCCCAATAAGCGACCTTCGTTGGTCTGCGCTACGGCTGACGCCGCACCCAAGAATAGGCTGATGATGGCCGCCAGAAACGCTCCACCCAAAGTTCGAGACATGGTCCCTCCCCCAATGGAATTTGCCGCGTCAAGCAATTCGGCGAGGCAGCGCATGGACAAACGCTGCCACACAAGTTCGCATTGTGATGCTGGCTAAAAAGACCCGACTTTCCTGGGCCCACCCCCGGCTGGATGCGAACCTCTATAGAACTGCGCGAACGGGAAGTCAAGATGGAATGCGTTTATCAGGCGGATAAGCAGTCAATTCGCGTGACGTGAGTTAAAAATGCAGGCCGAAAAAGGGGAGCGGCCGGTGGGGGTGCCGGCCGCTCGTGGGCATGGGGGTGATGGAGGTGCAAGACTCGAGGTGCCCGCTGGCGGCCCGGCTGCCCCGAAGGTTGCCCTTCAGAGCCTCTTGCAGGGCGCCGCGCAGGGCCCCGAATCCATAGCGATTGTGCCGGGAGGGGTTTGCGGCGTCGATAGGCTAGTCGGTTCAATTATTCCCGGTACGAAGGTACCGCTTGCCGTGTTCGCTTGATTTGCGCTGGCCTTTGCGCTGGCGTTCACTGAGGGGCGAAGAGGTTGAACCCTGGTTGGGGCAGTGGTACCCTCGCCTCAGCAGTTGACTGGCCCTCTTCACAAAACTGCACAGAGAACTGCCCGGCGATTTTATTGGGCGCTACAGGAACAAAACTCGATCGCAAGACGGCTGTGGAGACACAGGCGCTCGCGGTTGTGCGCCAACTCCTCGTGGAGTTGGGCGGCGCACGCGGCATGGAAGAATTGGCGGCGCGGCAATCGAAGGCGCACCTCGAGCGCGAATTGGGGCTGGGCAGCCTCGAGCGCGTGGAGCTGATGCTGCGACTGGGCGATGCTTGCGGTGTGCGGTTGCCAGACCGCGTGGTTGCCGAAGCGGACACCGTACAGGATCTGATCGATGCAATCCTGCGTGAAGAGCCGGGTACCGCCACCCCAGGAGCTAGCGTGCGCTCTGCGTCGGGCACCGGCGCTGCCGTGGCCCTTGCCACTATTTCCGTTTCGCCGGCGCTTCGGCCTGACCTCGAGCAGGAAATCCGCCGTGCAGAGACGCTAACGGAAGTCCTGCGACTGCGCGGGCGCGGCGAACCAGCACGCGCCCACATCCAGCTATACGAAGAAAACGACGAGCTGCGCACGATCACGTTTGGCGAACTGTACGAGCGTTCCTCCGCCGTTGCCGGCGAATTGGTACGTCGCGGACTCGAACCGGGCCAGCCAGTGGCTATCATGCTGCCTACCTGCGCGGAATTTTTCTGGACGTTTGCGGGGATCCTGCTGGCAGGCGGAATTCCCGTGCCGATTTATCCGCCGTTTCGCGCCGACCGCATCGCCGAATATGCGGCGCGGCAATCGAACATTCTGCGCAATGCGGAAGCGCGATTTCTGGTGACCTGGCGGCAGGCTGAGGGACTCGCGCGCCTACTGCAGCCACGTGTTCCATCGCTCCGCGAGGTGTTGAACGCGCAGCGTCTGGCGAGCGCGCCCGCGACAGAAAAGCCTGCGGGAACCGAATGGCGGCCGGTGGAAAATCTCTCTCACCGCGCGCGCAGCGAGGATATTGCGTTTTTGCAATACACGTCCGGCTCGACCGGTGATCCGAAGGGCGTCATCCTGACGCACGCCAACCTGCTCTCGAATATCCATTCGATCATCGGAGGAATTGAAATCAAGCCCGGCGACGCGTGTGTGAGCTGGCTGCCGCTGTACCACGACATGGGATTAATCGGGGCGTGGTTCGTGCCGCTGTTCACGGGCATCCCGCTGGTGGTGATGTCGCCGTTAGCGTTCTTGAGCCGGCCGGAGCGCTGGCTGCGCGCCATTCATCGCCATCGCGCAACGATCAGCCCGGCGCCGAATTTTGCTTACGAATTATGCGTGCGAAAAATCGCGGACAAGGATTTGGAGGGGCTCGACCTGAGCTCGTGGCGCGCCGCCACGAATGGCGCGGAGCCGGTCCGCGCCGAAACGCTCGAAAGATTTGTGGCGCGGTTTGCTCCCTATGGCTTCCGGCGCGAGGCGCTGTTGCCGGTTTACGGGCTGGCGGAGGCGACGCTGGGAGTTGCCGTGCCGCGGATGGGCGCGGGCTTCAAAGTGGATCGCATCGAGCGCGCCGCGTTTGAATCGGAGGGCCGCTCGATTCCTGCGAGCGCAAATGATCCTGCGCCGCTCGAATTCGTGAACGCCGGGAAACCGATTCCAAGTGTTAGCGTGCGGATTGTGGACGCGGAAGGCGGCGAACTGCCCGAGCGCGCGGAGGGACGGCTTTGGTTCCGCGGGCCTGCGGCCACCAGCGGCTACTACCGGAATCCGGCAGCCACGCGCGAATTGATCCAGCAAGGCGGCTGGCTCGATTCGGGGGATCTCGCGTACTGGGCCGATGGGGAACTCTACATCACCGGGCGCGCCAAGGACATTATCATCAAGGCGGGCCGCAATATTTATCCGCATGAAGTGGAAGAAATCGCCGGACGGGTCTCGGGAGTACGCGCGGGATGCGTGGTGGCGTTTGGCGCGCCGGATTCGCGCACCGGGACCGAGAGGCTGGTGGTGGTAGCCGAAGTCCGCGACATGGCCAGCGCCGGCCGCATCAGCGCCGAAATCGGGAGCGGTGTGGATGAGGCCATGGGTATGCCGCCGGACGTGGTGCAATTGCTCGCGCCACATTCCATTCCGAAAACCTCCAGCGGAAAGCTGCGCCGCAGCGAAACACGCCGCCTCTATCTCGAAGGAAAGCTCGGCAAGAAGGTGCCGCCTGCTTGGGCGCAGGTTGCCAGGCTGGCTGTGCGCGGAGCCGCACCACGCGCGTGGACATGGCTCAAGCGTGTGGCGAGCGGAGCGGTGGAAATGATTTACGGCGTGTACGCGCTCGCGACGCTCACGCTCGGGCTGCTTCCCATTTGGCTGGCTGTTGTTATCACGCGAGACCGCGAGCATGCCGCGCGGCGGACTCACAGCGGCGCGCGCTGGTTGCTGCGGGCTGCCGGGATTCCGTTTCGCATAGAGGGCGGCGAAATCCTAGACGAACTTGGGAAAACCGGGCCGTGGATTTTTGCGCCGAATCATTCGAGCTACATTGATATTCTCGTTACACTGGCGGTGCTGCCGGATGACGTGCGTTTCGTCGCGAAGGGTGAATCTCTTTCGATGCCGGTGGTGGGCACGATCATTCGCCGCTCCGGGCAATTTGGCTTTGATCGCAGCGACCCGCAAGCCCGCATCCGCCAGGCCGAGGAAGTGAACGCGGCGCTGCGCAAAGGCGAGTCCGTGGGAATTTATCCGGAGGGAACTTTCACGGCGATCACGGGCATCCGGCCGTTCCAGCTCGGTGCGTTCAAAGCCGCGGTGGATACGCAGCGCCCGATCTGCCCTGTGGCGGTGCACGGCGCGAGAGAGATTTTGCGGGACAAAACATATTTGCCGCGGCACGGGCACATTACGGTGACGCTCGGCCCATTAGTGATGCCCGACCCTTTGGCAGGCGACGATTGGCACGAAATCGTGCGTTTGCGTGATGCCACGCGCGAACTCATCGCGCAGCACGCCGGCGAACCCCTTCTGTAAACACATTTTCTCTGGTAACCTGCGGGTAGTAGTCCGCATCCAATTGGTCTCCAGCCCGTAGTGATGCTTCGCGCCCTGCGGGGGCTTTCGAAGCATCTGAATAAGCGGGGCGGGACGGCTGCTGCAGAACGTGCAGCGCGTCTCAAAATTAAACAATCGTCAGGAGGAATTTCTAATGGTGCGTAAACTGCCGTTTTTGCTGGGATTGATTTTCCTGGTGTCGTTATCCGCGCGCGCGCAGGACAAAGTGGAGGTGTTCGGCGGGTACAGCTATGAGCGTTTTCGCATTTCACCGAATACGAATCTGAACGGGTGGGAACTCTCGGGCCAATACAAATTCAATGATTGGCTGGGCGGTGTAGCTGATTTCGACGGGCACTATGGTTCAATCGCCGGAATCAGTTCGTCGGTGCACACGTTCCTGTTCGGTCCGCAGGTGTCGTTCCCGGCGCGCATCTCGCCGTTTGCGCATGTGCTCCTCGGCGGCGGGCACTTCAGCGGGGGCGGAGCTTCCGACACTTCGTTCGCGTTGGCCATCGGCGGCGGCATTGATACCAAGGTTGGTCACGGACTTTCCTGGCGAATCATCCAGGGCGATTACGTGATGACACAATTCTTCGACCACACGCAGAATAACGCACGGCTTTCAACCGGGATTGTTTTCCGGTTCTAGGCGCGAGGTTTCGAAGCCTCAGGTGGGGCGTCGCGATCAATTGCGGCGCCCCTCCGAAATCAATTAGAACTGCAACTACTCCAGGACAAAATTCGCGATGATGTACGTTTGGACTTCGATGGGCTCGCCGTTCAGCAGTGTGGGACGGTAGCGCCATTTGAGCACAGCGACTCTTGCCGCTTACACCAGGAGCGGATTCCCGCTCATCACTGATTTCTCTCCGATAAATCTCTGTATTTCAATGTCTTACAAAAATCGGTAGGGCCAGTGCATCGAATTTTGCGTGGCGTGCGTCTAATCGGGTGTCATCGCCCTATTGGGGCCATTTGAGGTAGCTATCATGAATCGAAATTCAATAGAGACAGTCGGCGTTCGACTTACCGGCTGGGCGGCACTCAACCGCGATCCACTCGAGGACCGCGTTGAGTACACATGTCCGCATTGTGGCGCGCAGGGAGCCAAGGCAGCCCGGCGTCCGCGTTCGGCGTATCACTTCACGGACGGGTTCGTGCAGGATCTGCAGGGTGAAGCGACCACCTGCCGCACCTGCAAGCAGTCGCTGCGTGTGACGCCCGTGGTGATGCTACACGACAAGGACGAGAAGCGCCGCTTCGAGGCTGTTTTCACGCCGGACCTGGAAGTCTCAAAGAACTAACTCCTCGCATCGTGCCGGGCATGATCCGACGAAGTCTGCAGCTCTACGAGTGTGGGTGTGCCCGCTCCCGTCCCTCCAGTTCCCCTTCTAAAATCAAACGCGATCACTGGTGATCCCAATCGGCGTCGAGCGCGAGGTGGTGCTCTTCCATTTGCGAGCGGACGCGATCGAAGGCTTCGTCCACGCTATCCGCGAACTGCAGCAAGCTATATTCGCGCTTGCTAATCGTGCCGGTGCGGACCATGTGACGCCAGTTGAGTACTTTGTCCCAATACTTCCGGCCGTAAATGAGAATCAGGTGATGGCAAGAGAGCTTGTCGGTTTGCAGCAGCGTGAGCATTTCCCAAAGTTCGTCCATGGTCCCGAAGCCGCCGGGAAAAACGATCAGCGCCTTGGCCATCTGCGCGAACCACAGTTTGCGCATGAAAAAATAATGGAAGCAGAAATTCAGCTCCGGCGAGATGTAGGGATTCGACCGCTGCTCGTGCGGCAACTGGATGCTGAGGCCGACGGAGGAGCCGCCTGCTTCCGCCGCGCCGCGGTTGGCTGCTTCCATGATTCCAGGGCCGCCGCCGGAGCAGATGACGAAGCGTTTTGGGTGCATGTCGAGCGTCATGGACCAAGCAGTGATGCGACGGGAAAGCTCGCGGGCGTCTTCGTAGTAGCGTGACATTTCCACGTTCGAACGGGCGGCGCTGATTTTTTCGTGCCACTCGCCAGTACGCCGACCGCGCGCCTGGCGCCGCACCTGCTCGAGGTGCGCGAGCGCTTGCTCGCGTGAATGGATGCGCGCGGAGCCGAACATCACAATCGTGTCGGCGACGTTGGCCTGGCGCAGACGCGTGAGCGGATCGAAATACTCGGCAAGGATGCGCAGCGGACGCGCCGCGAGACTTTCCATAAATTTTGGGTCTTCGTAGGCCAACTTCATGTGCGGCAGATGACGGCGATGCTTCATCGCTCCCCCTCGCGGTTCGAACCAGCAGCCATTCTAGGAGAACGATGGCAGGAATTGCCAGCCATGCCCCGGGTAAGGCCGGGCACATCGATTCTTCGCATGCAACGCGGCCTCCGGCATCGCGAATCAGATACACTGAAGACTCCATGAGACGCGCCAAATTCGCGATCGCCGCGCTTTTCATTGCATCGCTGGCCCTGCTGGCCGGACCGGCGTGGTGCCAGGAAGCTCCGCCCGGGCCTATCCATCCGCGCGCGGACGCGCCGCCCGAAAAAATTCCCGCTGCCGAGTTGGAGAAGCGCGCCATCCGCTCGCGCGTGATTGAAGTGATTGCGCCGGTATCGGTGCTCGATCCCAAAGGCGAGATGATCCTGAGCCTGACGAAAGACAACTTCCACATTTACGACAATGGTGTAGAGCAGAAAATTGATCACTTCGACCTGGGCGCCGATTCGCTCTCGATTGTGTTTGTAGTCGAGACCAGCTCGCACATCGAGCCAATGTTCCCGGCGGTAAAGCATACGGGGATCGTTTTTGCGCAGGCGGTGATGGGGATGACGGCCGAAGTCGCCATCGTGGGCTACGACGACGGCGTGGATCTGCTGCAGAAATTCACAACGGACAGCGACCACACGCAGAGCACAATCAATCATTTGCGAATGGGCACGTCGGGAAGCAGGCTTTATGACGCGATGCAGCGCGGCATCTCGCTGCTCGAGCAGCGGCCCACGCCGCAGCGGCGCATCATGGTCGTGGTGGGCGAAGCGCAGGACACTGGAAGCGAAAGCAAGTTCGGCGAGGTACTGCGCGCGGCGCAACTCGCGAACGTGACGATTTATTCGATCGGGCTCAGCACGGCGATGGCCGACCTGCGCGCGCCACCGCCTCCTCCGAAGCCGCCGTTCGCCCCGAGGGGCACTTATCCCTTTCCGACTCCCAACGGCCAACCGCAAACGCCCGACCTCGAAGCGGCGATGCAAAATTCCGGCATAGACTTTTCCGCGATTGCCCTCTGGCTGATCAAGACCGGCAGGAACGCGGTGGGGCCAAATTCGCTCGCCATTGCGAGCAAAGCCACCGGCGGGCTGCATGTGAACGTGAAGAAGGATGGCACGATCGAAAAAGCGATGGATGCAATCGGTGGCGAAATCCACGCGCAGTACACGCTGGGCTATCAGCCCTCGAAAGATGTTCCCTACGGCTACCACGAAATTAAAGTGGTGGTGGACCGCCCCGGTGTCAGCGTCCGCACGCGCCCGGGCTACTTTCTCGCCCCGCCGGAATCGTAGCCCCGGCGCTCTGCTGGCGCGAGGAGAGCCAAGTTGCCCGCGATCCATGGCTATTTCTTTTCAGGTGTCGCGGGAGCGGCACCGTTTTCCTCTTCTTCGAGGATGGCGGCGGCAGCGGCGATGCGGTCGCCCTCTTCGAGGCGCAGCAGGCGCACGCCTTGCGTGGAGCGGCCGGCTTCGCGAATTTCCGCGGAGTGGACGCGGATCACCTTCCCTTGTCCCGTGATGATCATGACGTCGGAATCTTCGCGCACCTGCAGGGCAGCAACAACCGATCCATTGCGGTCCGTGGTTTTGACGTTGATCACGCCTTTGCCGCCGCGCGACGTGACGCGATATTCCGCGAGCGGTGTGCGCTTGCCGTAACCTTTTTCAGCGACGGTGAGCATGAGCGAGGTGAGCGATTCGCGGATCTCGTCGCTTTCAAGCTCGTCAAGATTCTGCGTGGTCTTCTTGTACTCTCTGGCGATGATCCCGAAATCGGGCTGGACCGCGTCCATCGAGACGACGTAGTCGCCCTTGGCGAGATCCATGCCGTTGACGCCGCCGGCAGCGCGGCCCATGGAGCGGACTTCCGTCTCGCGGAAGAGAATGGCCTGGCCTTCATGGCTGGCGAGAAAAATCATCTGCTTGCCGTCGGTAAGTTTCGCGCCGATGAGTTCGTCGTCGCTATCGAGATTGATGGCGATGATGCCGGAGGGGCGCGGGTTTGAAAATTCTGTGAGTTCGGTTTTCTTCACCGTGCCATTCTTAGTGGCCAGGAAAACGTAGCGGCCCGCTTCTTCCAGATTGCGCGTGGGGACGACAGCGGTGAGTTTTTCATTCTCCTGGAATTTCACCAGGTTGCCGATCGCTTTTCCGCGCGTGGCTGCGGCGGCTTCGGGAATTTCGTACACCTTCAGCCAGTAAATCCGGCCCTTCGATGTGAACAGCAGGATGTAGCTGTGCGCGGAGGCGGTGAAGAAGTGCTCGACGAAATCGTCTTCGCGCGTCTTCGCGCCGATGCGGCCCTTGCCGCCGCGCGATTGATGGCGATAGACGTCCACCGAAGTGCGCTTGATGTAGCCGGCGTGACTGACGGTGATGGCCATCTCTTCGTCTTTGATCAGGTCTTCGAGCTTGATTTCTTCCACGCGGTCAACGATTTGAGTGCGGCGCTCGTCGCCATAGAGTTTCACCACTTCGCGCAACTCGGCGACGATGACAGCCTTCAATTTTTTCTCGCTGGCCAGGATTTCGCGCAGCTCGGCGATGCGGTCGCGGATTTCTTTCAGCTCTTTCAGGATTTCGTCAACGGAGAGCTGCGTCAAACGATGCAATTGCAGTTCGAGGATAGCGTCGATCTGGATATAGCTGAGGCCAAGCCCAGCCCCCGAAGATGCGACGGTGATTCCGTATTTCTTGGCGTCGAGCTTGACGCCGCGCATGGTGGTCTCTTTGCCGCCCACGAGGACGCGCACGGATTTGTTCTCAAAGAACTCATGCAAATTCTCGCGGGCGTTGGCGCGATTTGCAGACCCGCGAATGATTTTGATGACGTCATTGAT
>Ga0307475_10000300_pt1 | contig 30012 bp, 22 predicted proteins | sample atmos_gasesECM1C_FD_203317 | JGI IMG/M metagenome (GOLD analysis project Ga0307475, IMG submission 203317) | Hardwood forest soil microbial communities from Morgan-Monroe State Forest, Indiana, United States - atmos_gasesECM1C_515 | ecosystem: Environmental > Terrestrial > Soil > Temperate... | reverse complement strand
GAGGGGGAGGGGCGGCTACAAGGCCGAGTGCGCGGCCACCGCTCGGGGACCGTCGAGTTAACCAATCGAAATGCGGGCCGAGGATATAATGGCGGGGGATGAAGGACTGGTCACCGGTGTCGGCGGTGCGCTGGCTGTTTGCTTCCGAACCGGGAGCGACGAACGGGCTGCTGCCCCGCTGGATTTTCCTGCGCGCACTCGGACTGATTTATTACTCCGCGTTTTTCTCACTTGTTTTTCAAATTAAAGGATTGATCGGGCCGCAAGGAATTCTTCCCGCGGGCGAATATCTGCACGCGGTGACGGGGCAATTTGGCCGCGTGGGCTACTGGTATGCGCCGACGCTGCTATGGCTTTCAAGCGGCCGGCACATGCTGACAGCAATCTGCTGGGTAGGGATGATCGCATCGCTGCTGCTGGTGTTGGATTTGTGGCCGCGCGGAATGCTGGCGATTTGCTTTGCGTGTTTCCTTTCGTTCGTGAGCGCGGCGCAGGATTTTTCCGGGTACCAATCCGACGGAATGCTGCTGGAGGCAGGATTTATTTCTTTGTTTTGCGCGCCAGGAGGATTCCGGCCACGGCTGGGCGAGGCAAGCCCTCCTTCGCGAGCGAGCTGGTTCTTGCTGTTGTGGGAATGCTTCCGAATCTATTTCGAATCGGGTGTGGCAAAAATCATGGGAGGCGACCCCCAGTGGCGGAACTTCACGGCGCTCGATGAGTATTACCAAAACGGGCCGCTGCCGACCTGGATTGGATGGTACATGCAGCATGGGCCGCACTGGTTCCACGCGGCGACCTCGTTTGGCACGCTGGCGCTGGAATTGGGGCTGGTGTGGATGATGTTCCTGCCGCGGCGGTTTCGCATGGTTTGCTTTTGTATCGTTACGCCATGGCAGATTGGAATCATTCTTTCGGCGAACTACACATTTTTGAATTATTTGGTGCTGGCGCTGGGCTTTCTGCTCCTGGACGACAAACTTCTGGAACGATTCGTTCCCGAGCGCTGGAAGAGGAGCGAAGGTCGCGCGGAATCAGATGGAAAAGGCAGCCAAGCAAAAGAACAACCCGCAGGGCTTGACCTCCCGTTACAGGAAACGCTCCAGGACAGGAAATTTCTTGGGGCTCTGGAAGTGAAACGCGAAGCAAGTTCGGAAAGGCATTGGCAACCTGCGCTGCATAAGCAATGGGCAGCGTTGACCCTGGCAATGATGGCGATGATGCTCTCATGGATTTTCTACGCGACGGCAGTCGAGATGATATGGATGGTGAAGCCGCTGGAGTTGCCGACGACGCCGGTATCGGCGCTGGAGCCATTTCGTATTGCAAACCGGTATGGGTTGTTTGCCATCATGACCCGCGGCCGGTACGAGATTGAATTCCAAGGCTCGGACGATGGGCAGAAATGGCTGGTTTACCCGTTTCGGTTCAAGCCCCAGGATCCAGCAAAGGCGCCGGGGATTTACGCGCCCTATCAACCGAGATTCGATTGGAACTTGTGGTTCGCGTCGCTGAGCACTTGGCGGGAAGAGCCGATTGTGCCGCGAACCGAGCAGGCCCTGCTACGCGGGTCGGGGGATGTTCTGCAATTGTTCGCGGGCAATCCCTTTCCGAAGGCGCCGCCGCGGCAAGTGCGCGCGATGCTGTGGCAGTACTGGTTTGCCGAGCCGGAGGAAAAGCGCGCGACGGGAAGGTGGTGGCGGCGCGAGCAGTTGGGATTGTATGCGCCAACGCTCGAGCGGGAAGCGGACGGAAGAATTGTAGTGTTGCAGTGGCCGCAGATGGTGGAACCACGGGAATGAGAGGGAAAGGCCCCCTACTGCGGGAACTGCTCGATGCGCGTGACGTGGTCGCCGGTGAAGCGGACAAAGACGGTCTTGGACGGCGGCTGGCCATAGATCCAATCCTCAATATCGTTGCCTTCGGAGTCACGCTCGCGGACTTTGTGGTCGGGCTTGCCCATGGCAGCGATGACTTCTTCGCGGTCCATGCCGACAAGGGGCCGGCGCTCCTGAATGGCTTTCTTCATCTCCGGCGGCAAGGTGTCGATCCACTGCACGGAGGCGGAGCGCTCGTTCTGAAAATTGAGGAAGGGAGAAAGGATTTTCTTCAAGTCGTCCGGGGTCATGTCCGGAACGAATTTATTCCACTCCAAGAAGATAGTGCTGCCCATGCCGGGCTGCAATCCAGGCGGGCCGGTTTCCTGAGTCGAAGTTGATTGCATGGTGGGAGAAGGGCCGCCGATGCCGATTTGCAGATGATCGCGCCAGTGATGCTTGCCGCGGCCGCCGCCATTTAAGTCCACGACAATCTGGTGCGCGCGGAATTCGAGGCCGGTGATCTGCACGTTGTCGCCGGAATTGACCGCAGCGCCATGCGTGGCGACAGCCCGATTCAAAAGCTGGGTGTCGAGCGGTTTGCCGACGATAAGGTTGAACCCGTCTTTACCGGCAGGCAGAGACTTGACGGCCTTGGCAAATTCGCCGGAGACAAAGCGGATCAGGGTCAGTTTGGAGTTTTCCTGCAGCGGCTGGTTCGGCGTGCTGGCCGGCTTTGGCTGGGCCTGGCTGCCATCGGTGGAGTCTCCCGCGCTCGGGAAAATGGGAATCTCTTCATCCGAGGGAAAGTTGACCAAAGGCCTCTCGGGCGGACGAAGGCTATTGACGCGGGGGACATCCGCGTCGCCCAGGAGCACGAGTGCCAGAGGAATGGCGTACCAGTTCGGCATAAACTCCGCGGGCGCTCTTCGAGGGCACCTCGCGTTACCTATTCTATCCTATGATGCGGGAAAGTGGCTGAACAGGTGCCAAGGCGGAGGAAAGCCGCGATTCGCCTACCTGTACTTGGACGAGCCCGAACTGTACGAAGGGCCGGTCGACTGGAGTTCGGCCCGAGTGTAGGCGACTTGAGAACCCCGAGTTTCAAAAGCCCTTTGGATTTGCAGGCTTCAGCAAACGAGAAGCCATTATTTGGCGACCGGCACTTTAGGTAGGCTGGATCCGCTGAAGGTGCTTAGCGGAAGACGACACTTACGCCCTGGCGGTCAATGGTCGTGTGCAGGACTTCACCGCCAGCTTCGGCGACGGCCTTTTCGGCGCGGTCGCGGGCCTCGGGCTCGATCAGGAGAACCACGCAGCCGCCTCCGCCTGCGCCGCAGACTTTGCCGGCAAGAGCGCCGTTGCGACGTGCGCTTTCAATGACGCGATCGATGGTCTTGGTCGAAATCGTAGGGAGGTTGCGCCTGCGGAAGGACCATTCCTCACGCATAAGCCGCCCGGCCTCCTTCCAATCGGGTTTCTCTAAGGCCACGCGCATGCATTGGGCAACCTCGGAAATCCGTTCGAGGCTTTGTTGCACGGCCCTCTTGCCGCCGATTTGGGCTTTGAAGACTTCCCAGTTGTTGATGCCGTGCTGGCGGGGCTTGCCCGTATAGCAAACCACGACGCGGCGTTCAAGTTCATCGAGATTGACGCGCAACTCGACGCGATGCTCGCCGCCGGGGGGCAGCTCGATGGCGGCAGCGCCGCCAAAAGCTGGCGGGTAGTGATCCTGCGTACCGGTTGGAACGTTGATGACAATGGCTTCGGCGTCGCGGCTGATGTGAATCCAGTCCTCCTTGCTCTTCCCCGCCCCCGTGAAGCGGTCGAGCGCGGCGCAGATGGCCACGGCCATGGCGCTGGAACCGCCAATGCCGGCGCCGGCAGGGGCTTTCGAATCGGTCATCAACGTGAATCCACCTTGTGGGCGGAAAAACTTGGTTATTTCGGCAAGGAGCGGAAGGCGATAGCGCTTGGTCTTCATGAGCGCGGCGAAGCAGGGGAAACCTTCTTCACGCTGGATGTCGCGCGACACCAGGCGGATGGACTCGCCACCGTTGGTTTCGATACGGCAGGAAGCGTAGAGGGAGATGGCGGCGTTGAGGGTGACCGAGCCAGGATGAAATAGGTAAAGCGGCCAGATGTCGAGCGTACTACCGGCGAAGTCCACACGCGTTGGCGCCTTGGATTCGATGATCATAGGAAAGAGTCAGCCTGATTTTGGATTTCTTCGGACGAGGTAGTTTGACGGAACACCGTGGCAAGCTCAAGGAAGAAAGGAGCGGTGTCCACAGAAAGGTAATGCCCGCCTCGGCGGGCAGAGCTAGGAATCGTCGGTTGCGGCTAGCCGCCAGCCGAGGCGGCGCGGTTACGGGCGATGAGCTGCGGGCCGTCGGGCTTTTTCACAGCGAGCGCGGGGTTGGGCTCAAAGCAGCGGCGGCAGCGGGCTTCATAAGCTCCCATAGCGCCGACGACGATCAGCTCCTCGCTTTCCACCAGGCGCTGGGTGTGAACGGCGGGATTGCCACAGCGAACGCAGATGGCCAACAGTTTGGTGATTTCTTCTGCGATAGCCAGGAGACGGGGCATGGGCTCGAACGGGCGCCCGCGGTAGTCGGTGTCCAGACCGGCGACGATGACGCGCTTACCAAGATTGGCGAGCCTGGTGCAAACATCCACCACTTCATCGCCAAGAAACTGCGCTTCGTCGATGCCCACGACTTCCGTGCGCGGAGACAGTTTGTCCATGATTTCGGCGGCCTTGGCGATGTTGTCCGACGGAATGCCCAGGCCGGAGTGCGAGACGATCTCGTTGGCGGCGTAGCGCTCATCGATGGAGGGCTTGAAGATTTGCAAGCGCTGGCGCGCAATCTCCGCGCGGCGAAGGCGGCGAATCAGCTCCTCGCTCTTGCCGGAGAACATAGGACCGACGATGACTTCGATCCAGCCCATATTGCCTTTGACAATGTCCACGGTGGCTCCTTGTTAGTTTCAGTCGTCCTTTCGTCAGTTTCCACCCGAAAGCAAATCGCCGCCCCGGTTCCAAGATGCGCTCACGAAGGCAAACCGGAGGCGCCCACGGCTTCGGCACGGTACATCCTCGCATTATAGAACGGAGCAAAGGCAGCAATCACGGCGACGCGAAACGCTTCCTGCCGACTGATGAGATCGCCCGAAAGGACGCCCCAGGCGCCCTGCGCGTCGCGAATGCCCACCATGCCGGCAAACCTATCGATGGCCGCGGCCAGCTCGGTGCCATTCTCAAGAACTTCGCGAGCGAGAGCCTCGGGGAGTTCGATGCCGCCCGAACGGCCGTAGTGACCGCGCGCGCCATCCGTTACGTAAGCCCAACTTTCGAGAAGTACGCGGCGGCGCGAGCCTTGCGCCAAATCCGAATTCCACCCTGTGGGGAGAGGCGAAGGGGTTTCCTCGATTACGTCGAGGCCGCCTTCCAGGCCGACGAAGTAATGCCACTGCAATCCGTTCTTCTGCGCGATTTCGACCAGCGTCTCCGCACGATGGCGGGCGCCGCGCATAAGTTCTTCGTGCGACAGCGGGGTATGACTGACCCCTGAGTCCACTTCGAGCGCGACCAGCTCGAACTCCGTAGCGGGAGGAAAGCATGGGGAAAGGAATTCCAACGCCTGCTTGACACCGTTGATCTTCGGGCTGCGCTTGCTGCCGATCGCGATGATGGTTTTGGGCATTCTTTGGGTCGTGCGACGCCTGATTGTAACGAGACTGCAAGAGAATTTTCATGACAATTTTTGAAACCTGAGGAAAAACTCGAAAGATAGAATGGGGATGGCCTACAAGCGAATCGGAGGTCGCGGAAGAAGTTCCGGTAGCGCAGGTCGGGAGGTGAGTTAACCGGGCATCCCGGTCTATTGGGGTCCGACCGGCACCGGATACCGGCAGCCTTTTCTTTGGAAGGCTTTCTAGGGAGTTACACTGGTCTGCCTGCCCGAGTAGGTCACCACCTTGTCTGGCTTGCTCTCCACGGTTATGCCGGCGCCGTGGTTCTCTCTCACAAAAACAAGCTGAAAGCGGCGCTCCATGAGCATTCCGGGAAAAGTTCCCTTGCGTTCACCGATGGTCAGGGTCTGTTTCGCGTCGTCCCAGTGAAGCGGGATTGTCGCGTAGACTCCTTTTTCGTAGTTGTACCCATCGTTTTCATCTTCGTAGAGCGTGAAATCGCCATCGGCTCCGCGATAGATGCGCAATTCGATGGGATCTTCCGGCTTTTCGGTAGACCACTGTTTTTCCGGTCCCATCGGCACAATAGCACCAGCGCGCACAAACAGCGGCAGCTTATCGATAGGAGCCGCAGCCTGGACCATGCGCGGGCCCTTAATAGAACTGCCACTCCAGAAGTCATGCCATTTCGCTTTGGGCAGATAAACGCGCCGTGAATCTACTCCGGGATCGGTTACCGGGTTCACCAAAAACGCCGGACCAAACATGAACTGATCGCCTATGGTCGCGGAGTGTTCATCGGTGCGGAAATCCATGATTAATCCACGCATTGGCGTATAGCCTTGGCTGGTGGCCATCCAGGCCAACGAGTAAATGTACGGGAGCAAGCGATAGCGACACGTATCGTAACTCGCCAGAAGCGTCTGGGCTTCCGTTCCATAGGACCATAACTCGTTCTGGTTTGTCGAACGCGTTCCGTGCACTCGAAGAATCGGATTGAACACCCCGAACTGAAACCATCGAATGAACGACTCTCGATACCCGGGATCACCAGGATTGCCGGAAACAAAACCGCCGATATCCGTCGTCCAATAGGGCAGTCCGGAAACGCATGGTGACTTCCGTTTCTTGGAATAGCGTTTTGCCCGCAGAGTCCTGGAAGGTGATGCTGCTGTCTTTGCGCGAGCGGACGAGGCGGCTTGCCTATAACGTCGCGCGTTCCACCACCGACCTGACCTATGGACCAGTGGCAGGTGACTCCGAAACTCACCCTGAATCCAAAGGCCTGCGGTGGCTTAATCCAGCGGACGGCAATGTGTTCAGTTCCGGGCCGACGCCATGAGCTTCACCAACACTCCTCATTTCAATAACCCCAACGCCACGGTAGGCGCAGCGAACTTCGGCGTGATTACGGGCACTCTCAAACCGCCAGGTCAGGGTTTCTTCGGCAACGATCCCGGCAACCGCATTCTCTGGCTTGGGGCGCGCCTGATATTCTGATCAGGAACGTCTCCCATCTGCGCGAGACGTTGCCCCCGCAACCTCAGGGAGTCGAGATCGCGGTCGAGCGAGAGACGTCGAGAGGACCCCTTATGCCTTACACGCCAGGAAGTGCCGAGGAACTGCAATCCCAAGCGGGCGGTCGCCTCGTTAGTATCAAAGGGGAATTACCGAAAAATGTGGCCGTGCGGTCCCTGAGGCTTATCAAAGCATGCGGGCGAGTGTTTGTGGTGGTGGCATTTGTCGCTGGAGGCGAAATGCCTGTATTGGCAGGGTCTCAGATTCGATCTGCGAAGAACACTCGCAACGCAATTGTTGTCCTCGATTCCGCCACCACCATTCTATTGGGACAGGAAGAGCCAACGCCCGTGCAGGAAGCGGTCAAAGACCTGCAAAGTGATTTTGCTAAAGTGCTTGGGAAAAAACTCAGGATCGTGCGCAGCTCCGAGGGCGGGGTGACGATTTGGATCGGCGAAAAATCCAAACTTCCCGAAGATGTGCGTCCACAAGGGTTGGAAGAGCCGGAATCTTTCTCGATTTCCGTGGTTCGTTCCGCGGAAAAGTCGCAACCGGGCAAAGTCGTTCTTTTGGCGGGCGCGGATATCCGCGGGACCATCTACGCCATCTACCAGTTTTCTGAACAATATCTCGGTGTCGATCCTCTTTATTACTGGACCGATCGCCGGCCACTGCGCCGCACACAGCTCGGGCTGCCGGCGTCATTGAACAAACAATTTCCAGCCTCCGTTTTCAAATACCGCGGCCTCTTCATTAATGACGAAGATTTGTTGACGGGCTGGGCGCCCGGCGAGGCCAAAGACCACACCGGGATTTCTCTCGAAGTTTGGAACAAGATCTTCGAGACCATCCTTAGGCTCAAGGGCAACATGGTGGCGCCGGGAACATGGATTTTCCCTGATGAGCCCCAAATCAAACTGGCGGGCAAGCGCGGTTTGATCTTGACTCAGCACCATGCCATCCCTTTAGGCCTCAATGTCGCGCGCTGGCCAAAGGATGTCCCTTACTCCTATACCAGCCACCCTGAGATTCTCGAGCGCGCCTGGAAGGACGCCGCCGCTGCTTATCCCTCCGATCAGGAAGTGTTGTGGACCGTGGGCCTGCGTGGACTCTCCGATGTCAGTTACTCCGCGTTTGATCCAAGTGTACGCGGCAACGACAAAGCCCTGGGCGAATTGATCACCAAAGCGATCTCCGATCAAATGCAAATCGTGCGCTCCTTGCGACCTGACGCACAATTCATTACCAGTTTGTGGATGGAAGGGGCGCGACTGATGCAGCAAGGGTATCTCAAGATTCCTCCCGAGGTCGCGACGGTGTGGCCGGACACCGGTTATGGTTACCTTCAGGACAAGGGCTTGGTGACGGCGGGGCAGGGGGCGTATTACCACGTCGCGATGATGAACTTCCGGGCTAATCAACTCACGGAAATGGTTCCCGTCGAGCGCATCTATTCCGAACTCGAACGTTACATCAAGGCCGGAGCGACTCACTATTTGTTGCTAAACACCAGCGACATTCGCCCGGTTCCTATGACCATGAAAGCGGTGATGAACGTCGCATGGCAAGGTGTTCCTCGCGATGCTGCCAGTAACGATCAGTTTTACCTGCAATGGTCTTCGGAGGAATTTGGTGCGAAGTCCGCCACACAGGTTGCAGGAATCTACAAACAGTATCTTGCCGCGCCTGCGCACCTTCCCGGCGAGGAGCCTGCTCTCCCTTACGGCGATCAGTACTACCACACGGAAGCGCGCCGTTTTCTGCTCGAATATATGGTCGGTTTTCCGCTCTATTTTCTTCCCGGACAAGCACCGACTTGGACAACGCCGCGCGTTTTTCCAGGACCCGGCAAAGATTTGGCGGAAGCCTTGAAGGGAGAAATCCAGCGGTGTGGTGAAGCTCAACCGAGATGGGACGCCTTGTGGGAGAAGGCCGTTGCCACCGAGCAGCTCGTTTCGCCCGAGCGACGTCCCTTTTATCGCGCTCACGTGCTGGCTATGATTGCCATCGATAGAGAAAGCAACCGCACTCTTCAATCTCTAGCGCTGGCGATCCAGCGGGCCGAGAAGGGAGAGACCACGCAAGCTCGCGCAGAAGCGCAACATGCGCTTGAGGCCTTGGAGGAGATCTCCAAGGCTGAAGCAAAGGCGGAGTACGGCAAATGGAAGGGCTGGTACCGCGGTGATTGGCTGACCGGGATTGGCAGAACGCGCGAACTCGTGCAAATCTTTGCGAAGCAGCTTGAGGATCCGTGGTCTCCCATGCCGCCGCCCGTTTACTGGACGGGCTGGGAGGCCTACTACCACATCATGCATTACGAGGGAGAACGCACCGCGGACGTGAACTGATCCGCGCCGGCAAAAGTCTTCGGGATGATAAAAGACCGTATGAAAATCAAAGACCTCCGCGCCACGACCGTAAGTGTTCCGCTGGCAGCGCCTTTGCGTCATGCCAATGGATGTCACTGGGGGCGCTTTGTTCGCACCGTGGTGGAGGTCGAGTCTGACAACGGGCTGGTCGGCCTCGGGGAAATGGGCGGCGCGGGCCAGTCGAGCGAAAACACCTTTCGCGCACTCAAATCAGCTCTGCTTGGTTGGGATCCCTGCCGATTGGAGGAACTCAGGTTCCGCATTGCCAACCCCACCGCCTCGCTTTACAACAATCATATTCAGATACTTGCAGCACTCGAATTCGCCTGCTTGGATCTGCTCGGACAGGCTTGGGGGGCTCCCGTCTCGGAAATTCTGGGCGGGCGTTTAAGGGACCGCATCGAGTTTGCCTCTTACTTGTTCTTTCGCTATTCAAATCCGAAGAATGGCGGGGGCGAGGTCCGAACCGTCAATCAGCTTGTCTCACACGCACAAGAATTGAAATCCAAACACGGTTTCAAGACCCACAAACTAAAAGGCGGTGTCTTCCCGCCGCCCTATGAACTTGAGTGCTATCGGGCGATTGCCGAGGCGTTTCCCGGCGACCATTTGCGTTTCGATCCCAACTGCACTTGGTCCACCGAGCAAGGCATCCAATTTGCCCGGGCCATCGAAGGATTGAACAACGATTATCTTGAGGACCCAGTCTTTGGCCTGAATGGCATGCGCCAGGTGCGCGAGAAAGCCCGAATGCCTTTGGCAACAAACACGACGGTCGTGAATTTCGAGCAACTTGCGACAAACGTTCGCGATCCCGCGGTGGACGTGGTACTCCTTGATACGACGTTCTGGGGCGGCATCCGGCCCTGTCTTAAGGCCGCAGGGATTTGCGACACATTTCAGTTAGGCGTTTCAGTCCATTCCTCGGGAGAGCTCGGTATTCAGCTCGCATCGATGCTGCACATGGCTTCCCTCATACCTAATCTTTCCTTCGCGGCCGATGCCCACTATCACGAACTCGTGGACGACATCATCGAAGGTGGAAAATTCCATTACCAGGATGGCGCGATTTGCGTGCCCACGGGCGCGGGCCTGGGAGTCCGGGTAGACCGCGAGAAGCTGGTGAAATACGGCGAAATGTACCGCCGCCTGGGTCCTTATCCCTATGACCGCGACCCGCTTCGGCCTTGCTGGACGCCGACGATTCCAAACGACCGCTGGGCCGATCCTTCCGACGATCGCAGCCCTCAGATTCCTTGTTAGGCTCGTTGCTGGAGCGTGCAGCCGGGGCCCGTTGGAACGGCCGCAAGTGGGGTTCGAAGGTGTGGTGTGTTGGCGGGCTGTCCACGCGGGAACTATCGGCGTTTTCCAAGGACGATGATTAGTCGCGACTCAAATCACACTCTCTGTTGGCCCACTAACATGTCCCGCCAGCAGTTTCGCTCGGGCACCCATTCCCTGCGGTAGGTCAGGCGGTAGAGAACTTCTTTCGACTCCCGTACCGGTGTGCGCCATACCGTGACCGAATACTCCATAGCTTCCTCCACCGGCTGCATCTGAGCAGGTAGTGGCAACGGTTCGATGCAACTAGAAGACTAGCTTCTTACGCCACCACTGTCGTTGTCCTGTAGCAATGGTCGCTCCTCGGTCGGGAATGCCCGAGCGCAGATGTCCGGTGAGGCGGCTTTACCGGCAAAGCAGGCACTAAGGCGCCACAGAGCCTGGACTTAGGCCGCTATTTTGAAATCTGCGAAATTGTCGAATTGGGGTATCGCAAAAGGCTCAAAGCAGATACCGGGTGCCACGCTCTCGTCCAGAACGAGGGCTAGATTCTGAAGCACGGCAGAACGGACAAAGAAGAACCTTATTGGGCATCTTACGCACTACCGCGCCGTCGTATCCTCCTCACTTCAAGTTCTGCCGCACGTAATCCGCAATCTGCCGACCGGTTGCGAACCAAACACCTGGTTTGGATTTCATGTAAGCAATCAGCTTGTCGAGATACGCGATTCGTGAGCGATGTCCCGATACCATCGGGTGCAGCGTTAACATGAACATTGTGCCCTCCTGATACGCGCCGTCGAATTCATCCTGATAAACCTTAAAAATGAGTTCCGGCGACGGGAGTGAGCCGCTGGAAACGAAGTACGGGTAGTCGTCAAGAATCCAATCAACCGGCAGTTCGACCATGCCGGTTGGCCGGCCGTTGGAAAGCAGCTCATACGGCTCGTCCATCGCCATGGCGCTGCTGTCATACTGAAATCCGGCCTTGCGAATGAGATCGAGGGTGTATTTGCTGAATGCCCATGAAGGAGCCCTATATCCCACAGGCTTCTGGCCCATAGCGTTCGTCCAAAACTCGATCGCCTTATTCAGGAGCCGTTCTTCTTCCGCCTGGTCGTCGAGGTCCGTAAGCCTCTCGTGAATCCACCCATGTATGCCGATCTCATGGCGGGGCCGCCTTTTGAACTCCTGAATCATTGCGGGATAAAGGACGCCGGTGACCGCAGGGATGTAGAACGAACCTGGGATATTGTACTTGTCGTACAGCGCCATAATCCTCGGTAGCCCTTCGGTGAAGCCATACTCCCCTTGCGACAGGAGTACCGGCGCGCTGTGTCCCGCAGCGATCTCAAAGGTTTCGTTGTCCATGTCCCAACTGAGGCAAACCGCGACCTTCGCTCCATTGGGCCAACTCTTGGGCGTTAGCTTTCGTCCCGCGCGCATCGGAGCAACCCACTGTTTGATCTGCTCATCAGTGAGCTTGGTCCCCGGCTGTGGTCTCTTCTCTTGCTGTGCTTCTAGCAGCATGGGCAGCATGCTGAACATAAAAGCAAGAAGGATGGTCCTCAAAGATTTCCTCTTCATGGTGCCCTCCTGTTTTGGCTACTGCTCGGGTATCAATAGCAAGGTGGCTTCCGTGTTCGCGCTCACTGCTGAATCGCCGTACGGCAGCGGGAAGTAGCGTTCGTCGCCCCACAGCTTGGCGAGATCGCAGAAGTGCGGGCTGCCCGGTTGTCCGGACTGGCCGGGTGCGCTGGTTGCCACGGAGCGATCCCAGTCGCTCACGTCTATCACTTCCCGAAAAGTGGCCCCAACCGTCTGCGAAAACCCTTTGCCGCCGGTTGATAACGGAGTCAGGCCATAGCCATCCCGTGAGATCGGGCCTACATTGAGGAGCGAGGCCAGCTGGGCATTGACTGCCAAAGGATGCTGGAACGTCGCGCTGTGCAGTAATCCCCAGGACCATTGCGAAATGTCATTCCCGCACTTCTGTTTAAGGTCTTTCACCGCGGCTGCCAGTGCGGCAAGGAGAAGGGCGTCCCGGTCCTTCGCGGCGTTTCGTGCAAACCAGGGACGCCCCGGGTAAGTCAATGCCGGGACAAGAACGTCGCCGCCATGCCTGGAGTATTCTGTGGCAAGCGGGACAGCGATCTTACCGCCGACGAGCAACTCGAGAGCCTTCTCCTCCCAAACGAAGTAGATCGTTGCGGCTGGACTGGAACGCAGCATATCCTTATCCCAGGCAACCAGCTCAGTACGCGCGTGCTCAACGTCCGCATCGTCCGATTTGAGGCGCGTCAATAACGAAACCAGCTGTTCGGCGTTCCAGGCCACCGCATCGTGCTGTAGCTTCTCAAAATCGCTGACACCGAACTTTCCACGGGACGTAAGAACCTCGCGGATGCGGTTAATCCGCGCCGGATTGGACCACTCATAGCCAATGTGCCGTTTCTCACCGGGCGGCAGCACATCATTGTTCGCGGTCGCAAGAAATCCGCTGTCTGGGTTCAATGCGTGCGGCAAGTCGTCAAGGGAGAACCAGCTCTTCCACTCATATTCACCAGTCCAACCTGGCACCGGAAGGAGACCGGACCAGTTTGGTCGAACCGGCGACAACCCGGCAGCTTGGTACCCGATGTTGCCGTCAACGTCCGCGTAGACGAAGTTCTCCGCCGGCATCTTGTGGCGCGCGAGCGCCTTGCGGAACTCTTCCCAATTGCGTGCACGATCGATGGATAAGTCGCCCAAATAGCCGACCGTTCCTGGCTCCGCACCGGTCCAGCGCAGTACGATGGCCTCGTGCCTTTTGGAGTCCGTTGTCACAACAGGTCCGTGAATCGAGTATTGATACTCGACGTCAACCGGCGTTTCGCGGCCTTTCACAGCGATGCGGTCTTTTTGAGTTTCCAGATCGACCCATTTGCCGCGATATTGATATTGCCGTGAGTTATCTGGGTTAAGTTTTTCGATATACAAATCCTGCGCATCGGTCGGAAATACCGTGAGCCCCCACGCAATGCGCTCGTTGTGGCCCACAGACACGCCAGGCAGGTATGGCTGCACCGCGCCAATGACATTCCAACCGGGCGCATTCAGGTGCACCAAGTAACGAAGCGAAGGATGATCCAGACGCCGATGAGGATCATTGGCCAGCAACGGCTTCCCGGTTTCAGACTTTCGACCGCTGACCACCCAATTGTTACTGCCTTCGAGGCGGCTGAGCTGTCCATCAGTCAGGGCCGCTTGCTTCTCGAGTTGGCTGAATCGTGCCCCGGCGCCGATGGTTAGTAATTGCGTTTCGAGACGCTCGTCGATGATACCCAGATCTACTCCAGGCGGCACTTTCACGGGAATCGCAGGTTCGGGAGGGAGTAACTCGGCGGCCAGCTGCGGACCGACAAGCGCCGTGAGCCGCGCGCGGAATACTTCTCCTAGCGCATTGCCTCCCATGGTGAATCCTTCCGCACGGCTGAGGAGGTCCTCAGGCTTCCAAAATTCCGGTGCATATCCGGCATAGACAAACTCGATGGGGGGATTTTTCCCGGCAATTGTGACCCACGCGTTGATGCCCTTAACAAACTGTTCGACGATTGGCTTCGCATCAGGGGCATAGCTGGTCCATTCGGCCTCGATATCGCCGCGGTAATGCATGAGCCGCGCGAGGCGATCTCGTTCGACGAACTCGGGTCCAAGAATTTCCGCCAGGCGTCCTTGTGCGGACCGCCGCCACAAGTCGATCTGGAACAGGCGATCCTGGGCTTGGACGAATCCTTGGGCTAGGAATAGGTCGTCCACATTTTTTGCGTAGATATGTGGAACACCGCTGTGGTCTCGAACTACTCTTACTTGGTCCTTGAGGCCGAGTACTCTGATGGTTCCTTCCGTTTGCGCCAAGCGTTGCAACAGCGTTTCAGGCTCACGATCAGCCTTCAAGCCCGAGGATTTGCGGCACGCAGCGAGTCCAATCGGGACCAGGAGTACGCAAGCTGCGAACACGCGCGTCATCCACCTCATCAGACCTCCTTTACCACGCGAAATTCCAGGAATGCTAGCTTAGTGCTGAAGGAAACTGTACCGAAATCCGGTGCGGAGCTGGCCCGGCCCCGGATTTAACGAGGTTCCGGGCGATTTCGATTCGAGCGGACAGGCCTTGCACAACGCGCCTCACTTCCAGATCGAGCGGAGTGGCCAGATTTTGCCCGTCACAGAGACCGGCTTTCCGGTTGACGTGAAGAATGCAAGTTTGTTGTTTTGCGACGGAGGAAAAATCAGGTTGGTCATGGCGATTGTGCCATTCTGCGCGAAAGCCTCCATCGAGCAGCGATCGACAATGAGTTTGAGGTCGAACGTGCGGCTCGCAAGCAGCGGAGCCGTGGTGCTCGCCGGGAAGTCCCGCGATACGGTGGCGCCGGCCTTTGTTCGATCCATGTAAAATTCGCCCTTGGGTTGATCAAAACCAAGCTCTGTCCAGTGCTGTTCGTCCGTGAAGAGCCGCACGCCAAAAACCTGTTCCGAGCCGCTGCTAAACCGCAAATCCAACTCAAAAGCTGTCTCGAGAACGTTGCCCTCTGCATTGCCGCGTGGCGGCGCCGAAACGTCCGTGCCCCCTCCACGGACAGGAGCGATGACGGGTTCCTGCTTGAGGGCCAATCCGGACGGATCACGAACGAAAGAAAGTCTGCGTGGAATGCTCATTTGTCCGCGCCATGGAGATGTCGGAAGTTTTGCCGCGTACTGCCAGTTGTTCATCCAGCCAATCAGGACCGGCTTTTCATCTGGCGGCAACGCGTTAAAACTGATCGCACAATAGTCATCCTTTCCGTAGTTCGTCCATCCGTGTGAACCGGGTTCGTCAGAAGCAACAAACCGTGTGCCGTCGAACTTACCCAGGAAATATTGTTCGCCCGATCCCCCTTGTGGCGCGCCCGGGTTGAGGCCTATTTTGAGCGCCCACATTTTTTCCTTTCCGTGCTCGGCAGGGATGCGCAGGAGATCCGGACATTCCCAGGCTCCCCCCACATCACCAGCGGGGCCAAAGTCACTCAGTCGTGTCCACTGCTTCAAGTTGGATGAGGAGTAGAAACGGACCTGGTGCTGTGGCGGCAAGGAAACAGCCATCAACCAGTGGCCTTCCTTTTCGTCCCAAGATACGCTTGGGTCACGAAAATCAGCCAAGTGCAGATCGATCACGGGGTTTTCGGCGTAGCGAGTCCAGGTGCGCCCCTGATCGACACTGTAGGCGAGATTCTGGGTCTGTCGTGCCCCCTCCGTACCTTCGCGATAACCGGTGTAAATGGCTACGAGGCAGTCTTGTTTAGCCGCGCAGAAACCGCTTGTGTTGTCACGGTCCACAACAACGCTTCCGGTGAAGGCCATTTCGCCGTTTTTTTCCGGGATTGCAACATGAAGCTCGGTCCAATGCAGTAGGTCCGTGCTGACAGCGTGGCCCCAACTCATGTGCCCCCATTCATTGCCGAAGGGATTGAACTGATAGAAGAGGTGATATTCCCCATGGAAATAGACGAGGCCATTCGGGTCGTTTGTCCAGTGTTCGCGTGGAGAAAAATGCACTTGAGGACGATAAGCCTCGTCGTAGGTGCTCGTCTGCGCGCCGGCGAGCAGTGTGCCAAGCGCCAGGGCGCAGGCCAGTGATGTTTTGGTCAGATCGAGAGCAGGCACTCTCACGGTCGTATCTTCTCCCATTAGGCGCACAAGCTGCGAGAGGGAAATAGGAATTAGTTCCCACTTGGAGTTAGAATCTGCCGATGGCTCGCCAAGAGCGCATGGACCGCTGGCTGTTTTCGCTTTTCTCGGATTGCTGTTTCGCTCTCCGCCAACTTCGCAAGTCCCCTGGGTTTGCGGCGGCCGCTGTCCTAACCCTTGCCCTCGGCATAGGCGCGAACACCGCCATCTTCTCTGTTGTGAATAGCGTGCTGCTTCGCCCTCTCACCTATCGTGAACCCCGGCAGCTTTACATCGTGCGGGAGATTGTGCCGCAGCTTGCAAAGTTTGCCCCAACTCTTGGCGCGAACTTGCCCGACTTTCGCATCTGGCAGAAGCAGGTTCGTTCGTTTGCCGATGTAGCCATTGCCGAATACACCACCGCGGGCCTGACCGGCGCCGGCGAGCCCGAGATCGTCCGCGGCGTTCGGGCCTCTGCAAATATCTTCCAGGTCCTCGGCATCCAGCCTGCGCTCGGCAGAACGTTTCTACCCGAGGAGGACGATCCCGGTCGCGGTAACGTGGTCATCCTTACCGCCGCATTCTGGCGCGCACGCTTCCACGGCGATCCGGCGGTGCTTGGTGCAACGATTGTGCTCGACGGCGTCCCCCATCAAATCGTGGGTATCCTTCCTTCGTCATTTCGCTTCCCTGCAGCCCTGGGAGGCGCTAACAACACGGTTCGCCTCGCCTTTTTCAGTCCGTTGAACGGTCCCAAATCTTATGAACAGGACCTGATCGGGGAGTTCGATTTTGCTGCCGTAGCGCGCCTCGGACCCGGGGTAACGCCCGAGCAGACGCTTGCTGAATTGAACCTAGTCCAGTCCCAAATCGCCAAGCAGGCAAATGAAGGCGTGGATCTCCTGGCGGCGCTTCGGCCGCTCGAAGCCGAAGTGGTGGGACCAGCCCGCCTCGGGTTGATCTTTCTTCTTGGCGCGGTCGGTATGGTCTTATTAATCGTCTGCACCAATCTCGCGAGCCTTCTCCTGATGCGGGTTCCCGGCCGCATGCGTGAAGCTGCGATTCGTGTTGCGTTGGGTGCAACCCGGGCGCGCGTCATTCGCCAGATGCTTACTGAGACTTTCCTGCTCAGCCTCGCCGGTGGGGCGCTCGGCGTATGGGTCGCGACTTTCGCGGTAAAGGGATTCGTGCACTTGGCCCCCGCAAGCATCCCGCGTCTCGACGAGGTCCAAATGGATGTCCGTGTTTTAGCATTCGCTTTGCTCGCGTCCATCGCTACCGGCTGTCTATTCGGCATTTTACCTGCATGGCGCGTCACGTGTCTCGCGCCCTTCGACACTCTTAAGGCCGGCGCCTCGGCCACCACGGAAAGCCGCCGAACCCGCCACCTTCGCGAAGGCCTGGTTGCCTTCGAAGTGGCCCTGACCACAATCCTGCTGATCCTCGCAGGGCTTTTGACCGCCAGCCTCAGCCGGCTCCTTCAAGAGCACGCCGGTTTTGCGGTGCAGAATGTCCTAGTTGCCGGCGTAGATCTTCCACCGCAGAGCTATTCTCAACCTGGCGTTCGGTTGCGCTTTTACGATCGTGTGCTAGCCGCCGTTCAATCGCTACCTGCCGTCCGCGCCGCCGGCTGGGTCAGCATTCCTCCGCTGGGCGGCGAAGGAAGTGTCACCGGAATTAGCCTTCCCGGCGAGCGGCAGTCCAGCGCCGAAACACCCGTCGCCAACTATCGTCCTGTGAGCGCGGATTATTTTTCTGCGATGGGCATCCCGTTGCTGCATGGCAGGACTTTTGCGTCGGCCGATCTCCATCGCAAGGTCGTCATTGTTTCGCAAAGCGTCGCGGACCGATTCTGGCCCGGCACGGACCCCGTCGGCCAAGTCTGCATCACCCGCTGGGCCGGAGACCAGCCCGCCGAGGTCATAGGCGTGGTCGGTGATATTCGCACGGTGCAGCTCGACGAACCTCCTCTCATGATGGTCTACGTGCCTTACTGGTTTAACGCCATCTCCGTTCCCTCGTCGGCCTCGTTCGTTCTCCGCACGGCCACCGAGCCCGCCGCCTTCGTAAGCGAGGTTCGTCGGTTGATTCACAGCATTGACCCCGACGTGCCCATCACGTCTCTGCACCCCATGACCCAAATCGTTTCGCAGTCCTTGGACGCGCGCCGGTTTCCGATGTTCATTTCCATGTCGTTCGCTCTTTTCTCTCTTGTTCTGGCATCGCTGGGCATCTTCGGGGTAGTGGGATATTCCGTCGAGCAACGCAGCCAGGAATTCGGCATTCGTATGGCGCTTGGCGCCGGGGCGGCAAATTTGCTCCGCATGGTTCTTCGTCAAGGCTTGACTCCCGTCCTTGTTGGCTTGGCGGCCGGCGTCGTCGCGGCGATGTCCGCAGGTCGGCTGATGAGCAGCCTTCTTTTTGGCGTGAGTGCGCACGATCCTCTCACCTTCGGGACTGTCGTACTTGTAGTCGCTACCGTGGCAACGCTAGGCTGCTACATCCCCGCGCGTCGCGCCTCTCGCCTCGATCCCCTGGTCGCATTGAGATACGAGTAGGTGCGCCGAGATAATCCGGCGTTGGGGGAGCGGATGAAGGAGTGGCACGCTCTCGTCAAGCATGAGGCTCACCAGGCGGTCGGGCTCATGCGGCTCGGCCCGCTAACCAACCGGAGGGCCTGAGGCTAAGCGGCGAAGTAAGCGTATGCCTCGCTCGAGACCTTCGCGGGCTTCGGTCAAGCCAAAAGCGATCGTGAAGACAAAATAAAGAACCCCATACGGTCCAAGCACAAAGAGCGCACGAAGAATCGGCGAGCGAACGGTCAAGAAATGGTGAATCCCCAAGCCTGCGGCAGCAGCGAGCAAGGCGGCCACCCAGAGACTGACGAGGTAGGCTGGCGGTGCTCCTGAATGCCCGATCCTGCGGTTCAGCGTGCGTCGAAGCAGAACGAATTCCAGCCAGGAGGCGATCCCGGCTGAGATGGTCAGTCCGGCGACTCCCCAGCGGGCTTCGATGCCCAGCGCAGGGGGCAGTGGAACAGCGAAAAGGTAGCCGAGAATTGTGGTCAGCAAAACGCGCATGACGGCATACCGAAGCGGCGTCTGGGTATCGCGCAGGGCGTAGTAAGTCGAGGAATACAAACGGCCAAACGTCGAGGCAACCAGGCCGACGCTAGCACCCGCGAGAATGCCCCAAACGTACATCGCGTCAGCATGCTGGAATCGCCCGGATTGGTAGATGGCGGCCACGACCACGTCGCCTAGGACAAGAGACGCGGCGACCGACGGCACGACAAAGAACGCAATCCGCCGCAAACCGGAATTGAGCCGCCGGCGCAGCGTCTCTCGGACCACACTTTCTCCGCCAACCGTGCCTGACATCACCGGCAATTCCGCTGCGGAGATGGACATCCCGAACAAACTCACGGGAAGGGTGTACAGTGTCTGGGCGTAGGAAAGCGCTGCGACGGCGCCGGTGGGCAGAAGGCTTGCGAGAAGCGCGTCAATGTAGGCGCTGATTTGCAGGACGCCGCGTCCGATAAAAACGGGAAGGAAATTTCGCACTATGATTGCCACGTTTCCCCGAGGATCTGCGAGTGAAAGATTCAGGCCTTGAAGGAGACGCAGTACGACGGGCAATTGCACGCCTACCTGCAGCGCGCTGCCCACCACTGATCCCCAGGCCAGGATGACGGCCAGCTGGTTCTGCGTGTGGTTGCGCCCGAACACCCACAAGGTGACGATCATGGCCGTGTTCCAGATCACCGGCGCGACGTAGGGAAGAAAAAAGCGACGATGGCTGTTGAGAATGCCGAGGCACCAGGCGGAGAAGACCAATAAGCCCGTGCTGGGGAAAAGAATGCGCACAATCCGAATCGTCAACTCACGCTTTTCACCAGAAAAACCCGGTGCGATGACGGCGATTAGGAAAGGAGTTGCCAGCACACCGATGAGGACGAGAAAGGAAGTGGTTAATCCCAACAGTGCCGCTACCGCGCCTGCCGTACGACGTGCTTCCGCATCGTCTTTTTGTGCAACCAAGCTTGCGTAAACGGGAATGAAAGAAGCCGAGAGAACACCTTCGCCAAATAGATTTTGCAGAAAATTAGGAATGCGGAGGGCGGCACGGAACGCGTCCGCGGCAGCGGAATTGCCGAAGTAGTGCGCAAAAACACGATCGCGGACCAGTCCGAAGATTCGGCTTAGGAAGATTCCCGCCGCTACAAGAAAGGCGAAGCGAGCGGTGGGCGCGCGATGTGTGGTGTTCGGTTCAGAGCGAGTTACTGGCGACTGGAATCGAGTATCCAAAGCGTTTTAGAAGGCTTGATTAAACTCCGGTTCCTTCACAGACTCAGGCCCTGCCTGCTTCCATTGATGTCCGACCGATGTTCCCGTGAAGTGGCATAGGAACGCATGCAAGTATACGGCATCAGAAGCGTTGTCGTGCCAAGTCTCTTTAGAAGGGGATTCGAAAAAGTCGCTTCCAGTGCGACCATGGACGATAAGCAGAACTTGCCGGGAGAACTACGCCCGGTAATTCCCGCAGCTACAACAATCACAAATACGAGGAGCCTTACGGCTGCTGATTTCTGAACGTTGTGCATGGTTACCGGACGCGTGCAGAACGCCCCGCCCCGTTCACACCTGGGCAGGAACGCGCATCCGGTTACGCCAACCTTACCTGGGACCTGCGCGCCTGATTTACTACTGCTTAAAAGGCTGGCGCGGGCAGGTAGACGCGCCGCAGAAGATCGGAAAACCGTGGCGAGGCCTTCAGATCGTGAAAGGCCGGAGCCCGGGCTTCTGTGCGTTTCGTTGGACAAAATAAGATCAAATTGACAACGCAATGGTATGTGCTTACGATTTCGTGCGCGTTCCATTTCTCTAGACCGCCAGAGCCCCGATCCGCAATCGGTGAATCATGTCGTCGTCAATCGATCGCACATGAGGTTACAACATGATGAGCAAGAGAGTTTTCTGTCCTCTGAGGTCGATTGGATTAAGTGCTGTCCTCCTAGCTTTGGTCAGCGGGCTGCACGCCCAGACTGCAGGCGAAGCGATCTCGATCGGAAACGACGACATTGGCGGTGTGGTCAACAGCACCAAGGGTCCGGAGGGTGGGGTCTGGGTCATTGCGGAAACGACCGACTTTCCGACCAAGTTCGTGAAGATTGTGGTTACCGACGATCGCGGCCGCTACCTCGTGCCGCAGCTTCCCAAGGCGAACTACAAAGTATGGGTGCGCGGCTACGGGCTCGTGGACTCCGAGCCAGTCCAGACGACTCCCGGAAGAATCGTTAACTTGACCGCCGTTCTGGCGCCGAACGCCCGCGCTGCCGCGGAATACTACCCGGCCATCTATTGGTTTTCTCTCCTGCACGTGCCCGACAAAAGCGAGTTCCCCGGCACGGGACCCAAAGGCAACGGCATTCCGGAAAATATGAAGAACCAGGGCCAATGGCTTCACTTGCTGAAGACGGATAGTTGCTGGTCCTGCCATCAAATCGGCGACAAGGCTACGCGCGAAATTCCAAAAAACCTGGGCCATTTCGATTCTTCAACGGCAGCCTGGGCGCGACGCTTGCTCTCCGGACAAGCCGGCAACAACATGGTCAACGGCCTCGAGCAGCTTGGACCAGAGCGCGCATTGCCGATGTTCGCGAATTGGTCTGACGGGGTCGCGGCCGGCGAATTGCCGCCGGCGCCGCCGCGACCACAAGGTGTGGAGCGGAACGTTGTTATCACTGAGTGGGACTGGGCCGACGCGAAAGCGTATCTTCACGACGAGATCGCAACCGACAAGCGCAATCCTACGCTGAATGCCAATGGTCCAATCTATGGGGCCGCAGAACTCAGCGTGGATTACCTGCCGGTCTTGGATCCAGTTGGGGCCGCGGCGAGTCAAGTCAAATTGACTGTGCGCGATCCAAAGACTCCATCGAGCGCAGACGACAAGCCGGCTGCGCCTTCGCCGTATTGGGGAGACGAAGCCATTTGGAATAGCCGCGCCAACGTGCACAATCCAATGTTCGATGAAAAAGGAAGAGTGTGGATCACCTCCCGAATTCGTCCAAGCGACAACGCAGCCTTCTGCCAGGAAGGGTCGACCCATCCTTCGGCGGTCTTGTTTCCCCTTAAGCGCAGCGGGCGGCAACTCGCCATGTACGATCCAAGAACCAAGCAGCTCACGCTCATTGACACCTGTTTTGGCACCCATCACCTGGTGTTTGCAGAGGATGCCAGCAGCACGCTGTGGACGAGCAGCGGCGGAGGCGGAGGAGCAGTAGGCTGGCTGAACACAAAGATGTTCGACCAAACCCACGACGAACAGAAGTCACAGGGTTGGACGGCCCTTATCCTCGACACCAACGGCAACGGAAAACGTGATGATTATGTGGAGCCTGATCAGCCCGCGGATCCCACCAAGGACAAACGAATCAACGCTGCCTTTTACGGCGTCACCGTTAGTCCAGCGGATGGGTCGATCTGGGGAACGGTCTTAGGCTTCCCTGGCGCGGTCGTTCGCCTAAGCCCTGGCTCGAATCCCCCGGTTACCACCCTGGCCGAAATCTACGAATTGCCATGGAACGATCCAAGAGCGCCGGTGCATGGGTTCTCGCCGCGTGGGCTCGACATTGATCGCAATGGCGTCGTGTGGACGGTCATTGCGAGTGGACACCTGGCAAGCTTCGACCGGCGGAAGTGTAAAGGTCCGCTCAACGGGCCGACTGCGACAGGAGAGCACTGCCCGGAGGGTTGGACGCTCTATCAACTCCCGGGGCCACAGTTGAAGGGAGTCACCGACCCGGGAAGCGCCGAGGCCAGTTACTACGACTGGGTGGACCAGTTCGACACCTTGGGGTTGGGAAGGAATGTGCCGATTGCCACCGGCAACGGGAATGATGCCCTGCTTGCCCTTTTGCCCGATACCCGGAAATTCGTTGTCCTGCGCGTGCCCTATCCGATGGGATTCTACGCAAAAGGGATGGACGGCCGGATCGATGATCCGAAAGGCGGCTGGAAAGGAAAGGGACTGTGGGCCACCTACGGTACCCGAACGCCTTTTCACGCCGAAGGCGGCAAAGGAACGACCAGCAAGGTCTTGCACTTCCAGCTGCGCCCCGACCCACTCGCACACTAAGCGTAAATCACTCGAGCAGGCGGCTGGTCGGATGGGAGCTTTCATAAAGAAGCGTCGCAAGATCGTTGTGTACATCGCAACCAGTGCCGATGGCTTCATCGCGCGGCCAGATGGTGACGTAGCTTGGCTCGACCGCCCGCGGCCAAAGGGCAACTACGGAATGGGTGAGTTTTTCAGAACCATCGACACTATCTTGTGGGGCCGCAAGACCTACCATAGGAGCGTCGAAAAGGGAGTCAAGGCGGCGGGATTTGGCAAGGGCATAAAAAACTACGTGTTTTCCCGCCAGCCGCAACCGTCGTTGGAGCCGGGAGTCGAGTTCATCGGCGAGCCGATCAAGGCTTTTGCGCAACGATTGCGTTTGCAGCCGGGCAAGGATATTTGGATGATGGGCGGAGGCGGGATCATCGCTTCGTTTCTGGATGAGAACGAAATCGATGAGTTCGTTATTCACGTCGTCCCCATTTTCATTGGGGAAGGAATTCCTCTCATCGGGGCCCATCACCGCGCGGTTCCCTTGAAATTGCTCTCCTCCCGGTGCTATCCGGACGGTGTGGTGCGGCTTCATTATTCGATCTAGCGATTCCCGCGCTCGACGGTAAGAGTCCGGTTGGCGTCGCGACGTATCCCCGCCAGTCCTGACGTTAGTTAGCAACGCCGCCGGCTAGCGGATGGCAAAAACGGCCTAACCTCCCAAATGGGTGACTAACCTCGCTGCTACGGCTACGGTTTCCTTGTCAGGAGCGTTTCAGAGCCCATGCGCCTCCTTATGGCCCAAGCTGACCAAAAGACGATGAGGATCACGATGAGACTCGACAAGAAGCGATGGGCGACAATCCAGTTCACAGACACCCAACCGACTTGCGCGGCGATATCCAACGGACTTCTTCGAGGCAGATGCGGTTCGCGGTCAAATAATATCGCTTGGAGATTCTGCTCGAGACGCTCGGTAGACCCGTACCCATTGCGGAGGACGATGATGACATCGTCCTGTTCGGGATAGCGCAGAATCCAAGCGAAGAAGTTTCCCGGCATGTCACCGCGCATTTCTGCCATCATGCTGCCTTCGCCGGGCTGGCCGCGAGCAATTCTTGTTACGAACCACCCATAGCTCCAATCGCCGAGTCCGGGAGTGAAGATTTTCTTGCGCAGCTCTTCAGAAAACAGGTTGCTATGCGTGAGAGCCTGATTCCAACGGTACAGGTCTTCGATGCTTGAATACATCGACCCGGCAGCAAAGATATGGCTGCGATCAATATACGGGCCGGGTACATACCGAGGTCCGGGCCGGCGCCGATAGCCCACAGCACCACCTAGACGCACCAAGCTGTTGTTGTCCATTCCGGTGTCGTTCATCTCTAGCGGTCGGAGAAGTTGCGACTGCAGAATTTCATCGAACGACGTTGCGGTAATCTGCTCGAGGATGATTCCCAAAAGAATGTAACCGCAGTTGCTGTAATTCCATCGTGTGCCCGGTTCCGACACGAGTGTCCGCTGACATACGCTTTGGGCAAACGCTTCCGGCTCGGCGTGCCCGGCGGCGGCCACTCCGTCGCCGAATTCCGGGGCGTCATAATCCGGAGGTAGGCCAGAAGTGTGTCGCAAAAGTTGCTCGATGGTAATGCGCGACCCTGTGTCTTTTCGATACCACGGCAGAATCTCTGAAACAGTAGCGTCCAAGCGAAGATTGCCATTAGTGACCTGCATCAGCACCAATGCGGCCGTAAACTGTTTGGAGATGGAAGCGATCCCGAATTTCGTCTGAGGCGTGTTCGGGGTGTGCATTCGCATATTGGCGTAGCCTACGCCCTTCTCGTAAATAACCTTGCCGTGCTCGGCGACGAGGATCGAACCATTGAAGTAACCGCCCTGTTGATACCGGGAAATTAGTTCGTCAATCCTGGCAGCTTTCGTTGTAGACCGGTCCTGCGGGGCAATAATAATAGAGCCGAGAACAGCAAACACGAAGGAACAAGTCCGTAGCCTCCGTAGCCGTTCCATGATCGCGAGGATATGTGAAGTGCTTGAGACAATGCAACGCTCCTTGGCGGGTCTCAAAGGGGAGGAAAAAGTCGGGGGACAACTCCGTTTCTGCCTATCAGTGTCTATCCGATCGCCGCAGACCTCGCTTGGGGAGCGAGAGGCACGCGAACGTGAATGGTTGTTCCGGCGTGCAGCCTCGATTCGATTGACAGCCGCCCATCGACCAGTTTCAGGCGTTCCCGCATGCTGGTGAGGCCGAGTCCGTGCCCGGTCATGGCCTTTTCCGGGTCAAAGCCAATTCCTGAATCATGAACTCTCAGCTCAATGCCATTCGACACCTTGGCGAGCGACACTTCAAACCGCTGTGCGCCGCTATGCTTGATCGCGTTCAGGAGGGCTTCTTGCAAGACACGGAACAAGCACAGTGAAATTTCTTTGGGAAGAGCCTTCGGGACGGCGTTCGACTGAAAGTCAATCTCGACATTCTGTCGCTCTGAAATCTCCCGGCAGAAAACAGCGCACGCCGCAGCGAGCCCCAGGTATTCCAGCTTTGACGAATGCAAGCGGTGCGACAACGATTGAATATCCGACCCGAGGTCTGCAACGCTTTGACTGGCCTGTTCAACAAGAGTCCTCGCCCGACCTTCCGAAGCAGACAGAGCTTCCTTAGCTCTCTCGAGATTCGCCGCCAACAAAGCCATGCGCTGATTGATGTCGTCGTGCAATTCTCTGGCAATCCGCGTACGTTCCTCTTCGTGAGCTTCAATCAATCTGCGGCTTACGCTCGAAAGGGCTTCCTCAGCCAGTTTACGCTTGGTAATGTCCAAAACCTCCCCGACAAAATATCGAGGCTCGCCGCTGGGACCTCGAATTAATGAAGCGCTGCATTCCGTGATCACGATGCGCCCGCTCTTGTGAACGCAGTGCTTCTCAACTCTCTGGAAACTCGTCCCCCGCTCAAGTGTTTCACGGAGCCTCTGGGAGAAAGACGGCCAGTCTTCCGTAGCGGTAACTGACTGCACGGTCTTGTGGAGCAGCTCCTGTTCCGTATAGCCGAGACACTCGCAGAAGGCGTCGTTCACGGCGAGAAAACGGCCCTCAAGAGAAACGATCACCATGCCTATTCCCGCATCCCGAAACACATTGCGGAACTTCTCTTCGCTCGCTCGCAGCGCGTCCTCGGCTTGCTTGCGTTCGGTGATGTCCTGAGCCGTCCCGCGAAGCAACGCGATTTGACCGGCAGCATCGCGCAACACTTCGCCTCGATCGATGATCCATCTTGTGCTGCCATCCGGGCGAATCATCTGCAGATCGAGCTCGTAAGGTGTCCCGGTTCGTAATGCCTCCGTGACGGCGCACTTCAGGCGTCCGGCACTTTCAGGCGCGTACAATTGTGATTGTTCCCTAAAGTTAGGAGGCGGCAAATTGGGATCGCGGCCCGCGATTCGGTAGAGTTCCCTGGACCAAGTCACCTCATCCGTTTCTGGCTCCCATTGCCAACTCCCGAGTTGCGCCACTCGCTGTGCCTGTAACAGCTCCGCCTCTCGTTGAAGTACGGCTTCTTCCGCTTTTTTTCTTTCCGTGACATCTGCAACCATACCGATCATCCGCAGCATCTTGCCTTGGTCATCAAAAAAGGCGCGTGCACTCTTCTCCAACCAAAGAATCGTCCCATCCGGCCGCAACAGGCGGTAAGTCATTCTGTTATTTGGGTTTTCGGGAGTAACGTGCTCAAAGGAAGCGCTGAACAGTGCTCGGTCTTCCGGGTGAATCCTGTTCAGCAATTGTTTACGGGTAAGTGCCTTCTCTTTGTCGGTGAAACCCAGGACACTCACACTTTCTTCTGATCGAATGATAATATCGCTAGTGACATCCCATTCGTATGCGTACATCTTTCCGGTTTGAACTGCCAGCCGAAACCGTTCTTGACCACGTCGAAGTTCTCGCTCGGCTTCTTTGTGTTCTTCGACCAGAGCTGCCAAGAACATGAAAGGACTCGCTGCGAACAAAAAGAAAAGCTGTAAGGAGAACACATTGCTGGCAGGAGCGCCAGCCGAGAACGGGCCCCGCCCATGGATAATGCCCCAAATTGAGAAAAGGCCGATCACTATCGTCGAGTTCGTAATCCCCGCAATTCCGAAACGCAAAGCAGACCACAGCAGGAATGGCACCAGGGAATAAAGCAGAGCTGGGCGGCTAATCCCGCCCGGGGCCACGAAAGCGAAATACGCTACGATCACCAGTCCAACGAACATCAACACGATTTCGAAGTAGTAAGTGACGGGCTTCTTAGCGGGCTTGAGGACCATGTCCGCCCAACTCAGAATGGCGGGCGTTAAAGTCAACAAAGCTAGGCTCTCGGTGAGAAACCCAACCTTCCACCGAGCCAAGTAGCCTGGGCTCACAGCATGGGCACCGATGACAGCCGCGGCAATCGGGGCGATGATCCCCGCGAATAATGAATACTTCGCCAGCGACCTGACGCTCGTCAAACGGGGCGTGCCATTGAATGCGTAGCTTACGGCGAGAGCGGCCGCCAGAACTTCCACCGTATCTGCCAGAAGAAGTAGGGCAATCGAGCGGAATGTCAAACCGGCCTGTAAGTCGTATAGTGCAAATCCCGCAAGTCCAGCCGCCAGAAGCGCAGGCCAGATGGCTTTTCGTTGGACTTGCAATAACACTGCAACCAGAAACGCGCATCCCGGCCAGAGAGGCCAGATCATCTGGGGCCGCAATACCAATGCTCCGCCCAGCTTCGCGGCAAGATAGGAAAAGACGCCCACAAAGCCAGCTAAAAGGATCGTTTGATAGGTAGAGCTTAGGCGGAGCACCGAGCTAAACCCAGGAGGTTCGTGTTCGGGAGTACTCTCGAGAATTGGCGGATTGCGAGATGTACTCATGCGCCTGCTTCTGTGGCTCGAGCTTCAATGAAACACATGGGGCGAAACAAATATCCCTAGAAAAATGACAGAGTCACGAATGATGACAGTTCTGGTTCGCTGTCGCAAGCCTCGAGTTAGAGGCGGTGGCGAGCAGGGTTGTCGACGCTGATGGGAAGAGGCCCTTCGGAGTATGGAAGGGCGCGTTTTCCCATCCAGACGAAGACACCTGACGTCTTGGAGGCCGAACGACTGCAGGAAGCCTCTCGCACGGTCACCGATGCAGTGCTTAAAGCGTCTGGCCGTCTAGAAACTCCATGGCGATGAACGGCTGACCGTTGTGTTCGCCAATTTCATACATCGTGCAAATGTTTGGATGGTTGAGTGCAGAGGCCGCCTGTGCTTCTCGCTGGAAGCGGGCCAAGGGTGGGCGTCTTTGACAAGCGTATCAGGCAGAAACTGCAACGCAACGAAGCGGTGAAGGGTTACATCCTCTGCCTTTTAAACCACACCCATCCCGCCGCCACCCAGTTTCTCGATGATGCGGTAATGCGAAATGGTTTGGCCAATCATGGGAAGGATTGACGAAATCTTAGGCCCCCACCTCTGGCCAAGTCAACGTGTGCAAGATTGAAACCATCGGCGGGCAGGCGCATCCAATTCGCCGGAGGTGTTACATGGCCAAACTAGCGATATGGGCGGAAGTGCAGGCGAAGCCTGGCAAGGAGAAAGAGGTTGAAGGGTTCCTGAAGTCGGCACAACCTCTGGCGGAGAGAGAAGGAGGGACGCTAACTTGGTACGCGGTGCAAATCGGACCGGGAAAGTATGGCATTTTCGACACGTTTGCCGACGAAAACGGTCGGGAAGCACACCTGACGGGAGAAATTGCGAAAGCACTCATGGCCAAGGCGAATGAACTGTTCGCCAAGCCGCCGGAGATTCACAAGATTGACGTGTTGGCGGCGAAGGGGCCGGGCGCGTCGAAGATTGCACACGGCGCGTAGTCAAACCAGGCACTGCCCAGGAACTCAGCAGGTCACGCAGACGATTACGTTTGTGTCAAGACCAACTGTGCCTCCCGCAAATTGTGTGCAACCCAGGGTGGAAGTAATTCCTCCAAACAAACCGCAAAGGTCGCGCGGTTTGAGGCCCTGCTTGATTCTGGTGAACCAATTTGTCGAGGGGCAGAAGTGCGCGAGCACTGTTCGGACAAGAAATTTCAAACGCCAAAAACGAGCAGCGCGCGGCCTGGCTGTTTTCTACTCTTTTCAGGCAGCCCGCCGTTCGTAGCGGCGATGCCTTCCACCGACTTGCGGTACCGCTACGACGGGCCCTTTCGGGCGGCTGAATCGGTCGTGGCTCCGGTAAGTCCTTCCCCAAGGAAAGATGGGTTCTGGACCGGTGATAGTAATCGAAATACGAACGAAGGGTTCGTCGCAGCGAGCGTTCATGGAACACGATCACATGATCGAGGCATTCGCGGCGAATCGACCAATCACCCGCCCAATATAGGCTCGCTGCCAAGGCGAGCCCGGTCGAGACAGAGCTTCGCAAATGCCCACGTCTCGCTCCTGTTCTCGGAAGTCATTGCCAAAGACAGCATCACGGTCGCGCAGTAGGTAGCGCGGGAGTTGGTCAAAGGGAAAG
>Ga0307475_10000294_pt1 | contig 30273 bp, 24 predicted proteins | sample atmos_gasesECM1C_FD_203317 | JGI IMG/M metagenome (GOLD analysis project Ga0307475, IMG submission 203317) | Hardwood forest soil microbial communities from Morgan-Monroe State Forest, Indiana, United States - atmos_gasesECM1C_515 | ecosystem: Environmental > Terrestrial > Soil > Temperate... | reverse complement strand
GAATCTGCTGAGGCGTGCCGGGCACGCTGAGCTCGATCAGGCTGATCCGCCCCGATTGCTCCAGCAGCGTTTGTGCCGCCCGGAGCCCAAGAAAAATCTGGTTGTCTTCCGCGCCGCCGATTGAAGGAAGCACCTCGACGCGACACGACACTTGTCGGGAGTCATTTCTAAGAGCGACCATGTCGCCGGTGCGCATTTGCAGAGTCACGGCTGCTCGCTGGCCGACTTCACATGCCACGGTGTTCCCAGACGCCTCTTTCTGTGCCGCCGCAACCAATGAAGGTGCAAGTACCTGCTCCGGTCGGCTTCCCGAATAACCGAAGCCGGCGAGGATAACCTTGGTGCTTGCCCCAGCTTTCTGATCTTTGGCAACGGGCACCTTTGCCGCATCGACGATACCGTATAGAAACTCCGCCTTAGGAATGCTCGAAGAGTCCATGCCATCGGCAAGATCGACAAAGAGGGAATCGTTGAGGAACCGCGGGGATGCGGGTGTTCCCGAATCGCTCGGAGCGATGACGACGTTTGCGCCGAACGCCCGGAACTCTGCGGTGAGGCGGCGCTTGGCGTCGACCTGAAGATTTAACAGCGCTGAGGTGATCGCGGCACCCGCGCCTAACGCGAGCAAGATGACAAAGAGCCGGCCGCGATTCGCAGCGAGCAGGCGGCGCATGATGCGCCAGAACATTTTGCGGTCCGGCATCATTCGCCTCGCAAAATCGGCGCCGGCTCAAAGCGCGAAGCGCGGCGCAGCGGAATGGCGCTGCCGAGAAGCGTGACCACCGCGGCGAGTCCAATAATCACGGCAAGCACAAGGAAAGAAAACTCCGGCGCGACGCCAAAGATTCTCTGCCCCACCATTCGCGCCAGCAAAATTCCCAGCGAGTAGCCGACCGCTCCGCCGACCAGCGCCAACATAAGCTGCTCAGCCGCCAACAAGAAGCCCACCGTGGCGGAGCCCGCGCCGAGCGCCTTCATCAAGCCAATCTCCGTGCGTCGCTCGATCACCGAAGCCGCGGAAGAAGCGCCGACAGCCAGCGCCGCCGCAAGCAATGAAGCAAATGTCACCAGCCACAGCAAAGTGCGCACGCGCGTCAGAATTGCGCCCTCACCGTCCGCGACGCGCCGAATCACACGCACATCCGCGCCCGGCAACACTTGCTTAATTTGCAGTGCGATGGAAGAAGTGTAAGGCGTGCAGTACCACCGCTCGTACTCTGCCGGCGCCAAGGTATTCGGGTCACGCCGCCCAAACTCATCCTCCGGCTTCGTCAGCGCACTCACATATAGCTGTCGATACTCCCCCGGTTTTCCGGCAATGTCCTGCGCAATTGTTATCGGTGCCACAATCGCATCGTCCTCCGGACCTCCGCCCGACAGAATTCCGGTGACAAACAGGGACAGATTTTTGTGCGGAGTGTTTATGTTCAACGCGCTGCCGATCTGCACGCCCGAGCGCGCCGCAAACGATTTGCCGATAACACATTCTTGCGCGCCATCTTTGAACCACTGTCCATCCACTTGCCACCAGGGATTCGTTTTCTCTATGCCCGTCACGTATGTGCTGCCATCGGGAACCGACACGACATGGCCAACCCAGGTGCCAATCAAAGTGGTGTGCGCCTCGATGGCCGGGGTCGAGTACGTTTGCGAAGACTTCGTCCAGGCATCGACAGGAACTTCCACTGCAGGCGCGAAGCCTACGATGTTGTTCCGCCAGAAAATTGTCTTGAGCTTGCCGAGATCAGACTCCGGCAAGTAGGCGCCCGCGTTCACTGGCCGATAATCAAGTCCGCCAATTTCCAGCGGCAGCGAATCGGCTTGCGGCGTGACCAGAAGATTCGCACCCAGGCTGCGGAATTCGTGCGCCAGCCGATCGCCGACGTCGAGCGAAACGCTCAGCGCCGCGGTGGCAACGGCCATTCCCAATGCAAGCGCCGCCCCGGTGAGGAGCTTGTGCCGCGGTCGGCGGCTGAAGGAATCGGCAACGAGTCGTATAAACATTCTGTGCGAAGCTCAGGAAAATCGTGGCACGGCCATTTTCGGCTGTGCGCACCCCATGCAACGAGCATTTACATGGTTACCGCGAAAAAACGCGCGTCTCGCTACTTGGGGACCTCGGAAGCCGCCCGCGTCAGCGAACTCACATCCATCACCAAATCGCCGCCCTCCATCCGCGCCGGCACGCCAATCGGATTGCATCCGCCCTGCTCGCCAATCGATGGCACATAAATCGCCGACCCGCAGTGACGACACACCACGTTCTGCCCATCTTGCCGATATCCTTCCGCCCCGCAGATCCGGCAAGCGTCGAGCGCCGTGCCGTACCCATTCGGTTTCTTGATGATCATGAAGCGCAGCGCTTGCCCCCCGACATCCACGGTGAACAAATGCAGGTTCACGTCCTGAATCTCGCTCAGCGGAACGCGCACTTCATTGCCAACCGCGGCAATTATCCGCGAAGTGGGTGGCGCCGAATTCGCACGCGTATAAATAAAATCCGCGGTCAGCACCAATATGACCGTCAGGCACGCGATGGTCGACGCCATCATCCAGCGCCGCGCTCTTCGGTTCTGCGACTCCAGCAGCCGCCGTTCCGCGTCCCCCACAGCTTCCTTCGCCGATTTCTCGTGCGTAGCCGACTGCCATTCCCGCAAAATCAGCAGCATCGCCGCGCCGAAAACAAACACAAAGAAAAACAGCTCATTGCGCACGATGGGGCCGATCAGCGCCATTTCCTGCTTGCTCGAAGGCAGCCAGCGCGCCTCGCTGAGCTCGTGCAGCCCGGTCAGCGCTAATTGAAACGCCACCAGCATCAAGATCGCGCTGGTCACCGCGAAAAACCGGTGCAGCGGCACCCGCAGCGTGCCTTTGAAGAAGAAAACCCCCACCGCCACCGCCGCCACGATGCCTAGAATCGTCCCGATCCACGTCTGCAACCCTTCGGTGGACATCTCCACGGCGCGCAAAATGACCGCCAGCTCCACGCCCTCCCGCACCACCATCAGAAACACGAATAGAAAAATCCCCAAGCCCGCGGCGCGACCCGCGCGCACTGCGTACGACTCCACTTTTTGCTCTATATCTTTTTTCAGGTGCCGCGCAACGCGGTTCATCCAAACGATCATCGTAACCACGAAGAAGGCGGCCAGGAGATACATCAAACCTTCAAACCCGTCTTCGCTGATGCGCCATTGTTGCAGTGCAATAGCAATGCCCAAGCTCAAAGCGGTGGCCGCCGCTACGCCATACCAGGCGAAGCGCGCCAGGTATGCGCGGCCTGTACGAGATAGATAAACCAGGATGATGCCGACGACGAGGGCAGCTTCCACACCTTCACGGAGAGCAATGAGAAAGGCAGCGAGCAAGCAATCTCCAGTTGAAAATCATTTGCAACTACAAATCCTAGTTTACCCGCCCGTCCCCGCCACCGTCAAGCCGCTCTCCCCGCCCATTTCCTCGCGTAGAATGATGTTGTCCCGAGCCAGTTATCCATGACGCCAGCGCCCCTCCGCCAAGCTGCTTCGCTTGCTTTGTCCCTGCTGCTTTGCCTCTCAACTCCCGCGCAGCAGCCGCAGCTGTCTTCCGCTGCCCCCAACGCCATCGTCCGGCCGGACCCCAAGCGCGCGCAAAAGCTGGTCGAGCGCGGAGAGAAAGCCGAGGCCGACGGCCGCTTTGACGAAGCCCTGCTGGCCTACGACGAAGCGGCTCGCCTCGCGCCGCAGAACCTTGCGCTGTTCGGCCGGGGCGCCGTTCTGCGCTCCAAGCTCATCCGCGAACACGCGGATAGGGCCGAGCAACTGGCGCTGGCCGGCAAGCTTCCGCAAGCTAAAGAAGAGCTGAACGCCGCGCTGCGCATTGACCCCACTAACAAAGTCGTGGCCGAGCGTTACGCGCAAATGGAATCGATGCAGGATGATGAGCCGCCGCCGATCACAACGGAAATTTCCGGGCTGCCGCGCCTGAAACCACAAAGCGGGCAGCACAGCTTTGACCTTCACGCCGATACGCGCAGTGCTTACGAGCAAGTGGCACGGGCCTTTGGCGTCGAAGCTGCCTTCGATCCCGACGTGGTCTCGCGCCAGGTGCGCCTGCGGCTCGACAACGTGGATTTCAACGCCGCGCTCTCCATCTTGGGTTCCACGACAGGGACCTTCTGGACTCCGCTGAGCGCCACTTTGCTGTTTGTGGCTCCGGACACTCTGGAAAAACGCCGCCAGCTCGGCCTGCAGGCAGAGCAAACCTTTCGGCTGCCCTCTTCGGCGAGTCCCGAAGAAATGACGGAACTGTTGCGCATGCTCCGCGAGATCACCGGCGTAACGCACATTGACTTGGACACCAGCAGCCACAGCATCACCATGCGAGACTCTCCCCAGCAGTTGACGTTGGCTGCCGAGCTCATCCACCAGGTCGACCGCGCTCGCGGTGAGGTTATGCTCGAAATCGAGCTGCTCGAGGTGGACCGCAATAAGGCCCAGCAGCTCGGCATCACGCCGCCTTCCTCCGCGCAGGCGTTCTTGATCAGCCCCAGCGACGTGCGCTCGTTGCAGAAAGCTTCCGACCTCAGCAATGCGCTCACCATTCTGGGGCAGCTTCTCACCGCCAAGGGGCTTTCCAGCATCCCGGGATTCACTCTACTCGGCGGTGGTTACACGACCTTTTTGCTGACGCTTCCAGGCGTCGCCGCTAATTTCTCCGATGCGCTCAGCCTGGTACAAAGCGGCCGCCAGGTCTTGCTGCGCGCCCAAGACCGCAAACCCGCGACCCTCTTTGTCGGCGACCACTTCCCAGTGACACTTTCTCTCTTGTCGGGCAGCCTGAGCGGCCCCACCAGCTCCGCGGCTAGCAATACCTCGTTCCTTGGCGTGCCCAGTGCCACGACCTTCCCGGAAACCTCATTCGCTGTCGGCAACAATCCGGTAGCACTTGCAGCGATTGACTTCAACTTTGATACCCTGCCCGACCTGGCGGTGGCCAATCAGAACGACAACACCATCAGTATTTTGCTGAATCAAAACAACGGAAATTTCGCACCGGCACCCAATTCCCCGTTCGCCCTGGCTAAGACGGAAACCGCGCCTTCCGCCATCGCCACCGGTATTTTCGGAAACACCATTACCAGTGCCTCGGGCATAACGACGCTCACCGCCGATCTCGTCGTCGCCAATTCCACCTCCAATAACGTCACTGTCTTGCTCGGCAAGGGCGACGGCACCTTCCAGGAAGCTGCCGGTTCTCCCTACTCGGTTGGCAAGAATCCCAGCTCCGTGGTCGTGGCGGACTTCAACGGTGACGGCAATCTTGATTTTGCAGTGGCCAATCAGGGCGATAACTCGATCTCAGTCTTTAGAGGCGACGGAAAAGGCGGATTTATGGAATTTCCCGGCTCGCCTTTCGCTTTGACCAACACCTCCACGGTCTCTGAAAAAGGGCCGGTGGCGATGGTAACTGCCAATTTCCGGGGCGCGACCAACTCGACGAACAACAGCCCCGAAATTGACCTCGCGGTGGTAAATCAGTCCACCAACAATGTCGCCATTTTGCTGACCTCCGTGGACGCCAACTCCAACGTTACTTTCACCGAGGCCACCAACTCCCCGATCGGCGTGGGCCAATCCCCGGTGGCCATCGCCACTGCGGACATGAATGGCGACGCGGTTCCGGACCTTGCGGTCGTCAACCAGGGCGACAATTCCGTTTCCATCCTGCTCGGCAGCAGCAACCTCAATGCCACCTTCGCCGCCGCCTCGGGATCTCCGCTGCCCACTGCCGCGACGCCCGCGGCCGTCGTCATTGCCAATTTCACAGGCGGCAACTTTCCCTCCCTCGCGGTGACCAACAAGGGCCAGGGCACACTGGGAATTTATCTGGGTCTTGGCGCGGGCACATTTTCCAATCGCATTGAGATTGCTACGCCCGCGAGTCCTAGCGCCATCGTCAGCGCCATCCTGACTTCGACCTCGCTGCCCGATGTCGCGCTCACCGCATTGGGTTCCACGCCAAATCAGGGCGTGGTCACCGTGATTCAGGACTCGGCATCCTTCGCCACTGGTACAAGCACAGGCGCCACGCAAACTCCCTACCCCGCGTCGGAATTCATCGATCTCGGCGTGAAAGTCAAAGCCACCCCAACCCTTCACACGCACCACGAGGTCACGCTGCAGCTCGAATTCGAAATCCGTGCGTTGTCTGGCGCGAACGTCAACGGCATCCCTGTTATTTCCAACCGCACGCTGGCGCAAACCGTCCGCGTAAAGGACGACGAAACCACGCTCATTGGCGGATTATTGGACAACGAAGAAACACGTTCGCTGGTTGGCCTTCCGGGCTTCGCCAATATTCCCGGACTCGGCTACGCTTTCGGCACCAAGAGCAATTCGTCGAAGAATACTGAGTTGCTGATCCTCATCACGCCGCGCAGGCTTCGCGATCCGGTCCGAACCACCCGCAGCATCTATGCCGGACGCGGGGACACTGCCGGTGGCCGCGGCACCGTACGTGGCAATGCACCGCTACAGCCGCCGCAACCACCACAGCCGCCGCAGTCACCACCGCAGCCGCAGCAGCCGCCATAACCCTAACCCGCGCTAGGGCAGCGGCTCAAACACCACAATCGGTTGATACGTCCGAGGCACCACGGCTTCCGCAATGGCAATCAAGTTGTTTTGCTGGCTGAAAACGCGCAGGCGCGGCGGCCGTGGTTCGCCGCCATCGAGCTGCGTCGTGGCACCGGGCGGAGGCTCGACACGGCCCGGCTGAATTTGCGCCAGCATCACATTGAATTTCGTTCCGTGCCGCACTCGCCGCTCGATGATCGGCAGCACATTCACCCGCGGGAAATTCGGCAGCAAATTCTCCAGCCGAATGATGTAGTCGCCGAACTTACCCGCACACGCCGCTTCCGCGAGCTCTTCGAGCTTCACCGCCTGCTCCAGGGAAAACTCTCCTACCGCCGTGCGCTCGATTTCCGAGAGATGCGCTCCGCATCCGAGCTTCTCCCCCATTTCATGCGCCAGCGAGCGGATATACGTCCCGGACGAACACTCGATGACGAAACGGGCGACGCTGCCCTCAATCTCTTTAAGCGTGAACTCAAACAACTCGACCTCGGCCGATTTTAGTTCGACCGGCTGTTTCTTGCGTGCCAGCTCATACGCTGGGCGCCCTTTCACTTTCTTCGCGGAAAAGGCTGGCGGTGTTTGCTGAAACCGGCCGATGCGTTCGCCGGCGAGTCTCTCCAGCAGGGACTTGTCGAGAGCCGGCGCGACGTCCGGTCGTTGCGCTTCCCCATCAGAGTCGTACGTGTTCGTCGCAAAGCCGAAGCGAAATCCTGCGGAGTATCGCTTGCGCCGTCCGGCGTAGAACTGCACCAGCCGCGTGGCGCGTCCCAGCAGCAGCACCAGCACACCCGTCGCCAGCGGGTCGAGCGTGCCGAGGTGCCCGATCTGTCGAAAGCCGGCAAGGTGCCGCACCGCGTCCACAACGTCGTGCGATGTCTTTCCCTTTGGCTTGTCGATTACCACGGCGCCGTCGAAGGGCGCCGCCTGCGGCTGTTTTGGCATGGAATCAGAAATTTGAAATCAGAACTCAGAGATTAGAAGAAGGCTTGTCCTTCTTCATCTCTTTCAGGAGTCGCTCGATGCGTTCGACGTGCTCTTGGGAAAGGTCCAGCGTGAAGTGCAGCTCCGGCAAGCGTCGCAACTGCAGGCGCTCTATCAGCTCGCTCCGAATGAAGCCCGAAGCGTGCTCCAGCGCCTTGATGGCGTCGGCCTGTTCTTTGCTGCTGCCCAGCATGCTGACGAACACCCGCGCGTGCTTCATATCCGGCTGTACACGCACTTCGCTGACCACCACGGTGCCTTCCAGCCGCGGGTCCTTCAGCTCGCCGGCCAGCATGGCATTGATTTCGTGGGCAATTTCTTCGCCCACGCGTTCATGACGGTGATTTGTCGGACTCATCGCAAGCCTTTAAATCATTTCCACGACGTGATTCACCAGGACCGGACCCAGCAGCCGGTCCGCTTCTCTCAGCACCAACTGCAGCGACTCCTCCACATGCTGTTCGGCCGTGGACAATGTCACCACGCCGATGATCGAACGCTGCCACACGTCCTGATATTCCATCTCCGCCACCGCGACATTGAAATGCCGACGCAGCCGGTCCTTCAGACTTCGCACGATCTGCCGCTTGTCCTTCAGCGAATGGGCGTCCGGAATATGCAACTCGAGGGTAAGTAGACCGACCGGCATGAGCGGCTCCGCGGGACGGGTTTGCAGTTATTTGCGCGACGCGGGTGCGGTGCTCTGGGCCGCGGCTTCCGCGGCGCTGAGCTTCGTCACCTGGAAGCATTCCAGTATATCGCCGACCTTCACGTCGTTGAAATTCGCGATCCCCGCGCCGCACTCGAAGCCCGTGCGCACTTCGCTGGCGTCATCTTTGAAGCGCTTCAGCGAGCTGAGTTTCGACGTGTAGATGATCGCTCCGTCACGCACTACGCGTACCTGCGCGTCGCGCTTCAGCACGCCGTCTACAACATAGCAGCCCGCCACCGTTCCCGCGCCCTTGACACGGAATGTATTGCGCACTTCCGCGCGGCCCACGTACGTCTCCTGGATCACCGGCTCCAGCAGGCCTTCCATCGCCTTCTTAATCTCGTCGGAGACTTCGTAGATGATGGTGTGCGTGCGAATGTCCACGTGCTCCTGCTGCGCCAGGTCCATGGCCTTGCGGTCAGGCCGCACGCCAAACGCGATCACGATCGCGCCCGATGCCGACGCCAGCAGGATATCGTTTTCCGTCACCGCTCCGACGCCCGAGCCGATAATCTTCAGCTTCACCTGATCTGTCGAAAGCTTCGGCAGCATTTCGCTGAGAACTTCCACCGAACCCTGCACGTCGGCCTTGATCACAATTCCCAGTTCCTTGACGTCGCCCGACTTCAGCTGCTCGTGCAGTTGATCGAGCGTGATGCGCGCACCGGAAGTACGCGCCAATGCCGCGTCGCGCTGCTTGCCTTGCCGGTATTCGACGATGTGCCGCGCCTTCGCTTCGTCGGTGACCTGGAAGTTGTCGCCCGCTTCCGGCACGCCCTGCAATCCCAGCACTTCTACCGGTGTCGAGGGCGGTGCGTCTTTCACCGTGCGCCCGTGATCATCAAACATGGCGCGCACTTTGCCGAATACCGCTCCGCAAATGAAGAAATCGCCCGGCCGCAAAGTCCCGTTCTGCACCAGGATCGTCGCCACCGGCCCGCGCCCTTTGTCCACGCGCGATTCGAGCACCGTGCCAGTCGCCGGCGCATCCGGATTGGCTTTCAATTCGCGCAGGTCCGCGACTAGCAGCAAAGTCTCCAGCAGCTTCTCGATTCCGGTTTTCTGTTTCGCAGAAACCGCGACAAACTCCGTGTCTCCGCCCCACTCCGCTGGCAGCAACCCGTTGTCCGCAAGCTGGCGCTTCACGCGTTCCGGTTGCGCCTCTGGTTTATCAATCTTGTTGATCGCCACAACGATCGCCACATTTGCCGCTTTGGCGTGATCGATCGCTTCTTTCGTCTGCGGCATGACTCCGTCGTCGGCAGCCACCACCAGCACAACAATGTCTGTCACCTTCGCGCCACGCGCGCGCATGCGCGTAAACGCCTCGTGCCCCGGCGTATCGATGAACACTACACTGCGATTGTTCACCTGTACTTTGTACGCGCCGATGTGCTGCGTGATGCCGCCTGCTTCGCCCGCCGCCACGTCTTCGCTGCGAATCGCGTCCAGCAAGCTGGTCTTGCCGTGGTCCACGTGTCCCATCACCGTCACCACCGGCGGCCTTGGCTTCAGACTCTCTTTAGTCTCTTCCTTGGCAACCTCCAGCACCATCTCCTCTTCAAGGGAGACCACGCTGACCACGCCGCTGAATGCTTCCGCCAGCGTCGTCGCTGTCGGCACATCCAAAGCCTGGTTGATGCTGGCGAACACGCCGCGATCCAGCAGCGTCTTCAGCAAATCCTTCGCGCGCACATCCAGCTTCTCTGCCAGCTCGCGAATGGTGATGCCTTCCGTAATCGTTACATCGCGCGGCGGACGCGGTTCCGGCGGCGCAATCACCGCTGCCGCGGATGCTCGCCCCGCTCCCGGACGCTGCCGTGTCGGGTGCAGCTTGCGCTCGCCCTCAATCTCTCGCTTGTCCAGCACCGGCCGCTGCCGCTGCGTCGGCCTGCGCGTATAGAGCGGCTTGCCCGGCTCAGCCTTCGGAGGTACTTTATCCATCGGCAAAGGCGGCAACATCCCGGGACGCCCCGGAGTGCGAGGCCCGGGACGTGCTGCCGGCGCTGCACCGCGCCGCTGCTCAAATGGTCTTGGTTGGCCTGCAGGTCCGCCGCCCGGCCCGCCCGATCCACCCGGCCGCGAAGGATACGATCGCCCGCCTTGCCCCGCCGGCATCGGACGCATCGGTTGACCCGGACGCGGTCCGCCTTGCCGCTGACCTCCCGCCCCAGTGCCCGGAAGCGGTCCACGGTTCCCGCCCGTCGGCATCGGCGGACGCGCCGGAGCCGCAGGCCGCGCGGACGCGCCAGGCGCTGCCGCTGCTGGACGCACTGACGATGGTTGCCTGCCCGTGCCTTGCCCAGGACGTGGCGCAGCAGTTCCCGCCGGCCGTTGTGCCGGAGCACCGATCGGAGCAGAAGTTGGAACCGGCCGTGTAGCCGATGCCGCAGGACGAATCGGCGTCGCCGCAGGTGCGCTCGCGGGAGGCGCAATCGGAGCGGGTTTCGCCGCAGGTGCCGCAGTCGCAGGAGCCGCTGCGCTGGCCGGAGAAGGCGCAACCGCAGGTGCCGCCGGGGGCGGAGCAACCGGCGCTGCCGTTCCAGCTACAGCCGCCGGCGCCGCAGGTGTCACAGGCTTCGGTGGCGCAACCGCAGGCGCTATAGGCGCCGCAGGTGCAGCAGCTGGACGCATCCGTGCCGCTTTTGCCGCCGCATCCCTCGCTTCCTTGTCCGCCTTGGCCTTTGCTTCTGCCGCTGCTTCCGCGTCCGCTACTCCCTGGAGATGTTTGCGCACTTTCTCCGCAACATCTGCGGGAATGGAACTCGAGTGCGTCTTCTTTTCCGTGACGCCGTACCCGGCCAGCAGGTCAATAATAGCTTTCGCCTTGACCTCCAGCTCGCGCGCCAGCTCGTTAATTCGGACTTGGTTTACGTCTGACATGCTTATTAAGACTTTGCCTCTTCCGGCCGTTCCGCCTCGGTTTTGCCTTCCGCGGACTCAACCTCTTCTACACTTTCGCTTTTCGCTTCGGATTCTTGCCCCGCTTCAGGAACTTGCTCACCGGTGTGAGCTACTTCAACCGAATCCTCAGCTGTATCCACCACGCCGGCTTCCGAAGCCTGCTCGCCTTGGTGAGGCTCCGCGCTCGCTTCTTCCGACGCAGCGGTCTCTCCCGCGGCGCTTTGCTCCGTCCCTGCCTCTTCCGCAAGCGCATCGGTATTCTCCGCCGCTTCGCCTGCCGCCGCCGCTTCGCCGCCACCTTCATAGAAGCGATTCACCGCCTGATAAATCTTGTCCACCATCTTCTCGCCGATGCCCGGAATCTCCATCAACTGCTCCGGCGTCATCCCCGCGAGTTTTTCCACATTCGTGATCCCCGCCGCCTCGATCTTCTCGATCGTCTTCGGCCCCACACCGGCAAGCGCAGTCAGCGGTGTTGTCGGCGCGGTCAGAGCCGTCATCTGCTCTTCAATCTCCCGCCGCTTCTCTTCCTCGCTCTTGATGTCGATATCCCAGCCGATCAGCTTGCTGGCCAGCCGAACGTTTTGCCCCTTTTTCCCAATTGCCAGCGAAAGCTGCGAATCCTCCACGATCACTTCCAGCTTCTTCGTTTCCGGATCGACGATCTGCACGCGCGTCACTTTCGCCGGGCTCAGCGCCTTCTGCGCGAACGCCACCGTCTCTTCGCTGTACGGAATGATGTCGATCTTTTCCCCGCGCAGTTCGCGAATGATGGACTGCACGCGCATGCCCTTCATGCCCACGCACGCGCCCACCGGATCCACATCTTTATCGCGGCTCATCACCGCTACCTTGGTCCGCTCGCCCGCTTCCCGAGCCGCGAACCGGATCTGTACTGTGCCGTCGTAAATTTCAGGCACTTCCATTTCAAACAAGCGCTGCACCAGGCTCGCGTCGCCGCGCGAAACAATTACCTGCGGGCCCTTCGCCGCCCGATCCACCATCTTGATCACCACGCGCAGCCGCTCGCCGATGTTGTACGTTTCCAGCTTCGATTGCTCGCGCTTCGGCAGCCGCGCTTCCGTGCGCCCCATATCGACAATCAGGTCCGGCCCTTCCGCGCGCTTCACAATCACGGTCACCAATTCGCCCACGCGGGTGTGATACTCGTTGTAGATCGTGTCGCGCTCGGCTTCGCGCACTTTCTGCAGGATCACCTGCTTCGCCGTCTGCGCCGCAATTCGCCCCAGCACATCCGTGGGCTTCACAGTCAGAATCTCTGTGCCAATCTCCGCGCTCGGATTCTTCTTCTTGGCCTCCGCCAGCGCAATCTCGTTTTTCGGGTCGGTAACTTCTTCCACCACCGTCAGCACCGAAAACACGTCCACCTGGCCCGATTCCGCGTTGAATTTCCCGCGCAGGTTCTCTTCCGTCTTGTAATACTTCCGCGCCGCCACCACCATCGCGTCTTCAATCGCAGACACCACGATTTCCGGCTCGATGTGCTTCTCGCGGCTCAGCATCTCAATCTGTTGATAGAGCAAATTCGCCATTGCCAGTTCCTAACTCTTCTCCATGCCCTCTGTATTAGGTTTTTTCTTCGTCGTTTTTCTCTGTGCGCTTTGTGTCTCTGTGGCTAACTCTCATGCTTTTCTAAAACTCCACCACCAAATTCGCCTTCCGAATACCCTCCAGCGGTATCTCCACCACCCGCGGCTCTTTCCCCTTCAACTCCATCCGCACTTTCCCGTCCGCGAATCCCGCCAGCCTTCCCTCAAAAAACTTCGCATCTCCAATCGGCTCGCCCGTCGAAATCTTCGCCAACCTTCCCACGAACCGCTCGAAATCTCCCGGCTTCCTCAGCGTCCGGTCCAGCCCCGGAGAGCTAACCTCCAGGATGTATCCCGCCGGCCCATCAATTAACTCCTCCACATCCAAAATCACGCTCAGTTGCTGGCTGACCCGCTCGCAATCCGCATGACTAATCTTCGGGTCCGCTTCCCCCGCAATTACGCCGTCCGCCGCTGGGTTGCGCTGTGGTACGCGATCGATGTACACCCGCAAAAACCTCTGCTTCCCCACTTTCCATTCCACATCAACGACTTCCAGCCCCTCCGAGCGCGCCACCCGCTCGGCGGCTGCGCGAATTCGCTCCAAATTCACGTGGAGACTCCCCGGCCATGGCCGGTATCAAGTGCACCCCAACCGGCGTCAACAAAAAAGTGGGCTTGCGCCCACTCATCGGTGCGACCGCTTCAGAGTGAATTTAGAGTATATTCCCGCGCCACGGCAAAAGCAAGGCATCGCCCGCCTTGTGAGCACCCTAGCGCTCTACGCGCGGTGTATAGTCGCATCCATGTTGTTCATGGTCATAGAGCGTTTCAAGCACGCAGACCCAACGCCCATCGGCCAACGCTTCCAGCGAAAGGGCCGTATGCTCCCCGAAGGTGTCACCTACCACGCAAGTTGGGTCGATTCCACGGCGCTCGCTGTTTCCAGGTCATGGAGGCCCGGCCCAGAGGCATTAGATGCCTGGACTCGCCGCTCGATCGACCTAGTCGACTTCGAGATCGTTCCCGTCGTCCCCTCCGCCGAATTCTGGGCTAGCCAAGATCCCCGGCAGGCGCATCCAAGTTGAGACGAACCCTGGAAGGAGGATCATGAAGACCCTGGCCGATTCACTTCAGCAAGCCCAGCGCGATCGCGTCGCGCTCGGCCATTTCAATTTCTCCGAGCTCGCCGCGCTTAAAGCCGTCGTTGCCGCCGCGCGCGAACTCAATGTCCCTGTCGTCGTCGGTGTCTCCGAAGGCGAGCGCGACTTTCTCGGCGTGAGCCAGGCCGCCGCGCTCGTAGACTCCTATCGCGACGAGTTCGACCATCCTGTATTTCTCAATGCCGACCACACCCATTCCCTCCCGCGTGCCGAAGAGGCCGCTCGCGCCGGCTTCGACATGATCGTTTTCGATCGCTCCTCTCTTCCTCTTGAAGAAAACATCGCTGAAACCAAAGCCGCTGTCGAAGCCGTCAAGTCCATCAACCCGGCGATCCTTGTCGAAGGCGAGGTCGGTTACATCGGCACTTCCTCCGAAATCCTCGACAAAACGCCTGAGGGCCTGGCCCTCACCACTCCCGAAGAAGCCAGGCAATTCGTCGCCGCCACCCGCGTCGACCTCTTCTCTCCAGCCGTCGGCAACATGCACGGCATGCTCGCCAGCATGGTTGCAGGCAACACCCGCAAGCGTTTGGACATTCCACGCATCGCCGCCATCAAGGAGACGACCTCAGCGTTCTTGACCCTGCACGGCGGCTCCGGAACGGATGACGATGACTTCCGCCAGGCCATCCGGGCGGGCATAAACATGATTCACATCAACACCGAGTTGCGCGTTGCCTGGCGTCGTGCGCTTGAATCCGCCCTCGCGCTCAAGACCAACGACGTCGCTCCATACAAGTTGCTACCACCGGTAATCGATGCCGTGAAGCAAGTCGTCCGCGCCCGCCTCCTCCTTTTCAACTCCACGGCTGCCAACCGCAGCGCCACCGCCTCTTAGACTCGATCGGCCATAGTGCCCGTCCAAGGTGGAAGCTCCCGACGTTAGTCGGGGGAGCGGCGCCTCGGAACTCAGTTGTGTCTCCGAGTTTCCTGTACCAACGCACTCTGCCTGACCAATTAGAGTCTCCGTTCCGGGTCGAGATCATCCAGAGCGATTCCGCACAACCCTCCGCCCAGAGGATGCCGACGCTGGATACGACTCCCACAAGGTTGACTTCTGGCCTGCCAAGAGCGTATCTTCCTGCAATAACCTTCCTCGTCGGCCCTGCCAAAGCGCAAGATCGGGAGAAACACCTATGGAAAAACACCTCGTCACGTGGAGCTACTGGCTCGGGATTGCCTGCTTCGCTATTGCTGTGGCGTGGAAAGCATGGAATGCATTCGGGATGTGGCTGCCGAAGAGCATGACCGGCGGAGAAACTATCTCGTATATGTGCAAATACAGCCGCGGACTCAAACTCTCTTAACGGAGGTGGCCCAGACCATGATCAAAGTGAGTGGCACAGTTGGCGCGGTTCTGAAACGCAAGGGGCGCGAAGTCTGGTTTGTCACGCCAGATCAAACCGTCTACGAGGCCATAGAGAGAATGGCCGACAAGGCAGTGGGGGCTTTGCTTGTGATTTCGGGCGGCAAGCTCGCGGGCATCATCTCGGAGCGCGATTACGCCCGGAAGGTCATCCTCAACGGAAGATCTTCGAGGACGACTCTGGTCAAGGAGATCATGACGAGCCCAGTGATTTTCGTGACCTCTAACGAATCCGTGGACGCGTGTATGGATATCATGACGAGAAACCGCATACGTCATCTCCCGATTGTGGAAAACGAGAATGTGCTCGGGGTTATTTCAATCGGTGACTTGGTGAAGTGGGTGGTCTCAGAGCAGGAAGAAACGATCGAGCATCTGCAAAACTACATCTCGTCGAAGTACCCGACCTAATATCTTTATATCTTTGCCTCAAGCTGTTTCGGTCCAGAAGTCCGGTTTGAGGCCAGAAGACCGTTTCTTCGGTCTAGCAACAGCCTTGAATGCGTCTGCGTCGCAGGAGTAGGATTCCAAGCATCGTTGGATCTCGTAGGAAGTCTCCAGCCCATTCCCGAGGTACACCGCAAGGAGGTTCTCATGCCCACCACCAAGGAGTTCACAATTCGCTTAGAAGACAGGCCTGGAACACTTGGCAAGCTCTGCCAAGCCCTCGCCGAACAAAGCGTCAACATTCTCGCGTTTCATTCTTGCCCTCTTGAGAAGGGCAAGAGCACTGTCCGCCTCGTGCTGGACAATCCGTCAGTGGCCAAATCGATTCTCGACCGCCAAAAGACAGACTACACCGAGACTGAGGTTGCGAAAGTGACACTCAGTCATCGTCCTGGGGAGCTGGCGCGTGCTGCGGCACGTCTCGGCGAAGCGGGGATCAACATCAATTACGGATACTGCGGAGTTGATCCCAATACGAATGCGACGATACTACTTCTCGGGGTCGCAGACGCCGGCAAGGCGGCGAAGGTTCTGGAGCAGGCCGCCGCTGCCAGCGCAACATCTTAAGGGAAATAGCGACAGAATCTCCGCCACAAAATGGAAAGGGGCGACTGCTTCCGCCCCCTAAGAATCCCGGGACACTACCCACACTTTCAACGTGTGCCGCTGCGCTCCGGAAGCGCCGCCCCAACGCACGACAAGGGAGGAGTCCGATGAGGAGACACGCGACGACGCTGGTATCTGTTTTTATTTTCGTTGGGGCGGTTCTGATTGCGGCGTGTGCCAGGCCCTACCACGAAGAAAACGAACGCTACGTGTTCGTGGCCACAAATATTAAGTTGCCATACTGGCAGGAGGCGGAGGCGGGGTTTTTGGACGCGGCCAAAGCACTCGGCGTAAAGGGTGAACTGGTTGGTCCGACGGGGTACGCTCCGAACGCCGAACTAGGCGTGTTCCGCCAGATCGTGGAAGAGCACCCTGCTGGAATCTGCCTTTCCGCGGCGCGGCCCGAGATTTTCCTTGCGGACATCGACAAAGCGGTGGCGGAGGGCATTCCGGTAATTTGCGTGGATGCGGATGTGCCGCGTTCGAAGCGCGTGCTGTACGTCGGAACGGATAACTTCAAGGCGGGCAGGGAGAGCCTGAAGCAGATGGCGGCGCTCGTTCAGCATAAGGGGAGTATTGCAGTCATCTCGATTACAGGACAGCATAACCTCGACGATCGCGTGGCGGGCGTGGTGGACGCGCTAGCGAATTTTCCTGCTCTCAAGCTGACAAAGATCCTGGATGACCAGGGCGACGCGCGAAGCGCGTTTGACCAGGTCTCCGATCTGATACAGAAGAAAGAAAAGGTAGACGGAATTATTTGCTTGGAGGCGACAGGGGGCTCCGGCGCCGCTGGAGCGTTGCACCGCTTCAACATGGAAGGCAAGCTGCCGATTGTGGCCTTCGACAACGATCCGGAGACGCTTGACTGGATCGACCGCGGCGCAATTACGGCCACCGTCACGCAAAAGCCCTACGTTATGAGCTACTACGGGCTGAAGTTCCTCGACGACCTGCACCACAACGCCGTGCATCAATTCAAAGACTGGCGCACCGCCCTGGCGCCCCCGATGCCCACGTCCGTGGATACTGGCACGGTGGTCGTGGACAAGAGTAATCTCAAGCTCTATCGCGAGGGTCTGACCGCGCACCCCAAGCCGCTGTAGTGTAGAGGCTGGGGGTTAAGCCCAGCTAGCAAGCGCAGGTGAGCGCCCCGGCCTTTGTAGCGGCCGCTTTCTGAAGCGGGCTCCGACGGATTTTTCCGTCATCTCGACCGAAACGGGCCGGTTTTTTCTTGCGCTCGGTCTGTGACCGCCGGTTTACCCCGAAGCATGAAGGGCCCGCGCAGTGGAGAAACCGTGGCAATGCTTGAGACATCCTTCGATCGACGGGACCAAATCACATACGTCTGACCGCTGCCTTCCCGCCCTCGCCTCCGCCGTTGTGGCGAACTCCCTTCAACGCTGCATCTTGTCAGGGTTCAATGGCTCGTAATAAACCATGCTATGGCACTAATCCCATGTCGAATGTCTTGATCGTCGCCGTGGATTTTGACAAAACGATCTTGGCGTTTATACCGGTTAAGGTCGAGGGAAACATCATCTTGCTCACTTGGAAGGTTGCGGGTGCTCCCACTGTCACATTATTCGTTCCAAGTAGGACTACCTGAAACGTCAGCGGATCAGGCTGCGTCAGGTCAAGCTTCACAGTTCCGCTGGCACTGCCTAAGGAGCTGATAGCAAATGTGCCGAGATGGATCTGTGTGCCTGTCCCGGTAAGTTGTGAGAGATTCAAGCTGCCAGCAACCGGCATGCCGTCGTCCCACATCAGTGTCGCCGATAAATTTAGCGTCCCCGGCGTCGGCGAAACGCTCTCTGTTTGGTACTTGATATTGTCCAGCTCGATGTTCCAACTCCCCGGAAACTTCACCGTGATTACCGACGCTGGTTTTGCGAAGCCAGTTAGCAGCGTTTGAAATGTGGTGTTGATCGAGTGCGAAAAGCCTTCTCCGGCATCGGTTGAAATCGTCAGCGTTCCGGAGCCGGTGGAAGTGGCCGCGCTCAACGAAAGTAGAACCCCCGGCGATTGCAGCTTGAACTGCCCGCTAGTGATCTGTTGGTACCAGGAGATGCTTGTACCCGTTTGTCCTGTCAGCCCGGGATTTTCGCAATCCCACGGAGAAAGGCTGAAGTCGATGCCTTGATAGACGCCGACTCCGTTTCCGCTGCAAGGGGGGCTGTCGAAATTGGCAACTGTGGTTTGGGGTGATGCTGTTACTGCCGTAAACGCGAAAACCGTGGCCAGACAAGAGTACTTTTTCACTTGCGCCTCCGGGAACCGTGTTGGACTAACTGTTTAGGCTATTTCCCGCACAGGCCAGGGGGCTGAAAGGGGGGCTGCCCGCTTGTCGGAGTATCTACTGAAAAGGTATAGCCACACGCAGGACTTCGCTAGTGGCCGAAGGGACAGATTCAGTTCAGATAATCATTCTGTTCTTTGCTAAGCCGTGTGACAGTACTTCCGGATCAGGAGTCCGAGCCCGATGAGACCGTTCTCCGGTAAGCCGCACACCACCGCTTTGGTTAATGCGTTGCGGCCAGGTTCCCTCCTGGCAGGTTGGCATAATAGCCTTTGCGAGCATAAACTTTGTAGCCCTTCTCTCCGGCGGAAATCTGGATCTTGCGAAACTTGCCATTCCAATTCTCGTTTTCGGGATAGTAGCCCAGACTGTACTGGTGGTGCAGTTCGTCGGAGATCTCGTCGAGGGCGGATTCGAGTTTATCGATCCCCCGGACTTCCAGCATGCGGCCCCCGGTGGCCTCGGCGAGCTTCTTGAGACTGTCTTTTTCAAAGATGTGGAGCACGTCGCATTTGTCCCTGCCCGCATCGTAAATCTGCAGGACATAGGCGATCACGTCGTTTTCGAGCAGAGCTCCCAGAGCATCTTCCATCGAAGACTCGCTTTGGGAATCGCCGGAGAGGGCCACGATGACTATGGCCTTGCGCCCCACCTCACCTGAGAGGTAGCGGAGAGTGGAGACGCGGACCGCGTCGTAGAGGTGAGCTTCGCGGTTCATGCTTACAGGCTTGCCGTTGATGCCCACCGTCCCTCCCCCGGGGAACCAGACGCTCTTCGGCGGAGGCGGGCCTTGATCCGGGAGACCGATCGCCGCCCCTCCAATTCGAATGCTACCGGCCATCTCCTCGAGCCGCGCAACGTCTGAGGTAGGCAACTGCACCATTTCGACCCGCGAGGCGTAGCTCAGAATGTGGCCCAGGTCGGTGGGCCGCACTACGTGCTTCACGAATTGCGCGGAAGCCTGCGCCTCCTCGCCGAGAATCGAGGACATGTTAGTGCCCGTATCCAGAAGCACGCCCACGTTTAGGACGACGTCGCTGTGGTGGGCAAAGAACTTGAGGGCCTGCGACCGGCCGTCTTCGGTGACACTGAACTGATCTTGCGGCAGGTCGCTGACCAGGTGTTTCTTGTTGTCGCGCACTGTGAAGTAGACAGAGACGAGGTCCACCCGGCGGCGAATGACGTCTTCCGGGTTGCCGTTATCCTGGGCGCCTTTCTCCTGGCCGAAAGCAGATTGGGGTGACTCCAGATTGACCAACGCCAAGGCTAGAATCACAACGGATACGCCGACTCGCATAGGCATAGGATAGGCTCCTGTTTGCGCTGTTACGATGGCCGTGCACCGTTGGATGCGAGCGGGTTGCGGCAGAGTTGTGCCTACTCGTAGCGCAAAGCTACTAAGGGGTCGAGTTTGGAGGCTCGATAGGCGGGCAAGAAGCTGGCCAGCGCCGCCACCGCACTCAGCGTGACAATGGCTATCACCAGGGTCAGTGGGTCACGCGGCTTCAATCCGTAGAGTAACGATTTAGCCGCCTGCGCTGCGCCTAGCGCCAGCCCGGTGCCAATCACCAGCCCGGCGACCGTCAACATGCCTGCCTCCCGCAAAATTATCCTTACGACCGCTGCTCGATCCGCCCCAATAGCCATGCGGATTCCAATCTCTCTCGTCCGCTGCACCACCATGTAGGAAATCACGCCGTACAACCCAATCGCCGCGAGCAGCGCCGCCAGGAATCCGAAGAAGCTGGAGAGTGTGGCCATCAATTCATCTTGCAGCAAGGAATTGTGTATCTGTCTTTTGAATACCTTAAACTCCAGGTCGATTCCGGGATTCATTTCGCCCATTGCCTGCTTCACCGAAGCCATCAAGCTGGTCAGCGGCAACGAGGATCGAATTAGAATTTGATCGTCCGGGCTCGGCTTCTCTTGCTGCGTCGTAGGATAATAGGCAAAGGGCAGGAATTCCTCGTGCATGTCCTGGAATTTGTTATCGCCTACGACCCCGGCAATCTCATACAGCGGCCGCGGCTTTCCCGGCGCTTCGTGTATACGAAACCGCTTGCCCAGCGGCTCCGCGCCCTTGAGTATCTTGCGCACAAATGCCTGGTTGACGATCGCCACTTTCACCGACGTGGCCGTATCCCGGTCATCAAAGTCCCGTCCGGCCAGCAGCGGCGTCCCCACCGTTTGAAAATAACCCGCGCCCAGGTAGTTGATCCATGCCACGCCTGCATCGCTATCCACGCCTTCGTTTATCACGTTGTCATTCCATGTGCTTCCGCCAAACGGCACAAGCATTGCCTGCGCAGCGGACTCCACACCAGGAATCGCCTGTATCCGCTTCGCAATCTTGCGCTTGTACTCCGCGAAGCGCTCCTCAGGCATCTGCAACCGTCTGAAATCGACGTTCGTGATCAGAATCCCGTTCTGCTGGAAACCTGCGTTCAGCGTCGTCAGGTTGCGCAAGCTGCGCGCAAACAGCAGTGCGCCTACCAACAGCACGATGGAAAGCCCCACTTGCGAGACGACCAGTATCCGCCGCAGGCTGAACCGCTCGCGCCCTCCCGATGTTCCCCGGCTTCCGGACTGTAGCAACGTGGCGGGTTCCGCTCGCGTCGCGCGCACCGCCGGCATCAGCCCAAAGAAAACCGTCGTCAGCACGGCGAGCCCCGTCGTGAACGCCATCACTCGCCAATCCATTCCCAGATCAAGGAAAGTTTGGCTGTCCGGCGTGCTAATGAACGCGACAAGCATGCGGCTCACCGCAAATGCCAGGAAAAGGCCGCATATCGCCCCCGCAACCGACAGTAGCAGGCTTTCCGACAAGAGCTCGCGAATCATCCGTGCACGTGTCGCTCCCAGCGCGAGCCGGATCGTGATCTGCCGTTCGCGCGCGCCCGCTCGCGCCAACATCAGGTTCGCCAGGTTGGCGCAAGCAATCAGCAAGACCAACCCGGAGATTCCCAGCAGCAGCCATAGAGACGTCTCTGAGTCCGTGCGCAATTGAGAAAATCCGGTGCTCGCAGGAAAGACTCCTAACTTATACTCGAGAAACTTCTTCACTCCTTCCGCGTCGTAAAACGGCGGAATTGTCTCTTGTAAAATCGCGGGCGTAACCGCGTTTATTTGCGCGCTTGCGCGTGCAATCGTCCAACCTGGTTTCAACCGTCCGATGGAAGCCAGCCACCATGCATGGCGGATCGTTAGTCTGTTGTTCCGCGGGCTCAGGATCGGTTCCACGCAAATCGGCACCGCCACGTCGAACGCATCCCCCACGGACACGCCATTAAACCCCGGCGGCGTAATTCCGACGACCTCAAACGAATTGCCATCCAAGGTGAGCCTTTTCCCCACCACCGACCGGTCGCCGCTAAAATTGCGCTGCCAGAATGCGTAACTGATGTTCGCCGTTGTGGTTCCGCAACCTGGCTGATCATCTGCCGGCCCGACCAACCGCCCCAGGATTGGCTCCACTCCAATCACGTGAAAAAACTCACCGCTGACGCGAATGCCCCTCGCGTATCGCACCTCTCCGCCAGTTGCCAAATTGAAACGCTGGTCGCTCCAGACAGCGATCTCGGAGAATCCTTCCTGCCGCTTGCGGATCTGCTCCCACATTGCGAACGTCAGCTGTGAGTATTGGCTCGAAAACTGGCCCGAACCCCAGTGGCGGTCGGCAATCCGCACCGTGCCCAGCTCTTGAGGGTTCTTCACCGGAATTGTCCTCAACCGGATCGAGTCAATGAGCTGGAAGATCGCTGTATTGGCGCCGATTCCCAAAGCGAGGGTCAAAACCGCGACTAGGGTAAAACCTGGGCTGAGGCGAAGGAGCCGAACGGCGTAGCGAAGGTCTTGCCAGAGTGAGGACACAGGCACCCCCGCGATATCAGACGATCAGACAGGCTAAATGTCACGTCACAGTGCAGCCGAATACGGCTCCGGGGGAGTTTCTTCGGGAGTAGCCTGGATGTTCGTCTGCCTGTTCAGTTTGCGGGCAACCGCGGGCCGCCCTTTTCTTCGTTTTACCTTGTAACAGGGGTGCCTCTCGGTCAAAAAAAGGTAATTAAATTCATCACAAATGGGCACTCACCGACCCTTCCAGGAACCGCGACGCGCTAAGTACCGTCTTTGCACCGGGTTAACTCTGGTGAGTAGATTGCTCTGGCAGTTGCATGCTTTGGGGCCAGGAAATTCGCCTTCCAAGTCTCCGCTTGCCGGGCAATCCCGCAACTGGTTTCTTGGACCGACTCGCGAGCCAGTTAAAAATCGGCCGGAACGCGGCCTACCGCCACGCGGTTCAGCGGATTTTGGAGACTGTTAAGAAGAACTACGTGTCCGGCGAATATCGCTCCACTACTGAAGCTGAGCTTACGCTTCGCAAATTGGTGGACGAAGAAGAGAACTGCAAGTAACCCCCGCGCCGCAAAAACTTGAGATCTCACGCCGCTGTTGGAGTATGCGCTCAGTAGCTAATGCGCCCAGCGCGTGATATTTAGTGCCCGGCCCGAAATCAAACAAAATCATTTAATATTCGAACGAGCATGCTTTCAGAGCATGAAGCAAAGTGGCCGACTGCTCTGGCCTTTGGGGGGCAAGCCAATGGTCTTTGTTTTCGCGGTAGTCAGGCCTTTCTATTCCTCACGCAACGTATTGGCTGGGTCGATCTTTGCAATTTTCAGCGTTGGTACGATTGTGGCCAGAAGCGTCACCAATACAAGGGTGAGAACCACGGAGGCCAGCGTTAGCGCATCATAAACGCCAACGCCATAGAGCACGCTGCGCATCACGCGCAGCGCTCCCGCGCAAAGGACTAATCCCAGAAAAAGGCCTAAAACCGAGGCGCCCGCGCCGGAGCGGCCGATCTGCACCATTGCCTGACTCACGGTCGAGCCCAGGGCCATGCGGATGCCAATCTCGCGCGTCCTCTGCGTGACCATGTTAGCAACCAGCCCGAAAATGCCGACAGCGCTCAACAGGAGTGCCAGTGCCGCCATCGCGCTCAGGAGGGCTACTTCGACACGCTGTGTCGCCAGGGTCTTCGCCAGCAGGTCGCGCATGCTGTAGAAGCCCGAGAAGGGCAGGTTGGGATCGGCACTCGCCAGCGCGCGTTGCATCTGCGCGGTCATCCCTTCCACCGGGCCCGATGTGCGAACAATCCAGCTAGGTTGGAACCACACGTGAAGTAACGAGAGCTGCTTTGCCTCCATTTGCGCAGCAGGAACGTACATTGTTTCCTCGCTGGTGAGAGGCGCAACAGGATCAATGCCCGGCGCCATGGCTACATCCTCGACCACTCCGACAATCATTGTGTCCTTATCCAGGTAACGGCCAACTGGATTTGCACTATGAAAAAACTTGCGCACGAACATCTGGTTGACGATAGCCACACGCTGGGTATCCGGTCCGTCTGCCTCGGTGAAGGAGCGTCCGGCCAGGACCGGAATCTGCAATGCAGCGAAATAATCAGGGGTGGTGTATACCTCGGCCGCTATGACTTTCTGCCCTGCTTCTTTACCGTCGCTGATGGCTATCCCTCCCGCAATCAGCGAGCGCTCATACGGCAGGCTCAGGCCAACAGAGGCGTGTTGCACGCCGGGAATCTGCCGCATAGCGGCCGTGCTCTCGTTCAATAGCTTTCTGAAGACCGCGGGATCGTGGAAGCGGGCGTCGTCGAGCGAGGCCTTGGCGGTCAACACTCCAGTTGGGTTGAATCCCGCTGGCAACGTCTCCAAGTGGATCAAGGTGCGGATGAGCAGGCCCGAAGCGGCCAGCAGCACGATGGTAAGAGCGACCTCGCCGACGATAAGCGTCTGGCGCAGGCGCACCCTGCCGCCTCTGGTCACGGCACGGCTGGCCATCGACGAGCGAAGGTCCAAATTCCGATTTGCAAGCGCTGGGAACATGCCAAACAGGATGCTGGTCAACAGCGAGATGACTAACGTGAAGGACATCACGTGGGCGTCGAGGGGGACCTGCCCGACGGGGAGAAAGTGTTCGGGCAACAGCAGCAGGAGGCCGCGCAGAGCGAGAAAGCCCATACCGATGCCAGCCGCTCCGCCCAAAAGTGCCAGCAGCAGGTTTTCAATCCAAAACTGCTTTTGGATCCGCCAGCGCGAGGCTCCCAGCGCCAGCCGCGTGGCTACTTCCGAAGTGCGACGCATCATACGCACCAGCGTCAACCCGGCCAGATTGGCGCAGGCGATGAGCAGGATGAAGCCGGCGGCCAGCATCAGCGCCAGCGCCTGCGGACGCAGCTTGGCCGTTTCCCCCTTTTGGAGCGGCACGGAATAATAGGTCACCTGCGCGCCGGGATTGTTCTCTAATTCATAGCGCTGCCTGCGGAGGGACCAGGCGCGGTTGATTTCGGCATTGGCCTCCTGCCAGTTCGCGCCATCGCGCAGCCGGACGACGGACTCAAAATTCGTTCCTCCGCCCTCACCCCCGCGGCTAGGCTGAAGCGCCGTATATAGGTCGGCGTTCAAGGGAGTGGTTGCGCGCTCTGGGAGAACCCCGACGACCGTGTACGGCTCGCCTTTCAACAGAATGCCATGGCCGAGAATATAGGGATTAGAGCTGAAGGTATTTCGCCACAAACTGTAACTCAGGATGGCGGCTTTGGGCCCGTGCGGACGGTCCTCGTCCTCAGAGAAACTGCGCCCAATCACCGGCTGAACCGCTAGCACGTCGAGGTAGTGCGCCGAGATGCGTCCCGCACGCAAGTATTGCACTTGGGATCCCGCCTGGAGATTGACGCCCGAAGTCCGTGGACTCGAAACAGCCGATATGAGGGAGGGGACATTGTCGCGGAGCAGCTCCCATTGCTCTCCGTTCAGATTGTGCCGCTCATCGGAAGGCCTGGAGCCAGTGATGCGCGTGTAAATCGTGCCCATCCGTTCGGGATGCGAGTAGGGCAGGCTCTTCAGCATGAGCGCATTCACTAAGGAGAAGATCGCTGTGTTCGCGCCGATGGCGAGTGCCAGGGTGATGACGACCGTCACAGTAAATCCGGGATTACGCCAGAGCTGCCGCATGGCAAACCTGAGATGCTGCCCGCTCTCCATAAGCATCCTCCTTGGCGATAAGTTTGTTCTGCAATCCTTGGCAGAAAGTACGTCGAAAACCCGGCTTAAGTTCCGCTCGGGCTGCCTGCGAGAGTCTAGTCTCTTGGTTACTCCGCGAGTGACAGTAATCCGCATGCCCGCAGCGGTAATCGGACAAAGGGTTCTAAAATCTCAGGTAATGCGAGCAATCAGGCAGAACCGATGGCACTACTGCCTTGTTGGGTTTTTGCCTGTGGATATAAGATGGCGCAGCAGAGTCAGGAGCAATCATGGCCCATCAAGCACCACTGAAATATATCTTCTACATTGCCGCCACCTCGGAGAAGGTGTGGGAAGGCTTTGTGTCGCGGGAGTCGAACCGCGTCATCTTCTCGGGCGCTGAGCTTCAAGCGGACTTTAAACCTGGTGGCTTGCTCGCATGGGTGGGCGCGGGACCCGATGGCAAGCCCATGACCTACGTCCGAGGGAAGGTCTTGCGATTTGAGCCGCCAAAAGTCTTTCAGTACACCTTCGCGATGGGCCAAAATGATAAGGCCTCACGCGCAACTATCGAACTGGTGCCCGAGACCGAAGCCACCAAAGTAACAGTGACGCATGACGAGTGGGCCGAGGATGACCCCACTTACGCTGCCTGCGCCGATGGATGGCCACGTATTCTTTCCCGCCTGAAGACACTGCTTGAGACCGGGAAGACATTCAAGCCGCATTGATACAAGGTGGGAATGGTCTGAAATTTTTCGCCCGGCAGACCAGCTCGAACAACTCGTGCTACTCCTCTCATTCCGTTGGCCCAGAAGCTGGTTTTGCTCCGGGTCTTCCCAATTGTTACCTTTCCACCCCATCTTCTTTGCAACTCTCCGCGTTTGAATGACTTAGCAATCCGTTCGAATGAGTACCTTAGAAGTAAAAGATTCCTATCGATAACCGTCCCGGAACCGTGCTACCATTCCGCATGAAATCGGCGCACCAACCCGTTTCCCTCGCCGTTCGCGCACGCCTTTCTCCGCAGTTCCGCTCCGACTCCCGATGCGCTTTTCGCATCCCGAATGCCTTTACGGGACCTCCCAACTTTCGCAAGTCCCCGGACCGGCCCCTCTCGGCTGCCTCGGTGTCTCCTGTGGACCGACTACTCAGCACGCACTCTCCTCTAACTACCTTTAGAACCAACACTTGCAAAAGTGTATCAAAACAAAGGACTTTAACTACCTTTAAAATCAACACTTACAAGAAGCAGGGGGAGGGGGGTACCCCTGCATTTGCAACTCAGGCAACGCTCGTCGTATTCACCACGGGGCGCCTCTATCCGCTGTGGTCTCTGTCGATTGCGCATACTTCCTGTCGCCTCGGGGGTGCACCTCCCAACCTTCAGACTTTCAGACCTTCCGAGGCAGCCTTAAAGACTTTCCGGCCTTCAAACTTTCCGACGCACGGTATAATCGCCGCTCATGGAATTTCAGAGTATCCAGAACGCCATCGATCTCCTGGGACAAGCGCCCCCTCCCCCTCCGCCGCCCCCCACTCCATCAACGGAAGTGCGCCGGCCGGAGCAAGAGCCCGGCAGCGTCGAACCCAAACTCGAAATCGCCTGGGGCGGCTTCCATCAAGGATTCTGGAGCAGCGTTGCCGCTCTCTTCGGTCCGGCAGCAGCAAAGAATTTTCGGAACGCCAGCGCCTTTCGCGACAGTTGGGTCGAAGGCCGAGTTCCCAAACGAGCCGTCATTGCCGCAGCGCTCTGGCACGCAGCGTTCCTGGCCTTGCCGTTCTCGCTGCTCACCGGCATGCCGCACACCAATCCTTTGCTTCAAAACGTGCAGCTCACCTGGTCGGGACCGATCGACGACTTTCCGCTCCTGGAAATCGCCCGCGCAAAGCCCAAAGCCGCGCCGAAACCAAAGCTCCCGGAGCCTGCGCCGCAACCCGCCGTTGACGCGTATCACCCGCGCCAGCGCATCTTTACCGATCCCGTGCGTCCTACGCATCCGCGTCAGACGCTCATCAATCCCAAAGCGCCCTTCGAGCCGCCCAAGCTGCTTCCGAATTTGCCCGACATCGTTCAACTCCAACAAGTAGCCGGACCGGCCAAGCCGCGCCTGCAAATCAGCGAAGAAATGCTCAAGAAGTTGCACCCCAAAGAAAAGCGCGCCGCAACGGCGACTGCAGCTCCGCCCGTCGACGTCCCCAACATGGAGCAGCACGTCGCGGACATGAATCTTCCCGCCGCGCAGAGCGGACCCGCGCGACCCAAACTCGAATTGAACGCGGGAGCCGCTCCGCGCATCGCGCAGAAAGCGCAGTCCGGCGACGCCGGCCCCGCCCCGGAGGTTGGCGCAACGGAGCTGACCGCCGCCAACGGCGGTCCCAGCGCCTTGATCGCGCTCTCCGCCAATCCCGCTCCCCCCGCACCAGTGCAGCCGCCGCAAGGCAATCTCGCCGCGCGCGTTGCCATTTCGCCGGAGGGAAAGCAGCCCGGCGCAACCGGTGCTCCGGAGGATTCCGGCAACCGCGCAGGGAAGAGCGCGGTGGGAATCAGCATCAGCGGCGGCAATCCGTCGGCCAATGCGTCCGGCGGCGGCACAAAAATCATCGCGCCAGCACGCAAATTAATGATCCGGCCGGACCCCAAAGGAGAAAGCGAAGACGTGGCCGAGCGCACCGGCCCGCCGGATTTTGCGGCGCTGCCGCCCGGCGCAAGGCCAGAAGCAGTTTTTGCGTACAAAAAGGTCTACACGCTGAACGTGAACATGCCGAATCTAAACAGCGCCACCGGAAGCTGGATCCTGAATTTCTCCGAGCTGCGCAGCGGCGCGGACAACACGCATCACGCGCAGCAATCGGCGGAATTATCCGGGCCCGTGCCGCTGCAAAAAGTGGATCCCAAGTATCCGCCAACTCTAATAACCGAGCGCGTCACCGGCGAAGTCATTCTGTACGCGGTGATTCGCCGCGACGGTTCGGTGGACAGCATTCAGCTCGTGCGCGGAATCGATGAGCAGCTCGACGCCAATGCGATCAGAGCGCTGCGCCAGTGGAAATTTCGTCCCGGCGCGAAGCAGGGAATTCCGATTGAGCTGGAAGCAATCGTGCACATTCCATTCCGCCTGCCGGAAGCGCAGTAGGTAGCTAGGGACGAAAGGAAAGGGGCGCGAAGCGCTACGCGCCAAAAACTAAAGACTAGAACCTAAAAAACATTTCAAGTGCGGCCCTCGGAGAGCTTCACCAGCGTGTAGAGCGCGTGATTCACGGGAGTAGGAACGCCAAGTTCCGCGCCGCGCCGCGAAATGTAGCCGTTCAGGGAATCAATTTCGGTACGCTTGCCGCGCATCAGGTCCTGGCCAGTGGAAGAAATTGCGCCGGACATTTGTGTGGCGATTTTTAGGGCGCCAGCCAGTCCGGCTTGCGGAGTTTCCACGCCGGGAAGCTGAATGCGGGCCGCGGCAGCGACAGCGAGAACTTCGTTCACGACAGTTTCAACAACCTTGCGCGCGTCCTCGCTGGCGGCGATTTGTCCGTACTTCGCGCGGCCCAGCGCGGAAATCGCATTGAGCGCGCAATTCCAAATGAGCTTGGTCCATAGCTCGCCGTCGATATTGTCGGAAATGCGGCAGCCAACTCCCGCGCGTTCAAACAGTGCTCCGAATTTTTCGGTGCGCGCGTTGCGCGGACCGACCACGAGATCGCCGCGGCCAACATGCTTGATATGCGCAGGTTCCGGCACCGACGCGGCGACGTAGACAACGGCGCTGAGCGCGTCGATTCCGGCAGCGCGAATTTTTTCGGTGTTGTCGACTCCGTTTTGCAAGCTGACCACCGTTGCGGAAGAAGAAAGCAGCGGCGCGAGAGCGCGCGCAGTGGATTCGGTGTCCGTCGTTTTCACGCAAAAAAGAACTACATCCGCGCCGCGCGCGGCTTCCAGTTCGGTGGAAGCTTCCCCGCGCACGGTTTCCTTGAATTGCAGCGTGTCCAGCAGCAGACCGTTCTTTCGAACAGCTTCTACAAAAGGAGCACGGCCGATCATCACAACAGGCGCGCCGGCGCGTGCCAGCATTCCGCCGAAATAACCGCCAACCGCACCTGCTCCCACCACCGCGATGCGTGGCCAGTTTTCCGATGAGCTCATACCGTGATGGCGGCAATCATACTGTGATTGCGGAGATGAGGCGATCGATGTCGCGCTCGGTATTATAAAGATGCGGGGACACGCGGATATTCCCTTCGCGCAAACTGGTGATGATTTTTTCTTTAGTGAGTTTTTGGTATAGCTCCGCGGTTTTTTCCGGCGAGCGGGCGACGAAGCAGCCGTAGGAGCCGCGTTGCGCGGAATCGAGCGGGCTGGCGGGGACGCAGCGATCTTTCGGCAAGCGTTCGAACAGGAGATCGATCAGTTTGTGGTTGTGGGCTTCGACGGTTTCGGGCCCGAGCTGCAGCACGAATTGCAGTGAGGCGTCCATGGCGGCGAAGTTAAAAAAGTTGGAAGTCTCGGCCATGTCCCAGCGGCGGGCGTCGCGCGTGAGCTTGGGATTTCCGTGTGCGAGGGAGTGGAATTTTTCGGCGCCTTCGGCGGCAG
>Ga0307475_10000293_pt1 | contig 30276 bp, 29 predicted proteins | sample atmos_gasesECM1C_FD_203317 | JGI IMG/M metagenome (GOLD analysis project Ga0307475, IMG submission 203317) | Hardwood forest soil microbial communities from Morgan-Monroe State Forest, Indiana, United States - atmos_gasesECM1C_515 | ecosystem: Environmental > Terrestrial > Soil > Temperate... | reverse complement strand
TTCCGTCCCTTGCTCTTAACCATAATGCCGCCGCCGTCGTTGATCTGCTTCATGGCCAATTCGATTCCTTCGCGCTGGTATTGTCCGGGTTTTGCTTCGCGCCCCGTGATCGGCAACACGACGCCGACGCGAATTTCATTGCCGGACTTCCCGCCCTTTCCACATCCGGCGAGAGCGAAGGCGATTGCCAGGAGCGATAGCGTGAACGAACCATAGGATCGTCTCGAGGAAGTCGTGGGGGAAATGGAAGTCATGCGAATCTCCTTCGATTACTGTCAGGCCCAAAGGGGCTTGAAACTGCCGTTAGGCCACCTACCGCTGCGGAATCCTCTAGCAATTAGCCATCGGTGTCAACAGATGTTGTGGCGCGAGTGGCGCGACCGGGTTCTGGCAGGATGTCGCGATGCCAGGCCCTCTTCGCTCAATGTTAGCGTGGGGAGGGCGCTCTCACCGGGATCTTCGCCGTTTCCCAGTGCGCGCGCCCATTTCTTGGCGACGGCTCGCAACTCCGCAACGTTAAGGGCGCAGTGACGATCAGAGAATCGCGTCAGCTTCACGATTCCGGAAGCGAGGAGCGATTCAGCGCCTTGAGGATTGCCGCGGCAATAGTGGTGAAAAGCGGCGGCGATCTGGATCAACCCTTGCAGAAATGTCTTTTGCGGTTCCGATTCGATCAGCCAGACTTCCTCCCACACTTCGTGGGCCTCGAAAAATTCACGCCTGTTGAAATGATCGAGCCCGCGCTGGAATTTGTGCTCTCTTTCCTCGGTTTTCATCGCCTGCACACGGGGTTCCAGATAGAATTCGCACTCGGCGGCTGGTTCCGATGTTGGTGCTAAAGGCCGCGAAGTCTTGAATCATAGCAGTCGCAGAACCTGTGAGCGATGATGGAAATTCGAATTGAATTGCCGGGGGTAAAGCTCGGGGTTGTGGAAGCCGATGAGTTACAAGTTGTTTTGGTCCACCCGCAGCTTGGGCCACAAATGGATGAGCGGTGCGAGCGAAAACGCCGGGAGTTTACCGTCGAGAGCCTTGCCGAAGCGGAGGCGATTCGCGCAGTCCGCGGGATGTTTCGAGAATGGGGGATGGACCCTTCGAAATATCGTCCATCGTCCGAGGCATTGCTGCGGCGCGTGGTTCGGGGCCAGGGACTGTACCGCGTCTCGAATGTAGTGGATATCTGCAATATCGGCTCCATTGAAACCGGCTGGCCGTTCGGATGCTACGATCGGGCGCGGATTTTTCCACCTATGCTATTGCGGAAGGGCCGGACTGGTGAAAGCTATGAAGGCATCGGCAAGAAAAGGTGGCATCTCGAGGGGCGTCCGGTGCTGGCAGACGCGCAAGGACCGTTCGGCAGTCCGATTAGCGATTCCACGCGTAGCATGATCACCGAGTCGGCCCGTGGAGTGGTTGCGGTAATTTATGCGCCCGCGCAAGCGCCGCAAGTCCTGCTCGAAGGAGCGATCGAAGAGCTCTGCGGGCGCTTTGTGCAATTTGCCGCTGCACGCGCGACGCGATTTGCGATCTGCGCCTAGCGCCTATTGCGTTCGCGCGAATCAAGGTATTCTGTAGAAGTTTCCGTGAGGACCATCGGTGTCGAAGTTTCAACTTGTTTTGCTCATTCACGCGCATCAGCCGGTGGGCAATTTCGAAGCGGTGTTCGAAAGCGCCTATGTCCACGCGTATCTTCCGTTTATCGAAGTGCTCGAGCGTCACCCGGCCGTACGGTTGGGGCTGCACTATACCGGGTCGCTACTCGAGTGGCTCGAGCGAGTTCACCCGGAATACTTCGATCGCGTTCGCTCGTTAGTTTCTCGCGGGCAGGCGGAAATAGTGGGCGGCGGATTCTTCGAGCCGATTCTGATAGCCATTCCGCCGGAAGATCGCCGGGAGCAGATCACACGGCTTGCGGACTACATCGAGAAACACTTTGGCGCGCGTCCCCGAGGGGCCTGGCTCGCGGAGCGGGTCTGGGAACCCCAAATTCCATCGACGCTTGGGCCGGCCGGCGTGGAATACACCCTGGTAGACGACAATCACTTTCTGGGAGCGGGATTTGAACTGGATCATTTATATGGGCACTACCTTGCGGAAGATCTAGGCGCAACCGTGAAGGTGTTGCCGGGCCTGAAGGCACTCCGTTATTTGATTCCATACCAATCGACGGCGGAAACCACTCAATTCCTGCGTCGCGCCGCGGGCCTGAATCCCGGTGGATTCGCCACCATGGGCGATGACCTCGAGAAGTTCGGCGTCTGGCCCGAGACGTTCAATCACTGCTATCGAGACGGCTGGCTCGAGAGTTTTTTTGTGGAACTCGAAAGAAACTCTGATTGGGTGGAACTTTCGACTCCCGGAGAGGCAACGGCTTCGCACGCGTCACTGGGCCGCGCTGACTTGCCGTCGGCGTCCTACACCGAAATGATGGAATGGTCGCTGCCGACCGTCGCCCGTGGCCGTTATAGCGCCCTGACAAAGGAATTCGCGGCGCGTCCTGACGATTTCCCGTTCTTGCGCGGCGGCATCTGGCGCAATTTTTTCACCAAATACGGCGAATCAAATCTCCTGCATAAGAAGATGCTGCACGTGTCCGAAAAAGTCCGGCGCTTGGCAGGTCGGCGCCGGTCCGACAAAGCGTTTCCCGAGGCGCGCGAGAAGGCCACCATGCTCCTGTTGAGAAGCCAGTGCAATGATGCGTATTGGCACGGTGTTTTCGGTGGACTTTATTCGCCGCACCTGCGAACCACGCCGTGGCGCTCCCTGGTGGAAGCCGAAACGATCGCCGACGCGCTCACGCATCGGGGGCGAAAGTATGCGGATGTGGCGCAGTTCGATTTTGACGCGGACAGTAACGACGAGATCTATTTCACGTCGGACCAATACGCCGCACTTCTAAAGCCCGATGACGGCGCCACGATCAGCGCGCTAGACTTTCGGCCTGCTCATGCCACATTGATTAACTCGCTAGCGAGGCGGCAGGAAACCTACCATGAGAGACTCATAAATCCTTCGGCCAGAACGACCCCAGGCGTGCAGTCGATCCACGGGCAAACGAGAGTGAAAGAGGATGGCCTGGAGCGTTGGCTGCACTACGATCGGTGGCCGCGCCATATGTTCCGATTGCTCCTGTTTGACGCGGCGAAGAATTACTCCGATTGTGGCGCGGCGCTGCTGGAAGAGGACGCCGCTCTTGCCGGAGGAATTTATCGGGTGGATGAACTTTCGGCGACGAGCGCATTGCTCGCGTCCCAGCAGGGCACCGATTGGTCCGCGGAGAAGAAAATTTCTTTCGCTTCCATATCGGAAGGGTTCCGCGCAACCTGCGACGTCAAATTGCGACGAAAGACTCCAGGAACCGTGTCCCTGACTGTGGCTCTTGAAGCTGTCGTGAATTTTCTCGCTCCATCGGCGGTCGATCGTTACTTTGAAACGGCCGGGCAACGGTATCCGCTACGCTGGAGCTCTGCCGTGCCTGCTTCGGAACTGCGCGTCGTCGACAAATGGCAGGGAATCCATCTGACGCTAGCGGCCCCGCGGGCCCGCGAATTCTGGGTCACACCGATTGAGACAGTTTCGGAATCAGAGGAAGGCTTCGAACGCATTTATCAAGGCTCGCAGATTCTTGCCGTCTGGCCGGTGGAATTTCAGGGGGGCTCCGAGTGGAACTCGCAGTTGGAGCTTCGCGTAACGAGTCGGCAATAGCGAGAGTCCGAAGCGCTGCGGTAATCGTTGCTCACCGGCGGGAGGCTCTGCTACAGTGCGTTGAACGGAGGTAAGAATGGCTGTTTCGCAAGAACTGCTCGACATTCTGGTTTGTCCGCTGTGCAAGACGCCCGTGAGGCTCACGAGTGACCAGAAAGGATTGAAGTGTTCAACCTGCCGCCGCGTTTACCCGGTGCGCGACGACATCCCGGTAATGCTGGTGGATGAAGCGCGCATTGATTCCGAGTGATCCATCCTTACTGCTCCCCCATCTGCCGCGGGGCGCGGAAATCCTGATAGTGCGGTTGAGATCGTTGGGAGATATTGTGCTCGAAACTCCCGCGATTGCCGCCCTTCACGGCTGGCGACCGGATCTTCGAATTTGCGTGCTCGTTGAACCATGGTGCGCCGCGGTTCTCGAGGGAAATTCCGCGGTAGCCGAACGAATTTTCTCGCGCGGATTTGTGAAAACTGCACTCGAATTGCGGCGGCACAAGTTTCCCCTGGTGTTCAATCAGCACGGCGGGCCGCGAAGCGCGCTGCTGACGGCGGCCGCCAGCTCTCCCGCGCGAGTGTGTTGGGACGGGTTTCAGTTTTCGTTCCTCTACAATGTGCACGTGCCGGATAAGAAGGAATTCTTTGGCACTTCTGGCGCCCACACGGTTGAACATCGCATTTCGCAATTCTACTGGACTGGCCTCCCGCGGGGCCCGATCCCGCGAGCACAATTGTTTCCGCAGCCGGATGCGGTGGAGTCTGTAGCGCGCGCGCTAAGCGAGAAGGGAATCGCGCCGGGGCAACCTTACGCTGTCCTTCAGCCGGCGGCTCGTCTTGCCACCATGCGTTGGCCGGTTGAGAAGTTTCGAGAGATAGCGCGCTGGTTGCGGAATTCGCATGGAGTCGCTAGCGTCGTGAATTTGGGGCCACTTCACGATGATATAACCGGCCGTATTCGCCGCGAGTTGAGCGACTGTGCAACGATCGTCGATTCTTTTGACGTGCGCGAACTGATCGCGCTCATCGTCGGTGCGCGCTTGTTTGTCGGCAACGATTCAGGGCCTGCGCATTTGGCGGCGGCAGCGGCGCGGCCCAGCGTTGTACTGTTCAGTTCGACGAATCCGTCCGAATGGCGGCCCTGGAAAACGGAGCACCGAATCGTGCACACGAACGCCGTGTTCGAATCTCGCCGGGGAGACAAGAGCGTGTGGGTTACCGAGGAGCGCACGATTGCTTCCATCGGCGCCGATGAAGTAAGTGCGGCCTGTGATGAAATACTTACGGCGACGACGGCGCCAAATCTAGCTGGGGAATCGAAGCCAGCGCTCTAGACAAGAAGCGCTGGGACGGCAATGGCGAGAGAGTCTCGGAAGACTGGGAAGCATTGGCTCGATGCGATCCGTCGCGATTGGGACGCGCGCGCGCGGGAGAACGCGCGGGCATACATCAATTGGCCAGATGTCGCCAACGAAGAAGGCGCGTTCTTTGTATCTGGACGCGAGGACTATGAGAAATATGTCACGCCTTTTTTCAAGAGAATGCGATTCGACCCGCAAGGCAAAGTTGGCCTCGAGATCGGCTGCGGGATTGGGCGCATCGCGCGTCGCATGGTGGAAGACTTCGGGCAATACACCGGTGTGGATGTTTCGCCCGAGATGATCCGCAAAGCATCATCGTACCAACTACCGGGCGCCACATTTCGAGTTGTTTCGGGCGGCGATTTGAACGGAATCGCCAACGCAAGCGTGGACTTTGTGTTGTCGTTCGCTGTCTTTCAGCACCTTCCAGACCAAGCCGCGATTTTCAACTATTTTGCCGAAACCGCGCGGGTCCTGCGGCCCGGCGGCATTTTTCGCCTTCACATGAAAGGACTGTGGACGCTCGCGATGGGGCGCTGGCAGATCGAAGCGGGCCTTTCCAATGGCCCGTCGCTGGCGAAGAAGCTTTTGATAAAGATTCCTTTTGTGCGGCTGCGATATCTGGACACCTGGCAAGGGCATTCGATTCGGCCGGGCGAGGCCCTAGCGAAATGTCAGCGGCTCGGGCTTGAAGTGCACGACACGGAAGGCGCATGGACGACCATGATGTGGGTCGGCGGGCGGAAAGAATCAAGCTCCGTTAATCTCGCCAATACGGATCGGAATCCACCGCGCGCGATTTAACAAGGCGGGAAACTGAACGAGTGATCGTCGTATTGAATCCATAGGCGTACTTCCTTGGTCTTGCTCTGCTTTTCCGCGTCACTGTTCGAAGGAAACGTGTCGTAAGGACTGACTTCAACCGTAACCACAGCGCCCGTTGGGGCGCCGACACCGCACTTAATCTCCTGCGCTCCTTCGATGCGAAAGCTTTTTACCGGTCCGTAGTAGCTATTCGGCCCCCAATCGTCGTTGAAATCCTTGAATGAATACGTGCCGGAAGGCTTCCAGATGCGGTACGCCTCGTCCATCTTCCCCGCGGCCGCCGTACTCAGGAAATGACGAACAGCACTTTTTTCCGCATGATAGCGCAGCAGATACCAACAACCCAGCGCGACGAGACCTACAAACGCGAGTGCTGTGATGATGTAACGCCGCACCTTGGCCGGTGGATGTTCTTCGGTCGAATCAAAAAGTCCCACTGGTGCTCCTTAAACTAAAGTTGCCGCTTGAATAGCCCGATGCAGGCCACCATCATGACCGATGCAAAGCAGAATAAAACTATCACGTCCTTGTAAATACCTTCAATGCCGGTCGACTTGAGCGTCAAATTATGGAGCGCGTGAACGGTGTAGGTGAACGGGTCGATCACCGAAATCCAACGCAGCCACCACGGAAATGCTTCCACTGGATAGACGGCTCCGGAGGGAAAGAAGAGCAGCGTGTTCAGCACTCCGAATATTGCACGCGGCACCAATGGATCGTCCACTCTAACCATAACCAGAAACATAAAGCTAATCATCGCCAGCGATGCGATCAGCACGACCACAGCGAGATAAACGAGACGTACCGGATCCCAAAGTCTAGGAATTCCCGCGATCAGCCCTCCGATAATTGTCAAAACCATTCCGGCCATCAACCCCTTTAGCGCGCCGGCTCCGATGAGTCCCATTACGAGTTCGGACTTGCTCACGGGTGTTACCAGGTAGCCTTCATGAAGGCCGCGAGCCTTGTCATCGATGAACGTAATTCCTCCGCCGATCATGGCCACTATGAAAATCGCCATGGCTGTCGATCCGGCCAGCAAGTATTTAACGTATTCGATGTACGGATAGACCTCGACCACGTTGAGCTGAACCTGGGTATCGAGGCGCGGCTGAACGTCCGGCGTATTCAGTTCCGCCACCATCTGTTGAATCCGCTCAACGAGCGAGCTCGAAACAAATTGGTCGGTGTTGTCCTCGGTGAATGCGATGCGAGGCCGGTCGTGCTTGTAATACCGCCGCGAGAAGTCATAAGGAATCTCAACCACGCCACGAATGAAGCCGGAACGGAGGTCATGAATTGCTTGGGGAAGAGAACCGTACTGCACGACGCGAAATGTTTCGGCGCCCGAGGAGATTCCATTGAACATTTCGTTGATCCGGCGTGATTCGACGGAACGATCTTGATCAACGACCGCCACCACGGCGCCTTTGATTTTTCCGCCGAAGGCGTAGCCGAGCACAACGAGCTGGACGAGGGGAAATATCATCGAGCTCATCATTAGAGCTGGGCTACGGAAAAACTTCCTCATGTCGCGTTCGATGAGCGCCCAGACGCGATAGAACTTCATGGCCAGGGAACCTCTGGTCTGCGTGGAATTCGCGGACCGACCTCACGGCTAGCGATAAAGGTGGCTGATGTCATAGCTCTTGCCCCCGGACGCGGCGTCACGCAATTCGCTCCCGGTGTAATGCAGGAACACATCATCGAGCGTTGTGCTCTGAACGGATACCTTTCGCACTACGACGCCGCGCGCGCGCGCCAAATCCATCAAAGCCGCCACCGTTGCGGGACCATCGTGCGAGGCGATGTGCGTGACACCGTCGCGCTGCGTGACACCGGCCGCTTGAGCCAAACGCTGCAATTGCTCATTCCAGTCTCTGGGCGCCCCTTCGAATTCAGCTTCGACAGCGTCCGTGCCAGGTACGCTGTCCTTCAATCTCGTAGGCGTGTCGAGTGCCGCCAGCCGGCCGTGATCGACAATGGCGATGCGGTCACAAAGCTTATCCGCTTCGTCCATGTAGTGCGTGGTAAGCAGAATCGTGAGCTCGGATTTGTCGCGCAGCGTTCGGATCATCTCCCAAACGTTGGAACGCGACACCGGATCGAGACCGGTTGTCGGCTCGTCAAGGAAAAGAATGTTGGGTGCATGAACCAAGCCGCGCGCGATTTCCAGCCGACGTCGCATCCCGCCCGAAAATGTACGCACCAGCGCGCCGCGGAATTTGATCAGATCGACAGACTCGAGTAATTCCGTGATGAGCTGTTCGTGCTTGTTTTTGGGCACGCCGTAGAGCTTTGCGTGAATCAGCATATTTTCATCAGCAGTCAATTCCGGGTCGGAAGTGAAAGCCTGCGGTATCACGCCGATTGCGTTTCGCACCCCGTCGGCATCTTTGCCAATATCGTGGCCGGCGATTCGCGCGGTACCTGAAGTGGCCAGTGTGAGTGTGGTCATCATCCGTATCAGCGTCGTTTTGCCGGCCCCGTTTGGACCCAGCAGGCCAAAAATTTCTTTCTGCACGACATCGAAACTGACGTCGTTGACGGCGACGAGATCGCCGAACTTTTTCGTCAGATGGGCTACTTCCATTGCGTTCACGTTTGTTTTGGTTCGGTCAAAGCCGCGCGAACCAGCCTTTCTTCGTCGCCGGAGGGGGAAGCAGCACGGTGGCAGTCATTCCGGTGAACAACCGGCGCCCGGGATTCGGTACCGATACTTTGATGGCAAACGACTTGATGTCGCGCTTCGTGCGGCTCACGTCGCGTTGCGTGGCGAAATCGTTCTCGACTCCTTTGAAGAACACGCTTCCTTCGATGACCTCACCCGAAGGAAGTTTCACGCGCAACTTTTGGCCGAACTTGATCGTGTCGATGTAAGTTTCCTCAACGTCAGCGCGAACCCAGAGGTGATCGACATCCACAACGACTACAATCGGCAAACCCTGCGAAACCACTTCGCCCTGTTTAGCAACGCGTACGGAGACGATCCCGTCGATTGGGGCATAGATTTTCGTGTAGCCGAGTTGCGTCGCTGCTTGCGCCTCGTTGGCGCGTGCTTGCCTCAGTTGCGCGTTTGTGCTGGCTTCTGCGCTTTTGCGCACGTCCACCTGTTTGCGATTCGCCTGAGCGACGGCTAGGGCTGCTTCCTGAGCTTTGACGGATTCCTCGAGCGCTTTTACGTTTGCTTCAGACATTCTCACATTGGCATCAGCGTGATCCCGGTCCCGAGCTGAGACTTCGCCTTTTTCAAAAAGCGTTTGCATGCGAGTGAAGTCCGACTGATCTTTCCAGAGGTTCGCTTTCGCTTGATCGAGCTGCGCACGCATCGAAGGCAGCATTGCTTCCGCTTGGTTCAGCGAAGCCCCGGTCTGCTCGTTTGCCAGCGAAACATTGTTCTGAGCTTCGTGAACCGATTCTCCCAGCATCGCGACGTTGGCCTTTGCGGCAGCGAGGCTTGCCTCGAGTTCCGCAGGATCGAGCTCGGCAATCAGATCGCCCTTCTTCACTTCCGAGCCTTCATCTACCGTGAGTTTCACGATACGTCCGGTAATCTGCGAGCCTACGATCACTTCGTTGCCGTCCACAACTCCGATCAATGGCATATCGCTGCTGTGTGGCGTTGTAAAGAAATAGACGATCACCGCGAGAACAAAAACGACGCCGATAAAGCCGAAGAATTTCCGGCCGGTCATCAGGACCTTCCTTCAGAACGAACAACGGCGTGATGAATGAAAGCGAGCAACGCGCGCTTTCGCTCGACCAGGGCCGGAGGCGCCAGCAATTGTCGACCCACCACGGCGCCCAGAATGGGCGCCGCAGCAAAATAGGAAGTCGTCATGCCCACAATGCTGAAAACCGTATGGTGGGCGTCCACACGGCGGAATTCGCCCGCCGCAATGCCATCCTCGATGGTGCGAGCAAGTTGATTGTGAAACGGGCGGAGATACTGGCGGACGATCCAATCGAAGCTCTGTGTGGCCTCCATCGCCTCACGCTGTACCAGCCTCGGATAATTCGGATGGCTGACGAGAAAGTCAAAGTAGGCGCTGACATATCCTCGGAGGCGTTCGGTTGGAGAGCTTTCGTTCTTCGGCGCCGCGTACACTCCGCTGCGAAGCTGGCGAAATAGGTTCTCAAGGACGGCGCGATGGAGCCGGCGCTTGTTTCCGTAGTAATAGTAAAGCATCGCTTTGTTCGCATGCGCGGCTAGAGCAATCTCTTCGGTTCGCGCTCCCGCCATTCCTTGCGCGGCAAAATGTTGTTCGGCAGCCGTGAGAATGCGGGCTGCCGTCGCCGAATGCTCCACCTTTCTGCGTCCGCGTTTCATCTGCTAGGCCTCAGAGGTTCACACGCTGCATGGCATTTGGCGCGTAACGTTCGCCAGCCGCAACGCCAAGCGGCGCGATTTCAGCGATGCGCACAAGTTCCGACCCAGAGATCGAAATGTCGAGGGCATCGAGGTTTTGATCGAGATACCGTCGGCGCTTGGTTCCCGGAATAGGAATCACGCCTTCTCCGCGCGATAGAACCCACGCCAGAGCAAGCTGCGCCGCAGTGCAGCCCTTTTCGGCAGCGATTTGCTGGATCCGTTCAACCAGATGCAGGTTCTTTTCGAAGTTCTTCCCCTGGAATCGCGGAGTGTTCCGGCGGTAATCGTTTGCAGGAAGGTCCTCAAATTTCCGGAACTGGCCCGTCAGGAATCCGCGGCCCAGAGGGCTGTAGGCGACAAATCCAATCCCTAGATCGCGGCATACACCGAAGATTTCGTCTTCCGGTTCGCGCGACCACAGCGAGTACTCCGTTTGCAAGGCTGTTATGGGGTGCGTAGCGTGAGCGCTCCGGATGGTAGTCGGTGCCGCTTCGGAAAGCCCGAGCCATCGCACTTTGCCCTGTTCCACGAGCCGCCCCATCGCTCCGACCGTGTCCTCGATCGGCACGGCGGTGTCCACGCGGTGCTGGTAGTAAAGATCGATCGTCGAGATTCCAAGCCTCCGGAGGCTCGCCTCGCACGCCTGTTGCACGTACTGCGGCCGGCCGTCGACGCCGAGAAAAGATCCATCAGGCCCCCGAACATTGCCAAACTTGGTGGCGACGATGACTTCATGGCGTCGCTTTTTAATCGCCTGGCCTACGAGCTCTTCATTATGGCCGGAGCCGTACATATCAGCGGTGTCGAGCAGGGTAACGCCGCGGTCGATGGCGTGCTGAATCGTAGCGACGGATTCACGATCATCGGTGTCGCCGTAGAATTCCGACATTCCCATGCAGCCAAGTCCGATGGCAGAAACAACAAGCGCGCTTTTTCCGAGGCGCCGATAGGGCATGTAAACCGTTCCCTCCGAACCATCTCAGCATTCCTTAACTAACTGGTTAGTTTAATCGACAGGCCTTTCGACGTCAAGCTTGGTTTTTTCAGCTTGGTTTTTTCAGGTGGTGGCTCAATTTCCGATTTCCGCGTCAGGCACTGACAAGCCTGGCAAAGACATCCGACTCCCAGCGTTAACAACCTCCTTCGCCTATGCTACATTTTGGCTGACAGTCCGTAGCTCTGAAGGAGGCTTCCTCCCAATGGTGTTTCGACTCACCTTTCTATCTGCGTTGATTTTGGCGTTGCTGAGCGTGACTCACGGTCAAGAGCCGAAACCCAATTTTTCCGGGACGTGGATATGGAACCTTGAGAGAAGCAGTCTCCAAATTCCTCCTCCCTCATCCACGACCTTCGTTATCCAGCACGACGATCCCCATTTTCATTTAACCCGAACTCATGTCTTCAACGGTAAGAGCGATACTTGGAGTATCGACATCTTGACGGACGGCAAACAAGAAGTGGTCGAACACTTCAGCGAAGAATATACGTCCCGCACACGCATGTATTGGGAAGGGAATTCACTCGTGCTCGACATGACGATTTCTGACAAGAGCGGCGAGAAGGCCACAAATCTGGTCAAGTATAGTCTCGCCGACAACGGCAAAACGTTCATCGCTCTCGAACACTTTAAAGCCCCGAACGACGAACACCTGAACAAATGGGTCTTTGAAAAAAAGAGCGCGTAGCCATATGTCTATTTACGGCGTCGATCAGCCACTAGGCGGTTAGGTGGTTGCCTGTGCGGGATAGCTTTCCAGTTGGCGACCATTCGTCCGGAATTGCCCGGATTCCGCTGCGCGCAGCAAGTATAGGAAAATAATGTCGCTCGACACTCGATTTTTGAGGGCGAGCATTTCTCGAAACCCGTGCGGGAGGGACAGATGAGCAAGGTGAGAGTACTGGTGGGGACACGGAAGGGTGCGTTCATCCTGACGTCGGACGGCAAGCGCGAACACTGGGACGTCAGCGGCCCACATTTTGCCGGCTGGGAGATCTACCACGTCAAGGGTTCGCCTGCTGACCCGAATCGCCTTTACGGGGCGCAGTCGAGCGGTTGGTTCGGACAAGTGATCCAGCGCTCAAGCGATGGCGGCAAGACTTGGGAAACTCCCGGCGGGGAGGTGATACCGAAGCCGGACGCCCCACCTGCAGGGCAGAGCAACAAATTCGTTTATGACACTTCTTCCGCCACCGGCAAGCCCCTCACCACCCACCAATGGTACGACGGCACACAGCACCCCTGGGAGTTCAAGCGCGTCTGGCACCTCGAACCGTCGCTCACCGATCCGGACACTGTCTATGCCGGAGTAGAAGACGCCGCGTTGTTCCGCACCACAGATGGCGCTCAAACCTGGCATGAGTTTGCGGGACTGCGTGGCCACGGCACAGGGCCTCAGTGGCAACCCGGTGCCGGCGGCCTGTGTCTGCACACGATTATTCTGGATTCGAAGGACCCGAAGCGGATCTTCATCGCCATCTCGGCTGCGGGCTCGTTCCGCACCGACGACGGCGGTAAGACGTGGCGGGCGATCAACCGTGGCTTGCGCTCCCCATACATTCCCGACCCCAATGCCGAGATCGGCCACTGCGTTCACCATGTCGCCATGCACCCGACTCGTCCCGGCGTCCTGTTCATGCAGAAACATTGGGACGTGATGCGCAGCGATAACGCCGGGGACTCCTGGCAGGAAGTCAGCGGAAATCTTCCCACCGACTTCGGCTTCGTGATCGATATTCACGCGCACGAGCCGGAGACCATCTACGTCGTGCCGATCAAGAGCGACGGAGAGCACTTCGTGCCGGATGGCAAGCTGCGCGTCTACCGCAGCCGCACTGGCGGAAACGAGTGGGAGGCACTCACCAAGGGTCTGCCGCAAGCCAACTGCTACGTCAACGTGCTCCGCGATGCCATGGCTGTGGACTCACTCGATAAATGCGGCGTCTATTTCGGCACCACCGGCGGGCAAGTGTACGCATCCGCCGATGCTGGAGACACGTGGTCGCCCATCGTGCGCGATCTTCCAGCCGTGCTTTCGGTTGAGGTTCAGACTCTGCCATGATTCGCGTCGTTCTCCCGCCGCACCTACGGGGGCTCGCGCGCATCAGCGGCGAAGTGGAGCTCGACATTCAGGCTCCCGTCACACTGCGCTCCGTTCTCGACGCGCTCGAGAGCCGCTATCCGATGCTGAGCGGCACGATCCGCGACCACATCACGCAAACGCGCCGGCCGTTCCTCCGCGTCTTCGCCTGCGGCGAGGACCTTTCCCATGAACAGCCGGACACCCCATTGCCTGACGCAGTCGCCTCGGGAACGGAACCCCTCCTCATCGTTGGCGCCATCGCCGGTGGCTGACGACACAGGGGGTGCTGCCGCAGCGGCTCGGCCGAAGGCGATTTGCTCGCACCGGTGGATAAGCAGGACGAGTGGAATGGTTACGATGCATCCAAGGCGCCTGCAGCTCCCGGAGGAAGTTCGATCGAATACTTCGTTCGCGCCTTTTCGCGATGTAGCTCCAGCGCGAGCTCGATCAACCGGTCGATGAGTCGGGTGTAGGGCAGCCCGGAGGCTTCCCACATCTTGGGATACATGCTAATGGAAGTGAATCCGGGGATGGTGTTCAGCTCGTTGACAAAAATCTTTCCGGTACGCCTCTCGAGGAAGAAATCGCAGCGAGCCATCCCGGTCCCGTCAATTGCACGAAACGCGCGGATGGCATAATCCCGGAATTGCGCAACCTGCCTTTTCGTGAGCGGAGCTGGAATGATCAGCCGGGTGCCGCCCTCAAGATATTTCGCCGCGTAATCGTAGAACTCCCGATGCGGCACGATTTCGCCGGGAATCGAGGCGCGAATATCGTCGTTACCAAGGACGGAGACTTCGATCTCGCGCCCGTTCACGGCGCGCTCGACCATAATCTTCAGCGCAAATTCGGCGGCTGCGTCCATTGCTGGGCCCAATTCATGAGCCGCCTTGACGCGCGTCATTCCTACGGATGAACCAAGAGTCGCGGGCTTCACGAACACCGGGAAACGGAATTTCTTCTTGACTGCGCGGATGATCTTGGCGCGGTCTTGTTCCCACTCGGAGCGCCGGATCGCAAGATAGGGGACGATCGGAATCCCTTCGCGCTCGAACAATCGCTTCTGGACGTCCTTGTCCATGCCAACGGCGGATGCCAGCACACCGGCTCCGACGTACGGGAGTCCTGCCAACTCCAGTAGTCCCTGCACGGTGCCGTCTTCCCCAAAAGTTCCATGCATGACCGGAAAAACCACATCTACCATCACGCTGGATTGCCGGGCTGACCGAGCGAGAGGAATCAGACCGCCGACCGTGGGATCGGCAGGAAGCGAAACGCGCTGGCCAGATTTCAACACCTCGGGCAACATTTTCTGCGCGCTGGAACCCACCAGCCATCGGCCATCCTTTGAAACGCCGATCAGCACGGGTTCGTATTTTTCGGGGTCCAGGGCATGAATGACGGAAGCAGCAGAGGCGAGTGAAACTTCGTGTTCGCCCGAACGCCCGCCAAACAGTATGCCAACACGCAGGCGCTTCGGAGCGTTCATAGGAACACCCGGCGGGGCCCGAGCAGACTGTACGGAGAGGTCACAGAATCTTCTTTCCAAGACCGGAGAGAACCAACTCAACCCCCAATGTCGCAGTCTTATTGTGAAGATCAATCACCGGGTTAATCTCCACAAGCTCAAACGAGGTGAGCGCTCGACTGTCAGCGATCATTTCCATCGCGAGATGCGCTTCGCGATAGGTGACGCCGCCGCGAACCGGAGTACCCACTCCCGGCGCTTCTGTAGGGTCCACGAAGTCCATGTCCAGGCTCACGGCTACACCGGCTGTGTCGTCGCCGGCAAATCGCAGAGCCTCGGACATCACTTCGCGCATACCGCGTTCATCGATATCGCGCATCGTGAAGATGTGCACTCCTGAGTCCTTCACCAGCTTGCGCTCTTTCGCGTCGAGGTCGCGAATGCCAACCAGACAAACGTTGTGCGGCTCAACCATGGGTTTGATGCCGCCCAGTTCCGTCAGTTCCGGCGGGCCATAACCCATGATGGAAGCGAGCGGCATGCCATGGATGTTGCCCGAAGGCGAGGATTCCGGCGTGTTCATGTCGCCGTGCGCATCGAGCCAAATCATTCCGATGCGTTTTGAGTTTTTGTGAAAGTGTGCTGCCGCGCCGGCGGCTGTTCCTACGGCGATGGAATGATCTCCTCCGAGGACGAGCGGTGTGAGATTCTCGTCGAGCGTCTTGTGAATCATTTCCGCGAGGCCCTTGCAGGTCTCGGAAATCTCTTCCAAGTACTTCGCATTTTTCTCACCGTAGTGCTGCTCTTCCGGTTGCTTCACCTGCACGTTGCCAATGTCCTCTACGTGTCGGCCCAGTTGCTTGAGCCGCGATTGCAGTCCGGCCACGCGTAGCGCGGACGGCCCCATATCGACGCCGCGGCGACTGGCGCCCAGGTCCATCGGCACACCGATAATGCGGATCCGCTCTGGCATTTCTTGCGAGTTCTCTTTGCGGCCCCGGCCTAGTTACAGGATGGACTGTTAAGGATAAACGCGATAGAGCATCCGTGGGAAGGGGATCACTTCGCGAATGTGCTCTGTGCCACAAATCCAGGCCACCGTGCGTTCCAGGCCCAGGCCAAACCCGGCGTGAGGCACCGAGCCGTAGCGGCGAAGGTCGAGGTACCAGTGGAATGACTCCTCGGGCAAGTTGTGCTCGCGGAGGCGCTCGACCAGCGTTTCGTAGCTCGACAGGCGCTCGCCGCCGCCGATAATCTCGCCATAGCCTTCGGGGGCAATCATATCGAAGCTGAGAGATAGTTCTGGCCGCGTCGGATCGGCAGCCATGTAGAACGCCTTCATAGCCGCGGGATAGTGGTGAATAACCACTGGTTTCGCGAATTCCTTTGAAATGATGGTTTCTTCATCAGCGCCGAAATCATCGCCCCACTTTGCCGAGTTGCCCGACTTCTGCAACACCTTAATTGCTTCGTCGTAAGTGACCCGCGGAAAGGGTGGCGTAATCTTTTCCAACTTTGCGATGTCCCGTTCGATCATTTCAAGCTCACGCGCCCGGTTCTTTATCACCGATTGAACGACTGCGCTAACCAGCCCTTCGGCGAGCTGGACCATGTCTTCGAGATGCGAATAAGCCGCTTCCGGCTCAAGCATCCAGAACTCCGTGAGGTGGCGACGAGTTTTCGACTTTTCAGCCCGAAACGTCGGGCCGAAGGTGTAGACCTTGCCGAGAGCCGCCGCGGTTGCCTCGAGATAAAGCTGGCCCGATTGAGTGAGGTACGCTTTCTGGTCGTCGATGTAGTTCACTTCAAAGAGCGTAGTAGTACCTTCGCATGCTGCGGGGGTAAAGATCGGAGCATCGGTCAGCGTGTAGCCCTGTGTGTCCATGAAATTGCGTGCGGCGCGCTCAGCCTCGGCGCGGACTCGCAGAATGGCCGCCTGCCGAGGCGTACGGATCCAGAGATGCCGCTGGTCGAGAAGGAAATCGACGCCGTGCTCTTTGAGTTGAATGGGATAAGGCTGTGACTCCGGCACACGCTGGATGATTTCCGCGGCACGGATATGCATTTCAAATCCGCCGGGAGCGCGTGGCTCGGCCTGAATGGCGCCGGTTACGATGACGCTTGATTCCTGCGTTAAGCCCTTGAGCGCGCCAAAAGCGTCTGCATGCTCTTTCATCGAGACGACGCCCTGAAGGATGCCCGAGCCGTCGCGGAAGATGGGGAACAAAAGTTTCCCAGATTCGCGGAGATTGTAGAGCCAGCCACGGATTGTGACGGTCCGGCCAACGTGCTGTCCGGCTTGTTCAATGGTAATGATCGGTGCCGCTGCGTGCCCTTCCTGGCTCATGGATTCATCGCTCAAGACCTGGCCGCGCGCGGCCGCCGGGCTTCGAGTCCTTTTTCGAGTTTGTCGAACGTGATGCGGATTTCATCGAGCGACGGATTCTTAACGGATTGCTCCTTCAGCTCAAGGACGATCGGAAGCGACTCCTCGGTACCCGCGATTAAGGCGAGCGCCTTCTCCCAATCGATCGTTCCTTCGAACGGCAGCAGGTGCTCATCCTTATCGCCATGATTATCGTGAACATGGGTGGTGACCACGCGGCTGCGCATGATGTCGAAGCTGGTTTCGACGCCGTCCTCGATGTGCGCGTGGCCGATGTCGAAGCAAAGCCGCAGATCGTGCAAATGGGTGTCGGCGATAAAATGCTGGATCGTCATCGGGGAGGTGAATTCGCCCGGCGTGTTCTCAATTGCCACCATCACACCTCGCGCTTTCGCAAAAACGGTGAGGTGCTCGAGCGAACTGAAAGCTGCGTCGAGCTTGCGCGAATCGGAACTTTGCCTGCCGTGTGCAAGGTGCTGAACGAAGTAGCGAAACGGAAGGCGCTCCGCGACCTCGAGAGCGCGCTTGATTTCATCGACTGCGTCGATTCGCCGGATTCGTTCCGTTTCGGAGATTGAAATCGAAGCGCCGCTGTCGCGCCTTGCTGTTGACCCGCGCTCGGTCGGCGAGTGGAGCGAGTGAAGCTCGAGATGATACTCGCCGAGCATGTCGGCAAGGCCACGCACGGCTTCCGGATTGCGGTAGTCAAAATGGCCTGACGCGCAAAACACCTCGACGCTCGTCGCGCCGGCCTGTGCGATTTCCCCTAATAGAGCCGCCGAAAGCGGCTGGTTGACGTAGCGATAGGTGGACAATACTCGTTGCATCACGCCCTCATCGGAAGTTTATTGCGAAACAACCATGGTCAATGGAAACTGCGCTGGCGTCAATAGCTGGCAGCGACTCCATTTCGGCGTGGATCCGCTGCGCCCAGACGCTCTCCCGTGACGGGATCAATTCCGATCGCCTGCACTTGTCCGATCCAGTGCGGGTTGGGCGCAAAACGATAGCCTCGGCCTCGAAGATCCTGGATCAGGGTAGTGGAGAGGCCTGGCTCGAACACCACGGCATCCGGCAGCCATTGATGATGGAATCGCGGAGCATTGATCGCGGCTTGTGCGTCAAGTCCTAAGCGCATCCAGTTGAGAATCGAGAGCAGGGTGGCGGAAATGATCGTAGGCCCGCCGGGTGAGCCGGTAACGAAACTCAGCTGGCCGTCGCGCAGCAAGATCGTGGGCATCATGGAGCTAAGCGGACGCTTGCCGCCCGCCACGGTGTTGGCTTCGGACTGAACCAGTCCGAACATGTTAGGCGATCCGGGACGGGTAGTGAAATCATCCATTTCGTTATTGAGTAGAAATCCACCGGCGGTAGTAACTCCGGAACCAAAAAAGTCGTTGATTGTGTAGGTGTTCGAGACGGCATTCCCAGCTGCGTCGACAACCGAGAAATGAGTCGTGTGGCCGCCGCGAGCCGTTTCGTCCAATGCGCTGGCCGCTGCAACCTGCCAGTCCACGTACCCCGCAGCGTTCGTGCTTGGAACGCAGCCACTGGACGATGAACCTGTCGAGCCAAGCAAAGTGGGGTTGCCTGCTGAAACTTTCTGGCTATCGGAGGCAAGTCTAGAATCAATCGTGACCCGCAGCGTGTTCGCATAGCAAACCGAAGCAAGTCCGCGTACCGGAATGTTCGCGAAGTCTGGATCGGCAAGATAAGCGGCGCGGTCGGCAAACACGCGGCGCATCGCTTCAATCACCCAGTGGACTGACTGCGGATCTTCCCAACCCTTAAGCTCGAGCGGACTCAGAATGTTCAATGCTTCAATGGTCGCCACGCCGCCAGAACTGGGCGGCGGGCTGGTGATTAAGTCCCATCTGTGACCGCGCACTTCGTAGCTGGCCCGCAAAGGTTCACGGATGACGGGCTTGTATTGCGCCAGATCATCGATCCCGATCAAGCCCCCCTCGCGTTGCATCTCGGCGGCAAGATCGTGGGCTGTCTGTCCGCGGTAGAACTCATCGGGGCCGTTTTTTGCAATGCGGCGCAGCGTGGCGGCCAGTTCCGGCTGGCGAAGAACTTCCCCCACGACAAGATAGACGCCGTTCTTCAGGAAGATGCGCCGGCTTGTTGGAAACTTTGCGAGCACCTCGCCGTCGTCGCGAAGCAATTGCGCCAATCGTTCGCCCACGGGAAAACCTTCCGCCAAGTGAATCGCAGGGGCGATAACGTCCGCAAGTTTCATGGTTCCGAACGTTTTCAATGCAAGCGCGAGCCCTGCCACCGTGCCGGGTACCGCCGCAGCGCGGTAACCAACGAGCGGTCCCTGTACCTCAAAAGTGCCGTCCCCGCGGACATACATATCGCGCGAGGCTCTCTGGGGAGCCACTTCGCGATAATCCACAAAGCTGGTGCGGCCATTCGCGAGCCGCACCAGCAGGAAGCCTCCTCCGCCGATGTTTCCTGCCTCCGGTTCGACGACGGCGAGCGCAAACCCAACCGCAACCGCCGCGTCCACGGCGTTGCCGCCCTTTTTCAAGATTTCGGCGCCGGCTTCAGACGCGAGCCTTTCGTCGCTGACGACCATTGCCTTCGACGAGCGCACCGGGGTTGTCGGCCAGTGGGCATTATTCGAGGCGGACCAGCTCGCGTATTCCCGCGGTTGCTCGGTCCGGGACGGCATTTGCGCGGAGGCGGTTGTACAAGTTGCCGTCACCACCAATAATCGGAAAACGGTAGCGAAGGACCGACCTCTCCGACAGCCTGTCATAGCAAGCCCTCCGGAACCTCAATCGCCGATTAGGGTGATGACGATCACCGCGGCGACCGCTCCAAGAAGCAATGCAGCGCCGATCCAAAAGAAAACGGAACGGCGTTTCTTCATCAGTCCCGACGGCGGAACTGATTCAGGTGGATCGAGAAGATCCGTTCCCATTCTCTCGCCAGCAGGTCCGAAGCCGCGACTCGCAGACTTCTGCGTGCCCGGCTCAGAAGGGTATTGGGTGAATTCGTGCGGCATTCAAACGATGCTAGCAGCGCGTCGGTGCTGCAGCAAGTTGAGTTATTCGACCAGCAGACAGGAACCGAGAGCCATACCAGCCCCTCGCGGCCAACAAGCTAGTTGTGCCCGTTGAAGGCAGCCCGAATTTTAGCGAGCAGCGCGAGTTTCTGATAAGCACTTTCGTGCGAAAGGTGCCGGAGTCCGCAAGAAGTTCCCAAATAGGCGCGGCCACCTTGAATCTTGGGCATGAGCCGCTCGATTTGACGCGCCACGTTTTCTGCATTTTCGAGTCGCGTATTTCGTCCATCGACAAGTCCCAACCCGAGGGGCCTGGGTGATCCGCTCGAAACAATAACATCCACCAGGTTGGTATTTGCGCTGAAATCGAGACCCACAATATCCACCGGCAACGAAACAAGCTTTTCATATAGTGGTGCACAATCCTGGTAATAGACGTAAAGCGCGAGTTCGGATTTGCGCCCGGCTTTGGCAACCTTGTCGCGTGCCTGCGCAAGCATGGTGAGCGATTGCTCCAGGATTTCCCAATCCTCCGGATAGCATATCGCTGCTGGCTCATCGACTTGGATCAACAGAGCACCCGATTGCACGAGCGCCGTGATTTCGGCAGCAAGCGCTTCGGCGTACGCCGTCGCACGAGCTTCTAGCGCCGAGCGCGCACTTGCCACTCCGTCCAACCGGTTCTCAGAAAGCGACAACTTCGCCAGCGTGTAAGGTCCGGTCAGCACAGGTTTGATGGATAGTTTCCCCACCTTATCTAGCGGAGTGCGGAGGTGGCCAAGCGCGTTGCGCGCGAAAGAGAATTCATCGAGGATCATCCCTGATTTGCGCGTGGGTTTGCCGTTGAGCACCGGCTGGTGATATTGAAAATCCGTGTCCAGGAGCCGCAGCGAACCTTGGATGGTTACGTTTTCGAGCTTTCCAGGGATGTGCGAGATCGGATCGCGCCAACGAATCAGCCCGTCCGTCACGATATCCAGTCCCGTCTCGACTTGGTCCGCAATGGCGCGGCGAATTACCGCGTTTTCGGCCTCGTGCACGTCAGCCGTTGTGCAATCTCCGCGATCGTAAGCCTCGATTGCCTGAGCCAGGCTCTGAAACTCCGCGGTGTCGCCGGTCCGCGGATAGCTGCCCGTGCTGGAAAGATACAATCCAGAAGATCTTGGACTCATCGGAGAGGTTCGACTCTAGGCGAAACGCAAGAACGCGTCAAGGTGCGCCGGGGTGCTCCGGTTTGACTAGGTCCTCGCGTCACGCCTCGAGCGGTTGGTCGCCGACACTAAAGTACGTGCAATCGGGGTGTTGAAATACGAGCGCGCTCACGCTTGCTTCTGGATCCATCATCATGCCTTCCGTGAGATGGACGCCGATCTCTTCCGGGTGCAACAAGAGCCATATACCAGCCTGATCTTCGAGGTTGGGGCACGCAGGATAGCCAAAGCTGTAGCGCTTGCCGCGGTAGCGGGAGGTAAACCGCTGCTGCATGGTCGTTTCGAGAGCATCGGGAAATCCCCAATCCTCCCGGATGCGGCGGTGCAGCCATTCCGCGCAACCTTCGGCCGTTTCCAGCGCGAGCGCCTGCAAACCGTGTGAGAAAAAATAGTGCCCCGCCGCTTTCGATTCTTCCGCCTTCGCGCGAATGCCTGCTCCGGAGGTAACCACGAACACGGCCAAATGATCGCGGTGTCCGTCGCGGGTCGGAAGAATATAGTCGCTCAGACAAAGCTTTTCGCCGGACTGCTGCCGTTGAAAATGGAATGTATGAACCGGTGAGGCGGCGCCCGGCGCAAACAGCGCAATCGAATTACCGAAGCGTTCGGCCTCGAAAAATTGCCACACGGCGGAGATCTTCATGAACTTTGCCGCCTCACGCTTCACTTCTTCCATGTTGTTGAACAGTTCGAGAGCTCGCGCATCGCGCTCCGCCAGAGCTTTTTCGAAGTCGCCACGAAATCCAAGGTGCCGCCCAAAAAGCATGTAAGGATTTAGGTAACTCCAAATCTCTGTCAAATCCGGCACAGCTCGTGTTTTGCGGTCAAGATATGGGACCTCCGGAATCGGCAAGTCAATTCGAACGCGCGTCGCCCGGGCGTCGCCCGCAGCCTGCGTGACAGGCGCCATTGGTTCTTCTATCCCCACCGCTGCGGTGAAAGTGTTTTGTTGCAGGGTAGCCTCACGCTGCGCCGGATCGCTCAGCTGATTCATTAGTCGCAGCCCGGTCATCGCATCCTTTGCGTAGCAGACTGCCGTGCTGTATTGCGGCGCAATTTTCATTCGAGTGAATTTCTCCGACAACGCTGCGCCGCCCACCAGCAGCGGCACCCGGATGCCCGCTTCACGAAGGTCGGCGGCAGTGGTCACCATTTGCTGTGCACTTTTCACCAGCAAACCGGAAAGGCCGATCGCATCCGGATGGTGTTCGCGATGCGCGCGAATCAATTCTTCCGGAGGCACCTTGATTCCCAGATTGATCACTTCGTATCCGTTGTTCTTCAAGATGATTTCGACCAGATTCTTGCCGATATCGTGGACGTCGCCCTTCACAGTTGCCAGAATCACGCGGGCGCGCTTCTCGATGTCCGCCTTCTCCATAAAAGTTTCCAGATGGCTCACGGCAGTCTTCATGGCTTCGGCCGATTGCAGCACTTCCGCAACGATCAACTCGTTGTTGTTGAACAGTCGCCCCACTTCCGCCATCCCCTCCATCAGCGGGCCATTGATGACGTCGAGCGGCGCCAACTTTTCCTCAAGTTTGCGGTTAAGGTCCTCGATCAATCCGTCCTTCGAGCCTTCCAGGATGTAGTTCGATAGACGTTTGTCGAGCGGCAAATCCTCCGCCTTCGCCTTCTTGCGCACTCCTGCGCCGCGAAAATGGGCCGCAATCGCCGCTATATGAAACTGATTAATGGCGGCTTTCTGCTCATGGGTTTGCTGCCGCCAATCGGACGACGCCCCACGCAAAACAGAATCCTGCGGGTGCCCTTCCGGTATGTCCGCCGGCACGCGGTTGTAAAGAAGATTCTCGGCAAGCGTGCGTTCCGCTTCGGGAATGGATGGAAAGCGTTCGATCCTCTCCGCATTCACAATCGCGAGATCCAGCCCCGCCTTCGTGCAGTAATATAAGAAAACGGAATTGACCACTTCTCTCGCGCCAGGCGGCAAGCCGAACGAGACGTTGGAAATTCCCAGCACCGTCCGCACGTGCGGAATCTTCTGCTTGATCGCGCGGATGCCTTCGATCGTTTCCACGGCGCCACCGATGTAATTCTCATCGCCGGTGGCGCATGGAAAAACAAGCGGGTCAAAAATAATATTTGCCGCGTGAATCCCGTATTTCTGCGCCAGCAGACGATGTGAACGCTCCGCGATTTCGAGCTTCCGTTCGCGCGTGAAGGCCTGTGCTTGTTTCGCATCTTCGTCAATGCAGCCAACGATTACGGCCGCGCCGTAGGATCGCGCCAGGGGGCAGACGCGCTCGAATTTTTCTTCTCCGTCCTCGAGATTGATCGAATTGATGATGCTCTTGCCCTGGCAATATGTGAGCGCCAGTTCGATTCCGCGCGCGTCGGTCGTGTCGATCATCATCGGCACTTTGATCTTGCGTATCAGGTGGTCGTAGAACGGCGGTATATCCTTGATTTCGTCGCGATCGGTACTTTGCAGGCACACGTCCACGATGTGCGCCCCGCTTTTCACCTGGCGACGAGCAATTTCCGTTGCTTCTTCCCATTGCTCGGCGGCCACAAGTTTCTTGAACTCGCGCGAGCCAATCACGTTGGTACGTTCACCCACGATCAGCGGCCGCGTGCTTTCCTCCGCCTCGATCACCTCGATGCCGGAATATACGGCGCGGTGATTGGGCCCGGGCGGACGTCGCGGCGCCTTGCCGGCAGCCATTTGCGCAATCGAGCGAATGTGCTTTTCGGTCGTGCCGCAGCAACCCCCTACCATGTTCAACCAGCCGCGATCCACGAACCGCTCGAGCTGCTCGGAGAGCGACGTAGGAGTCTCGCCGTATAGGCCTTCTTCATTTGGCAGCCCGGCGTTCGGATAGCACGAAACAAACCGGTTCGTAAGCGAGTGAAGAGTGCGAATGTGGTCGGTCATGAACTCGGGTCCGGTCGCGCAATTGAGCCCCAGTGAAATCACGTCCGCGTGATCGAGGGAAGCCCAGAGGGCTTCGATGCCTTGCCCGCCGAGCATTGTTCCCATGGCTTCAATCGTAGCGGAAATCATTAGCGGTATCGGCTGACCCAGTTCGCGGCTCAAATCCTGAATCGCGAGCAGGCCGGCTTTGATGTTCCGGGTGTCCTGGCAAGTTTCAAGCAGCAGGAGATCGGCGCCGCCCTCAATCAGCCCAGCTGCTTGCGTGAAATAATTGTTGCGAAGTTGATCGAACGTGACTCCGCCAGTGACGCTGATCGCTTTCGTGGTGGGACCCATCGAGCCGGCAACGAAGCGCGGCTTACCCGAGTTCGAAAATTCGTCTGCAGCCTGGCGGGCGAGTTCTGCGGCGCGCCGGCTGATTTCCTGCGCGCGTTCTCCAAGCCCGTACTCCGCGAGCACCAGTGGCGTGCTGCCGAAGGAATTCGTCTCGATAATGTCCGAGCCGGCATCGAGATACTGGCGGTGAATCGAGCTCACCACGTCAGGTCGGCTCACTACGAGGTGTTCGTTGCATCCGTCAAGGTGAGCTCCGCCGAAGTCCGCGGCCGTCAAATTCCGCTGCTGCAGCATCGTCCCCATCGCGCCGTCCAGGATCACGATGCGCTCGCGGAGAAGTTCGCGGAGGGCCAAGCCCTGTTGGATCAGGTTTTTCATGTCAGGGAGACTCCGCGAAGAATGCTGTTCGAGGAGCCGGAGGCGGTCCGCTCAAGTCTTTCATAGGCGCAGCGGACGCCCGCGAAGTCGATAGAAGTGTCAGATTTTACGCATATCGCGAAGGCGTTTCACTCACCTTTGTTGCTCTCACATTCATGCGCATCGAAGCCGCGCTTCCGCGGATCCATTATCACTCACGCGGCTTCGGAAAGAAACTCAACCCTGAAAGATGATGGCACCAATCCGGCAGCAGCGCCACGAGACAGCAATTCGCGCACCGCGTGGCGCCCCTCTTCGCCGTAGTCGAGGGTCCATCGGTTCACGTACATCCCGATAAATTTATCGGTGAGGTCCGGATCCATGTCACGCGCAAACTGCAGCGCGTACTCCAGCGCCGACTCGCGATGTTCGAGCGCGTAGGAAACGCTCTCGCGAATGATGCGCGCAACCTGCCGGCCCATTTCCGGTCCGAGTTTGCGCCGGATAGCGTTCGCGCCGAGCGGCAGCGGTAATCCCGTCGTTTCTTGCCACCATTGGCCGAGATCCACCACTTTGTGCAAGCCGACCTGGGAGAAAAGCAATTGTCCTTCGTGAATCAGCAGGCCCGCTTCGACTTCCTTTGCCTGCACCGCGCCAAGAATCTTGTCGAATGGCATCGTCACGGTTTCCACGTTCGGCTCAAAGAGCTTCAGCGCGAGATAAGATGTCGTCAATTCGCCCGGAATTGCAATCTTGCGCCCAGCCAACCCGTTTTTCTTAATCGGATGGGACGCGATGACCGTCGGACCATAACCTTCTCCAAAGCTCGCGCCGCAATCGAGCAGAACGTACTTATCCGCCACGAACGCGTAACCGTAAAAGCTCACGGCCGTAACGTCGTATGTTTCCAGCTTTGCAGCGCGGTTCAGCGACTCAATATCGGACAGTATGTGGGTGAATTTCACTCCGGGTAGCCGGACTTTTCCGGTCGCGAGCGCGTAGAACATGAACGCATCGTCGCTGTCGGGGGAATGTGCGAGGCGGAGTTCCGCTGTCTTCGGTGCCGTCGCTGGAGTGGACATTTGAGAATCCGTCCTGGCGCTCACGGGAATCGCTCATTTGCCGCGCCCGGGCTGGGACGACAATCTGCCGATAACCTGGTGCCCGCTGCGGTTGTTGCGTTCGTCGGAGTGAGCGCTGCTTCGAGGTGCGCCGCGCTAGGCGCACAGAATAGCACACAGTGACTCGCGCTTACAAATATCCGGCGAATCGGGCGAATCGCTTCTCGCCTATCAAATTCCAAAAATCAGAGTTGGATCTCTTATGCACAGCGCTCGACCGCTACCCGGTGTCGCGACTGGTAGCTACTGCACAGGAGAACGGCCTGTGGTGGGGAGCGGAGAAGCGTGATGCACGGCGAGAAGCCATTGGCCTTCGCGAAATAAGAAAATATTTGTCGCCTGGACGGTCGCTTCATCGAACCCGTCAGCGAAGGCTGTGGTCACGTGTTCGGTGCATGCCACCCAGCCGACATCGCCTTCCACCCGGATCCAGATTGCGCCAAGCGCGATCCGCACTCGCTTTGCGTTAGCAAATATTCGGACCCAGCGGTCGCGAACTTCCTCCCAGCCCAGCAACAAATCCCAGCCGGGCTGGACGCATTGCACCGCATCATCGTGCGCCCACACCGCTTCCATCTCCGCGATATCGAGGGACTCAAACGCTGCATAAAATCGCGTATTCGCAGCGCGAATGCTTTCTTCGGCCGTCTGTTTCTGCGGTGCGGTTTGAGAGCCCATGGCGGCGAAAACGAAAAACAGAAACGGATCGGCACGACTCGTTTACGGATCTCACATCCGTTTCTAACTGCAAAAAGTCTTGGCTCGTGCTACGTCTTTTGTCGAGCGAGTTCCACGCCGCGAACGGCGGCTACCACGAGCACCATCTTGATGATTTCGCCGGGTAGGAACACCAGCGCGCCCTGATGGAACGCGGTGTTCCAGCCAAGACGCATGGCGATCGCCAGCCACGCGCATCCGCCCGCGAAAATCACTGTTTCGCCGCAGAGCAGGGCTCCGGCGAGCAGCGGAGCTGCCTGGCTCGCGCCGCGCTCGACGAGCCAACCGGTGGCAAATGCGGCCACGGGATAGGCGAGCAAGAATCCAGCCGTGGGGCCAACGAACCGTGCCGGCCCTGGCAGGCCATAAGGCTGAAAGACGGGCAACCCCGCAATTCCTTCCAGTAGATAGAGTCCCAGCGTCAACGCGCCGCGCCGGGCGCCCAAAAGCGCAGCCACCAGCAGCACCCCGAAGGTCTGGCCCGTGATTGGCACCGGCGTCCACGGCAGGGGAATGGCGATGTGCGCGCACAGCGCCAGCAGAATATTGGCAGCCGCGATTCGAACGATGTCCGCAACGAGTCCTTCTTCAGAATAGATTCTGTCGGCAAGAACTTTCGTTTGCGCCATTCCTCGTCCTTTCGGGGATTTGCCTTAGCTCAGAATCTAACTGGCGGGCATTATAACCTGATTCTGGGGCTTGCAGCCGGCTAGGCAGCCTTTTCGCCAGGGATGAGCGGATCGTCGGTCGTCGCCACGGCGCCATGCTTGTCCGCGCCGTGTAGTTTTCCTTCCGTGTCGAGAAAAAATGAGCGCCGTCCGTTTTTGGGGTAAGCATCCGGCGTCGCGGCCAGCTCGAACCCGGAGTTGGCATCATCTGCCGCGGGCACGATCCGGTAGCGGAATTGATAGCCGCCCTGACCGCCCCGAGCGAGATGTTCGTTCACCAGATTCGCTTGGTCGGGCGAAATTTCATCTTTGGGCGCGGGACCCAGCTGCGCGAGTGATTCCGGCAATTTTCCGAACGCGCGGCGGTAGCTCTGAATGGCGTCCGCAAGGCCGCGAATCGTCTCGATGGCAGCTTCTTCTCGCGCCGCTACTTCCTGTCCGGCCCATTCCTTCGAAAGCTGCGGAATGTCGATCAGAACCAAGCCGAGTGAAAGCAGCCGCCAACCGCCCCCTTCTTTCACCAGCCCGAACTCGCTCGAATTTCCGTCCGCCGCCGTGATCGGAATGAACGCCAGATTTTCATGCACGCGCGGATCTCCCAAATGGAATTCGGCACTCTGCGCCGCCGCCTGGCAATGAAGCACAATACGTTTGTGGTCGTCCGAGGAGATGAGGGGCTGCCCGGGATCGTTGGTAAGTGACAGCCGTTTCAGAAAACTTCTCCGTTGTTCGTCGGGTAATCCGAGAAACGCGGTCTTATTCTCATCGGTGAGATAGTTCGCGAATTGCGTTTCATTGGCGCGGCATGCGGCCACCAGCGCTGCCGACAGCGCGGATGACGGATCCGCTTCGCGGGCATTTTGCGCGCGAACAGACTCCGGAAGCCAGAACTCGAACGAAATACAAGCGGCCAGCGCCAGGACCGGAAGCTTCGGGAGGATCTTGCTATTCATTAGAACTGGGATTTCGCCTGCGCCAGGATGGTTGCCAGGTCGCGCGTGAATTGCGAGCGCGGCAGCACCGCGCGACATCCTGCTGCGCGCGCCCTCTCGGCCAGATCCACCTGCACGTGCGAAAGAAACGCCACCATGGGAATGTCGCGCGCCGTGGCTTGCATTTGTTCGATCGCCGACAGCGGGTTGTTGCGCGCGTTCAAATCCACGATCACAAGCTTCGGCGCGTTCTTCGCGGCTTCGCTGAGAAGCGCTTCGGCTGTGGAACAAGCGCGCAGCTCGACGCCGACCAGCCGCGCTGTCTCCTGCATCTTGGCCTGAAAAATCAAATCGTCTACTAGGGCCAGTACCTGGGGCATTTGAATTTCTCTCCGCCCTCCGGTTTATCACGCGCCCGCACGCGGCACAAGCGCCCCTTCGACAATCGCTTCTCCGTGAGGTATAAAAATGGAGGACCTAGGCGAACTCCTATTGACCTAAGGGAGGATCTGATGGCTCAAACCCCGAGTCCCGACGCGCTGCCGGGAATAGCCCTTCTCGAGCAAACACCTATTATCGTTGAAAAAATCATCTGGTCCGCCACCGACGAGCAGATGCATTGGAAGCCCGCGATAGACCGATGGTCGATAGGCGAAGTGCTCGCGCATCTGGGCGATATCGAAGTCGTATTCCGCGACCGCATCCAGAAAATGCTCGAGCACCATAACCCCAAACTCGAGTCGCACGATCAAAACGCCGCATACGCCGCCGGCAAGTATTCGGGAGGCAAAGCACGCGAACACTTGAAGCAATTCTGCCACGAGCGCGATCGCAGTCTCTCGATGTTGCGCTATGTTTCGGTAGCCGAAACCGCGCGCACCGGGCAGCATTCCGAGCTCGGCACCATCAGTGTCGGCCAACTTATGAACGAATGGGCATTCCACGACCTGGGACATATACGCCAGATCTCGGAACTTTATCGCTCTCGCGCGTTTTTCCCGAACATCGGCCCGTTTCAGCGTTACTACACGGTCAAACCCTGAGCTTGGCGCGCCCGGGATGGCGCAATCATGGACTCGATCCAGCAGCGAATCCTTGCCACATTCGACCAACTCGAGCGCGATTCACTCGATCTTCACACCTTGCTCGAATTCGTAGGCGGCAATCCTCCGGCGCAGCGTGAAGCGGTTTTCGACGCCGTCTCAGCCCTGCTGAAGGACGGTCTCCTCCGGGAGGACGGAGGAGGCGATTTCTACCGACGCACCGAAGAGGGGCGCCTCGCCGTGGCTGGTCCGCGAGAAATTACCCTCTACACCCGCAAGGGCTGCCATCTTTGCGATGATGCCAAAGCCGCGATCGCACCCCTGCTAGCCGAATTTGGCGCCACTCTCCGCGAGGTCGACATCGACGATAACCCACTGTCGCGTGAACGCTATACGAACGACGTTCCGGTGGTTTTCCTGGGCTCTCAAATGTTCGCGCGTCACCGCTTGGACGGGGCACTTTTGCGCCGCGAACTTCAGAAAGCCAACGCCTGAGGTCCGTTGGCCGCCGGAAGTTCCAACCTCGCCATCATGAGCCCTACGGCCTTCCATTTTTGGAATTTCCATTCGTTTACTTCCAAAGTATTTTGCCTTTCTCGGAAACCTTTTCCTTGATTCCGAATCTAACCCCCCAACGTTGTGCGCGTCTGAAGTGTGTCCCAAAATCACTTAGAGAGGGATGGCAATGAAAGCCGAAGGCCGCCTTACGCGTTACCGGAAGACTGTCCTCCAAGTGCTCCGCTCGAATGACCAACATCCTACTGCCGCCGAAGTTTTCCGGAGTGTGC
>Ga0307475_10000291_pt1 | contig 30425 bp, 24 predicted proteins | sample atmos_gasesECM1C_FD_203317 | JGI IMG/M metagenome (GOLD analysis project Ga0307475, IMG submission 203317) | Hardwood forest soil microbial communities from Morgan-Monroe State Forest, Indiana, United States - atmos_gasesECM1C_515 | ecosystem: Environmental > Terrestrial > Soil > Temperate... | reverse complement strand
CGCTCTCGAGGTGATCAAGAAGCTCGATCCGCGCCCCGGACTCCGCTACAACAAAGCCGAGCCGCGCCTGGTCGAGCCGGACGTCTATTTCCGCAAAGTCGACGACCAGTGGCAGGCCTTCTTGAACGAAGACGACATGCCGCAGCTGCGCTTGAGCCCCACTTACCGCCGTTTGCTGGTGCGCGATGCCGCCGACCGCGATGTGCGCAATTACGTAAAAGAAAGATTCACCGCCGCGATTCAGTTGATGAAAAACATCGAGCAGCGCAAGCACACCATCCTGCGCGTTTGCCAGTCGATCATCGCGCGGCAAGGCGAATTTCTTGATCAAGGTCCCGATGCACTGAAGCCCATGATGATCAAGGAAGTCGCCGAGGAAGTCGGCGTGCATCCCTCGACGGTCAGCCGCGCCGTGGCCAGCAAGTACGCGCACACTTCGCAAGGCGTGCTGGAATTGCGTTCCTTCTTCAGCGAATCGGTGAACGGCCCGGAAGGCAGCGGCATGTCGCTGCTCACCCTCAAGCGTCTGGTCAAGAAAATGATCGAGGAAGAAGACGGCACCAAGCCGCTCACCGACGATCAAATCGCCAAAAAGCTCGACGACGGCGGCATTCACGTCACGCGCCGCACGGTTGCAAAATATCGCGAAGATATGCGCATCCCCAGCACCCACCAGCGCCGGGTAAAAAACTGAGCGGCCGCACCCTGTGAAACTGCCAGCGCGACGCCAAGCCCGCCAGCTCGTCATTCTTACTGGACTTTCCGGCTCAGGAAAAAGCACCGTGCTCCATGCCTTCGAAGACATGGGTTTCTACTGCGTCGACAACCTTCCGGTGGATCTGATTCCCATTTTTGCGGAGCTGCACTCCGCCGGCGAAGGCGATTTTGCGCGCGCGGCATTGCTGGTAGACGCGCGCGAGGGCGCACAGCTCGAAAAATTGCCGCCGCTTCTCAAACACCTGCGCAAAGATCATCCCATCACTCTGGTGTTCATCGATGCCAGCGAAGACTCGCTCCTGCGCCGCTACAGCGAGACACGCCGCCCGCACCCGCTGGGCAAGGATGTCTCCGTGCGCGAGAGCCTGCGCCAGGAGCGCTCGATGATGGAGCACATCCACAAACTTGCGGACGTGGTCATCGACACTTCGCAATTCAACGTGCACGAGCTTCGCCATTTCGTCACCGAGCGCTTCAAGAATCCCGACAAGCGCCCTATGCTCGTTTCCGTCGTGAGCTTTGGTTATCGCTACGGCGTGCCCACCGATGCCGATTTGGTTTTCGATGTCCGCTTCTTGCCCAATCCCCATTTCGTTCCGCGGCTACGGCGTTTCACCGGCAAGGATCCGAAAGTTCGGCGCTATATCCGCTCGTTCCCGCAGACCGGCGAGTTTCTCAAACGCATCGAGGGTTTGCTTGTTTATTTGATCCCGCATTACATCCAGGAAGGGAAAAGTTATCTCACCATCGCGTTCGGATGTACCGGAGGCAAGCACCGTTCGGTGATGCTCGGCGAAGCGGTAAGGAAGTCGCTGGAGAAGCACGATTATTCCGCAAAAGTAATCCACCGCGACATCGACAAATAAACCGATTCTTGCCGCGTCGCAGGGACATGCACGCTCTCCAAAACTTGACACACCGCCGCACGGCGAATAGCGTACCAAGTGCACAGCCCGGGGGACCCAGAAGCGTGGCTTCGTTGTTCTCACCACAATTAAAAAGGCTTTTCAGCTACGTGCGGCCATACACGCTCCGCCTGGCTGTTGGCGTCGTTCTTGTGGCTTTCGTGGCCATCGCCGACGGCCTCGTCGCTTTCATGGCGCGCATCGCGTGGGACTACGTGCTGACTCCCACGGCCCCCAGCACTCAGCTCCCGCTTTTCACTATTCCCGGCGGCCGCACAATCTACCTCAATCAGTTTTTCCCTGCGCGCATTCACCACGTCTGGGCCGTCTTCAGCATCACGCTCATGGTCATTTTCGTTTCCAAAGGCATCGCCGAATACTTCGGCGTAACGGAAATTCAGTACGCCGGGCACGCCGCCATCACCAATCTCCGCAACCAGGTCTACGCAAAAATCATTCGCCAGCCCATCGGATTTTTTCAGCACCACCCCGCGGGGCGTGTGCTCTCGGCGGTGATCAACGACATCGAGAAGACCCGCATAGCGCTCTCCGAATATCTCTCCGACCTCTTTCAAAAAAGTTTTACGCTCATTGTCTTTCTCGCCGTGATGTTTTACATCGACTGGAAGATGACGCTCGCCGTCGGCGTCGTGCTTCCGCTGGTCGTTCTTCCCGTCGGAAAATTCGGAAGAAAGATCCGCCATTCCGCGGAAAGCAGCCAGAGCCGCCTCGGCGAGCTCAGCCAGATTTTGCAGGAGACGGTGAGCGGCAATCGCGTCGTGAAGGCCTTCGGCATGGAGGATTTCGAGATCCGCAAATTCCGCGATGCCTCGCGCCGCTTGCTGCGCGACAGTATGCGCTGGGTGCGCGCCGCGGTAGCCACCGCGCCACTGATGGATTTGCTCGGCGCCGTCGTCATCCCCCTCCTTCTTCTCTACGCGCGCGACCGGATCAAAGCTCATCAGATGACGCCCGGCATTTTCCTGGCCTTTCTCTACGCCATGTTCAACGCCTACATGCCGCTGAAGCGCATCGGCCAGGTGTATCAACAGTTTCAGTATGCCCAGGGTGCCAGCGCGCAGGTCTTTTCTTATTTGGATCAACAGGAAGAGCGGAGCGAGCAACCCGGCGCGCCGCCGCTGCTGCCCTTCACGCGCGAAATCGAATTTGACGACGTGAGCTTTTCCTACGGCCGCGACGCCGCCGTGATCTTGCAGGACATTCGCCTTCGCGCCCGCCGCGGGGAAGTGATCGCCTTGGTCGGCTCGAGCGGCGCGGGGAAAACCACTTTGGTCAATCTGCTGCCGCGCTTCTACGAAACCACCTCCGGCTCCATTCGCATCGACGGCGTGGACATCAGCGGCGTCACCATCAAATCCCTGCGCGAGCAGATTGCCATGGTCACTCAGGAAAATATATTGTTCCACGATACGGTGTGGAACAACATCAGCTACGGCTTGTCAAATGTTTCCGAGCAACATGTCATCGACGCCGCGAAAGCGGCCCTGGCCCACGATTTCATTATGGAATTGCCGCAGCGCTACCACACGGTGATCGGCGAACGCGGCACTCGCCTCAGTGGCGGCCAGCGCCAGCGCATCGCCATCGCCCGCGCCATTCTGAAAAATTCTCCCATCCTGATTCTCGACGAAGCCACCTCTGAACTCGATGCCGAGTCAGAGATGAACGTGCAGCGCGCGCTGGGCAATCTCATGATTGGCCGCACCACCTTTGTCATTGCCCACCGTCTCGCCACCATTCGCCGCGCCGATATGATTCTCGTGCTGGAAGACGGCCAAATTCGCGAGCGCGGAACGCACTCTGAATTGATGGCTCGCGGTGGAACGTACGCCCGCCTGCATGACTTGCAATTTGCCGACGACGACGTGTTGGCGCCGGCGCAAAACATTCAGCAAAATAGCTCCCGGGCGAGTGAACCCTTATGAGCCAGAAGGCTTCTGCACATGCAGGCCAAGCTGCTGTGAATAAAGCAGAATGCGTGTCCATGACCGGCTACGCACAAGCGCGCGGCGAGCAAAACGGCTGGGCCATTCGCGTCAGCGTGAAAAGCGTCAACCACCGTTTTCTGGACGTGCGCTTCCGATTGCCCGAAGGCTTCGACGTTTACGAGCTGCGCCTGCGCCAGATCGTGCGCGAACGAATCCACCGCGGCCATATCGACGTCAACGTCAACGTGCAGCCAGGAGCGGCCGTCCCCGTCCAGGTGAACCGCGACCTGCTGCAAGCCTATGCGCAATCTGCTGAAGAGCTCCGCCGCCAGTTGGGCAGTGACGCCGGCCTCGACGTTGTATCTCTGTTGCGTTTGCCCGGTGTAATCGGGGGCCTCGCGCCACCGCTGCCGGAAACCGACGAAGACCAGGACCAGCTTGGCAAAGCGCTGGACGCGTGCTTGCGCGAAGCGCTGCTCAAGCTCGATGACATGCGCCATGCCGAAGGCCGCCACCTCGCGGAGGAATTGCGCACGCGCGTGGCGCGCATCGGCCAGCAGACTGACCAGGTCCGCGATCTCGCCAGGGCATTGACGCCCGCTTTCGCGCGGCGTCTGCAAACGCGCCTCAAAGAATTGTTGAACGGAACCGGCATCGAGCCCGCGCGCCTGGCCCAGGAAGCCGCATTGCTCGCCGAGCGCAGCGACATCAGCGAAGAACTCGACCGTCTGCGCAGCCACCTGCAACAGTTTGCGAAACTTCTCGATGGCGCCGGCGAACTCGGCAAGAAATTGGATTTTCTGCTGCAGGAGATGCACCGCGAAGCCAACACCATGCTCTCGAAAACGCCCGGCGTAGAGAGCGAAGCGCTGGCCATCACCGGTTTGTCGCTGGAAATTCGCGCCGAGATCGAAAAGTTGCGCGAACAGGTGCAGAACATCGAATGACTGCGGCGAACGAGATTGCACCTCTGCTGCTGATCGTGTCCGGCCCTTCCGGCTCCGGCAAGTCGACGCTGGTGCAGAAAATTCTGGAGCTGCCCGGAACGATGCCTTCGGTTTCGTGTACCACAAGGCCGCGCCGCGCGACCGAGGCCAGTGGGAAGTGTTATGATTTTGTTACCGACACCGAATTCGACGCCATGGTCCAGCGCGGCGAATTCCTGGAGTATGCGCGAGTCTTCGGCAAGCATTCCTACGGCACTCCAAAAAAGTGGCTGGAGGAATCGCGGAAAAAGGGACTCGACCTGGTGCTGGAGATCGATGTGCAAGGCGCCGCGCAGGTGAAGCAGAAGCTTCCGGAGTCCGTGGCGATTTTTATTTTGCCGCCTTCGCGCGAAGAATTGGAGCGGCGGCTGCGTAGCCGCGGCCAGGATTCCGACGAGGAAATCAAGCGCCGGCTCGCAAGGGCCCGCGACGAGATTGCGGAATTCGGCAAGTATTACGATTATTGCGTGCTGAATGACGACGTCGAACGAGCCGGGCGTGAGGCGCAGGCCATTGTCAGCGCGCTGCGCTGCACCAGCGCTCGCCGGCGTGCGCGAGTCGAAAAGCTTCTGGCATCGTTTGGAGGGAAAGACTAGATGATGATGACTGTGCTGACAAAAGCTCCGGAGAGCCAGTTTGCTTACGTTGTTCTTGCGGCGCGTCGCGCGCGCCAGATCATGGCGGGAGCGCCGCCGTTGCTCGAGAATCCCAGAACGCTCAAAGCCACGCGTATCGCATGTGAAGAACTCGAGAACGGCCTGATAGAATACGACTTCGTTGAACCCGCGTCGATCGACGAAGACAAAGACGGCAACAAGCGCCGCAAGTAGGCACGCCGTTGTAGGGGCGCAGACAGCTGCGCCCCATCTTGGCACGGTTTCGCTATGGAATGAGACTTTAGCCTCTGGAAGCAAGCACCCCAATGCGAATCACCCTCGGCGTCACCGGTGGAGTGGCGGCTTACAAAGCCGCGGAGCTGGTGCGCCGCTTGCAACAAGACGCCTTCACTGTGCAGGTGGTGATGACGCGAGGCGCCCGCGAATTCATAACGCCTCTTACCTTCGCGGCCTTGAGCGGCCAAAAAGTAATCACCGATCTCTTCGCGGAGTCCAGCGGCGAAGCCAACGTCGAAAGCGCCATCGAGCACATCGCCGTCGCGCAGCGCACCGACTTGCTTCTGGTTGCGCCCGCCACCGCCGACATCCTCGCGAAATTCGCGCGCGGCATCGCCGACGATTTTCTAACCACGCTGTACCTCGCGAGCACCGCGCCGGTGGTTGTAGCTCCGGCGATGAACGTAAATATGTGGAACCACGCCGCCACGCTGGAAAATGTCGAGATGCTGCGCGCGCGCGGCGTCAAGATTGTCGATCCCGACGAAGGTTATCTCGCCTGCGGCATGACCGGCGCGGGCCGTCTCGCTGGGCAGGAAGCGATCGTCGCCGCAGTGCACGAAGCGCTGCACGCCGTGCGCGATCTGGCCGGAGAGAAGGTGCTGGTTACCGCGGGCCCCACGCGTGAAAATGTCGATCCGGTGCGCTATCTGACGAATCGCTCCTCCGGGAAAATGGGTTACGCCGTTGCCGAAGCCGCGGCGCGGCGGGGTGCGCACGTGATTCTGGTGAGTGGACCTACCTCGCTCGAAGCGCCCGCGGGTGTCGAGCGCATCGCCGTGGAGAGCGCGGAAGAAATGCACCGCGCTGTCCTGCAGAAAGTTGCGGACTGCTCCATCGCGATTTTCGCCGCCGCCGTTGCCGACTATCGGCCTGCAGGACCTAACGGGCAGAAAATCAAGCGCAACAATGAATCCACCACCATCGCCCTAGAGCCGACTCCCGATATCCTCGCATCCGTGGCGCGAAACAAGGGCGAGCGATTCATCGTAGGCTTTGCTGCGGAGACGGATAACGTCGCGGAAAACGCGCGCAAAAAACTCGCCGTCAAGAACGCCGACTTGATCGTCGCCAACGATGTCACCGCGGAAGGCGCCGGTTTCGACCACGACACCAACATCGTCACGCTGTTCGCGCGCGATGGCCGCGACCTTGCCTTGCCGCGCATGGGCAAAAGCGAAGTCGCGCAGCGCATCCTCGACGAAGTCGTCCGCTTGCGCTCCACCTCGCGAACCGCGCATCGCTCCGCCGTCTGAACCCATGCCCGAGCGCATCCTTGCAGCCCTTCAAGAAAAACTCACCAAGCGATTGACTTTTTATCAAGACATCGGAATTCAGTTGTTCTATCGCGACCGCTATCCGCAGCAATTTGCCGATGTCACCGAGGAAATCCCTTTGCCGAAACCCGTGCCGAAAATGCAGCCTCTGAAGCCAGTCGTTGAGACTCGGACAGCACCGCCGAAACTCGATGTGTTTCCCGCTGCCTCGGGCCCGTCGTTGTTCGAAGCGATCAACAGAATACCGGACGACACGCTGCTGAAGATTCGCACCGATCTTGGCGATTGCACCCGCTGCAAACTCCATCGCGGCCGCACCAAGCTGGTCTTCGGCGATGGAAACCCCAAAGCCGAGCTCGTTTTCGTGGGCGAAGGCCCCGGCCGTGACGAAGACGCGCAAGGATTGCCGTTCGTGGGACGCGCGGGAAAATTGCTGACGCAAATGATCGAAGCCATGGGCCTGCAGCGTCAGGACGTCTACATTTGCAACGTCGTGAAATGCCGTCCGCCGGAAAATCGCACGCCGGAAAGAGACGAAGTCGAAACCTGTTCGCCATTTTTGCTGCGCCAACTCGACGCCATCTCTCCAAAAGTGATCGTCTGCCTCGGCAGCGTCGCCGCGCAGACTCTGCTCGAAACCAATCGCGGCATTTCTCATTTCCGCGGAGAATGGCTCGACTTTCGCGGAAGAAAACTGATGGCCACCTATCACCCCGCGTACTTGCTGCGCAACCCCAGCGCGAAAGGCGAAGTCTGGAAAGATCTGCAAAAAGTTATGGCCGTCCTCGGTCTGCAAGGCAAAAAAGGCTCGCAGGCAGGGAAGTCCTCCTGATCCATCATGGGAATTTTACTGGGCGTTCTGACCGCGCTGACTTGGGGCGGCTCGGATTTTCTCGCGCGCTTCGCCACTCATCGCATGGGCACGCTACGCGCCATGCTGTACATGCAGTTGATCGGATTTATTTTGCTCACCATCGCGCTGCCCTGGCTCGGTGGCTGGGGCCATCTCGCCGACGGCTCGGGCTGGCAGCCGTGGGCCTGGGGCATTCTTGCCGGCAGCGTCAACGCCATCTCCACGTTGAGCCTCTACCGCTCGTTTGAAATCGGCAAAATGGCCGTGGTCGCCCCGCTCTCCGCCAGTTATCCGGTGCTAAGCGTCTCGCTGTCCCTGCTTTCCGGTGAACGCCTCAGTGCAGCACGCGCCGTTGGAATCGTTTGCACGATGATTGGTGTGCTGCTCGTTGCCGGTGGCGAGAGAGCGCCAGACCAAAACGATGCGGAAGCGGTGCGCCGCAGCGGAAAAGGGATCGGCTGGGCGCTGTGTTCGGCGGTTGGATTCGGAGTGCTTTTCTGGCTGCTCGGCACTCGCGTCATTCCGCGCGTGGGCGCTCCGCAAACCGTTTGGATGATTCGCTTGACCTGCACCGTGATCGCTACCGCTATCATTCTTTTCGCCCGGCAACCGCTTCGGCTGCCGCGCAACGCGCGCTGGATTTCACTGGGCATGGGCGCCGGGGATACCAGCGCGTTCGTGCTAAGCAATCGCGCCATGCAAATCGAGCAGGTCGCCGTGATCAGTGTGCTCGGCTCGCTCTATGGAGCCGTCACGGTCGCGCTTGCGGCGATCGTCTTGCGCGAACATGTTTCGCGCTGGCAATGGGCCGGCATCGCCTCGATTTTTGCCGGCATCTACTTGATGAGCCGCTAGATTGTGCTGCTGATGAGCAGCGTAAATGCGGTTCTCCACGCCTGATACACTACACGCCGAGATGAGCCTTCCGTTTTGCAATGTGGCGCTGCCGGTGCCGCTGCGCACCACGTTCACCTACGGGGTCCCCGGTGCGTTGCGTGACTCGGTGCAGCCGGGCAGCCGCGTGCTCGTGCCCTTTCGCAACAAGTCGCTCGTTGGCGTGGTCGTCGAGTGTGTTCAGCACGCGCCGGAAAACACGAAGGTTCGCGAAATCAGCAAGGTCATGGATTTTCTTCCGGCGCTCACTCCGAAATTGATCGAGTTGGGTCACTGGATCGCTAGCTACTACCTCGCGCCGGTCGGTGAAGTGTTTCGCGCCATGCTGCCTCCGGTCACTGAGCTGCGAACTGAGCGCCGGATCGTGCTGACCGCCTCCGGTCGCGAAGCCGCGGACAAAGAAGCTGCGGCGACGCGCGCGCCGAATCCGCAACAGCACGCTTTCCTTTTGCAGCTCCGCGACAAAGCCGGCGTGATCCCCTTCAGTTCGGCCGCCAAGCTTGGCTTGGATGATGCCGCGCTGCAGCGGTTGCGGCGCGCTGGATTCATCGAAGTTCGTGAATCAATGCTGGGGCGAAAAGCCAAGACGCAACGCGTGATTGCCTGGAAAGGTGTCGCAGGTATCGTTGAAGGAGACGCACAGGCGCCAGTGTTTGACGCCAAGGCTGAACGCGTGAAAGCAGCGCTGGCGGCGCGAGGGCCGTTGCCGCTAGCGCAATTGCTGCGTGTTGCTGAGGTTTCGCGCGGCATGATTGAGCGGATGCTGCGCGCGGGATTGTTGGAGAGCTGGGAGGAGCGCATCGATCCGGCAGAGGATCCATTTGATGCAGGCTATGTCACGCCGGCTCACGAATTGAACGCAGAGCAGGAGGGCGCGCTGAAATTAGTGCGCGCGCGCTTTGAGCTTGGAGAATTCGGTGTACTGCTGTTGCACGGCGTCACCGGCAGCGGCAAAACCGAAGTGTACATGCGCGCGGTGCAGGAGACGCTGGCGCGCGGCAAAACAGCAATCATCCTGGTGCCAGAAATTGCGCTGACACTTTGGATCGGTCGGCAGTGCCGTGCATGGTTCGGCGCGCGATTCGAGGGTGTGGCCGTGTTGCACTCGGCGCTGAGCGACGTGGAGCGCGCGCGCGAATGGTGGCGCGTGCGCAACGGCGAAGCGCGCGTGGTCGTTGGCACGCGCTCGGCGATCTTCGCGCCACTGGAAAATCTTGGGCTCATCATCGTCGATGAAGAACAAGAGAGCAGCTACAAACAGGAAGAAACGCCGCGCTATCACGGCCGCGACGTCGGCATCGTGCGCGCGAAAATGGAGAACGCGGCGGCACTGTTGGGCACGGCCACGCCTTCGCTCGAAACCTACCATCACGCGCGCAGCGGAAAATACGAATTGCTGACCCTGGCCTCGCGCGTAGAGCAACGCGCCATGGCCAGTGTGGAGATTGTCGATCTACGCGAGGACTTTGCAAAAACGCACGAGACCGGTCCCATCAGCGCCTCGTTGCACGCCGGCATTCAGGAATGCCTCGCGCAAAAAACGCAGGCACTGGTGCTCATCAATCGCCGGGGCTATTCCTGGTCCGTGCTGTGCCGGAGCTGCGGTGCGTCGGTGCAATGCGAGAACTGCAGCATTTCGATGACCCATCACAAACAGCGCAATCGCCTGGAATGCCACTACTGTGGATCGCTGAAGCCAATACCGAAACAATGCCCGAAGTGCCAGTCGAAATATGTTTATTTTTTTGGCGAAGGCTCGGAGCATTTGGAAGAGCGGTTGCTCAAAGAATTTCCCGGCGCGCGCATCGCGAGGCTGGACCGCGACACCGCCCGCACCAAGCGCCAATATCAGGAAACCCTCGGCGCATTCGCTAGCGGCGCGCTGGATATTCTTGTGGGTACGCAAATGCTCGCGAAAGGCCACGATTTCCAGCGCGTGACGCTGGTAGGCGTAGTCAGCGCGGATTCCTCGCTCAGTCTGCCGGACTTTCGCGCCGCGGAGCGCACCTTTCAACTGCTCACGCAAGTGGCCGGCCGCGCGGGCCGCGGCGAATTGCCGGGGCGCGTGCTGATCCAGACCTTCTATCCGGAGCATTACGCGATTCAGGACGCCGTGAAGCAGGACTATCCGGCATTCTACGAGCGCGAAACGCAATTCCGGCGCGTGATGGCCTATCCGCCGTTCACGTCGCTGGCGAACGTCATCGTCCGCGACACGCATTTGGAAAAAGCGATTCGCTGGTCGCGCCAGCTCTCTGAATATTTTTCTCCGCACGACGGCAAGGGCTTGCGCATCCTGGGCCCCGCCGCCGCGCCGATAGCGAAATTGAAGAAGGAACACAGGTTTCAGTTCCTGCTAAAGTCCCCGAAGCGCTCGCTGCTGGGAAAAGTGCTCAGCGGCGCCATGACCTATCTCGAGCTGAAAGAAATTCCCGAGACCGCGGTTCTGGTGGACATGGACCCGCTCAGCCTAATGTAATAAGAACACCCACTTGCAATCTTGTTGCGAATACGCCAGATCGAAAGGAGGGAGACGATGCGCACGGTGACCTATGGCGGAGCCGTCAGCCTGGATGGATTTCTGGCCGGTGTGGATGGCGCCATCGACTGGCTGCATTTCAGCAAGGACGTGCAGCAGGCTGTGAGCGACTACTGGAAGGGCGTCGATACCATCCTGATGGGACGAAAGACGTACGAGGTAGCGGCTGCGCAGGGCCGCGCGGACGGCAAGAAGCCAAAGAAGGCCAAACCCCGTACCGGGAAGGAGGCCATGCGCAGCTACGTCTTTTCCCGCACGCTCCAGGCCATCGACGATCCCGGTGTCGAACTCGTGGCCAGCGACGCAGTCGAGTTCGTGCGCGTGCTCAAGCGGCGACCGGGCAGGGGAATCTGCTTGATGGGCGGAGGCGAATTGGCGACGTCGCTCCTGGCTGCGGACTTGGTGGATCAAATCGGCCTGAACATTCACCCCATTCTGCTCGGCTCAGGAATTCCCACGTTCCGCGATCCCGGACATCGCGTCAAATTGACACTCACGGAATGCCGACCGATCGAGGGCGGCTGCATCCTCGCGTACTATAAAGTTTTGCCCGCGGAACCAGCGGAGACCTAGTTGTCCGAGCTGCTGAACTTGAGGTGAGGCAATGATAAGGTCTGGCTCGGCTCGTCGATTGCCGTGTGTCGATTTCGGCTAGGAAAAAAGCGACGCAGAACTCGTTGGGGCAGAAAAGTCGTGCGAGCTGTTCTCAGAATTACGTCCTTCAATTCTTGACGCTAACCGACAAAGCGAGCAATTGTGTGTGTGGTTCCCCAACACCGTATAAGCTCGCGCGTACTTCGCTTGCAATCGCAGCAGTTCGTCGCCCGCTTCCTTTCTGGTCAAATGAGACTGACAAAACTCGGCGCGGCGATCGTTCCAGATTTCCAAGGCCCTTTGACATTCATCGAATAACCTTTCATGTTCTGTACAAACCGCTGTCTCGGCGGAGAATTGTCTGTGCATTTCTCTTCTCCCTTCATTGACGCTCGTGCATTTTGTTCGCCAAGGCAGGTAAGTCGCGAGTTTTGCGAGTTTTGAGCCTATTTCCAAGCTTCGCTGAGCATGGGTTCCAGTACGCAAAAAGGCACTATTTTCCCTTTCTTGTTTGTACTTTCTACACGCTTCGCATTTCAAGTCTCATTGCCTGTTGGCCGCACAACCGTTCTATGCGATTGAATTTTCTGCCCATTACCAAATTCAATGCGAGTCTGGAGAGAAAGTTGCCCTTCCATCAGTGGGACCAAAAAACCAATGGGGACCAGCCCGCCCGCTAAAATGAAGTTTGCACGAAGCCAAAATGCGCTCAAGGAGCCGCTACAAATGAGATACACAAAGTATTGCATCGTTTTATTGGAGGTGGGCCTGCTTGCTTTGGCACCAATCGTGTCTGCAAAAAATCAGGGCGAAGCAAGAACCGAGCAGGATCGTCTTCAAAATGCGGGAAAAGTGATACAGGAGATCCTCAATGTACCCGATGACATCCCGCAGGACCTTATTGACAAGGCCCGTTGCGTGGTGGTTATGCCGTCAGTGCTGAAGGCTGCGTTTGTTGTTGGCGGCAGCTACGGCCGCGGCGCGATGGTGTGCCGCACCGGCAAGGACTTCACCGGTCCTTGGGGCGCTCCGGCTATGTATGCGCTTGAGGGCGCCAGCGTTGGTTTCCAGATTGGCGGAGAAGCAACCGACTTCGTTTTTCTGGTCATGAACGACCGCGGCGCGGGTAGCCTCCTGCATACCAAGGTGAAGCTTGGGGCGGACATATCCGCGGCTGCCGGACCGAAGGGTCGTTCCGCTTCAGCCGACACGGATGCTTATATGCGTGCGGAGATTCTGAGCTACTCCCGCGCAAGAGGTGTATTTGCCGGTGTCTCCCTGGAGGGCTCGACGCTCCGGCCCGACGAGGACGCAAATCGCAAGCTCTACGGCAATTCCGCCAGCGCCGCAAAGATCATCACCGAATCGGATGTCACCGCTCCAGCCGCGGCGCATGACCTGCTTGCGGCTTTGCAAAAGGCGTCCCCCCAGCTCAAGCGTTAGCTACATCTCAAAACCAAACTAATCCCAGCCGGGAGGAAACTTTGTTCTCGGATCACGTGATTACTATTGCGGGCAGAAGTACCACTATCACGAGTCACGACGCTTTTATGGCTGGCGTATTCGTGGTGATTGGGTTGTTGTTCTGGGTCGCGGTTTACTTCAGCCGGAAACGCATCGTCGTGCTGAAAAGGTCGAACGGAACCGACCAGGTTGCATTCGAGCTGTCCCGAATTGCAGACGCCCTTGAGCGCATCGCCAATCATCCCGCAGATCGCGCAATTGCGGCGGCGACGCGCCGCCAGCAACGCACGCAACCTTCGCCGCAACGAGAGTCGCAGGGTATAGCGTATTCCGTGTTTCGACGTTAGAGGATGCCGTGGCCGCGTTTCTCGATGAGGCGACTCGCGGACGCGGTTGTCGCAGGTGGGCTTGCGAACTCCCGGCCGACCAACCCATGATTTGTGCGATTGCAGATTCAACTACGCGAAGATTTTTCCCAGCGAGTGGCTAATGAACCAGTACTGGTTCTACTGACGATTTTCTAACTCGCTCATTTCCTGCGATTTAATTCATCTGGAGTCTGGCATACCGCTTGCTAGTTTTCATTCATCCCCAGTCAAATTCTGATCATGAGGTGCTTGATGAAGCATATGAATGCGTTGTGTCTCGCCGCTGGCTTGTTGGCTTGCGCCCTCCCACTTGCAACGGCCTGGTCAGCGGACCAACAGTCACCGCGTCTAGATCCCCTGCCAGCAAACCCCACACTCTATCCTCAGGACAGCCAACAAGAGCCGCAGCAGCAACCCGACGTCAAAACCTTTACCGGGAGGATTTCCAAGGATGGCCAGAAATTCGTTCTGGAAGATCCCACCGTGAATACTCCCTATCAGCTGGACGACCAAAAGAAGGCCCAGCAGCACGAAGGAAAGAACGTCCGAGTAACCGGAACACTCGACGCGCAGAACAACGTGATCCACGTTCACGCGATCGACGACGCCGCTTAACTCCAACGGCCTAAGGCAGAGAAGCCGTGTATCTTGAGGGCTTCTCTGCCTTATTCTTACCGCTAAGCCTTGTCTTCTCGCTCGCGCACTGTGCGACTTCCTCCGCCTTCGATTTTCGTGAGGCTCGAGTCTGATTCTGATTCTGCAGCAAAGTTTCCCCGGCCGATTCCAACCAGGAGGGTTGTAGCATGCGAATTGTTCGAGCAATTCAAATCTCAGTGTGTGCCGCGGTGCTCTGTGCCACGTTTGTCATGGCAACCAGGGCAGACACTTGGAACAAGAAGACCATCGTAACCTTCAGCGACGCGGTGGAAATCCCCGGGCAAGTTTTGCCTGCGGGAACCTACGTGTTCAAGCTTGCCAACTCCGCGTCCGACCGCCACATCGTCCAGATCTGGAATGAAGATGAAAATCAGATACTGGCCACAATTTTCGCGGTCCCGAGCTACCGCCTGGATGCTCCGGATAGGACCATTTTCGAATTTGATGAACGCCTAGGCGCTTCGCCGATGGCGCTTCGGAGTTGGTTCTATCCCGGTGACAACACTGGACAGGAATTTGTCTATCGATACGACAGGCACGACAGACTGATAAAATAGACAAAAATAATTCATAGACGGAATCAATTTCCCCCAAGGTGCGCCAGACGATGAGGCTCCGGACCGCGAAGGTGCGGCGCCTCATCGTTGTCTTTGGTCTTCCTGTTTTGTCCCCGTGTTGTAGTTGTGTGCATCGGTGGTTAGCTAAAAAGTGGAGGGGGAGGGTTCCTCGAAGATTAGGTGCTTGTCCATGTCGAGCATTTGTTTGCGGTATTGGCGAAGGCCAAGGAGAGCGGCGGCGAGCAGGGGAGCGAACACGATAGTTTGCCACGGGCTGAGCAGAGACCAGCGTTCCATTTGGGGAAGGTAGTCGGTGAAGAAGAGGAAGCCGAAGAGGTAGGCGACGAAGATGAGGCCGGAGTGGCTTTGGAACGGCGGATAGGAACAAGTGAAAGGAATTTTGCGAAAACGGATGAGCACGGTTTCGACGAGTAGGATGGTGCAGGCGATCAAGATGGTGGCGTGAAGGAGAGCGGGGGTCCATCCCCAGATAAATAGGACGGAGAAAAAGGCGGCCGGGGCCAGCCAGGGCAGCGTAAACAAAAGGAGAACGCGGCGGGCGATTGCTCTGGTGTCCTGCTGGCCGGGGTCGAGCCAGTAGCGAAAGACCCAGTTGGCGCGGAGGTCGGCGGGGAGCTCGAAGGCGAAGCGAATTCCGACGATGATGCAGTAGGCGAGGATGAACGGGACGGACAGGAATTCCGCGGAAGGGGCTTGCCCGATCACAAGGGAGTGAAGACTTGGCGCAGAGGAGAGCGTTTCCGCGGAGAGGACCAGTCCCAGGGCGGCGAAGGCCAAGAGGATTTGCAGATGGCCGTCGCTTCGCAGAAGCGTTCTGGCCACGAAGTGATAGCAGGCGCGTTGCGGGGCGTTGCGAAGGATCGTTCTGTGAAGGGGAGCGAGCGGCGAGATGGAATGGCGGAGGCGCGGCAAGGGACCGGCGTCGGCCATTTCTGGAATGCGAAGGAACGCACGGCGGAAACTGAGCGCATAAGCGACGAAGGCGATGAGAAGGGTGACGCCCACTGCTGATAACGCCGCCCTGCTTATTTTTGCGGCAAAGGGATCGGCGCCTTGAAGCCAGATGGTACGCGCCAGGCCCAAGAATGAAACGGGTGGAAGTGAGGCGATCTTGTGCGCGGTCGGCACAGAAACTTGCGTGAGCAGATACGGCACGGTGAAACTGCTGGCGATGAGCGCGAGAAGGACGACGGCGAGAAGGAAACGAGTGGCATGAGAGACTCGGCGGAAGAGCGCGGCAGGGAGAAGGGCCATCAAGATTCCGGCGAGGGCGAAGACGGCGAAAAAGCTGAAGGCGCTGGCTGTGAAGACGGCAACGGTGTGGCCGAGAGTAAAGCGAATCCAGACGGCAAAGGAATTTTGTGAGCCGACGACAGCGATTGGAAATAGCACCAAGGAAGCGGCGTTGACGACGACCGTGAAGAGAGCGGCGAGAGCGAGGATGGCGGACAGGTTGGCGAAGAAAATGGCTCGCAGCGAAAGCGGAAGAGGAACGAGGTTCGTGTAGTCGCGGCGATCGAGAAAGAGAGCGTCCCAACGCCAGAGAGCGGCGGCTCCCGTGACGGTCAGGGAAAGCGCCAGGAAGAAATATTCGTCGGGCATGGTGGCGGTGTACGGATCGAAGATGGGATTGCCGCGCAAGTAGCGAATTAGCGAGCCGTATTTTTCAAACATCAAGAGAGAGACGAGAATCCCCGGCATTGCGAGCATGATGACGATCACGCCGATGCCGAGGTCGAGTCCGCCGGCGCCGGGTTCGCCGCCACCGTGGAACATGCGGGTGATGCAGAGGCGGAGAAGGCAGCCGAAGGGTGTGCGGGAGAAGGCTTGCCAGTGGGTTTGGATGAATTCTTTCATTTCGTATTTGTGGGTCGGCATCACGCAGAGACGACCACATCGACGATTTCGTTTGCGGTTTTGGTGACGTCTTTTTCTTCGACTAGATGTAGGAAGACTCCTTCCAGGGACGATGTGCCGATGCGTTCGCGGACTTCGCTGGTCGCGCCGTGAGCGATGACTTGTCCTTTGCGGAGGACGATCAGGTGGGTGCAGACCTTTTCCACGACTTCGAGAATGTGCGAGCAGTAAAAGACGGACTTGCCGCGGGCGCTGAAAGCTTGAATGAGATTCTTGATGATGAGGGCGGAGGTGACATCGAGGCCGGAAAGCGGCTCGTCCAAGATGAGCAGATCGGGATTGTCCATGAGAGCGGCGATGAGGAGGACGCGCTGGCGCATGCCTTTGGAATAGGAGCCGAGGGTGACGTGGCGATGGGGCCAGAGGGAGAAGAGTTCGAGGAGGGAGTTGATCCTGGCGTTCTTGCGGGACTCGGGCATGGCGCGGAGCGTTCCGACCATGTCCAGGTATTCCTGGCCGGTGAGGTAAGGATAGAGATTAGCTTCCTCGGGGACGTAGCCGAGACGTTTGCGGTAAGCGGCGAGGTCTTTGTGGATGTTCTGGCCGTTGTGGGCGACTTCGCCGTCGGTGGGCTCGAGCAGGCCGGTGAGCATTTTGACGGTGGTGCTTTTGCCGGAACCGTTGGGACCCAGGTAGCCGAGGACTTGGCCAGGCTCGAGGGTGAAAGTTACGTTTTGGACGGCGGGAACGGAGCCGTAGAACTTGTAGAGTCCCTGGGCTGCGAGCATCAGGCCTTCCTTGTTGCGAGTGGACAAGTTACGGCCGGGGTTTGTGAACAGTTGTTGGACACCGGGGAGGTGGAGGAGGTTCCCATAGGGTACACCCCCGTGGTGACGGGAAGTATGCGCAATCGAGTGAGTCCACAGGGGATAGAGGCGCCCCGTGGTGCATGTGACGTCGGAACCGAAGCTTGGCGCAGATGAGTTGGGTACCCCAACCCCGGGTGTTTTGGGAAAAGAGGCTGCAAGCTATTGAAAACAAAGGAAGGGCGTTGAAAAAAGAGACCGAAGAGGCTGCAAGAATATGGAAAACAAAAGGGTTGGTGCGAACTACAGGCGGGAATTGTTCGAGGTAACACAAGAAAGGGTACTACAGGTCTGGACGTATATCAATAGTAAACTTGTAAGTGCAATCCCGTGAATAGCGTACAGGCAAAATTCCAAAATAGGAAAACGCCTAGAAAGCCTAGAAAGCAAAGAGCAGAAAAGCCCACACCCCGCAAGGGCAGGGCACTCTCCATCCGGCGCTGGCCAAAGATAGGAATGCTTACCAGCGGTTACGGCCCTGCGCTACGCTCCAGCGCTCATTGTCAACATGGCGGGCGCGAACTGTTGGATACGCAGTTGGGCAAAACTAGTTCTCGTCGTCAGGTTCGCCGCGGTTTACGGCGATCTGTCCCCGGATTTCGCCCCCCGGAAATCGCATGGTGTGCATGTTTGCATAGGCGGAGCCGGCGCGGAGCGCGCGGAGGAAGCCGGCGAAATCATGGGAGTCCAGCGCCTGGTCGGTGCCGTCGGAGTTCAGCGCAATGATGTCGCCCGCGTTCGTCGTTCCAGTGATCGTACCGGACGTACTCTGCGGGCAATCGGGTTTTTGCGGGATGGCCGGATTCCCCTTAGGGCCGCCGCAGAAAAACGTCATCACGGGATAGTTCATGCCTTTCAGACCAAAGTGAATGTGTGCGAACAGGGGCGGGCCGGTCAATCCCTCCCACGTAAACGTCCAATGCAGCGTCGTTCCGTCTTCGCTCAGCTTTGCCCGAAAAGTACCATGGGCGCCGTTGGCCTTGGGCGGCACTTCGTTGAAGGTCGATAACCGCGTGAAGAAGCGCACGGCGTCATCGTTGTTTTGGGCGCGCACGTTCAGCGTCGACAGGCTGGCCGCTATGCCGACGACCGTCAGCGCCAGCAGGGCCGCAACAAACGGCTTGCATTCCTTGTGTCTCATCGTTTTTCTCCAGCAGGAAGGATGTCTTTGGGAACTTGCTATCGATCCGAGAGTTTTTTCCGCTATCTTTCGAGCGCTCGTCCGGACCGCGGGACTCGGCCAGACGAGCCGGTGGAAGCATACCTCGCAGCCCTTCAATCTTCAAGCCTGCCCGACCCGCCTTATCTAGCGGGCGATGGCGGCACGCCGCTTGTGCGCAACAGTGTCGCGCCGCTTACGTGCAACAGCTACCTTCCGCTTACTACGGGAATGAAGGCGAGGACGGGGAGGCGGAGGAATTGCGGCGCCAGAGGAGGTAGGCGGGGAGGCCTAAGACGAAGAGGAGGATGGCGATTTTGAGATGGACGAATTGGGTGGGGTCGTGGAAGGCGAGATAGATGGCGTTGGCTACGATGAGGCTTGCGGCTGAGACGAAGACTGCGGGGGTCCAGGGGTAGCCGGGGACGCGGTAGGGGATGGCTTTGCCTTGGGAGGCGCGGCGGATGGGGAAGATGGCGGCGGCGCCTAGGCCGTAGAAAATCCAGCCGATGAAGATTACGCCGCCGATTAGTTCGGCGAATTTTCCGGCGCTGGCCAGGACTGCTGACCAGACACCGAGGGCGATTACGGCGTTTGCCGGGGTGCGGAAGCGCGGGTGGACCTCGGCTAATTTTTTGAAGAAGAGATTGTCGCTGGCCATGGCGTAGAAGACGCGCGGGGCGGTGAGGACGACGCTATTGGCGGCGCTGAAGGTGGAGATGAGAATGGTGAAGGCGATGGCGCGTCCGGCCCAAGGGCCGAGAACGGCGGTGGCGGCAGTGGCGGCGATAGCTTCGCTGGCGGTGGAGGCGGCGGGGCCGAGCGCGTTGAGGTAAGCGACGATAGCGATCAGGTAGAGGCCGGTGAGGGTGAGGGAGCCGAGGAGGAAGGCGCGAGGGAAAGCTTTTTGCGGGTCGACGACTTCTCCGGCGCTGTAGGTGCCAAACTGCCAGCCTTCGTAGGCCCAGAGGACGGCGATCATGGCCAGGCCGAAATTCGAGAGAAGTGAAAAGCCGGTTTGTGACGAGCCAAGCGCGGGGGGAACTTCGCGGATGTGATGGCCGAGGGAGAGGAGCACGGCGCTGAGGACGACGATGATTCCGACTTTGATGAGGGTGGTCCAGTTTTGCAGGTCGGAGCTTTTCCGGGTGCCCCAAACGTTGACGGCGGTGACGACGGCGATCATGGCGACTGAGACGACGGTGGCTTCGAGGGGTGTGAGGGGGATGATTTCGGCGAGATAGCGGGTGAAGGCTCGGGCGAGGGCTGCGACGGAGCCGCTGGCAATCACAAGGAACAGGCACCAGCCATAGAGGAAGGCCGACATGCGACCGAAGCCATCGCGAATGAAAACGTAGAGGCCGCCGGCTTCGGGATTGGCGGCGGCGAGCTCGGCGTAAGTGAGCGCGCCGAGGAGAGAGAGGAAGCCGCCGATGATCCAGACGAGGAAGGAATAGCCGACGGAGCCATCGAGCTGGCGGAGGATTAGGCCAGGAGTGAGGAAGACTCCGGAACCGATGACGGAACCGATAAAGAGGAGGAAGAGGTCGCGTTCGCGAAGGGTGCGGATGAGGGAGGGCATTCGAGACGAATCATAATAGGAGAATTGGCGGCGTCAAGGAGTTTGGGGGGCCATTTGCGCAGCGGACAAAAGTGTCAGGTGCGAAGAGGTGTGTCGCACCTACGGCGCTCAAGAAACTGAGTGCGCGGCCAGAAATGGCGGTGCCAATGAGCGGCGTTAATGGTCGAGGAAGGGGGCGGGCATGAAGCTGAGCACGAAAACGAGGAGGGAGAGGAAGGCGGCGGCGAAGCGGCGGGAGTCCAGCGGCTCAGGATTGTAGATGGGAAGGGCGCGGAGAAAACGGATGGCGATCAGCATTGCGGCCCAGATGTACCAGCCGGGCCAGAAGCGGAAGCCGAAAAAAATTAGGAGCAGCGGAAGGAGTATGGAGGAAACGCAATGGGCGCGCTGGCTGACGGAGCGGAGGATGTGGCCGCCATCGAGTTGCGCGGCGGGAAGTAGATTGAGCGAGGTGGCGAAGAGTCCAACCCAGGCGGCGCGGCCGACGGGATGAAGAAGGAGGTTTGCGGCGTTCGCGCCGTGGTGAAAAATCGGCGCGAGAAGATGCAGGATGAGCGGCGCTCCGAGGATGATCTTGTTATCGGCGGGGACAGCGAGGCCGGGGACAAACTTGGCGTGGACGATGCCGTAAATGAGCGCGGGAACGGCGACCACAAAGCCGACGAGCGGGCCGGACGCGCCGACGTCGAATAGCGCGCGCGTGGTGCGAATGGGAGAACGGATGAGGATGAACGCGCCGAGCGTGCCGATCAGCGTGGGGAATGGAATGAAGAAAGGATAGCTGGAATGAATGTGGTGGTGGCGGCAGGCGAAAAAATGGCCGAGTTCGTGAGCGAGGAGAATGGCCAGCAGCGTTAGGGCGAAGGGGAGTCCGGCGGCGAGGGCGAGCGGGTGGCGATAGACGAGCGTGAAGGCGCGAACGAATTCGTCCCAGGAGACGGCTTCGTTGTGGGCGTAGGCGACGGCGAAATGCGTGCCGGCGACGAGGCAAGTGCAAAGCGTCAGGAGAAATAGCAGGCAGGCGAGCAGCAGGGATTTGGCGGAGGGGCGGCGGGGGACGCGGACCGCGTAAGAATGCCAGGGGGCGTCTGCGCGCCAGTCTGGTGGCGCGGCGGCGGTCGTGGTCGTGGTGCTATCTGGAAATGAGTTCGACACGGTGCGAAAAGGCCCGAAAGTTTGCAAAGACAAGTACACCATAGGCGGTGACGTTGCGCCAGTTGGTGAAGAAAGGGGGATATTAGCGCGACGTGGCGGCGCGTGACGTTATCCGAGCTGTAGGGCCAAGGGCAGACCCGGGTCCATAAGCGACGAGCCGCCATCGACCGTGAGGAGCTGTCCAGTTATCCAGCTTGCTTCCTCCGAGCAGAGCAGGGCCACGGCGTTACCAATGTCGGCGGGACGCCCGATATGCTTCGTGGGCGTCCAACCGCTCGCGTGCCATTCGTGAATCATTTGCTGTGCCTGTTGGGGCAACGTGTTGAGGACGCTGTCTTCGATCCATCCCGGGCTAATGGCGTTGACTGTGATTCCGCGCGTGGCGAGGGCTACCGCGAAATACCTGCAAAGCGATTCCATCGCAACTTTTGCCGAGCCCATGGCGACCCAGGGCTGCCAGCTTCCGGTGCGGCCACCGGGAGCATACGTGATGGCGATAACCCGGCCACCTTCTTTCATCAAAGCGACCGCTTCACGAACTCCGACTAGGAATGCTTTTGCTTGGGAATTCATGGCAGTGTCCCACTGCTCCAAAGTGATGTTCATGGGACTGCTGTAAAACGAGGGCACTTCCGTGCGAGCATTACTCACGAAAATGTTCAGGTTGCCAAACTCGGATTTTGCTTTGGCAAACATGCGTTGGATTTCTTGAGGTTGACAGACATCCGCTTGAACCACAAATCCGTCGGAGCCTTTTTCGCGAACTTTGGCGAGGGTGTCTTTCGCGGCGGCTTCATTTTTAACGTAGTTGATGGCGATCTTTACTTTTTGCTCGGCGAGCTTCAGAGCGATGCCTCTACCGATACCCCGCGAACTCCCGGTAATCAACGCGCTCTTGGTTAGCGATGCCATGGGACCTCCTGATGGAAGGCAGCTGTAGGGCGGGCCGGTGTGCCGTATGTTAGTGAGACGGCCGAGAAGCGTCAATGAAACGGTTTCAGGGCCTGAACGAGGGAACTAGCGGGAAGTGGCGGCGTGGCGGCGCGTGACGTAGTCGGTTACGTGCGTGACGAAGAGATCTTCGACCTGGCGAGTGATCGGGCCTGGCGCGGCGGCGATTTTGTGGCCGGCGATTTCGCCAACGCCGATAATGTTGCGATTGGTGGAGGAGATGAAGACTTCGTCGGCGGAGTAGAGATCTTCGGGGCGGAGGGCTTGCTCGACGACGTTGATGCCGGCTTCGGGGGCGATCTCGGAGAGGATGCCGCGGGTGACGCCTTCGAGGCAGCCGGAGTTTAGCGGGGGCGTGTAAATTTTGGCGTTCTTGACGGCAAAGATGTTGGCGGCGGTGCATTCGGCGACCTCGCCCCGCTCGTTGAGGAGGACCACTTCGTCGAAACCTTCCTTTTGCGCTTCGGCGACGGCCCAGACGTTGGGAAGCCAGGAGATGCTTTTTACTCCGGCGAGGGGAGAGGCGGCGTGGCGGCCGTTGACGCGGAGACCGAGGCGGACCGGTTCGCGATATTCAGGGAGTGGGGCGGAATAGATGATGAGGTCGACCTGCGGCTGCGGCTCGTCGCTGCGCCAGAAGCCGACTTGGTTGTAGACGAGATAGATGCGGGCGCAGCCTTCGGTGACATTGTTGGCGCGAATGACTTCATGAAGATGCACGCGGACTTTGGCGGCGGTGCAGGGCATGGGAAGGCGAATGAGGGCGGCGTCTTTTTCGAGGCGGCGCCAGTGGCGCTCGTAGGCGAAGGCTTCGCCGCGGGAGATGCGAACGGTGGTGAAAAGGCCCCAGCCGCAGATGAGGCCGGCTTGTCCGGGAGAGAGGCGGACTTTTTCTATAGGCAAGAGAGCGTCGTTATGGAAGACGTGGCGATGAATCAATGCGGGTTCCCTCGTCAACTAACAACATATTGTACCGAAAAGCAGACGAGGCAGGTGTGCTGGGTTGGTATCTAGAAAAATCAAGCCCGGCGCGCTGGTGCCTTTAGCAAGAACGGCGCTGAGGAATCGCGGGGAAGAACGCGGACGTTACCGCTGGCAGTGGAAGGGCAGGAGGAGCTGCTGGCCTTCGTAGATGCGGTTGGCGTCGGCGATCTTGGGATTGGCTTGCGCGATGCAGCGCCACGCGGCGGCGCGGCCGTAGGTGGCCCGCGCAATGCTGGAAAGCGTGTCGCCCCCCTTTACCGTGACCCTCAAATCGGACTTCAAGCCCGTGACTTTGGCGGGCACCACGATTTCCGTGCCGACGGCGATGCGCGTGGGGTCCACTATGCCGGGATTAGCGGCCAGCAGTTCCTTCCAGCGCGAGCCGCGACCGAGATTTTGCAGTGCAAGGTTCCAGAGGGAATCGCCGGGTTGAATGATGACCGTGTGCAAAGAGGAGGGAGTCTTTGCGACCGTGGATGGCGGAGCGATAGGAGTGGCCATGCTCGCCTTAGGTAAGGGCGGAGCGATCGGCGGAGCCACAATGGGTGGTTGGCTCGAGAGCGCGGTCGGAGGAGCCGTTTTTAGCTGTGGTGCAGGCGGTGCGATCCGCGACACCGACGGAGGCGCGGAAGGAGCGAAACGCCGGGTGAATGGATCGAGGCGGCGTAGAGGCGCGGGGCTAGAAATTGCCGGAGCGACGGCCGCCGCGTTGGGACGGGCGCGCAGGACATTTGGATGTGCCGGCGAAAAGTCTGGACGAGGAGGCTCCAGTTTGGGAACCGAGATAACGGGAGCGGCGAAGACCGGCTCATCGAACGGAAGGTGAAATGGATCAGGAGTTTGCGCGGCGATCTTGGCATTGCGGTAACGGCGCGCGATATCGCCGAGCGGGAGTTGTGCGAGCCCGGTGTCGGCGTCGATGGGCGCCTGTGCCTGTTCCTCGGCCGGCTGGGGTTGCTGTTTGCGCTTGGCTTCGACGAGGGCTTCGTCTTCCGGAGTCAATATTTTCGCTCGGCGTAAATCTTCGTCGGTGTAAACGTGCTTTTGCTTCTTGGCCTGGTCTTTGCGGGTGCGCTCCTGGCGCGCGGCTTCGGCTACATCCTGGGAGGTCTGGGCGCGGCATTGTGCAGCGCCGAAAAATAAGCACGAGCAGAGAGCGATGGTGAATCCGCAACGAAGGGGCTGGCGGAGTGAGACCCGCCTGTGCACGTGGGGCTTGCTGGAACTGGAGAGGTCAGTGATTGCCATTTGCCGACCGACTTCAGGGGACATCCGATAGCGAAATACTACTGGAAAGACTGGTTCGGTGCTATCGGAATTTTGTAGGAAAGAAGTACTGAGAGAGGGGTACTGAGAAAAGAAGTACCCGCATACCGGCTCCGGCTGCATGCCTGTGTTGCGCTATGATGTGCGCCGCGTAAGCGGAGATTCGTCGCGGGAGGGTCACCATGAAGGGAAAATATTCGCGCAGGAAGTTCGTTTCCACGGCGATGTCTGCTTCAGCGATTTCGGTGCTGCCCGGCGCGCAGAAACTTTTGAGCGGATTCACCGATGTTCTTGGTGGGCGAGAGCAAAACCCGGTTCCGCTGACGACAACTCCGGCCTGGCGCGACCAGGGAATTCTCAATTTGGCGAAGTCGCCGTATGCGAAGCTGCGCAGCGTCCCGGTGCACGCGGTGACGATTGAGGCGGGATTTTGGTCGCCACGGCGCGAGACGAACGTGACCAGCAGCATTCCTTCGATGGGCAAACTGCTGGAAGTCAACGGACGCATGGATAATTTCCGGAGGCTTACCGGGAAGAGCATGGCGGCGCAGCGCGGTCCGGTGTACTCGGATTCCGACATTTACAAATGGATTGAGGCGGCGGGTTTCGCGCTGCAGTCGGGCGAGCGGCGGGAATTGCGCGCGGTCGTGGACAAAGATATTCGCGATATTGTGGCCGCGCAGCAGGCCGACGGCTACTTGAACACCTACTACGTGCTGGAGCACGCGGCGCAGCGCATGGAGCCGAAGACGCAGCAACATGGGCACGAGCTCTATAACATCGGCCACCTCTTGCAGGGAGCTATCGCCTATTACCGGGCTACCGGGGACCGCACGTTGCTGGACGCGGGGCTACGTTTTGTGAACGAGTTCCTGTGGTCGAACTTTGGTCCTGGCGGGGACAAGAAGCCGCTGTTTTCGGGGCATCCGGAAATGGAGCTGGCGCTGATTGAACTATATCGATTGACAGGAGACAAGCGGCATCTGGAGCTGGCGGGATATTTGCTAACTGGGGACTCGCGGATTCAGTTTAAGCCGGAAAATTACGTGTATCACTTCTGCGGGATTCCGTTTACTTCGCGGACGCACCTGGAGGGACATGCGGTGCGCGCGATGTACGCCTGCTGCGGGGCTACGGACTATTACCTGGAGACCGGCGACCAGTCTTACTGGAAAACGCTGAACGCGCTTTGGAAGGACCTCGTTTCGGCGCAGATGTATGTCACGGGCGGGGTGGGCGCGCGCAGCGATGGCGAAGCCTTTGGCGATCCTTATGAATTGCCGAATGCAACGGCGTACGGGGAGAGCTGTGCGGCCATCGGCAACATGATGTGGAACTGGCGCATGCTAGCTGCAACCGGCGAGGCGAAGTACGCAGATGTGATTGAGCGCGCTTTGTACAACGGCATCAATTCGGGGATGTCGCTGAACGGCACGCTGTACTGTTATCGCAATCCGTTGGCGTTTGATCCTTCGGGTGGAGACAAGATTCGCAACGAATGGTATGACACGACGTGCTGCCCGCCGAACCTGGAACGGACTTTAGCTTCGCTGCCGGGATATTTCTACGGCACGAGCGGCGATGACGTTTACGTGCACCTCTACGACAATTCTTCGCTGGACTGGCACCTGGAAAATGGGACGGGGCTCGCGATTCACCAGAAGACGAATTATCCCTGGGATGGAGGCGTCGAAATTGCAGTCGCACCGGCGCGGCCAACTGAGTTTACTCTGTTCGTACGCATCCCAGGATGGACGGATACGACAAAGGTTGCCGTCAACGGCAAGGCGGTCGCGGGCGCTGCTGCGGGTCACTATTTGCCGATCCGGCGTCGATGGACGGCAGACGATACGGTTACGCTGCAATTCAATATGGCGCCGCAGGTCCTAGAGGCGAATGCGCAAGTGACGGAGAACAACGGCCGCGTAGCGGTGCAGCGTGGGCCGCTCGTGTACTGCATGGAGCAGATCGACCAGGGCGAAGGCGTGGCGTTGAAGAACGTGGCGCTCAGAGCAGGCAAGGATTCGAGCAACGGATTCGAGGAGGCGTTTGAGAAGGATTTGCTGGGTGGGGTCTTGGTGCTCCGGCATCCCGGAGCCGTATACGAGGAATCAGCCGACCGCAGCGGATTGTATTTCTCGCATCACGCGCCGCCGAGGAAATCGCGTCCGGTGCGGCTGACGCTTATCCCTTACTATGCCTGGGCCAATAGGGCCCAAACCCCGATGCAAGTGTGGACCCCAATGGCGAGGGCGTGAGCGCCGATTGCGCCGCCATCCAGAACTACATAGAGGGAATGAGTATCTGCGTGACTAACTGATCCTCCGGCGTTGTTCTCGGATCGTTAGCGTAATTTTCGATGCAGTAGTCATCGCGCATTTGAATTTTCTTTTCGGCCACAATCTCAAAAACGCGCCCGGAAGCCTCCGGCAAGTTGGCATAAGACCCGGTCAAGACAAAACGGCTGTACTTGCCGCCTCTGAATTTTTCGTACTTGAGGTTTGCGGGTAGATTCTTGGGTTCTGCGGCAAGCGAAAGACCTGCGCGATAGACCTTTGGCCCCACTTTGTAGAGGCTCATGTATCCCGTGATTTTGTTGTGTTCGGAAATCCCCGGAGCAAGCGGATGCAGTTCTTGCCACGCTTGCGGTGCGGTGTCTTGAAAGGGCCCAATTTTCTCGATAAAGATGTAGTGCGTTTCCGGCCACGTCACAATCTCGGGTTCTTGCGTGAGTTTTATGGGGGCTCTTTTTGCAGTTGTCATCCTGTTTCTCCTTGGCTTTGAAAACTCTCCGAAAATAACACGGCTTGCAAGGCGCCTGGTAAAGTCTGACCGAAACGCACCGAAATCGGATACTACAAATCAGTTAGAGAGACCTACCAAATGGGACCTTCGTATGGGCCCCCGTGACTTGCTTATTCCGCGCGCAAGGCTTCCACGGGGTCTACGGTGGCAGCACGGCGCGAGGGGAGATAACTGGCGAGCCATGCCGTCGCCACGAGTCCGAGGGACACCGTGCCGTAAGTGACTGGGTCGACCGGGTTCACGTTAAATAGCAGCGACGACATCAGGCGCATCAAGAGCACGGCGGCGACGACTCCGCACGCCACTCCTACGCCAGTCAGCAGCAATCCGTGCCGCACGAACATTCCGGTGACCGTCGGCTGCTGTGCGCCGAGCGCCATGCGGATGCCAATTTCCCTTGTTCGCTGTGACACGGAATAGGCGATCACGCCGTAAATGCCCACCACTCCAAGAAGCAGCGCCATACTCCCTGCGACACCGAGCATGATCAGGGTGAACGACGTGCGCGCCATCGATCTCTTGTAGAAATAGTCGAAAGTATGGACGTCGGCTAGCGGCAGATTAGCATCCGCGGACCACACCGCTTCCCGAGCATCTTTAAGAAAAGCTTCGGAGCCGGCGCGCGGGGTGCGGATGACGAAAGCCACGTCACGGCGCACGGAAATGTCGTCGCTTTCGAAGCGGGCCTGAAGCAGCGGCCAATACACGCAAGTGGGCGGCTTTTTGTTTACGCCGTCATCGTGAACGTCGCCTACAACGCCGATGATTTCCCGCCAGTCGTCTTTCGTGCTGACCTGGATTCGCTTGCCCAGGGATTTGGCGGGCTCCTGCCAATACTCGCGCGCGAGGTTTTCGGAGATCATGGCCACGGGGATCTTGTTGTAAGTGTCTGTCCAGGTGATCTCGCGCCCGGCAACCAGCGGGGTGCCCAAGGTCTTGAGGAAGCCAGGCGACACGAACTTAAACAGGCGAAGCGGCGGGAACTCTCCCTCCGCGTAGGTGCGTCCTTCGAGCAGAATCGGATCGTGCCAGCCGTCTCCGTTCATGGGGAGTTTTGTGCCGATGCTTACCGAGGAGACGCCGGGAATCGCTTCGAGCTTGTGCAAAATCTCTTCTTCCATGCGAATGACGGACTCCGCTTTCTTCACATGCGCCTCGGGAATCGAGATGCGAAACGTCTGCAACTCCCCAGGACCGGCGAATCCGGGATTTACTTTGGTGAGAGCGCGAAAGGTGCGAATCATCAGCCCGGAGCAGATCAGCAAGACCAGAGCGAGGGCCACCTGCACGACTACAAGAGTATTTCGCGCGCGATGCTGCTCCTTGCTTTGGCTTAGTCCACGTCCCCCTTCGCGAATGCCGGTCGTCAAACGCGCACCGGCATATTTCAGGATAGGAACACAACCGAAAAGCAGGCTGGCGAGCAGTGAAACCAACAGAGTGAACAGCAAGACGGGCCCGTCAATCCCGACTTCACTGATGCGCGGAAGCCCGGCCGGTGCTATCGCAACGAGCGCGCGCAATGCACCGTATGCTAAGGCCAGGCCAAGCGCGCTGCCGATGAATCCGAGAATGACGCTCTCCAGTAAGAGTTCACCAGCAATGCGCCCCCAACTGGCACCCAGGGCAGAGCGCAGCGCCAGTTCCTGCCGTCGCCCCTCCATCCTGACCAGCAGCAGGTTTGCCACATTCGCGCAGGCAATTAGCAGCACCATGCCGATGGAGCCCATGAGAACCCACAACACGCTGCCCACGTCGCCCACGACATCCTGTTTCAGCGGGCGCACGTTGGGTCCGATCTTCGCATCTTCAAACAATTTGATGCTGAATCCCGGAGGCGCCGGAAAACTGTTCATTACGATCGGAAGCATGCGTGCGACGTCGGCATTGGCCTGCTGCAGCGTCGCGCCCGGCTTGAGTCTGGCAAGTCCTTCGTAACTGAAATTTCCCAGGTGCGCCTTATTACGATCAAACTGAAAGGGCGCTATCAGAGCGGGATCCACCTGGTCCAGGAAATGAAATCCCTTCGGCAAGACGCCGATGATTTGCCGAGCTTTCCCGTCGACGACGAGGGTTTGGCCGACTGCGGCAGGGTTGCCGCCGAACTTTCCGCGCCAATAACCATGAGTCAGCAGCACGGTTTGCGGGGCGCCGGGTAAATCATCTTCGCGGCGGAAAATGCGGCCCAACATCGGCTGCACGCCTAAAATCGGAAGTGTGCCGTCGGTGACGTTAAGCGCCGACACCTGTTCCGGTTCGCCAATTCCCGTCACACTGACGGAATCACCTTGATACAAGCCGACATCTTGGAAAGAGTGCCCCTGCTCGCGGTAGATGAAGTAGTTGGACGGGGACATATTTAAGTCGGTAATGTTTATGCCCGGAGCGTTATGCCATACGCCAACGAGTGACTCGGCGTGCGGATAGGGGAGAGGCTTCAGCAGGACGCCCTCAAGAACGCTGAACACCACGGTGTTCGCGCCGACGCCTGCCGCCAGCGTAATCAGGGTTATCACGGTGAACATCGGCGCCCGGCCGAGTCTGCGCAAAACCTGGCGCAACTGGTTCTTGAACGAATTCATTAGCCTGGCCTCCTGGCAAGCCGCGTCTTCGGCCACCGTTGCCGGCCTCGATCTACTACCGTTGGTACGTTTGCGACCGCGTTAAGTTCCGAAAACATTCGACGCCGCGGCAAGCGCATGCGTTGGCGGCGAAGGAAGTGCGTTGACACGGGCGGAGGCGTACTTTAAGATTGACGTTTGTCTCTACAGGGAAAGGTGTGACTAAGGGCGATGAGGACGTACGTAGCCAAGGGAGAAGAGGCCGAGGCGCTGAAGGAAGGCGCGAGCTGGTTTGTGGTCGATGCCACGGACCAAGTACTGGGCCGGCTAGCCACCAAGGTGGCTCGGATGTTGATCGGCAAAGATAAGCCGAGCTTTACGCCGTACCTGGATTCTGGCGATCACGTGGTGGTGATCAATGCCGACAAGGTGCGCATGACCGGAAACAAGGTCGAGCAGAAGATTTATTACTCGCACAGCGGGTATCCCGGCGGATTGAAGGAAGTGCCGGCGAAGCGGTTGCGCGCCACCAAGTCAGATTGGATGATTCGCGAGGCGGTGCTGG
>Ga0307475_10000289_pt1 | contig 30467 bp, 26 predicted proteins | sample atmos_gasesECM1C_FD_203317 | JGI IMG/M metagenome (GOLD analysis project Ga0307475, IMG submission 203317) | Hardwood forest soil microbial communities from Morgan-Monroe State Forest, Indiana, United States - atmos_gasesECM1C_515 | ecosystem: Environmental > Terrestrial > Soil > Temperate... | reverse complement strand
TGCGTAACGCTCTCGGACACTTGGTCCTGCAGTGCGAAGGGGTCTCCACGCGGCGCGGTAATCGTTCCTCCACGCAACTGCTGGTGAGAAGCAGCGTCGACCAGCGAATAATTCACGCGCTCCTGTCCTTCCGCGTGTTGCACGTTGAGGACTAACCCGAGGTTCACGCCAAACTCTGCACGCGCGGCATCCAGCGTAGCAACTTTCCGCGCACGTACTTCGCTGGCTGGGATCACCGCCAGCGGATGCTTTTCCGTCAGGGTCGTCAACCGCGATGTCAACGTTTCCACCAAGCCATCATTGAACGCGCTGTCGTCCGCGCCCGTCGCGCCGCTGGGGGGCAGAACCGCAAGCTGCACCCTTTCGGGAACGCTCATGCCCACCTTGCCTGGACTATTTGCCGTCCGGCTGCGCCATAGCGCACCGATGCTCACGCCGGCGAGCAGTACGACTGCCACACCCAGGGCAATCCACCATGGTGACTTCCGCGCAGTCCCTGTCTTCTCCTGGGCGGGCGGGGTTGGGGCGACGGCCGTGCCGCTTATTTCCAACGCTTCCAGCGCGGCGCGCAGCTCGCTTGCGCGTTGATAGCGTCGCGACGGCTCCTTCTGTAAACACCGCTTGATAACCGCAGCAAGCCCTGCTGGGACGTTCCGCGGCAGCGGCGGCATAGGCTCCTGAATGATCGCGGTGCATAGCCGGTACAGGTTTTCCCCTCGAAAGGGGCGCGTGCCCGTCGCCATTTCATACAACATGACGCCCAGCGACCAGATGTCGCTGCGCGGCCCGGCGTCTTTCCCTTCCAGTTGTTCCGGTGACATGTACGGGAGCGTCCCGGTCAGCCCGGCGCTGGTTTCCGTCGCCACACCTTGCGTGGTCTTGCGCTGGAGTTGTTCGGGATCGTCGCGTTTGGCCAGGCCAAAATCGAGGATTTTTGCGTTACCGTTTGGCGTCACCACCACGTTCGCGGGCTTCAGGTCGCGGTGTACGATTCCGCGTTCGTGCGCATGGTCCAGCGCGCCGGAGATCTGCCGCCCGTAGCGCAGCAACGTTTCCACCGCCATCCCGCCATCGCGCAAGAACTCCGAGAGCGGCCGGCCCTCAACATACTCCATGGCGATGAACATCTCGCCTTCCTGCTCTCCGACTTCATAAATAGTGCAAATGTTGGGGTGATTCAGGGCAGACGCGGTGCGCGCTTCGTCGCGAAAGCGCTCCACGCGTTTGGGATCCTGCACAATTTGCGAGGAGAGAAACTTCAGGGCTACCGTGCGGCCCAGCGTCGTGTCTTCCGCTCGGTACACCACACCCATTCCGCCGCTGCCCAGCGGATTGAGTAAACGGTAATGCGACACTACGGAGCTTGGCAATGTGCACCGCCGGGGAGCATGCGGAATCGGCCAGGAAGGAGGGCGCAGCAATTGCTCCTATCTGGCAGATGAAACGCATCTTAGGCTGCGCTGCCGCGCAAGTCAATGAAGCCGATTGCGGTTGGAAAAAATACGCTTACGCGTTTCCGATGAAGCTTTAGCCCGCGGTGACACCCTGGGCGTGTGCCGCTTTCTTGCGCTTGTACAAGTGCCGGTCGGCGGCTTCCAGCAGGTCCGCCGCGGTGCGTCCGTCTTCCGGATATATGCTGATGCCGATGCTGACGGTCAGCGGTGGCCGCTCCTGCCCATTGCGGAAGGCCCGCTCCACGCGCTGTGCAATGCGATTTGCCATTCCGGGGTCGGCGTCGATCAGCACCACTGCGAACTCGTCGCCTCCATACCGGGCCGCCAGATCCGTCGCCCGGGAGTGGTCCTTGATAATTTCCGACAGTCTCTTCAGCGCACGATTTCCCACCAAATGACCGTACTTGTCGTTGATCGCCTTCAATTCGTCCAGGTCTAGAAGCAGCAGCGCGAACACGTGCTTGCTGCGCTCGGCCCGGCGCACTTCGACTTCCAGCGTATCCATAAATTCGCGGTAATTCGCCAGCCCCGTCAGTGCGTCATGGGTCGCTTGGTAACGGATCTGATCCTCGCTCCTCTTCCGTTCCGTAATGTCAATGCCTGCGCCGATACAACCTGTGATTTCACCTGACGCCGCGCGCAGCGGGCGGAGATGAACACCGAAATGGCGGTGGCCGTGCCGATACTCGAAATAAGTAGAAATACCTCTTAGCGCTTCGGCGTGCTGCGCGATGGGCGCGGCGTGAGGATCCTGGCATTTCAAGTAGTCGTAAAGGGTTCGACCCACCAGCTCGCTCGCCTTGACCTTCGACCGACTGAACCCTGCTCCCCAACTAGAGGTGATTCTCAGGTTTTGGTCCGTGGTCCAGAGTATCGCGGGCATCTGTTCCAGCAGTGATGGAAGGTGCCCTTCCGCCGCCCGGCTCTGCGCATGCAAGCCTTCGGCACTGGCAGTTTCTAGGATCCCCGTGACTGAGCCGGTTTCGTCGCGAACCGCGGCCCGCTTCAGCGCCACGCGGATTCTTGATCCATCTTTCCTTAGGCGCTCTGTATTTTCACGGCAAGCGAAGACTCCGTTTTTGGCGGCCCGCAAGAACTCTTCGCAGGCTGGTATTTGATAGATTGGCAGCAGCATGGTTACCGGACGTCCGGTGATTTCTGCTGCGGCATATCCGTAAAGCTGCTCTGCTCCGCCGCTCCAGGATTGGATCGTGCCATCGAGTGAAAACGACAGTAGACCGTACTCCGTCGAGGACAGTATGGTAGCAAGCACGTGTTCCGGCCGCAGGCTGGGCGGTATCTGTACTTCTCGTCTTTCAGAACTGGAAGGGAGTTCGTAGAGGGGCCGAGTTTCCCGCTGGCGAGAGGGTCGGGCCAGAACGGGTAGTGCAGGACACAGACTTCTTAGCAAGGTAAACGCGACCCTGCTACATGCGAGGTTATCACTCACGGCTCAAATAGCAATAGACATCAAAACGTAATGGTCGTCAGAACGCCAACCGCCCAAGCCCGCCAAACAGAACTAAATTGATCGGGTCGCTAGAGGCCGATTTTGGCCGCGTCATTCAAAATCATTGCCAGCCGAATACCCGCTTGCGCCAGCCGCTCCTCAACTACCGATGCCGCCTGGTCTCGATAAGCCTGGCCGACGACGAGGTGTTTGTGCAGCATTCGCTGCCCGATGTTGTTGTCATCCGTGCAGGCGTTCACCGGAACGTCCGGCTCGACTGGAATTGATTTGCTGAACGCCCCGTATGCCGTTTCCACGGCATGGTCATGGCTTTCCCAAGCCCATGCGTCCAACTGCATCCCGCCTTGCTGCCAGGTCGCGAAGGAAGCCTCGAACGCGGCGTCGAGTGTGTCCGCAAACTCCGAGGGGTCCGCTCCTTGCATCTGGCTTTCCGGAATCTCCGTATCCCAAACGTGGTGGAGATTCGGAACGTAGGAATTATTCCGGGGGTGCGGATTGCGCGTGAAGTATTTGACCGGAACACAATTTCCACCGCGGTCGCTGTTGGTTGAGCCGTGCAACGGCTGGTGCAGGTCGCCCACAAAATGAATGATATAGCGCAGCGCCGCGGCGCGTTTCGCTCCCGGCGCATTTTTGTCCTTCAGAATCGCGAGTTGGTCGGTGATGGCTTGCAGCACGCAGCCACCCGCGCCACAAAAAGCCTGTGCCGAGCCTTGCGTCGCGCCCAAGGGGATGTCGATGAAGTGCCACGGAGCGGTGGCCGGCTCCCGCCCGCGCTCATCGTCGGCCCAGGTGGAAGAATCCACGAATGCATCCTGCCCGGTTTGCCCGCAATAGCGTCTCAATTGCGGATCGATGGGGTTTGCCGTCAGCATCGCAAGCAGTGCTTGTTTCGCCTGAGGCGTGAGGTGCTTCTCCGCCAATGCCGCCACGGTTTCATGGCCACGGCAACCCCAAGCTTCGGCCGGCGGAGCTGCCGTCAGCGAGAGTACGGATAGCGTGAGAAAAGTAAGGGCCGAAACGGTACGCCTCATCCAGGATTCCTCACGCATGCCCCCACCCCCGGGTGTCCCGCAGAACCGTCCGGGATACCCACACCCCCGGTATTTTGTGAAAAGAGGCTGCAAGCGATTGAAAACAAAGGAAACGAGTGCAGAAAAGAGCGCAAAGAGAGACGAAAGAGGCGGCAAGAGTATGAAAAGAATGGATTTGCCACCGAGGCACAGAGCACGCAGCGGCAAGAATTCCTGAAAACACACTGGGGGTTTTGCATCGATGTGAAAAGAAAGGGGTTGCGGGAAGATGGATTTGTAACTGTATGAAAATAGGGAGTTTTGCGATCGAGGAGGCGCGAAGAGGGATTTGTACCCCTCGCTGATCGGGGCAAGGGAGTATGAAAACAAAGGGGCGATGGAAGGAGAGTCGTCCCCGGGTCGTGGGCAGTGAGTGGCGGGGGATCGGAAGACACTCTGACGGTGGACGAATAGGGAGCTGCGAGGATTTGGGCCGGGACAGGGGCGACCATGGGCAAGGGTAGCGCGGGGGTCGTCGGGAAGTAAAGGAAAAGTCAGCGAATGGCGGATTTTCGGGTCGAATGGCTATTAGAAGCAGCGAATGGTAACGGCCGTCCTGTAAAAGCACTCGGGACGCGAAAAGCGTAAAGTTCGGGGGCGAACAGCTATTAGGTGCAGTGAACGGCGAGGAGCCGCAGAGAAGAATCCGCACGTGGCGTTTGTGCTTGAAGTTAGCTCTAAACCCGGACCCTTACAAATCAAAGGGTCCGGCACCCGGCCAGCCTGAAGGCCGCCGCTACGTGACCGAGGAAAGGCCGAAGCAGGTCCCTGTCAGAATGCGGCGAGTAAACGGCGCGAGCGGGTTCGCCGCGGGAAAAACCGAAGCAAAAGCGCCCGCGACCCTTCGAGGCTCAGGGCAAGCGGTCCGCGGCCGCTACAAGGGCGCAAGATGCCGGGCTCTCCCCGCAAAGAACGCGGGATGGGGCGGCGGTCCTCCCTCCGCGAACCCCTCTTACGTCGGGGCAAGCCGGCGCGCGTCGTGTATTAGCGAAGGGCGCGCGCAAGAAAAAACCGGGCCGCTCCGCTCGGAATGACAACTTGCAGAGAAAAAGCAGGTCCCTCTCTGCGTTCGGGATGACAACGTGAAAAAAGCAGGGCGTCACAGGGACTCGCTAGGCGGAGAGCCAGCGTCCGATGGGGCGCCAGGACTCTGTATGATCGCAAATCACTCGCAGCGTGGCGGTGATGGGAATGGCGAGGAGCAGGCCCATGCCGCCCCATACCCAGCCCCAAAATAACAGCGAGATGGTGATCGCCACGGCATTGAGGCGCACGCGGCGGCCCACCAGTTGGGGGGCTACAAAGTTCAGCGCCAGCACATGTATTGCGGTCAGCCCGCCGGCAATCAGGACGAACGAGCCGATCGTCTTCCACTTCACCAGCGCGATCAGGAACGCCGGCAACCACGCCATTACCGCCCCGATGTACGGCACCATGTTCAGCAGGCCGGAGGCGATTCCGGTCAGAATCGGATAATCCATGCCCAGGAACCAGAAAAACAAGCTGCTTGCGGCGATCACCATCAACGTAACCAGGGTCATTCCCGCAAGGTAATCGCGCAAAACCTCGCGCATGTCTTCCAAAGTTTCTTTCACCTGCGTTCGCCGCGACACCGGAAACAGTTGCAGTGTCCCGTGCCACACCTCGCGTTTACCGGCCAGCATGAAAAACACCAGAAACGGCACGAAGGTTATTTCCAGGAACAACGCGTATAAGGATCCGATGCCTCTGAATATTAACGTGCGCAGCACGCCGGGGTCTGGACGTACGTCAGCAGCACGCGCGGCGTTCGCTGCCTCCGGCCCAAGGTCCGTCACGCGCCCCTCGAGACCGATGATTTTGCCTTCCACGGTGCTCGCTGCTTGCTTCAGCATGCCGCCATATTTCGGCCAGTTGGCGGCAAAATCTGCCGTGCGTTCGCCAAGTCCATAGCCGACCGCGACCAGCACCGCGATGAGAATCAGCACCATAGTCATCGCGCCTATGGTGCGTGGCACATGCACACGTTCCAGGAGCTCGACCGCGGGATCCAGAAAATACGCGAGCAAGATCGAGAGTAGCAGCGTAATTACAACGCCTTGCGCGTAGTAGCAGAAGAGCAGAATGATGGCTGCGGCGAGCACCCGCAGACTGAACGTGGACCCGCTGATGCGCACAAGGCTTGGCGGCGTATCGGTTGCCGGCACGTAGACTCCGTTCCTACCCCACTCGATGCCCCACAAAAATAGCACACTACCGCAAGCGCCATCGTCTGCGGCGGCGGATTGTTTCATTGGCGCCATCGGAAGCGGCACCTATCGCAAGCGGCGGCGGCTTGGTGTACAAACATACGCACCATGTCTATCCGCATCGTGCCGGACGAAAACCAGCCTTCCGCCTCCATTGAAATCCCCCTGGACAAGCCGCTGCCCGATTATGACCTTGAACAACCGGACCAGCCCACGCCCCGGGACGTGGACGCGATTTTGGTGTCGCAGGGCTTTCGCGATCTGGTCGACGACACGCGCGGCATTTTGATGGAGCTACTGTCTCAACATCCTGCGCACCACCCGGGACTCGATCTCGTTTCGGACTCTCCTCTGGAGCTTGCGCAACTAACCGGCGCAATCTGTCCCGGCAATGATGAGGTCTATAGGCCTGGCCTGTGGATTGTTTTGCAGGATCCGCATGCCAAGCCCAAAACCGCGCTGCCATCCGCGACCCGGCAGCGCATCGCCGCGATCGCCGCGGAGTTGGCCAAGCGGCTCCAACTCGACTGACAAGCTGCTGATTTGCAGATTGTCTTTTGCGGCGGTATTGTTCCGTGCACGCCGAGAATCGCGTGCTGCTGCATTGGCGGTCGATTGGTTCGCGACTAGTAAGAGAATGCCGATCGCGCAACGAGGGATATGCCGGAAGAAAAGGGGTTGTTGATTGTTTACACCGGGCCCGGCAAAGGCAAGACGACTTGCGCGCTGGGCACTGCGTTTCGCGCTGTCGGCCAAGGATTGCGGGTGCTCATGGTGCAGTTCATCAAAGGCTCCTGGCACTACGGCGAGCTGGACGCCGCCAGGATGCTGGGAGACGACAAGTTTGAGATTCGGCCGATGGGCCGCGGCTTCGTGAAAGTAGGCGGCGCGGAAACGGATCCCGAAGACATCAAGCTGGCGTACGATTGCTGGCAGGCAGGCCGCGATGCCATCTACGGCGGCAAATATGACCTTGTTGTGCTGGATGAGATCAACTACACCATCAGCTACAAAATGCTGGACGCGGACGAAGTGGTAGAGGCGTTACGTAAGCGGCCTGAGCGCGTGCACGTGATTTGCACCGGCAGGAACGCACATCCAAAGCTGGTGGCACTGGCCGACCTGGTCACAGAGATGCGCGAGGTGAAACACCCGTACACCAAGGGTATACTGGCTCAACGAGGAATCGACTACTGAATCGGTCGGTTTCTTCCAACGTCGGACCTTGAATCTCTAAAATGGCCTGGTTTAAGCGCGACAAAAAATCGATTGATCAACCCACGCCGCCCGAAGAGCGCCGCGTGCGCACGGAAGGCCTATGGGTCAAGTGCGAATCCTGCCGTACTATCGTGTTCCGCAAAGACCTCGAAGCCAATCTCCTGGTCTGCCCCAAGTGCCAGTTTCATTTCAAGATGGGCGCCAAGCAACGCCTGGAGATGCTCCTCGATGGCCGCTGGACCGAACACGACGCGCGCATGACCTCGACGGACCCGCTCCGCTTCGTGGACACCAAGCCGTATGCCACGCGACTGCGCGAAGCGCGTAAAAAATTGGGCATGTGCGACGCCATCATCACCGCGGAAGGCCAGCTCAACGGCCGGCCCATCGTGTGCTGCGCCATGGAGTTCAATTTCATCGGCGGCTCGATGGGCGCGGTGGTCGGAGAGAAGGTAACCCGCGGAATTGAATTGTCTCTCGACACGCGGCAGCCTCTGGTAATCGTCTCGTGCTCCGGTGGCGCGCGCATGATGGAAGGCACCATCAGCCTGATGCAACTGGCCAAAGTTTCCGCGGCGCTTGCCAAGCTCGACGAAGCGAAAGTGCCGTACATCTCCGTGATGACCGATCCGACGACGGGTGGCGTCACTGCCAGCTTTGCCATGCTCGGCGATCTCAACATCGCCGAACCCGGCGCACTAATCGGCTTTGCCGGGCCGCGCGTCATCGAGCAGACCATCCGCCAAAAGCTGCCGGAAGGCTTTCAGCGCTCGGAGTTTTTGCTGGAGCACGGCTTCCTCGACGCCGTGGTTCCCCGCAAAGAGATGAAAAACTTCATCGCCAATTCCTTCGACCTGCTGTTGAGCTGAAATGAATTACGACGCCGCGGTGCGGTACTTGCTCTCTCTCGGCAGGGAATTGGCTGCGCCGACGCAGGCGGCGGCCGCGAAATTTGATCTTGAAAACATCGGTGTGCTGGCCGAGCGCCTGGGACGCCCCGACCGCGCGTATCCTTCGGCTCACATTGCCGGTACCAACGGTAAGGGGTCGACGGCCGCGTTCCTTGAATCGATCCTGAGGCATGCCGGATTCCGCACTGGGCTGAACACTTCGCCGCACCTGGAAAAAATCAATGAACGCATTCGCGTGAACGGCGCGGAAATCAATGATGACGACTTTGCGGAGACGCTCACGCGCGTTCAAGCGCAAATCGAAGAGCTGCTCGCGGCCGGGAAACTTCGCGCACATCCCACGTACTTTGAGTGCGTGACCGCCATGGCATTTGAATATTTCGCGCGGGTTCACATCGACTTCGGGATCTTCGAGGTAGGCTTGGGCGGAAGACTCGATGCGACGAATATTCTGACTCCAGTAATTTCTCTCATTACGCGCGTCGACTTTGATCACGAAAACTTTCTCGGGCACTCCTTGCGCGAAATCGCTGGGGAAAAGGCCGGCATTCTAAAACAGGGCGTTCCGGTTGTCCTGACCGCGCAGCATCCCGAAGCGCGCGAAGTGATTCTGGCGCGCGCCAAGGAACGGAACTGTCCGGGCATCGAAACGCCTCTGGCATATCGCGTCGGCGAGCAAGTGATGGAAAACGGCTGCGTCCGCGCGCGAATCACCGAAATTGCTTCTGGCTGGTCCGCAAAGCTCGCGCCGCAGTTAGCCGGCCGCTTCCAGTTGCAGAACGCGATTAACGCGGTGGCGGCGGCTCGCACGCTATCCGCGCGCGGCTATCGGATTCCGGAAAACGCGATTGAACAAGGCGTCGCGGCCGCCGTTTGGCCGGGACGCCTCGAAAAACTGCAATCGCGGCCCGACGTTTATGCCGATGGGGCTCACAATCCGGGCGCTGCGCGCGAACTGGCCGCTTTCTGGGAAGAAAATTTTGCGGGCCGCAGGATTTTTCTCCTTTACGGAGCGTTGCGCGATAAAGCAGTCGACGAAATCGCCGGAGCCCTCTTTCCACGCGCGGCCGAAGTTGTCTTCACCGAGCCGCGTACCTCGCGCGCCATCTCTGCCTCGCAGCTCAGCGAGATCGCGGCGCACCATGCGGCTCACAGCTCGGTTATTGGCGATGCGGAGCAAGCGCTCGACTACCTGCTTTCCAAAGCCGCGCCCCAGGACGCCGTTTTCGTCACCGGGTCGCTTTATCTTGTCGGGCAGCTCCGCCATTATTGGAAACAGCGCGCGCAGGTCGCGGCGCGCTGAAAAACACCGTAAAATGCCCGCGTCTGTTCGGGTGAAGGCAAGAATGGCGAAAGAAACTACTTTGGCCGGGAAGACTCCTCTGGTGGGGATCATCATGGGATCTTCCTCGGATTGGGAAACCCTGGAGCACGCGGCGAAGATTCTGGAGGAGCTCGGCGTCCCTCATGAGACGCGTGTGGTGTCGGCGCACCGCACGCCGGATCTTCTTTTTGAGTACGCCTCTTCCGCGGAAAAGCGCGGCATCGAAGTGATTATCGCGGGCGCAGGCGGCGCCGCGCATCTGCCCGGCATGACCGCATCGAAAACGGCGCTGCCGGTGCTGGGCGTCCCTGTGGAGTCAAAAACGCTAAAAGGCTTGGACTCTCTGCTTTCCATCGCCCAAATGCCCGGCGGTGTTCCCGTCGGCACAATGGCGATTGGCAAAGCAGGTGCGATCAACGCGGCGTTGCTGGCAGCGGCCATTCTCGGCGCGAAGCATCCTGAAGTGCGAGAGGCGTACCGGAAATTCCGCAATGGACAGACCGAACGCGTACTCGCGAACTCGGACCCCAAAGCTCCGGCTCGTGCGCTGGGTATAGCGACAACTTCCGCGCCCGGGAAAAAAGGAACGCGGGCGTGACCATCGGCATTCTCGGCGGCGGGCAGCTAGGGTACATGCTCGCGCTCGCCGGTTATCCGCTCGGTCTTCACTTCCGCTTTCTCGATCCCTCGCCGGAGGCTCCGGTTGGACGCATCGCCACCCGCATCACCGCCCAATTCACAGACCGTTCAGCGCTGAAGAAATTTGCAGCCGGACTGGAGCTGGTGACCTACGAATTTGAAAACGTCCCCGTGGAGACCGCGCGTTTTCTTGCCGAGCGCGTGCCGGTGCTCCCTCCTCCCGCTGCGCTCGAAGCGGCTCAAGATCGCCTGAACGAAAAGCGGCTCTTTCAAAAGCTGGGCATCGCCACCACCGAATTTGCCGCCGTCGCCGGCCGAGACGGGCTCGATGGCGCCGTCCAGCAGATTGGTTTGCCCGCGATTCTGAAAACGTGCCGCATGGGCTACGACGGCAAGGGGCAATGGATTCTGCGCAACGCCGAGGATATCGACGCAGCGAAAAGCGAATTATCCGCAGCGAAAACTCCGGCGGCGGGGAAACGCAAGGGCGCCGAACCTTCACAGCAGAACGCACCGTTTTTGCTCGAACGCCTCGTCCCTTTCACTCGCGAACTGAGCGTGCTGGCGGTGCGCGGGCGCACAGGCGAAACTGCCGTCTATCCACTGGTGGAGAATCATCATCGCGCGGGAATCCTGCGCTTGTCCCTTGCGCCGGCGCCTCAGCTCGATCGCGCAATCCAGCACGCTGCGGAAGATGCGGCGCGGCGCGTGTTCGATGCGTTGCAATACGTCGGCGTGCTGGCCATTGAGCTTTTCGAGCACGAAGGGCGCTTGCTGGCCAACGAAATGGCGCCCCGCGTCCACAATTCCGGCCACTGGACCATCGAGGGCGCGGTCACCAGCCAATTCGAGAATCACCTGCGCGCGGTCGTGGGCCTTCCGCTAGGTTCAACCCATGCGATTGGCTGCTCAGCCATGCTCAACCTGATCGGCGAGGTGCCCGACTCCTCCGAAGTGCTGGCGGTTCCGGATGCCCACCTGCACCTCTACGGCAAATTCGCGCGCGCCGGCCGCAAGCTCGGCCACGTGACGCTGCGCGCCTCCTCACCAGAACAACTCGCCTCCCGCCTCGCCGAGCTTCCCACCTACTTCCACCGGCCCGAGTTCTGCCTCGACGCAGTCTTGCGGCACTCCGCATCCGCCAGACGCTAACCGATGGCCCTGTTGCCGCTCTTCCTTTGCGAATGCTACGATTCAAGGTTCTATGTCCTCCGCAACAACATCTGGACGTGCCTCTTTTCGCCCACGAGTGGGCATCCCGTGGCGAACTTCCCAGGAAGAAGCGGAGGGGAACCGTCCCAAAATCCAAAATTACGAGGATGCGGTCCGCCAGGCGGGCGGCGAGCCAGTCTTACTACCGCTGTCTGATTCGCTTGAGCTTGCCCGTGCTCTGACAACGCTGGACGCCTTCGTCCTGCCTGGCAGCCCCGCTGACGTAGAGCCAGCGGAGTACGGAGCCGTAAACCGCGGTCTATCGGCACCCGCGGATTTAGCTCGAGAGGCTGCCGATCGAACGATCCTAAAGCATGCCTTTGCCGAGCAGAAACCCGTTCTGGCCATCTGCTACGGCTGCCAGCTGCTGAACGTCTATTTAGGTGGCACATTGATTCAAGACTTGCGAGCAGAGACTGGCACAACCGTCCCACACCGAAAAAAGGATCGTGTTCCAGAACCGAAAGACGACCCGCGGCATCCCGCTGCCTTCGAGCGGGGCAGCCGCTTGGCCGCCATCACTGGCAGCGCGCAGGGCGAAGTCAACAGCTCGCACCACCAGGCCATCGCGACGCCAGGTAAGAGCCTGCGCGTCACCGCCCATGCCGAGGATGGCACCGTCGAAGGCATCGAGTGGACTGGCGATGCGAATTGGGTGGTGGGCGTTCAATGGCATCCGGAGCGGATGTTTGGCGATGCCGCGGCGGAGCGATTGTTTAGCGATTTTGTAGAGGTGGCGCGAAAGGCTCGCAATTCCGTGGCGGACAAAGTCTAAGACGCAGTCGGTTGGAAGTTCTGCTCGCCGTCCGCGTTTTGATTTTTTCGGTTTTCGCGTTTCGCGTGTGACCTGGGGGAATGATGATTTCACTGGCTGGCAAGGCGGCGCTTATCACTGGGGGATCGCGGGGAATTGGCGCCGCGGCGGTCAAGTTGTTCGCGCAGGCCGGCGCGGACGTCGTCTTCAATTATCACAAAGCGAAGGACGCGGCGCAGCAAGTGCAACAGGAAGCGGGCAAACACGGCACGCGCGTCGAAGCATTCAAAGCGGACGTCGGACGCCACGCGGATAACAAAAAGCTTGTGGAGTTCGCGATTTTGCGTCTGGGCCGCCTCGACATCGTGGTGGCCAACGCCGGTGTATGGAACCCGGAAGACCTGCCCATCGAAAAGATGACCGAGAAGCAATGGGACGAAATGATTCGGGTCAATCTGAAGAGCGTTTACTCCATCATTCATTTTTCCGTTCCTCAGATGATCAAGCAAAAATCCGGCAAGATTATTCCGATCAGCTCCACTGCCGGGCAGCGCGGCGAATCCTTTCACACGCACTATGGGGCCTCGAAGGGCGGGATTATCAGTTTCACGAAAGGGCTCTCCACGGAACTGGCGCGGCACAACATCCTGGTGAACTGCGTCGCCCCCGGCTGGGTGGCCACGGATATGTCTAACCCGGTAATCAACTCGAAGGCCGGAGGCAAAGCCATCACCGCCTCTATTCCCCTGAGACGCGCGGGCACAGCCGAAGAAATCGCCGGACCAATCCTGTTCCTCGCTTCCGACCTGGCCAACTTCATGACCGGAGAAATCATCAATGTAAACGGAGGGGCGATCCTGTGCGGTTGAAGCATGCCAACAATCTCCGCGGGATTCTGCTGCTGGCCGCGCTGTTAGCGGCGCTGCCTGGGCAGCGCGTCCTCGCGCAAAACCCGGACAACATGATGCCGGAGGAGCGCACGGCCAAGGGCAAACAGGTTCTGGATCAGTTGATCACCGCGCTCGGCGGCCCGACCTACCTTGATATTCGCGAGAGCAATTGCGAAGGGCGCCTCGCGCAGTTTGGCCACAGCGGCGAACTCACCGGATACACCCCTTTCAAGGTGTACTGGCGCTTTCCGGACAAGAATCGCACGGACTTTTCAAAAAAGGGCGTGATCGTCAACGTGTACAACGGCGACCGCGGCTGGACGCTCGATCGTGGCGGAGTCTCGGAGCTAAGCAACGCGGCAGTTGCGGATTTTCAGGAGCAGGCCAAGCGTGACATCAACAATTTGCTGCGCGTGCGGCGGAAAGAGCCTGGAATGACCATCCGCTTCGGCGGAACTGACATCGTCGACCTCAAGACAGTGGATTGGGTGGAAATCACCGACACGGAGCAGCGCGATTTCCGCTTGGCCGTGGACCGCAGCACCCATTTTCTAGTACGCAGCGTCGTCACTCTGACGGACGATACTTCCCCCGACCGCAGCGTCGAAACGCACATCTACACGAATTATCAACTCATGGACGGCGTGCAGACACCGTTGCAGATTACGCTCGACCGCAACGGCCGCCGCGTCAACCAGGTTTTCTTTCAATCCTGTAAATACAATCCCGGTTTTTCCGAAGATTTCTTCACCAAAGCTGCTTTGGACAAGCGTTTCTCGGAAGTCGGCAGCAAGAAATACAAAGACGAAAAGAAGAAAGAGAAAGAAGCGGGGAAAGACAACTGAGGCCCATTTACTGGCTTTCAGCCGGAGCGCGCTCCGCCATCCATCAGCCAAGTCCTGGCGCGCAAAAGTTAATGCACTACTTCCGACACAAAGACCAGCCGCACTCCCTGCGACTTCGCCTCCCGTAGAACGTCTCGCATCGCTTGCAGTGTAGCGGGATGCGGATGGCCGATAGCGATTGCGTCACCCTTCTTGCGCGCATCGCGCAACGCAAGCTGCAATTGCTTGCGGACCGCGCCCACTTCCGCCACGTCATCGAGAAAGGGAACATTGCGGAACCCGGAGCGTACGCCGAAGCGCTGGGCCGTGTCGTAGGCGACGGTGGCCGCGGTGGTGCGGCTGTCGACGTAAAACAAGTTGTATGCCCGCAGCACCGGCATCAGCTCATCCATCAGTGCTGCATCCGCCGTCGATTGCGAGCCTTGATGATTGTTCACGCCAGCAACGTCCGGGACTGCCTGCAGCAAGTCGTCCACTAATTTGCTGACATCTGCCGCCGACATGCCCGGCCGCAATTCCTGCGCTTCCGGCCGCTCATTGCCCATGGACTCCATTGGGAGGTGCAGCATCACCTGATAGCCGCGGCGACGCGCCTCTTGCGCGATTTCAATCGACCTAGGATGATTCGGCAGCACCGAGATGGTGATCGGACACTGCAGCGCAAAGATGGCGTCCGCGGCGGCGCGATCGTTTCCCAGGTCATCGATGATTATGGCTAGACGCGCGCCTTCACCTTGCTCCGATGGAGGCGCTTCGCGCGAGCCGCTCTCCATCTGTTCATGAAAATGGACCATGTGGGTAACGACGCCCGCGCGACGGTAGGCATACAGCATTCCCTCTCGGCTTTCCAGTGGACCGTCTCGGCTCAAGCGGCGGCGCGTGGCAACGCTATTCATGGCGCGCAACAATCGAGAAAGGATCTCCCGCGTGGCAGAGCTGGAGTCCGCCCGAATCGTGACGTTGATAAGATCAAAGCTGGCTGGATCTTGGTCGGACGCGCTTAGCTCGCTGCGCAAATCCGCCGGCGCCGCGGCCTTCATGGCCGCCAAAAACTCTCGCGTAATCGCATGGATTTCCAGCGCGGGCGGTTTTTCCGCTTTCTTGCAACCACCCAGCAGGGCAGCGAATAGGCCCAGGGCCGAAAGAGAGGTGCACGCCCGAATCAGCCAGGGCTGGCTGTTCACCGGCGGCTAGGCTGCTTTCTTCGCGGGCGCTTTTAACAGGTCCAGAGCTTTGTGCAATACCGGATCTTCCGGAGATAGCGGGCGCGGACCGGAAGACGGCTCTTTGGCGGAGGCCGAGCTGTCATCGCTGACGTCAGTATCATCTTCGGCCGCGGCGCGAACGACCTCTGAGGGCGTCACGCCGTCGTCCAGGATGGACTTGCCCCCGGCGTTGTAATAGTTCGCCACCGTCAGGAAAAGCGCCGAGCCGTCATCCAGCGTGATCAGCTTCTGCTCCGAAACCAAGCCGAAGGTGCGTTCACCCACCACGTCACCGCGATGATTGGCCACCATTGCCGAGGCCAACACTTCCGCCGCTCCCGAGGTTGTGCCATCAATCAAAATGGAAACTGGATTTCGCCAAACCACCTTGCCCGATTCGGCGGCAAAGGTTTGCGCGGAAACGGTCTGCCCGCGCAGCGTGGCGATCGTCCCGGAAGGAATGAAGAGGCGCGCGGCGTTGACTGCTTCGGAAACCGGGCCGCGGCCGCATTCGCGCAAGTCCAAAATCACTTTGTGAATTCCCTGCTTGTCCGCATCTACCAGGCGGTTGCGAATTTCATCAGCACGCCCGGCATCCAGAGAAGGCACACGCAGCGCCAAAACGTCCGGATCTATCTTTTGCGCGGTGATCTTAGGCACCGCCAGCTTCTGCCGCACCACGTCGACTTCTTCGGGCTGGGCACGGCCGCGCCGTATCACGCCCACTTTTACACCGCTGCCGGCGGGGCCATTCAGCAAGTTCAGGGCCTGGCCCACGGACATGTCGCGCGTCGTGAATCCGGCCACGGATTCGAAAATATCGCCGCTGCGTATTCCGGCCTTTTCCGCGGGGCTGTCCGGCAAAACGGAAATCACGATGACGTAGCCGAAACGCTTGCTCAGATTGAGGCCCGTCTCTCCGGTGCCAGCGTTCTGCGCCTTTTGCTTGTATTCGGTGTATTCGCGCGGGGTCAGGTAACTGGATTGCGCATCCAGCGACTCCAGCAATCCGTGCAACGAGCCGGCAGTGACCAGCCGCATGTTCGGTTCATCAACGTAATCGGACTGGATCTTTTGCAGGACTTCGCCGTAGACGGTCAGCGATTTGTACGCTTTGTCGTCGGGCGTTCGTCCGAGGACGTGGCCGATTCCCGCGTAGCAAAAGATGGCCACCGAAGCTACTAGAATGCCGATACGAGCTGCTCGATTCATCGTTCACCTTGCCCAGAAAATAGACAGTTCCAGTATAACACCGCATGCCATGGGACGCAGACGGAGAGGGAAAGGAAGCCTGAAGGTAGTCTTTGGTGGACGGCGTTCCACAAAGACACGGATTAGCATGCGAAATGTTGCAAATTTACCACACATAACTCAGCCAACGGCCTCCCGGTGGTTATAAGTTGTTGATACTAAGGAACAAACGACCAAATCTTCGGATGACAATGTGCTAGAATCCGGTTCATAGATGCTCCAAACAACCATTGCGAATCCTGCTTCGGCGGAGGGGGTGGGGCTGCACACCGGAGTTTACGGGCACATCCGTCTTGTCCCCGCTCCCGCAGATACCGGCATAGTCTTTCGCCGCATCGACCTGGACAATTTCCCGATCGAAGCGCAGGGGCACAACGTAGCGCGCGTGAGCTACGCCACCAGCCTAATGAAACAGGGCGTGCTGCTGTCCACCACGGAGCATCTGCTTGCTGCAATCTATTCCTGCGGCATCGACAACGTTTACGTTGAGATCGATTCCATCGAAGTCCCGATCCTGGATGGCTCGGCGGAGCCCTTCATGCAGATGCTCGAGAAAGCTGGCACCCGCCGGCTTCGACGCAAACGCCGCTTCCTGAAGGTCTTGAAGCCGCTGGAGGTCATCGAGGGCGACCGTCGCATTGGCATCTATCCCGCCGATGAATTCCGCGTGCGCTGCTACGTCGATTTCCCGCATCCCTTGGTTGGCCAGCAGGAAGTGGAGATGCTCGTAAGCCCAGAGACCTTCCGGCATCTCCTCGCCCGCGCCCGCACATTTTGCTTCGAGCGCGACATTGAGCCCCTGCGCTCCATGGGACTAATTCGCGGCGGCACACTGGAAAACGCCATCGTGCTGACGTCGGACGGCGTGATGAACGGGCCGCTGCGCTTTCCGGATGAATTCGGCCGCCACAAGGCGCTCGACCTGATTGGCGATTTGGCGTTAGCGGGACTCCCCTTGCTCGCTCGTGTAGAGGCGCACAAGGCCGGCCACGCCCTGCATACCCAGCTCGTCAGCCGTCTGCTCGCAGATTCCACGCTTTGGACCGTCACGACTCGGGAAGCGCTTCACGAGCAAGCAGAGACCCCTCTAGCTGCTTTTGCACCCGTTGCCGCCGCCGATTGAGCATATCGGGAATATCCGCAAAATCGATGCATTGCGAAATTGATTCTGCTCCCGCAGAATGATTGGACTTATGCCAGCCAATGATCTTGCCGTTGTCATTCTCGCTGCGGGTAAGGGCACGCGGCTGAAATCCAGTCTGGCGAAGGTTTTGCATCGGGCCGGCGGGCGGTCATTGGTCGAACACGTCGTAGCCGCCTGCGCTCCGCTGAAACCCCGGAAAACTGTGGTCGTAGTGGGGCACCAGGCCGAGCAGGTGTCTGCGGTTGTGGAGCCGCTGGAGGCGGAGACCGTGTTGCAGCAGCCGCAGCGCGGCACTGGCCACGCCATGCAGGTAGCGCGGCGCGCACTGGGCGCTGCGAAACTCGCTCTTGTCTTGCCGGGCGATGCGCCTCTGATCCGGACGGAGACTCTGCGCGCCATGGTTGCAGCGCACCGCGCGGCGAACGCTGCCGCGACCGTTCTCAGCGCGGTGGTCAGCGATCCCAGCGGCTATGGACGCATTTTGCGCAAATCCCAAACCACGGTTCAGGCTATCGTGGAGGAATCACAGCTGACCGACGAACAGCGTGAGCTCAACGAAATCAATTCCAGCATCTACTGCTTCACTCTGGAGAAACTCTGGCCGGCGCTGGCCCAGGTGAAGCCCAACAACAAACATCGTGAACTCTACCTGACCGATGCTGTCGGCGTGCTGGCAGCAAAGAATGAAACGGTGCTGGCTCATGTCGCGCCCGATTCGCGGGAAGCACTGGGCTGCAACACGCGCGCGGACCTCGCCGAAGTTGACCGCATTTTTCGGGAGCGGAAGCGCGCCGAGCTGATGAATGAAGGAGTCAGCATTCAGTTGCCGGAAACGGTTTTGATCGATCCGGACGTAACGGCCGGAGAAGACACCGTGCTTGAGCCCGCCGTGCAGCTTCTCGGCAAGACGAAGATCGGCCAGCGTTGCACGATCCGCACTGGCAGCGTGCTGAGCGAGATGCTTCTGGGCGACGACGTTCTTGTCGAAGCGCACTGCGTCGCGGCGCAGAGCCGGCTAGACGACAATGTCGTCATCGGCCCGTTTGCCCGGTTGCGGCCTGGAACGCACCTCAAGGACGGCGCTCGTGCGGGAAACTTTGTGGAAATGAAAAATACCATCGTTGGGGAGGGCTCGAAGGCACCGCACCTGACCTATCTGGGCGACACCCGAGTTGGTCCAAAGACGAATATTGGAGCCGGCACGATCACGTGCAATTATGACGGCTTCGGAAAACACCCGACCACCATAGGCAAAGGAGTATTTATCGGCAGCGATTCAACGCTGGTGGCACCGGTGCGCATCGGCGATGGTGCCTACGTCGCTGCCGGCTCCACGATCACCGAAAATGTTCCACCGGACGGTTTGGGCATCGCCCGCGGCCGGCAAATCAACAAACCGCGCTGGGCTTCGCGCAAACGCCGCGAATTGGCTTCCGCGGAACGCCCGAACAAGAAAGCTCGACCTCGCAGAAAATCAAAAGCACGGCCGAGGAAATCTCGCCGCCGCTGAACACGGGGCGACGAAATAGCGCTCCGTAAAATTGGGATGACGTTCCTACAAACCTAGCGAGCCGGAAAACTTGACGCGCGCTTTGCCGGAGTCGCCTCGCTCGATGCGGCCGATGCGGAAGAATTTTTCGCGCCGGCGCTTCAACGCCACTTCCACTGGCTTCACGTTTTGCGGTGGAACCACCAGGATCATCCCCACACCCATGTTGAACGATTGCAGAAGCTCGTCGGCGTCGATTTTGCCGAGCTTGGCCAGATACTTGAAGATCGGCGGGATCGGCCAGGCCGCCAGATCGATTTCCGCCCGCACGCCGGAGGGCAGTACACGCGGCAGATTGCCGGGGATGCCGCCGCCGGTAATGTGCGCCAGCGCGGACACCCATCCGCGCGCAAGAATATCCTTCAGGGCCGGCGCGTAGCAGAGATGCGGCTTGAGCAGCTCGGCGCCGATTTTATTGCCGACTTCCGCGACGTAGGCGTCCGGTTTGAGTTTGGCAATTTCAAACACGAGCTTGCGCGCGAGCGAATAACCGTTGGTATGCAAGCCGGCGGAGGGCAGCGCAATGAGCGCGTCGCCGGGCTTCACATTTTTTCCGGTGAGAATCTTCTTGCGTTCGACAGCTCCCACGATGAAGCCGGCGAGGTCGTATTCACCGGGAGGATAGAAGCCGGGCATTTCCGCGGTTTCCCCTCCAATCAGCGCACAGCCCGCTTTGCGGCAAGCCCGGCTCATGCCTTCGACAAGCTGCTCGACCACATTGGGATCGAGCTTCCCCATAGCCAAGTAATCCAGAAAAAACAACGGCTCCGCGCCCTGCACCAGAATGTCGTTGATGCAATGGTTGACCAAATCTCCGCCGACCGTCGAGTGCACCCCGGTAGCCATGGCCACTTTCAGTTTGGTTCCGACGCCATCCGCGCTCGAGACCAGCACCGGCTCTTTCCATTTCTTACTGTCCAGAGCGAACAGCGCGCCGAATCCACCGATGCCGCCGAGCACGCCCGGCGTGAAAGTTCTGCTCGCGTGGTGGCGGATGCGCTGCTTGGCTGCTTCGGCGACGGCGATGTCCACCCCGGCATCAGCGTATTTCATGAGCGTCCTGCTGGCGAGAGTTTGTCGTCGAGGCGCACGAAACTTCCTGTCCTTGTCCTTGAGGAGAATGCTTCAGCGCTGCCGGGCGGGGTCGGCAACACCTCTTTGTTTTTTGCCGGGGACAGTCAGCCTAAAAAGTCCGAAACAATCTCTTCCAGCGCACCAGGCCCGGATGCACCAGCGCGTTCGCGTACGCAAAGAAGCGCTCGCGAATCTGGCCGGGCTCCCAAGCGTCCGGGGAAACATTGAGCGACATATATATCATCACCGGCGTGCCGATAATGTCTTTGCGCGGCACACAGCCCCAAAAGCGGCTGTCGTAGGAATTGCCGCGATTATCGCCCATCACGAAATAGCAGTTGTCCGCAACTTTGAACGGCTGGCGCAGATCGTAAGGCTCGGTGCGGCCGGTGGTGTAATTTTCCGTGAGTCTTTGGCCGTTCACCCACACGGCACCGTCGTGGATCTCAACGGTATCTCCCGGCAGGCCGATGACGCGCTTGACGTAATCCGGCGTATCCGGCGCAAAGGGTGGCTTGAAAATGATGACCTGCTGGCGATGCGGATTGCGCCACAACGGCACATGCCAATTGGTGAAGGGCACGCCTGCGTCGTAGCCGATTCGGCTCATGATCAGGTGATCTCCGATGAGCAGGGTGTTTTCCATGGAACCGGAGGGAATCACGCGCGCCTGGCCGATGGTGCCGTTAATCAGCAAAAACACCAGCGCCACCCAAAACCAGGCGATGATCTCGCGCTGCACTTTCTGCCCCACGGGTAAGTTGTGCTGCGCTTCTTTGTTGGGCTTGAGATCAGTTTTCATGTTCCACCGCCACGGGATGTTCGATTGGTCCTTCACTAGCGTTTCCGTTCATAGCGTCACCTGTCTTGTTCACAATGCCTTTGCGCACTTCCAGTTGCACCAGGTCCGTTGGATAGATGCCCGTGTAGCAGGACGTGCAAAAGTGGCCCTTCGTGTCGCTCACCGCTCGTTTCAATCCGGCCAAGGAAATGTAGCCCAGCGAATCGGCTCCGATGAATTTGCAGATTTCTTCCGGTGTGCTCGAGGAGGCGATCAACTCTTCGCGCGTAGGCGTGTCCACGCCGTAATAACAAGGCGAAATCGTGGGCGGACAACTGATGCGCATGTGCACTTCTTTGGCGCCGGACTCGCGTACCATGCGGACGATTTTGCGGCTGGTGGTGCCGCGCACGATGGAATCGTCCACCAGCACGACGCGCTGGCCTTCAATCAGGCTGCGGATGGGGTTGAGCTTGAGCTTCACGCCAAAATTGCGGATGGCCTGCGAAGGCTCGATGAACGTGCGTCCGATGTAGTGATTGCGGATCAGCCCCATGCGGAAGGGAATGCCGGACTCCAGCGCATAGCCGACCGCCGCGGGCACTCCCGAGTCCGGAACCGGAACGACAATGTCGGCGTTCGCAGGATGCTCTTTGGCCAGCGTGCGGCCGAGCGCTTCCCGGCTTTCGTTTACGGAGCGGCCAAAAATGATGCTGTCCGGTCGCGCGAAATAAACGTGTTCAAAAATGCATTGTTGCAGCGGCTTTTCCGGCGCGAAATGAATGGACTCGATACCCGAGCGCGAGATGCGCACCATTTCGCCAGGCTCGATTTCGCGCACGTACTGCGCATTGAGCAGATCGAAGGCGCACGTTTCCGATGCAACTAGCCAAGAATCGCCGAGCCTGCCGAGATTCAGCGGGCGGAAGCCGCGCGGGTCGCGCACCGCGATCAATTCGTCCGTGGTGAGCACCAGCAGGGAGTACGCGCCCTCCACTTGGTTCAACGCGTCACCCAGCGCACCGGAAAGGTTGCGCGCTTGCGAGCGCGCCAGCAAATGCACAATCACTTCCGTGTCGCTATTGGTCTGAAAGATCGAGCCGCGATGTTCGAGCTTGCGCCGCCACTCTGCCGCGTTCGTGAGATTGCCGTTGTGCCCGAGCGCCACTTTGCCCTTGTTGCAATCGATCATGATGGGCTGGGCGTTCAGCAATGCTTTGTCGCCCGCGGTGGAATAACGGGTGTGGCCAATAGCCAGATTGCCGGGAAGCTCCGCCAGTACCGCCGGCGTAAATATTTCCTCCACTTCGCCCATCGCCCGGTGCAGGTGCAGTTCGGCACCATCGCTGGAGACGATTCCAGCCGATTCCTGACCGCGATGCTGCAGCGCGTAGAGACCGAGGTACGTCAGCTTCGACGCCTCTTCATGCCCAAACACGCCGAACACACCACATTCGTCGTGAAAACGGTCGTCGGCGTATGCGAGCTTTTGCGTCATTTTTCGCGTTGACGAATGCTGATCAATGAGTCTTGAGTGCGCGTTCTAACGAATGGGCCCAGGCGTCGTACAGCTTGGCGACGGAACTGTCGATCACCGCGCTCCCCTTATATTCGATGCGGAAAGCATCGCCGCGGATGACCTGGCCAACCTGGTGCGCCACCACTCCACATTGTCTCGCAGTCTCGAGAACGTGGGCAAGCGAAGTTGGTGCGGCCGATACTACGGCGCGCGCGCCGCGTTCGCCGAAGAGAGCATATTCGGCGGGCGACGTTTCTTCGAGTTTGACACTTGCGCCAAGCTGGGGCGCAGCATGCTGCGCCCCTACAAGTGAGGCGAAGCAGGATTCGGCCAGTGTCACGGCGATGCCTCCGTCGCTAACATCGTGTGCGGAACGCACCGCGCCGCTGGTTGCCAGCGACACCAGGCATTCATGCAGGCACTTCTCGGCCGTCAGGTCGATAGCCGGCGGCTCACCGGCGACGATCCCGCCAAGCGTCTTGGAATATTCGCTGGATGAAAACTCCTGCGCCACGGCCGGCGTTGCCCGATCCGCTGCGTGAGACGCGTCGAGCAAGATAATCACGTCGCCCTCTTCGCGAAACCCGATCTTCAGCACGCGCGAAGCGTCTTCCATAATGCCGAGCACGCCAATGACTGGCGTGGGATAAATCGACTTGCCGAGCGTCTCGTTGTAGAAGCTGACGTTTCCGCCGGTAATCGGCGTACCCAGCTCATTGCATGCGACGGTCAGACCGTCAATCACCTCGCTGAATTGCCACATCACTTCCGGTTTTTCCGGGCTGCCAAAGTTGAGGCAGTTGGTCGCCGCCATGGGACGCGCGCCACTTGCTGCGACATTGCGAGCCGCCTCCGCCACCGCGTGCATCGCTCCCACGCGCGGATTCAGTTGGCACCAACGGCCATTCCCATCTGTCGAAAGCGCGAGGGCGCGCTTGACGATGCCGGTCTCGGGATCTTTTATGCGGATGACGGCGGCATCGCTGGTGCCGGGTCCGGCGAGCGTGTTGGTGCGCACCGATGTGTCGTACTGCTCGGTGATCCAGCGTTTCGATGCAATCGCCGGCGAACCAAGCAGCTTTGCGAAATTCGCAGTGAGATTGGTGCCGTCATCGGAAAAGGAAAACCAGTCCGCCGGCGTTTCGTTGCGCAGCGGCGGCTGGGCAATCGGCCGACGGTACACCGGCCCTTCTTCGGCCAGCGGATGCGCTGGAATTTCCGCCGCCAACTTGCCGCGGTCTTTCACGCGCAGCAGTCCACCGTCAGTCACTTCGCCGACGCCGACGGCGTCGAGTCCCCACTTCGTGAACAGGTCAAGAACTTCGCGCTCGCGGCCTTTCTCGGCAACCAGCAGCATGCGCTCTTGCGATTCGCTGAGCATGATCTCGTACGGCGTCATGCCCGATTCGCGCTGCGGAACCTTCGCCAGATCGATTTCAATACCCGTGCCGCCGCGCGAAGCCATCTCCGTCGTCGAGCAAGTCAGCCCCGCCGCGCCCATATCCTGAATCGCGACGACTGCCCCTGTCTGCATCGCCTCGAGGCAAGCTTCCAGCAGCAACTTCTCCATGAAGGGATCGCCAACCTGTACGTTGGGTCGTTTCTGCTTCGATTCTTCGGTGAATTCGGCAGAGGCCAGCAGCGAGGCGCCGTGAATGCCATCGCGCCCCGTTTTCGCGCCCACGTAGATCACGGGATTGCCCGTTCCGCGCGCCTTGGCGAAAAACAAATCTTCCTTCCTGGCGATCCCGAGGGCGAGCGCATTCACCAGCGGATTTTGTGCGTAGCAAGGCTCGAAGCCAACTTCGCCGCCGACCGTTGGCACGCCAAAACAATTTCCGTAATTCGCAATCCCGCGAATCACGCCATCGAGAATGCGCCGATTCGTCGCGGCTTCCTCTTCTCTGACGCCCTTGCCCGCGATGATCGGTCCAAATCGCAACGAATCGAGCACCGCCACCGGCCGCGCACCCATCGTAAAAATGTCGCGCAATATGCCGCCAACGCCGGTGGTCGCCCCCTGAAACGGCTCCACGTAACTCGGATGGTTGTGCGATTCGATTTTGAACGCGGCGACCAGCCCATCGCCGATGTCCACGACGCCGGCGTTCTCGCCCGGCCCTTGCACCACCAGCTTGCCGCGCGTGGGCAACCGCTTCAGGTGCACTTTGCTCGATTTGTACGAGCAGTGCTCGCTCCACATCACGGAGAAAATCCCCAGTTCCGTGATGTTCGGCTCGCGCCCCAGGATCTGCTTGACCCGCGCGTATTCTTCCGCCGTCAGCCCGTGCTCCGCCGCGATCTCCGGTGTGACCTTGATTTCAATGCTAGCCGTCGCCATGCCTGTGCCTAGAATCAATGGGGCGCAGCATGCTGCGCCCCTACAAGAGAATTCCGCTGTATCAGGGAAATCAAGCGGTCGCCTTTGCCGCGCCGACCAGCGCTTCGACCATGGAGCGGAAAATCACCAGCCCATCGGTGGAGTCCAACGCGGACTCCACCGCGCGCTCCGGATGCGGCATTAGGCCGGCTACGTTGCGCTCCCGATTACAAATTCCGGCAATGTTGGCAGTTGAACCGTTGGGATTCCCGGCTGAGTCGTCGGTTCCCTGCGGAGTGGTGTAGCGAAAAATCACCTGCCGATTTTTCTCGAGGTCCGCGAGCGTGTCTTCGTCGCAGGTGTAATTCCCGTCGCTATGCGCGATGGGAATCTTGAAAATTTGACCTTCGTTAGCAGCGTTCGTGAACGGAGTATCCGTCTGCTCCACCCGGATGTAGACATGGCGGCAGATGAAGCGCAGTCCGCTGTTGCGCATCATCGCGCCCGGCAACAAGCCCGCCTCCAGCAAAATCTGAAACCCGTTGCAGACGCCCAGCACTATCCCGCCGCTCTTCGCGAATTTGCTGACGGATTTCATCACCGGCGAGAAGCGCGCAATCGCTCCCGTGCGCAGATAATCTCCATAAGCAAACCCGCCCGGCAGGATAATAGCGTCACAATTGGCCAGGTGCTGCGACTGGTGCCAAATGAACTCTACAGGTTTCTTGAGGATCTTGCCGATGGCGTAAAACGCGTCGTGATCGCAGTTGGAGCCCGGAAAGACAACCACTCCAAATTTCATGCCGTGATCGCTCCCTGGAGCATCTTGAGAAACGCTATTTTACCACATCAGTGGGAAGGAATCCGGGCTTTCAGGGACACGGGACAGCGTCATCATTCCTCAAGGGAATCCCTGGGCCTAAAATCCGGTCTTTACCTGATTGAACGATTTCGGCGTGAGCATAAGCTTCATGATTAAGACGGCGATCTCTTATATGGCGTCTCTCTCCTACGACCTATTCAAGCGCGGTGAAGCCGGCGTGCCCGTCTGGGTCGAGGCTGTGCGGGACCTGGAGACCGCCAGGAGCAGGATTAGAGAACTCTCCGCGGAAGCACCCGGGCAGTACCTTGTCTTTAGCCAAAGAAGCGGCCGCTTGGTCAGCAGCGGAACAATCGTCGCAAGCCCCGCGGCTCGGGCCGCCCATAACGTGATGAAGAACTCGCCCGGCGAGACGGAATCCTCTGCACTCGAGTCAGACACACTTTGGAAGTGAATCTTTCATCCAGAGATTCTTCCGATTAGACTTACAGGACAGTCGCCATTGCGGGCGACCATTTCGTAAAGAACTGGATTCACAAAAAAACCAAGGAACAAGCGCGAGAGCAAACAGCGACGTCGCAATCTACTCACGCTGACTGGCTACGCCTTCCTGCGACAGCTCGCGTTGCGCTGCGCGTGACCCAGCCAATTCCGTGCTTCGTCCGTGATGCACCACAAGGTGCAGCAGAAACATCACCACCAAGACTCCTCCAAACGTCACAACGATGGTTGCTCCCGTTGGCGTGTCCAACTGCACGCTCAGGTAGCAGCCCAGCGCGGAGACGAGCGTGCCCATTGTCCAGCCGATGGCGAGCCGCGGACCGATACGATCGGCAAAAAGCATGGCGCCCACGCTGGGAACAATCAGGTAGCAAAAGACCAGTAGCACGCCGGCAATGGCCACCGATGAAGTAACGACAAATCCAAAAGAAGCGTAGAAAAGAAAATCCCAGAAGCGCACGCTTACGCCCAGGCTCTCCGCTTTCTCGTGATTCATGGAAATCAGCAGGAACTTTTTGCGAAACACGTAGTGGAAAATGCCGACCAACGCGTACAGAATCGCTGTCTTGCGCACTTCCGGCCAGGAGACGGCCAGGATATTACCGACCAGCATGTCCTTAAGGTGCTCGGTCTCGCCGGTAGCCTTGCTCATCAGCAGAATGGCCATCGCCGAGGCCACCGAATAGGCGATGCCGATGAAGGCTTCTTGCGGGATGTGGCCGCGGCGCGTCCGCGCCAGCGCAAAAATTGCTGCGCCTAGAAACGTAAATCCCAGGCTGATCCAGTACGAATTCCGCCCATGCGGGTCCATGCCAGCTACGATTGCCACCGTGGCGCCCAACGCAGCTATTTGCGCCAGGGCCAAGTCCACGAAGATCACCCCGCGCTCCACAACGTGCACGCCGAGATAGGCATGGATGCCGGTCAGAATGAGGCTCGCCACGAACGGCGCGAGCAGAAAAAGAAAAATCTCCATCGGCACAGTCTCCTAAGCTAGTGAGCGGCGTCAAACGCCTGCTTCAGCTTGCTGATGTCATAATCAAACAGCTTGAAATAATCGGTGATCTCTTTCTCGCCTCCCACCGACGGCGGCAGCACGAGCACCTGCGCGCCTGTTTCGCGCGCGACCGCATTCGGTGTCTTCAAATCGAAATAGGGTTCCACTACGATCACCTTTACATTTTCACGCTTCATCAGGTGCATCAACTCGACGGTGTGCTGCGGGCTTGGCGGAATCCCAGGGCGTGGCTCGACGTAACCCACCACATTCAAGTGAAAATGCTCCGCAAAGTTCGGCCAAGACCGGTGATACGTCACGATTTTGCGCCCGGCGTACGGTTTCATTTCCGTCAGCCAGCGCTCATCCGCTTGCTTCAGTCGCCGCTCGAAATCGGCATAGCGTTGCGCGAAGTACGCCGCGTCTTCCGGACGCGTCTCGGTCAGTTTGTCCGCGATACCCTTGGCGATGCGCAAGCCGTTTTCCGGGTCCAGCCAATAATGCGGGTTGCCCAGGGGATGCACGTCGCCCTCGGCGCGGGTCACTTGCCCGGTAGGAATTTCCAGAATTTTTGCGAAGCGCGAAGCATCGAAATATCCCGGCGCGCCAACCTGTATCTTCGGATTCGTCGACTGTGTGATCAGCGGCGGCAGCCAGCCAATCTCTAATTCGAGCCCTACGACGATCAGCAGATCGGCGCGTTTCAATTTCAGCAGGAAGCTGGGCTTGGCATCGACGAAGTGCGGGTCCTGGTAGCCGCGCGCGATCGATTCCGCCTCTATTTTTTCCCCGCCGACTTCCTCGGCCAGCGCGGCGAGGTCTGTGGTAGCGGTCATGATCTTCAGTTTGCCGGCCGCGCGCGCGGGCGCTGGTCCGAGCAGCGCCATTGAAAATGCCAGCGCCGTGAAAACCGCGGTCAGGCGCCCGCCGAAACTACATCTGTGCATAACGTTCTCCCAAGTGCTGGAAAGCTAGAACGGGTGCGCTCCGTGCGCTCCCATCACGAAAAGGAACTGGAACAGAAACTCATTGGCGTTCGAAAAATCGCCAGGAATTCCGATGGCGAGATGCCCGAAGCGGTACTGTCCACGGATCTGGCTAAACTCGCTGGGCCAATAGGTAAGGATACCGGAAAAGCCGGTATCGGTCTGAGTGCCGTCGGTGGCGTGACCGCTGCGGTCGAAACGGCCCCCGACGGTCCATCGGCGATTGACGCGATATTCGGCGGAGGAGTACATGCCGAAGGCGTGCTGGGTCTGGAAAATGTTGAGGGGAGATAACTGGTCGCGGGCGCTCCAGAAAAGCTCGGTGCGGAAGAGGAAGTTTTTGTAGATGGCCCGGCGCAGGGGTTTCCAGCGAAGCGTGGCGTCCCCACCATAGAGATTCGTCAAGAAATTCGGGCCAAAATCGAATCCCAGATTGCTGTGGCCACGGGAATAGGAGACACCGAGATCGAGATTGGTGGATTCGCTCAGGTCGCGGTAAGCACGCAGGTGCCCAACAACGCTGAGATCCTGGCGGCGATTGGCGGCGTAGACGGTCGAGGAATCGCCGCGGAATACCTGGGCGGTGCCTTCGGCGAACCAGTTTTTCGGAGCGGGCAAGAAGCGGGTGATGGAAATGCCGGCGTCATCGATGCCGTCTTCGCCGCCCACAAGATTATTTGTAGCCAATGGGCGGTCAATGTACGGCAGCGCGTGATTGTGAATCGTGTTGACCTTGCCGAAATCAGCGCGCATTTTGCCGACTTTCATCAGCAGGCCTGCGGGAAGCGACGTAAAGGTGACGTAAGCCTCTTCCACATTGACGCCGGTTTCGCCAAAGGAGATGAAGGCATCGGCACGGGCGTAAGGGTCGATGATCGCTTGCATGCCGACCTCAGACTCGTGGAGCTCGAGGGAGCGGGAGGGGGAGAGGTCGTTTCGGCCCGCGGTGCCGATGAAGTCGCCGATGAGGCTGATGTCCGGATTGAGAAGCTTGGCGTTAGAGGTAGCGCCGCCATAGATTTGCGTCTGCGTCACCTGCGGCGCCGCGGACGCAGGGTCGGGCGGGGCAGACGCGGGAACCGATGATGGGTTTGCAGGAAGCATGCCGGGCTCGACATGCGCAGCAGTCAGCAGAATGCGCGGGTCTGAAGCGGGCTCCGCAGATTTTGCGTCGCGGACAGCCTTTAGCTCGCCGCGGAGCACGGCCACTTCCTCGGCGAGCGTGCGGACCTGCTGTTCAAGCGTTCTCATACGTGTCTCTTGCACCAAGACGGCGGAACTAATCCCTCCGGACGCCTGCGCGGTCGTACTTTCTTGCGCACGTAAGGCAGAACACAAAAACAAAATCGCGGACACCATCAAAGCTTTCTTCATGACACTTCCCCTAAGTAATTTTTCGAGAGACGATGGTCGACGACAGTCCCTTGGTCAGCGGGTACTTCTGGCGGTTGGAGGAGCGCGTGGCGAAACAGCCTGAGGGATATCTATTGATAAGACGAACCGAGCACCGGGACTTTCCAATGGATCGGAAACCGGCGCAACTACCAACAGCAGCGCTTGGGTAGCCATCACGAAAGTAGTCGCGCTGCAAACCGGGCAAAAATGCGAGGAAACAGGCGCCGCGCTCAGATCGGTGCAAAAGTGAAACTGCGCCCCAAGAAACACTACGGCCAGGAGCAGCGCCAAAACGGCTATTCGCGATGTGCAGGGGTGCATGTGCTTGGTATGACGGAGCTTAGGCAAGATTGGTTGCGGGGTCAAGCTTTCCACAGTGCGGTTAGAGCAACCAAGCGGTGCCCTTGTCCGTCTAAGCTGCTACACTAACGTGTGCAGCCTTAGACATATGGATTTCGCCAGACTCATTTCCGGCAAGCGCGCGTTGGCCATATTTGGCTGCGCGGCCCTGTTGTACTTCGCCGCCGGCGGCGCGTACGTCCACCAGCACACCGGCGGGCCGGACACTGCCTGCCATGTGTGCCAATCGTTGCACGTGCCGGCGTTGGCGGCCGCGCCCCTGGATTTGATCCCCGAAGCGCGGCAAGTGACCTGGCACGCCGTTCTTCCGGAAAATTCTTCCCCGCTGGATTCTTTCTCGCTGCATCGCGCGTCTCGCGCCCCGCCCTCCGCTTAACCGCAATCTGCTGTTCGTGTCGTCGTCCGTTGCGCTGAGCATTGCAAACCGCTCGCGCAGCCGCCTTTCTTGCACGCGGCTCCTATCCATCCCAAAACGACGCGCATCCCGCTGGTCGGGACGGAGGAAAAGATGTTCGAGAGATTTCGCAGCTATGGATTTCTGATACT
>Ga0307475_10000288_pt1 | contig 30499 bp, 24 predicted proteins | sample atmos_gasesECM1C_FD_203317 | JGI IMG/M metagenome (GOLD analysis project Ga0307475, IMG submission 203317) | Hardwood forest soil microbial communities from Morgan-Monroe State Forest, Indiana, United States - atmos_gasesECM1C_515 | ecosystem: Environmental > Terrestrial > Soil > Temperate... | reverse complement strand
CCGCGTACGTAAACGACCCAAGGCCCACTGGTGGCGTAGCTCGAAAATCCGGTAACAGAATTCCAGCCTTCGCCATAGGGCCGGCCAAAGTCATTGATCTGCGTCTGGCCGAAGTGATACCCGTCTCGCAGGGGCGTCCCAGAGATGTTCTCAACCCGCGAATAGATCGATTCGAGCCGGAACGTCGAAACATCCGCACCCGGAGAGCCTTCAACCTCGCTTGGAAATTCCTTCTCCAAAGCAGCAACGGTAAGGCCGGCTTCGGATCGCTCATCGCCGCCGGATTGCAATTTACTTTCCGCTTCGACCAGCAGACGGGCGCACTCGCTGCGTGTCCACGGGCGCTGCCCGGCAAATCCACTGTCAACCACGCCCAGTCCCAGTAAACGGTCGAATGCGGGATAGACCCAGCTATCCAGGGGTACGTAGGGCGAGCCGAGATTAGCCGCCGAGGAGCCTTCCCTTCTCTTTCGAAAGATCGAGCTTATCGACTGCCAAGTCGCGCCGCCGAGATCCGGATCGTGATGACGGGTGTAGATGTCCTGGGCAACAAGATTTCCAATTACGCTGCCAACGAGCACATCCGACGGGAAATGCTGACGAGCTTTCACGCGGGAGATGCTGACCAAAGCTGCCAGGCTGTACGCGGCAATCTTGGTCAGGGGGCCGGGATACTCGTGAGCGATCACACTGGCGATGGACCACGCCGCGGCGGAGTGTTCCGAAGGAAACGAAGTGCCTCCGCCCTGGAAAAAGGAACCGCTTCCATCGCCCTGATCGGGCCGTTCGCGACGCAGCGAGTACTTCAATCCCTCAACCGCGATCAAACTATTTAGAGCTGCTTCCCCAGCGAGGAATCCTGTCTCACTCCAATGCTTGTTGTGCGAGACATGGCCCAAGAGCCACATTCCGCCCGCACCGCCGACCAGTGCGCCCACACTTGCGTTCGATAGCGTGTTGTAGCGGCTGATGGTTGCAGGACTGCGTGACAGGTGCTCGCTGAAATCGCGGTCGGTGACGAACAGTCCCGCGGTGATTCCACTGAGCGGAACAAGCCAATCCATATCAGACAACCGGAGTCGTGCAGGACTGGTCCAGATTTCTCGCTGATCGCCGACGAACCTTCCGACCAATCCCATCCGCGTCTCCTGAGACGTTTTTGACACAGCGTTCGCTTCCGACAGGGCGTCGGCACTTGAAGAAGGGCTGAGCTTCGACGGAGCGGATTCCGATGCAGCGGGTCCCGGTCCTTCGTCCTGTGCGAAGGACACGCGAGTGCTGCCAACGCCAAACAGAAGCGCCGCTCCGAGAATCCCGATGTGGCTTCGCGTCATCGTGTGCACGCTCAGGGTATGGCCACCGCTGCAACCAATGCCGCGGACGACGCGATTTGCGCGACGGACAGAATGTTTTTCAGTCGATTGCTGCCAAGAACGGGCTTCTCCGGCACGACAATCGTGTCGCCCGGACCCATGGGCGCGGACAGCACACCTCCGGACCAAAGGCCACCCTCCTTGCCGCTTGTGACCGAACCGTCCGCGCGGACTATGAAGGTTGCGCCCTTGTCTGCCAGCTGCGTTGCGCCTCCCGCGCGGGAGAGATACCAGCCAGCATTCATCCCCGGTGTATAGGTGAGGGCGTTGGCGTTGTATACCTGCCCGGTGACCAGCACTGCACCTGGCTGCTTGGGGATCGTTAGCGAGTCCCCTGCACGAAGCTCGATGTCGTCAGGAGAACCCTCAAAACCCTTTCGGTCAGCACGAAGATGAATCACAAGCCGACCGGATACCGGAGTTCTCCGCAGTGCATCCAGCACCCGTTGGCGCTGCTGGATGGCTGCCTGTTGCAGTGCAGCTTCTTCCGTTCCAGTCGTGGATGCTGAGGTCTTCACGACGGTGGACTCCTGCTCGAGGCGCTGGATCAGCTCTTGGCGACTCTTCTGCTGAAGTTCGCGCACGTCGTTCCGTTCGAAGACGGCGGCCCGCGGATACGCTGTCGGCAGCAACCCTCCTGCGCGTTTCAGTAACGAACTTAGCCGCTCCCCCGAGCGGATGCCGTACACACCAGGTTTGCCTACTTCTCCACCTAATGTGACCACTGCGCCGATGTCGTTCCAACCGGCCTGCTGGGGCACGGTCAACACATCGCCGTCGTGGAGAGACAGATTCTGGTCGTCGTTTCCTGCGAGAGCCGCAGCCAGATTCACGTCCTGGTGTGAAGACGGCACGCGGTCCCCCGATGAACTGCCGGGGATCGCGTAATGCGTAAGGTCCCCCGCGTCGGGATTCGCACTGCGCAGCAATCCGCCAGCAGAACGCAGTAGGTCCGAAACGCGCATATTTTCAGTGAGTGGATAGCGTCCCGGCCGCGCCACATTGCCCTGTACGTACACGATTGCCGGCGAAACTTGCAGCGGCTGACGGTGCACCAGGATCCGGTCACGCGGCTGAATCAAGACATTATTTAGAGCGTCTCCGGTAAGCGCGTCGTGCAGGTTGATGGCGAACACTCGCGTTGTCCCGTCCGGCTGCCGGCGGAAAAGCTGTGCCGAATCCAGCCAAGCATCGGACGTCACACCGCCAGCCTGATAAATCGCATCGCGCAAATGCTGCTGACCAGCCGCGCGATATCGCCCGGGAGCGCGGACCTCACCGGTGATGAGGACTTCCGGTTCAGGCTCGAAGTCGTACCGGCCGAAAATGTGTACCGTATCGAGCGGTTCTAGCTTGGGCGCCTTATCGGGATGTTCGAGAGCGCTTGCTAGATCAAAAGTCTCAACAACTGGACGGTAGTCCGGTGCGTGCAGCCGAATGATCTCGGCATAGCGGGTCGAAGGTTCCGGAAGTAGGTCAGAATAGGAAGTCACGAGGTCCGTGAGCTTCATCTCCGGCTTGTACGAATACCGGCCTGGGCGCAGTACGTGCCCTACGAGGTAAATGGAAGCTGAGTTATAAGGCGCAATAGGAAAGATGTGGATCTCGTCGCCATCCTGTACTGCAAAACTGCTCATTTGCGCGCGAACCGCTTCGGAATCGCTGGTATCGCCGATTTCGAAGCTCAGCATCGTGCGTTTTTCATGCGCTACCAAGCGTTGGACTTCAATGTGCCGGAGTGTCGCAGCGGGAAGAATTCCTCCAGACAGATCGAGTACCTCTAAGAGGGTCTTCTCATTACGCAACTCGTAGATGGCGGGGCGGCGCACCATGCCTTCGACCGTCACTATAGGACCAAGCGGCGGGACCATCAGTGAGTCGCCGTTCTCGAGCCGCTGCATATCCCCCCGAATGCCGTGGAGCAGGAGGTCGTACGTGTCTACTTCTTCAATCAAATCCTTTCCGCGGTAATGTTGCAGCCGCCGCAGGGAACCCTGCAGCGTCACACCATCCGCGGCGAACAGCGCGTTCAAAGGAGTGGAAAGCGAACTCACGTCATAGGCGCCCGGCGAAGCGACATCGCCTACCACATACACACGCACCGAGCGCAGCCGGAGTAGTGAAACGTCCGCAGAAACATCTTGGAACTGTGTTCTAAGAGTGCGCTGGACGGTTTCCTGCACCTCTCCAAGAGATCGCCCGGAGACCAGGATCGGCCCTGCTTCCGGGAGAACCACGCGCCCTTCGCGGTCCACCGTGCGCAGCAGGCGTTGCGAAATCCCTCCCCAGAGGTCGATCGAAAGACTGTCGCCTGGTCCGACTACGTAGCTCGGTCCAACGGGAAGATCCATGGGGATATAATCTGGATTTGCCGCACCTTTGCGGAAAACATCGAGGCCAAACCTCTCGAGGGGCCGATTGGGCGCTTCCGCCTGAACGTAGAGGTCATATAAGGAAGGCACATCCGCGTAAGGATTCGGTCGACGCACCATGCTCACCGGCTCCGCCACGGTAGTGCCTGCAGGAGCGGAGTTGTGCACTACTGGATATCGCTCGGGGGCCCGCTCTGTCGGAGGCATCCCGGCGTCGAATGATGATTGATCCGGCGGAGACACCGATGGCAAATGGTTCAGCAGCGGATTCATCTCGACGCGCGACGACGTAAGCACGGTTTCCGGGGATCCTGGACTCGCTGGATGTCCCTGCGAAAGGCCTGTGCTAACCGGAGGCATCATCTCGTTGAGCGAAGTATCCTCGGCCCGTTGTAGGGGCGCCGACGAACGCGGCACACGACGTGGAGAAGCCGGGCCGGCCGGCAAACTTTCACGATCCTCGGGGAGGCTGGCAGTTGAGGCGCGCGCGAGCCTTTGCTTTGTTTCGAGGTCAGAATCGGGATTCGCTCGAGGCACAAGATAGCCATAACGTTGCAGGAGTCGCGTTGCGAGCACGCGGGCGCGCAGATCCGAGCGCAGGCGTTGGGTTACCGCTCCATCCGTCAGATCGGACTCCTCAAGAATCTGTCCGCTAGCCCCCGCGTCTTGGGCAAGAAGGCGCTTCAACTCGACCATCAGACCGGCTTGGTTATTGACGACCGCGAGAATCTGATCGGCGGAGGCTGCTACCCGGTCAAGATTGTCCGAGATGATATCTGCAGGCTGGGCAGACTGCTGTGCGTACGTTGGCGTGCAGAACAAAAACGCCAGGGTAAGCCTGGTTATGATTCGTCTCAACGTGTCGTGCTCAAGCATAATTTCACCCCAGTGCTGGCCACGAATCCTTCAATTCAGCTCCTTCGTGGCGATACAGCTTCGCAATGCACTCAAAATCCCTTCTTCAGACGCCTCGACATTGCTCGAATGGATATCGAACGAAGCCCAGTAGTAAACGACGGAGTTCTTTTTCGGCGCGACCGCGATGACGCGCACTTCCGGATGCTCGCGGAGCAGATCGTCACAAATGCGTGGCCTTTTGCCCGGTTGATCCAGCGCAATGACCACGAAATTGGGCAAGGTCTTTTTTACACTTGCGGAAATCTCCGATTCATCTTCGACTTCGCCAACAATCTCAATGTCAGGTTGATCCGCAAAAGTGGTGAGAATAATCTCGCGCATGAGGCGGGGGCGATTGGCCACGAGAACCCGGATAGACTTTTCCATAGCACACTCCGTGTTGCGGCAGTATGCGGACTCTCAGGCGGCGGGCGTAAGAATCAAAAGAGAGCTATCGGTATTGATTAGTTCGGAGCTTAGGTTAGATATCGAGTGAGCCTTGGTGCGTACCAATTTTGACCTATTCCAATTTTGCTCTTTTATCCAAACGGTACTCTTTCCGAGTCGAGGAATGGGAAAATCTTTGTCTAATCTTGAAAGTATCCGAGGTCCGCGCACAACTAACTAGTGCGGAAATGCAACAAAACAAAGACATTAGGAGCTTCCGGCTCTGGTCCTCAGATTGCTCGATTTGCCCGCATCCAGGTGTACTTTACACCTTCAATGCAGATGCCCTAACCCAAGGGTTATGGGACTCGACAATGAAGGCGACTCGCGGACGGCGTCGGCAACTGGGCCAAAACAACTCACCCACCGTTGCCAACGGCAAGGTGTATATGACCTCGTTTCCCGATGAAGAATCGCTAGCCCTTGACATTACTGAAGCATTTACTTTATCGTTGCCCGCACCAATCGAGACGCGCGTCATTGGGGGGGAGGGGCTAATTGTCGGGTTGTGTGTCCGTCAGTAGGAAAAAATATGGAACACTTGAGCAACTCAGCCGCTTGCTCCTTGATCCGCGTATTCCTGCTAATCGAGAATCGCCTGCTGCGTCAAGCCCTTCCGCGGCTCTTCCGCAACCGTCCTGATCTTCTCGTTGTCGGACAGAGCGGACTTTCCGAAGCAGCACCTCGCCAAGTACTCGATGCTCGGTGCGACGTACTCATCACTGACTCTTTCCAAACAAGCTGGCTTCCAGTGAGTATGGCCCGCGAGAGGGCGGGACAGACGGCCCTGAAGGCTGTCCTGATCGGGATGGAATCAGACGAAGATCAATTCATGGCTGCCGTCCGTTCCGGTGTGACGGGCTATTTGTTGAAAGATGCTTCTGCTTCGGACATTGTTGCCGCGGTGCGCGCGATCTTCCGAGGCGAAGCCGTTTGCCCTCCTCAACTTTGCTTCACTTTGTTCGAGTTCGTTGCTCATACGGGTCGGAAAATTTCGGTGCAAGGCCCGGCTCCAAGGCCTGATCTTACTTTGCGGCAGCAGCAACTCGTCGCCCTCGTCGCGAAAGGTCTGACGAATAAAGAAATCGCTTCTCACCTGAGTCTTTCGGAGTTCACCGTGAGAAACCACATCCACCGAATTTTGAAGCAAGTGGATGCCGGGAGCCGAAGCAAGGCCGTGGAAGCCGTTCGCGCATACGGCTACGCGATTAGTCCTTGACCGTGCGAGAAAGGGGAATCCATGAATTACGACTGTCTGAGGAGAAAACCGGCCAAGGACTCACGGTTCTTTTCCAAACAACCTAGGTTAAATCTATCGATACCATTCGCTGCTGCGCTTCTGTTCTGTGCGCTTGCCCCAGATCTACTGAAGGCGCAAGGCGAGGATCGTCCTTTTCTCCCGGAGCCGGTTCGCGTCGTATCGACGTCTCCGTCTAATGGAGATCTGAATCCATACGGCGTGGCTTTCGTCCCGACCAATTTTCCCGCCGGTGGAACTATCAATCCAGGCGACGTTCTCGTGTCCAATTTCAACGCCAGCTCGAATCTGCAAGGAAGCGGCACCACTATCGTCGATGTGCCCGCAAACGCACCACTCGCGCTCTTCTTCCAGGGGACGACCCCGCTGGGCCTCACGACCGCGCTGAACGTCCTGCAGAAGGGTTTCGTCTTGGTTGGCAACTTCCCGTCTCCTGACGGGACATGCGGGAGCGCCTCGCCAGGATCCATTCTCGTGATCGACAAGGGCGGCAATCTTGTTTCGACTATCACCGATTCAACGATCCAGGGTCCGTGGGATTCCGCGCTGTTCGATGAGGGGGGCAAGGCAAAATTGTTCGTCGCCAACGCCTTGAGCGGAGCCGTAGTGCGTCTCGACTTGGACGTCAGCGACTCCGGCGTCACCGTGAATAAAGCCACGCAAATCGCCTCCGGTTACTTGCATAACTGCGACCCAGTCACGTTTGTGGACGCACCCACAGGTTTGGTCTACGACCCAAACAAAGATGTGCTCTACGTGGCTTCGACCGCGGACAACGCGGTCTATGCCGTGCACAGCGCGGCGGAGCGGTCGAGTGACGGAGGTATCGGCACGCTAATCTACAAAGACCAGAAGCACTTGCATGGGGCGCTTGGATTGGCAATGGCGCCTAACGGCCACCTCTTGGTCACCAACAACGATTCCATCAACCCGGATCCCACGCAACCAAGTGAACTCGTCGAGTTCACCATTCACGGCAAGTTCGTCAAGCAGATATCCCTCGATCCAACTCCCGGAGGCTCATTCGGCCTGGCCGTGGAAACGGTTGGGAAGACTTCCAGGCTTGCTGCCGTGGACGACAGTGTCAACCTTTTCCTGATTTGGACACTCAAAGCACAGGAATAATTCCTAATTCTGGCTGTGCTTCCCGCATTCGTTGTCGGTGGGTTCGTTGTCAGCGGTCTCGGAAGATTTGGCTGCTCGACCGCTGGCGCTACAAGCACCTTCGCCAATCCTAGCGCAGTCTCGCCCTCCCTCGTGGCAAGTGCCCTGATAAAGCTCCACGCATGGCTCGCGCCGGCGGGAAACCAGCACTCGTTACCTCCACAGTAGTGATCACCGGCGTTCCGCCACGTTCCTTCCACGAGTGCGCGGCGATCATGCGGTCGAGTTTCAACAATAACCGTCAATACTAACTTCTCCGAATCGTTCGGCCCAGCGGAGAACATTGTACCGGTACCCGAACGCGTTGTGACTTAGCGGGAGCGCGGGTGTCGGTCTTGTTGTGTCACTACTCAACCCCCGCGAGAAGAGCGACATAGAGCGACATTTGCCATCAGAGCGATAGTGGCGCAACTTGTCGCTTGCGCGACAACGAGGGAGGGTGCGACGATGCGCGCGTCTCGCACAAAGTGGAAGCCGCCTTCAAGGAAAGTACGTGAATGCCGGCGTGTTCTGGACTAGCTTCCAAGAAACGCGTCGACGCGAGCCCCCCCAGCTGTAGGCGAGGAGAGATCAGAGGAGAGATCAAATGATGAACATTGAGATACGGTGGCCAGAACCAAAGACACGGGCTATTTGCTTGCGAGCGGCGCTAGTTGGCTGCGCTCTGGCGACGTTGTTCCTTATGCCTCCGGCGAGGCGCACCCAAGACGTCACCTCCCCTCTGATGGTCAGCACTAGGGCGCACCAAGAAGCGACGGGAAGACCCCGAGCGACGCCGCCCTTCAGAACGTCAACTGAAATCAGTAGGGCAAAGCGAGGCGCTCCACAGGTCAGGTTAGAACCGGCCACAAGTGCAAGGCTGGTCGGCGAACTGCCTTTGCGCTTTGAAGCGAATCAAGGGCAAACCGACCGGCAGGTTAAGTTCCTGTCTCGCGGGCGCGGATATGGCGTGTTCTTGACGGGGAGCGAAGCGGTCCTGACACTGAGGAGGCCTTCAGGGCTCGGTGCTTCGACGGTTGCCAAAAACATCCAGTCCAAAGAGCTCCTTCTGAATCCTGAGGGCCTCGTCGGAGCACGCGAGTCTCGAAACCCGGGTCCGCAATCCCAGCCCGCAGCAGCGGTGCACATGAAGCTTGTGGGCGCAAACCCCCAAGCGCCTGTGGTGGGTCTTGATGAACTGCCCGGCAAGTCCAACTACTTCGTGGGCAATGATGCCAAGAAATGGCGAACGAATGTAACCACGTATGCCAAGGTGCGGTACAAGGACGTTTATCCCGGCGTTGACCTCGTCTATCACGGTAATCAGGGCCAGCTTGAATACGACTTTGTTGTTGCTCCGGGTGCTGATCTGCGTCCCATTACGCTGGAAGTCAAGTCGCAGCATTCGAAACTCGAAGCTCGACGAGACCAAACCGAAGCACATCCGCGAATCGATGTTGATGGCAGTCTCGTGCTGTCCACGGTAGGCGGCGAGGTTCGCTTCCGCAAGCCACGCGTGTACCAACTGATTTCCGGCTCCGGAACGCAAACTGCGAGAAGATACGTCGACAGCCTTTATGTCCTGAAAGACGGAGACCAGATCGGCTTTGAAGTGGCCGCATATGATGCGGGCAAGGCGCTCATCATCGATCCTGTCCTGAGTTACTCCACGTTCCTTGGCGGCAGCGTGGACGATTTCGGGAACGCCATCACCGTGGATAGCGACGGGAATATCTATGTCACCGGCGGGACTACCTCCGCCAACTTCCCCACGACTCCAGGTGTGTTGCAACCAATTTATGCTGGGGACAACGGCCTCGGATACCAAAGCGTGACAGGCGACGTCTTCGTGACGAAGCTGAGCCCCAGCGGTTCCACGGCGATCTACTCCACATACCTGGGTGGTGCCGGTGGTGACAACGCGTATGCCATCGCGGTTGATGCTGCCAAGAACGTCTATCTGACTGGTGGGACTAATTCTTCAGATTTTCCGGTTACTCCTGGGGTTTATCGGCCAACTAGCGGCGTCGGCTTGAACGATGTATTCGTGACGAAGTTGAACGCGACAGGTTCCGCACTCCTTTACTCCACACATATTGGTGTGGGCGGCGAAGGGATAAGGGGGTTTGGTATCGCTGTGGATGGTGCGGGCAGCGCCTACATTACCGGAAATGCGGGTCCCGGATTTCCTACCACGGCTGGAGCTTTCCAGACTTCCGGCGGCTCCACAAGCGCGTACGTCTTGAAATTAAATGCGACAGGATCGGCCGCTGATTACTCCACGTTTCTAAGCGGAGGAAACACTGATTTCGGCGAGAGCATCGCTGTGGACAGTAGCGGCAATGCTTACGTGACGGGCCACGCCGAATCGACCAGCTTTCCTACGACGGCTGGAGGGTTTCAGACCGTTCAGGGTGGCGGCGTAGATGCCTTCGTTACCGTGTTGAATCCGGCCGGAAGTGGGCTCGTTTACTCGACCTTCTTCGGCGGAAGCGTCTTTGACGACGGCCGTAGGATTGCGGTGGACTCTTTCGGCATGGCCTATGTGGCCGGAGTCACTTCGTCTTCCAATTTCCCGACGACGTCAGGCGCCTTTCAGGTGGCTTTTGGAGGCGGGAACGCCGACGCCTTCATCGCCAAGCTCGATCCCACAAAGTCCGGGCCGGCGTCGCTCATTTATTCAACCTACTTGGGCGGCAGCGGAGACGAGAATGCTGAGAATTTCCCCCGCGGCATCCTCGCCGTGGACAACGCGGGCAACGCCTACGTCACTGGAACAACTACCTCGACTGACTTTCCTACCGTTAACCCCATGCAGGCAAATCCTGTGGGAGGGACCCACGCTTACGTCGCGAAGCTCAACGCCGCAGGCTCGAAACTTATCTACTCGACTTATTTGGGTGGTAGCGGCGCCGACTTCGGCCACGGGATCTACGTGGATGGCGGAGGAAGTGCGTTCGTGACAGGCCAGACCTACTCCCTTGACTTTCCCCTGACCTCCAACGCATTCCAGCCAGCCTCCGGCGGTGCCTCAGACGCCTTCGTAGTGAAAATCGTTCCGATCGCTTCTTTATCGCAAGCGAGCCTGATGTTCGCCAATCTGACGGTGGGCAGCACGAGCGCGGTGCAGGTCACTACCTTGACTAACAACGAGAGAAACACACCGCTGAATATTGCAAACATTTCAGCAAGCGGCGATTTTGCGCAGACGAATACTTGCGGCACGTCGCTTGGCGTCGGGCTGACTTGCACGATTAGCGTCACGTTCAGTCCCACGGCGCCGTTGAACCGGATTGGCTCCATCACAGTGACGGATGACGCCTCGAATAGCCCGCAGACGCTTACGCTGAGCGGCATTGGCGTCGGTCCCGCGGTCACTCTCGGCGGCGGGAGCCTGGGCAGTCAACTCGTCGGCACCAGCGGCGGAGCGCAGGTGGTAAGCCTGACCAACAGCGGCAACGCCCAACTAACCATCTCCAGCATCGCGATTGGTGGGACGAACAGCGGTGATTTCACTCAAACCAACACGTGCTCCGGCAGCAACGCAACCCTCGCGGCAAACGCGAACTGCACTATCAGCGTCACTTTTACGCCAACGGTTACCGGCAGCCGCGCCGCCTCCGTCACGATCACGGATAACGCTCCCGGCAGTCCTCATAGCGTCACTCTCACCGGCACCGGGACAGATTTTTCTCTCGCTGCCGCGACGGGGGCCAATTGCCCTGCTGGCGGAAACTGCTCTGCCTCCGCAACCATTTCCGCGGGGCAGACAGCCACCTACAACTTGCAAATCACTCCGAACAGCGGCTTTACTGGCACGGTCGCCCTGACTTGCAAAGGTGCGCCCGGCGCATCACTTTGTTCCATTTCCCCGGCCTCCGTTCCTGCAAACGGCTCTGCAAGTTACGCCTTCGTCGTGACCGTGAGCAACACTACTAACGCAATGGTCACGCCTCCGCTCCAAATGCCGCCCGCTCCGACGTGGCCCGTGGCGTCCACGGCGTTAGCGCTGCTCTTGATCTTGGCAGCAATGCTGATCCAGCGATCCGGCCTTGCCGGCAATCATCTGAGGCGCTTCCTTGCGCCTGCGCTGGCCGTGCTCCTTCTCGGATTGGTGTATGCCAGCGGCTGCGGCGGAGGCGGTCCAACTGTCCAGCCTCCAACCAATGCAACGCTAACGATCACTGGTGCTTCCAGCGGAGTGAACCGCTCACTCTCTTTAGGTCTGACAGTTAACCATTGACGGGCACTTCGGTGGGGTAAAACCGACGCTCATCCGAGCGAAATCACAGGGAGAGGTGTGCGGCGCGGGGGCGCGATCGGCTGGCGACTGGCGCTACCGCGCTGGAAAAGCGAATGATGAAACGTAATGCACCGCTTCGGTTATTCCGGCGCGCTGCGGTCGAGCAAGAAGGCTACGGTCTTGTTCTCGTTGCCGGGAAATAGCTTTGCGTAGCCGAGCGGCGTGCATTCTACGATTTCGCCAGGGCGTTGGTAGTGGCCGGGGAGTTTTACGCGGAGGGAGAGATCTGCGCCGCGCTCGACTAAGAGTTGGGCTACCGGTAATCCCCAATCGTCGAATTGAGTTACGGCATGAAAGATTGGGGTTTGGGTGCCGATGCCGTGCTCATCTACTGTTGCTTGGGCGTTCACGTCGGCGCCACGATCGAGGAGGAGCGTGGCGGCAGCGAGGTTGCCATACTCGGCGGCGACGTGCAGCAGCGTGGCGCCTCGCAGCGGGAGGAGGCGCCTGCCGGTGACGCCGAAGTCGAGTTCGGGGAAACGCTGATGCAGCAGCGCGGGGTTGGCATCGAGTTGCTCGGTTAAGTGGTCAAGGCGATTGCGGAGCAAGTCGAGCACGGGAGGCACGTTGTGGCGGGTGACACCGCCGGCGTTGAGGAGGATATCGATGCAGGCGCCGGGCTGCTGCGAACGGCCGTAGGTGCCAATGACGTAATCGAGCGCGGTGCCCGGATATTTGCGATTGGGTTTGGCGCAATTGGGATTTGCGCCGTGGTCGAGAAGCCACTGGATGGGCGCGGGCTCGACGGTTTCGCAGGCGGCGAAGAGGATGGGGAAATAGCCGTTCCATTCGGCGTTGACGTCGGCGCCGTGGGAGACGAGCAGTTCCATCATGGGAATGCGATGACCGAAGAGCGCGGCGCGCATGAGCGGGCCATCGGCGCCTTGATGGATGTCGGAGCCGTTTTCGATCATCCATTTCGCCATCGCCAGCCTTGTCGGTGTGGGCGGTTCCCAAGGGACGCGGCATTCGGCGACCCAGGTGAGCGGGCCGTTTTTGTTGTAACCCAGCGGGGCGCGGTGGAGCGCTGGGTTGCGTGTCATTAGAGTTTTGACGCGCGACAAATTGTTGGTGTCGATGGCTTGCTTGAGCTGGCCGATTTCCTCGAGTGAATCGACGTGAGCCTTGAGCTTGGGCCAGCTTGCGAAGCCATAGAGGCGAGCGATTTTGAATTGCGCATCGGTGAGCGAGCGGGCTTCACCGCCTTTGAGTAGGTCCTTGGCTTGATCCTTCAGATGGCGGAGATTGGGACGATCGGGAAGCGGACGCGGAGCGTCTTGCGGATGGGTCGACACAGCGACCTCCTTTCAACGAAGCGCCCGTTGTCCGCATATCGGGCTGAAAGAAGGCTCGCGAAGATGGATTGCAAACGGGTGGGCTTCTGCCCTTTCCGCGGACCGGATGCGTCCCTAACGCTGAGGGCATCGTAACACAAAGAGTCGGCTGCTGAATCCGCAGAAACAACGCGCGGAGCCTGTCGCGTGTGCGCTGACAATTTTTAAACAAGCATTAACCTCCATTCACGAGAGGTTCACACGCCACCGCCTATAAAGCTTCAGGGCGCGATAAGCGCTCTGGGGAATGTGCTCCGGCCAGCCGCGAGTGCGCTGGCTAGCAGTTAAACAGGAGGGGTGTATGTATTTCTCGAACTATAAGAAGGGCATTTTGTCTGCAGTATTGGCTATTCTTTTGCCGGCCTTGCCGGTGAAGGCGCAGGAACGGAAGGGCGCCGTCGCCGGTACGGTCAGGGACGCGGCTCAGGGAGCCCTTTCTAGCGCACTTATCGAACTGCAACCCCTAGGAAGAAAAGTCGCCTCGGATGATCAAGGGCAGTTCCGTATAACCGACGTGCCTCCGGGCGAATATACGCTGACGCTTTCGTACGTAGGGTTCGATTCCTTCAGCACGACGGTGAAAGTGGAGGCCGGCCACACCGTCAACGTGGATGCCGTACTGAATGTGGCTTCGGTAAGCGATCAGGTAATCGTCACCACGGAACGGCTGCAAGGTGAAGCAGAGGCCATAAACATCGAACGTATGTCGGACGACATCCTGCAAGTGTTACCCGCAAGAGTCATCAACAGCTTGCCCAACACCAATGTGGCCGACGCCGTTGGCCGTGCGCCCAGCGTCTCTCTGGAGCGCGACGAAGGCGAGGGCAAATACGTCCAAATCCGCGGAACCGAGCCCCGCCTCAGCAACGTGACCATTAACGGCGTGAACGTTCCTTCTCCAGAAGGCACCGTTCGCAATATAAAGCTGGATGCCGTTCCGGCGAATCTCGTCGAGCGCATCGAAGTTCTCAAGACCCTTTCGGCTAGCGAAGATGCCGACGGCATCGGCGGTACCGTGAACCTGGTAACCAGGACCGCGGGCGAAAAGGCGACTTATAACTTTGGAGGCCAAGGCGGATACACTCCAATTCAGGGTGGCCGTACTCTAGGCGGGTTCGACGGCACGGTTGGCAAGCGTTTCGGCGCCGAGAAGAAATTCGGGTTCTTGCTTGGCGGAACGTTCGACCGAAACAACCGCGGCATCAACGACCTGGAGCCGTCACAAGGCACAGGCTCCTTCAACGGCCAAAACCTGGCGTTGGTTTCGAGCGAAGACCTTCGATCCTATTCCTACTACCGTACGCGTTACGGCTTCGCTACCGGTGTCGACTACAACCTAAGGCCCGGAACAAGCGTATACCTGAAGGGGCTTTTTTCCGATTTCCACGATTTTGGTGAAACTTGGGTTTACACTCCCAGCGCCGGGAATACCATCAAATCGGTAAACGGATCGCAGATCACATTCGACAATGCCGCAGACTGCGCCCCACTGAACGCTGCTAATCCAGGCTCGTGCAGCCCCGGTTCGCTGGTCTACCGTCACTACATCCGCCGACCAGATCAGCAGGTCTTCAGCATCTTGACCGGCGCCAGGCACGATCTTTCTTCTACGCTGATCGTGTACGAGTTCGCCGGCTCGCGCTCCCATAACATCGGCGGTCAGGATTTTCCCACCACCAACTTCAGTGGGCCGCAATCGGTAGATGTCGGTCTAAGCCTGGCCGACCCCTATCGACCCAAGCTGTCTACGCTGGACGGTACAAATATCTATGATGCCACGCAGTATACGGTGGCCGCGACCGAGTTCCCACGTTATCACGCCACACAATTGAATTTTCAAGGGGCAGCGTCGGTAGCCCGGCGATATACTCTGGGCTCGCATTTCAGCACATTCGAAATCGGATTCAAAGCTCGCAACTCCGCCTCCACACAAAGAGAAAACGATCTTTTCTACAACGTTAATTCAGGCACTCCTTTCACTCTCGCTTCCGTGGTGGGCACCTATACGAACCCCGATTACTACGACAGAACGTTCCAGATTAACGGCCAAGCCTATGGTCCCGCTTCCGACTACACCAAGATACGCCAGGCGGTTGCGGCAAACTTCAGTCAATTCCAGCTTCAGCAACTAAAGAGCGTTCAGCGTTCGGAGGGCGCCTTCTTCAACGCCAACGAACGGATTTACGCAGGTTACCTGCAGAATGCCATTTCCATCGGGAAATTCCGGTTGCAAGGCGGCGTTCGTTTCGAAGGCACGAACACCGATTTCACGACACATCAAGTGGATGCAACACAAGTCGATGCAAACGGCAACCTTCTACCTAGCGCAATATCGCCATTCAGCCAGAGTTCGAGCTACGTAAAGGTCTTGCCCAGCGTGCAAGTCCAGTACTTGGTCGAGAAAAACACGAACCTTCGCTTCAACTACAGCATCGGAATCTCCAGACCCAATATTGGCGACTTGGTTCCCATTAGGATCGTCGATCCGAATACCAGCCCGAAGAGCCTACAGTTGGGCAATCCGAACCTCAAACCCACCAAAGCCAACAACTACGACGTGTTGATCGAACACTACTTTCAGCCCCTGGGAATCATTCAGGCCGGCTTTTTTTATAAGCAGCTATCCGATCCCATTTATCCGACCTCCCAGCTCCTCGGGCCCTCGGATCCCCTCGCTGGATTCAAACAGCAGCAGTCCGTTAACGGGCCGAGCGCCCACTTGGCGGGTTTTGAGGCCGCCTGGGAACAGCGGCTCTCGCGGCTCCCGGGCCTGCTGAACGGCTTTGGCGTTTCCGCAAACTACAGCTACACGTCCTCGCAAGTCACGTTCCCGGCCAACTTTGCCCCAGCTAACCTCGGTGGACCGGGGAGAATTGATCATCCGGCCTTGCCCCGCCAGGCTCCCAATAACTGGAACGCCGGATTTACCTACGACAAGGCCCGCTTTTCGATGCGCTTTGGCGTCAGCCACAATGACACCAACATCTTCTTCTACAATTACGGGCACATCGATGCGGCCACCGATAAGGACCCCATTCTTGGCATAAGAGGCCCGAATGGCGATGTCTATCTGTACGCTCACACGCAGTTTGATGTGCAAGGTAGCTATCGACTCTACAAGGGACTGAGCGTCTACGGATATGGATTGAATCTGAGCAATGAGGTCTTTGGTTTCTACCAGGGCAGCGGAATCTACCCAGTCCAACGCGAGTACTATCATCCCACGGTAGCCTTCGGCATGCGCTGGTCTTCATCGGCAGAGTAGCAAGTTTCATGGAACGAGAGCTCGCGGCGGGTATTTCGCAGTTGCGCCGCGAGCTTTTCCTTTTCAGGGCACGCGACCCAAGAAGCACATTTAAGCTCTGTTAAGGTCGGCTGGGGCAAACTTCCACGCGGTGAGGATGCTATGAGGTTGAAATGGTTTGCCGGGGTGTGCGCTGCCGGTTTGTCCGGATTGCTTGCGTTCTCGAGCGGTCGCGCAAAGATTGCTGAAAACCCGGCTGCGTCGGATGAATCAGCCGTCCTTGTCGGAGCCGGCGACATCGCCGACTGCACCGATCTTTCGGGGGCGGAAGCCACAGCGAAATTGTTGGAACAGATTCCGGGGACGGTGATGGCGGTGGGCGATCTCGCTTACCCGGACGGATCGAAGAAGAATTTTGCGTGTTACGACAAGACGTGGGGCCGCGTGAAGACACGAACGCGGCCTGCGCCGGGCAACCACGAATTCCACGCCGCGGGCGCGAGGCCGTACTTCGATTACTTCGGCGCGGCTGCGGGACCCAGGGATGGCTATTACAGCTATGAACTGGGAACGTGGCACATCCTGGCGCTGAACAGCGAGTGCAAAGACATTGGGGGTTGCGACGCGGGTTCGCGCGAGGTTCGGTGGCTGCGCGCCGACCTGGCTGCCCATCCCGCGGCCTGCACGCTGGCGTATTTTCATAAACCGCTATTCAGCTCCGGCAGCGCGCATGGAAATGATCCGGAGATGAAGCCGCTATGGCAGGCACTTTACGATGCGAATGCTGAAGTGGTCGTCAACGGCCACGACCACAACTATGAGCGCTTCGCTCCACAGAACCCGGACGGAGGGAGTGACGCGGCGCGCGGGATTCGCGAATTTGTGGTGGGCACTGGCGGGAAGAATCACCGGCCCATGGCGCTCTCCAAGCCGAACAGCGAATCGCAAAACGCGGACACATTTGGCGTGCTCAAGCTGACGTTGCGAGCGGGGGCGTATGACTGGGAGTTCATTCCTGAAGCTGGAAAATACTTTACGGACTCGGGCACGACGAAGTGCCATTAGACGGATAAAGCGCACAGCCTTAAAGGCCGTGCCACTCGGAGGCCCCGCTACTTGCACCGCGAATTCGTGTCGTTCGGATGCGGTTGGCTTTGGAGGTCGGCATCGCCAGAGCCGGTGATCAGGCGCGCGCCGCGGCTGAAAGTCAGAAACTCGAAGCCCCACTGAACAAAGACCAGGACGCGATTCTGGAACTCCACGATGTACATGAGGTGGATGAATAGCCAGATGAGCCACGCCGGCAAGCCCCAGAAATGCAGGCCGAAGACATTGGCCACGGCAGCGGCACGTCCGATGACGGCCATGTCGCCTTTATCGAAATAGTGAAATGGGGGGAGGTTTTTCTTGCCCTCCAAGCGCACACGAATCATCTTTGCCGCGTAGGCACCGCCCTGAATCGCAACTTGCGCGACTCCCGGAAGAGGCTTGCCATCTTTTCCTTGTGCCGCGGCGAGATCGCCGACCACAAAAATGTCGGGATAATTCGGGATGGTGAGATCGGGCTGGACCTTGATGCGGCCGCCGCGATCGGTTTCGGCTTTGGCGCGCTCGGCCAGTTTCATGCCGAAACCGTTGGTCATCACGCCGCCGGCCCACAGGACCGTCTTGGCGGCGAGTTTTTCCGTCGCGTCGCCGCGTTTGTAGGTGACGCCGGTGTTGTCAATGGCCGTGGCCATCACGTCCTTCATCACCTCGACGCCAAGGCGCTTCACCAGATTTTCAGCTTTTTCCGAAAGATCCGGAGGGTAAGCGGCAAGCACGCGGTTCCCACCCTCCATCAGAATGATGCGGGCGTCCTTTGGATTGATGCGGCGAAAATCGTTCTTGAGCGTTTCGTTGGCGATTTCCGCGAGCGCGCCGGCCAATTCCAAGCCGGTGGCACCCGCACCCACGATGACAAACATGAGCCATTCGCGCTCTTCGGCGTCGGTTGCAGAGCGTTCGGCCCGTTCGAATGCGTAGAGAATTTTGTGCCGGATGGCCGTGGCTTCTTCAATTGTTTTCAGGCTCGGAGCAAATTCGCGCCAGTCGTCCTTGCCGTAATAGGAGGTCTTCGAGCCGGTGGCCACGATGAGCGAATCGTATTCGAACGTAGCGCCGTCGCGGAGTCTTACTTGCTTCGCGTCGGGGTCGATATCCTCGGCTTCACCGAGTAGGACCTGCGCGTTCTTCTGCTTGCTCAGCACGCCGCGCAAGGGAGCGCAGATTTCTCCGGGTGAGAGCGAGCCGGTGGCGACCTGATACAGGAGGGGTTGGAAGAGATGGAAGTTGCGCCGGTCGATCAAAGTCACTTCCACGGGAGCGCGCTTGAGCTTCTGGGCCGCGTTTAGCCCCGCGAAGCCGCCTCCCAAGATCACCACTCTGTGCTTTTGTGTCATCTTCAGCTGCTCGCTCCGCAACTTTGCGCGCAACCTTGTCAGCTGCTATAACATCAGAACATTTAACAGGCAGACGCTCTAATTATCTCACGCCGGCTGGAACCTCGTATGTCGCACAAGGAAACAGTTCGACTCTTCACGCTCGCTGAAGGATTTGCATTCTCTGTCTTCATTGGCTGGTACATCTGGCGGCTGCAGTTCAGCCATCCGAACTCGTGGATCGTATTTCCGGTGTGGCTGGTGATCAGCTTTGCCGTCCATCATGACACGCCGAAGACGCTGGGCTGGCGCGCGGATAACCTGGGACCCGCGGCGAGGCAAGCGGCCGTCGTCTTTGGCATTTGCGTGGCAGCCCTCTGTGCCGCTGGACTTTATCTAGGCGCGCTGCATCGCCTGCCAGCGCATTTGTTTGAGTCGCACCGCTTCGTCGGTTACTTCTCGTTTTGCCTGCTGCAGCAAATTGCGCTCAATTCTTATTTGATGGATCGCTTCCTGTACGCAGTCGAAAGCCCTTCGGTGGCCGCGCTGCTCGCGAGCATTGTTTTCGCTTTGCTGCATTGGCCCAATCCCGTGCTGGTGCCGCTTGCTTTGGTAGGCGGGTTCGCGATGTGCTGGTTGTTCGCGCGCGAGCGCAACATCCTGCCACTTACATTGGGACAGGCGGTTCTGGGCGGCTTGGTTTGGTGGGCTTTCCCTGTCGCCTGGCATCACTCCATGCGGGTGGGGCCGGGGTACTACGCGTTTGGCAATCGCCTCTGGTGAGTTCTAGAGCGTGAATCCTACAAATTGAGATGGCTGTATTTTTCAGAACTGCCTGACGCCGAGCGCGTCGAGCCACGCGCATTCTTTTCCCAAACGCCGGGGATTTCCGTGCCGCAGTCCGAGCAGCTTCCACTCTTGAGCCGGTTCTCGGTGACATCGTGCCAGGAGCGGCGGATGAGCAACGAGCCGCAGCCTGGGCAACTGGTATGCGCGCCTTCGCTGTAGATGTTCCCCTCGTACACATAGTGCAGGCCGATCTCTCGCGCGATTTGCCTTGCGCGGTGCAGCGTTTCCGGGGGAGTTTTTGGTTTATCGCGGAGCTTGAAATCGGGATGAAACGCGGTGAAGTGCAAAGGCACGTCGGGGCCGAGGTGGGTCAGAATCCATTCGGCGAGTTTGCGGGTTTCGGCTGGATCGTCGTTCAGCGTGGGGATCATCAAGTTGGTGATCTCGAACCAGACTTTGGTTTCGTTTTTCAGCCACTGCAGCGTTTCGAGGACTGGCTGGAGGTGAGTGAGTGTGATTTTTCCGTAGAAATTTTCGGTAAAGGCTTTCAGGTCGATGTTGGCGGCATCGATGTGGTCGTAGATGTCGTGAAACGCTTCGCGAGTGATGTAGCCGTTAGAAACCATCACCGTCTTTAGCCCAAACTGTTTCGCGGCTTTGCAGATGTCGACGACGTATTCGCCCCAGATAGTCGGCTCGTTGTAAGTGAACGCCAAAGAGTCGCAGCCGTGCTGCAGAGCGAGCAAGGGGACGTCCTCCGGCGGGACGTGCTGCGAATGAACCTGGTCGTGGCGGGATTTGGAAATGTCCCAGTTCTGACAGAAGAAGCAGCCCATGTTGCAGCCGGCGGTGCCCATGCTGAAGACGCGCGTGCCGGGCAAAAAGTGATTCAGCGGTTTTTTTTCGATGGGATCAATTTGCAACGCGGCGGGCGCGCTATATCCCAAGCTGTAGAGCTTGCCCCCTTCGTTGATGCGAATGAAGCAGAACCCAGCCTGGCCGGGATTGATGTGGCAGTGGCGCGGACAAAGATAACAGTGCACGCGTCCGTTGGCTTCCGGCTCCCACCAACGGGCTTCGTGCAAGGTCTCAGTTTTTTGGAGGACTTTTAGCTGCGTCACGCATCCTCCCTTCCTACACGTCCAGTATACGCTTTCGTGGGAGGGGAGTTTTGCGAGGCCCTAGTACCGAGCGGTTAGACGTGAACGCGCCGGCGCTGATAGCGGCGGCGCGCTTCTGCCCAGTCAACGAACCGCTCCATCTGGTCGCGGTATTTCCACATCAGATGGAAGAACTTGCTCGCGTCTAGGCCTGCAGCTTCGGGGCCGAGAAACGTCTCGAACCTCCAGCGCAGGTAGGGACTATTCCAAGGATTCAGGCGATAACCGCGGGCCACAATCCAGTAGTACCGCAGCATCTTCGACATTTAACGAACGTATACAGGGCGGGGAACCTGTACTTCCTCCAGGCGGCTAGCCTCCCATTGGGGCTGAGAGATGCTCATGCACGAGAAGCCAGTTTGCACCACGCTTCTCCCAAATACCAGTGTAGCGGACCTGCGTTTCGGTACTCTTGCCGTCCTTTGTTTTTTCGGAGAAATGCATGGAGACGGTGGTCCAAGCCAATGTGCCGCGCCGGGAAACTTTCAAATCCCTTCCCGGCACCAGGCTTCCGCTAACCATATTCGCAAACAATTCTCTTTGCACTCCGTCGTGATATTCCTTCCAGCCGTGATAAGCGAATGGAGCTAAATCGTAGAAGACGAGGCCATTGTCCTTGGCGTAGAACCTGGCTGGTGCTTCAGCGTTGCCGGAACTCCACGCTGCGCAATAGCTTTCGATGAGCCTGCGAAACGTGGCATCATCCGAAGCGCGTTGTTGCGCACGCGCACCTACAAAGGTGAGCAGCCCGCCCGCGAAAGCCAAGGCGACGTACAGCAACCAGCGCCAGCGCGCGCGGCGCTCGGAAGAAGACTCAGTGTGACTCATCTCGAATTCCTCGTGCAGACTTGGTTTTGCGAAAATTGGGCCCTTGAGAGTAGGCCTAAACTAATGCCGATTTGGGAATAAGGCAAGCGATTCTGTCAAATTCCCAGGCGCCGCACTTTGCGCAGCGTCATTCGCCCGTTCTCGCCCTTCATTCGCCGGTAAGTGCGGGATTTTCCCCGAAAAGCGCGTGAACCCCTCCCAGGGTGATCGTACGCTGCCATTCGGGCGAGCGAACCAGCGACCCGTCCGGGAGAGCAACATGACGCAAAAAACAACCTCCAGGCGTAATATCCGGGGCAAAGTGGGAACCGCGCTGCTCCTGATCGGCTCGACGGTTCTGGTGGAGTATTCGGCCGCACTGGCATGGCAGTGTCAAGCGGGGCTGGACAGTACTGTCGCGGATTCGCTGGGCTTTTTTGGCAGCATTGGCTTGGCCTCGCTGCGCGCGGTTCGCATTGTGGCGCTCGACCACGCCGTCCTGCTCTCGGTGGTGCACCGTATCTTGATATTATGCTCGGCACTGATTATGACGCTGATCGGAATCGCTCTTCTGCCGAGGCGAGGCACCGGCGTGACCGCGCCCGGCAAGCGTGACGTGTCTGGGCTGCCCAAAGGAGATCAGTGATGGACGGACCGGACTACGGCCAAGGGTTTAAAGAACATCTCGAGCAAGAGACGCGGCAGCAGGCCAGCGGAGAGGTACAGCGCCCCAAGATCATGCTCCTCGGCGACTCCCACTGGGGATTCATTTGGGGTCTCCTTATCGTTTTAGTCGGCTTGGCGCTGCTTCTTCACCACATGGGCATCATCCCCTTTGATCCCGTCGCTCGCTTCTGGCCTCTGCTCCTGGTGGCGTTCGGCGTTATGAATCTGTTGACCCGTTCCGGCCGTTTCTTCGGATTCCTCTTAATCCTGGCCGGCGCTTTTCTGCAGCTCAATAAACTTGGAATTACGCACTTGAGTTTCGCGGACCTGTGGCCCGTTGCGCTTATAGCGGTTGGCCTGCTCTTGATGTGGGGGTCCCTGGAGACGCGCGGCTTTTTGCAGGCCAAGGCGAAAGCCCTTAATGACTTCCGCGAGAAAGTGGCCGGCGCGACCGGCGGTCCCCCGACGATGCTGAACGCTGTGGCTATATTCGGGGGTTGTGAACGGCGCGTGGGCACCGCGAATTTCCAGGGAGGCCGAGCCACCGCCCTCTTTGGCGGCATCGAACTTGACTTTCGGGATGCCGACATGGACGCGGAAGCGATTCTCGAAATCAACTGCATATTTGGCGGAGTGGAAATCCGCGTCCCGGAGAGTTGGCACGTGCACTCTCGCAGTCTGCCCGTGTTTGGCGGGTATGAAGACAAAACGCGCCAGCCGACCAACCCAGGAAAAACAAAAACGCTGATCGTTACTGGGATGGTCGTATTCGGAGGCGTGGAAATCAAGAACTGAGCCGCTCTTATGCATCCACTTCTCACGCGCGAGAGCGCGGCCAACATCCCCGAACGCCCTACCAGCCGGCTCGGTCTCTACTTGCTCTCCTGGGCTCCGATCACAGCAATTCTCACTTACTTGATGGCGAAGCCAGCGGGCCTGGGCTGGTGGAACGCCATCCTCTTAGTGGTTCCGCTGTGCCTCATCTATGCGTTTGTTTGCCTGTCCGCATGGTATTCCTGCAAAGCGGCGCCGATCCAAACCACACCTCCCAGACGCTTGTTCGTTACCCACACTGTGGCCGCAGTCCTGGTCAGCTTGCTGTGGGTCGAAGCGGCGAAGCTGATTGCTTATCTCTTATCGCAGGTGCACTCATTTCAAGGACTGGCTCAAAAATTTGCGCCGCAAGCGCCGCTGCTGTTTGCCGCTGGTTTCATGCTTTATTGCCTGGCCGTGGCTTCTCACTACGTGATCCTGGAGATAGAACAATCGCGCGCCGCGCAGGCTCGCGCGCTGGGGACCAGCATTCTGGCGCGAGACGCGGAACTGAAGGCGCTGAAGGCGCAGATCAATCCGCACTTCCTGTTCAACAGCCTCAATTCCATCAGCGCACTGACCAGCATCGACGCCGCCAGGGCGCGCGAGATGTGCATCCTGCTAGCCGATTTCTTGCGAATGACGCTGGGGCTCGGCGAAAAGGCGGTTGTTCCCTTGCGTGAGGAATTGGAGCTGCTGCAGAGGTTCCTGGCAATTGAGAAAGTCCGTTTTGGCGAACGCCTGCGTGTCGACACTAGGGTCGCAATGCAGGCGCAAAACTGCCTGTTGCCGCCGCTGCTGCTGCAGCCGCTCGTCGAAAACGCCATCATTCACGGCATTGCCACCCAGCCGGCGGGAGGCACGGTGCGCCTAGCGGCGGAATGCAGTGGTGGCCGGCTTCATCTATCGGTCGAAAATTCCGTCGATCCCGATGCGACGCCTTCCCGAAAAGGAGGCCTCGGCCTCGCCAACGTTCGGCAGCGCCTGGAAACCCGATACGGAAAAGAAGCGACACTGCGGACGACCGCAGAGGAAGAGTTTTTTCGCGCCACCATCTCGATCCCTGCGGAGATGACCGAGGCTCCGGCACAGTCGGCTCAGGGTGAGCTTGCTCCGGCAAAAGAGGTGCGCCTCTAACGATGCCGGCTAAATCCACAATTCGCGCATTGCTTGTCGATGACGAGGATCTTGCGCGGCACGCATTGCGCGAGCTGCTGAAATCTCATCCCGAAGTGGAAATCGCTGGGGAGTGTGCCAATGGCTTCGAGGCGGTGAAAGCCGTGGCCGAGCAGAGGCCGAACCTTATTTTTCTGGACGTGCAGATGCCCAAGCTCACTGGTTTCGACGTTCTCGAGCTTATCGGCACGGAGATTCCGGTCATCTTCGTCACCGCCTACGATCAACACGCTATGCGCGCCTTCGAGGTCCACGCGGTCGATTATTTGCTGAAGCCGGTGGGCCGTGAGCGTTTTGAAGCAGCGCTAACTCGCGCGAAGGATCGCGTCGCCGAGAAGACGCTGATGCCCAGCGAGCTCGCGGCAGCGGCGCGCCCGCCGCAGCAATTTCTGGACCGCTTGGTCATCCGCGACGGCACGCGCGTAACGCTAATTCCCGTCGCGAAGCTCGATTACGTGGAAGCGCAGGACGATTATGTGGCGCTGGCCAGTCATGGCGCGAAGCACCTGAAGCAGCAAACGATTGCGAGCGTCGAAGCAGCGCTGGACCCCGCTCGGTTTGTTCGCATTCACCGGTCGTACATCGTCAATTTCGAACGCGTGGCGCGCATCGAGCCCTACGGCAAGGACACCCGCCTGGCGATCCTGACCGACGGCACGCGCCTGCCGGTAAGCCGCGCCGGCTACGCGCGCCTGAAATCCCTGCTGGATGATCGCGGGTGATTGGTCGAGCGGTTCCTTCTGCTACGAGCCAATTTTGCGAACCCAAATGCGCGTAGTCGCAGGCTTGCCTAAGTGCATTGTGCGTCCGCCGGCACGCAACGTCATCGTCTCGTCGTACTCGCGCTTTTTTACCTCGACCTGCGTTTCCGGCCGCAGGTCCAAATCGTCCAGGAATTCCAGGAATTGCGCATCTTTCTCGTATACGCACAGAATCTCGGCCTTGTCGTTTGCGCGCAGATCGGACAGCGGAACCGCTCCTTGCTTGCGCAGCTTGGCGATGCCGCCGCGCATCGGAACACCGTGCGGGCAGCTCTTTTTATCCGCAAAGCGCTTCAGCAGCAGCGCCTCGACTTCCGGAGAAATAGCGTGCTCCACGCGCTCCGCTTCGTCGTGCGCTTTCGACCACGGCAGACCGATCACGTCGGTGAGCAGCATTTCCGCGAGCTGATGACGCAGCGCCAGGCGCTCCGCCAATTGCCGGCCCTTGCGCGTGAGGTCGATGCGGCCTTCGCGATCCACCCGCACGTGCCCGTCGCGCGTCATGCGCTTCAGCGTTGCGGTGACTGCCGGCGGGGTTACGTTCAACTCTTCGGCTAGGCGCGCGCTGATGGGCGTCTGGTCCTCCTCGAGCATCTCCCAGACGGCTTTGAGGTAATCTTCCTGTGAAACACTGGTCTTGTCGCGACGCAAATCTTCTCCTCGCTCAGCTTCCGCTACGAACGGGCGCGGCTGTTGGCATCATCTTTGCCATCCTGAGCTGTCGCAAAATCTTTTCGTAGACGTCGAGCCAATTCCAAAACGCGCCGCTGAACCGTCTCATAGGTCCCTTGGTACCTCTCGGAGTCACCGTAGGGATCTTCGACCTCCCAGTCCTCAACCTTGGTGTGTCCACGAAAGTTACGAAATGCAAATTCCCGTGCTCGGCCGCTCATGTTGATCACAATGTCTGCGGATTCCCATGCGTCTGATGAGATCGGTTTGGACGCTAACCCTTCGACAGCATAGCCGTTTCTCAAAAGAGTTTGCGTTGTCATTTCCGCCACAAACCCGAGGGGAGCCAATCCCGCGCTCGACGCCTCAATCTCCTCCGAGGCGTCCCTCCACGCAATGGCTTCCGCTATCGGGCTTCGACAAGAATTACCGATGCAAACAAACAGCACTTTGACGCGTTTGGTTCTCATAAGAGACGTCGCTTCTGAGTCTCTCACAAGCCGCGGGACAGTTCACGTAAGAGCTGAGCTAAAGCTGGGCTGGCTCGCTAGCGGGCCAAAGCGGACCGATCGGAATTCTCTCCAGCCAGCTCGAGAAAGCGCTGATGTACGGTCGTGTCGCTCGTGAGTTCGGGATGAAACGCCGCGGCCAGGATTTGGCCCTTCTGCACCAGCGCGGGTTTGCCAGCGTACTCGGCAAGAACTTCTATGCCAGGGCCGATGCGCTCGAAAATCGGGCCGCGAATGAAAACCATTTCCATCGGTTCGGACTTTAGCGTGGATGGGCCAGTGACCACGTCGCTGTGAACTTGCCGGCCGTACCCGTTGCGCAGCACGGTCATGTCCAGCAAGCCGAGCGACTCTTGCTGCGGATTCTTCACTTCGGTGGCCAGCAGAATCGCGCCCGCGCAAGTGCCGAAGATGGCTCTGTCCTCGGCGGCAAATTTCTTGATCGCGTCGTATAACCCTTCTTCTTGCAGGAATTGCAATTGCGTGGTGCTCTCGCCGCCCGGCAAAATCAACCCGTCGCAGCTCTCAAGATCCGCAGGGGTGCGCACCTCGACGTTTTCGATGCCCATGCCGGCCAGCATTGCCGCATGCGCCGCAAAATCTCCCTGCACCGCTAAAATCCCAATCTTCACTTCATCCTCGTAGGGGCGCAGCCCGCCTGCGGCAGGCAGGCATTGCTGGGCCCGCGCTTGGCAAAAATTTCAGTTACCATCCCCGCGTCGACAGCAAATCCTTCTCTTCGAGCTGCCGCACATCCAAGCCACGCATCGCTTCGCCCAACTCTTCGTGCGCTTCCAGAACGGACTTGGGATCCTCAAAATGCGTGGTCGCCTTCACCACCGCCTTCGCGCGCGCTTCGGGATCGCTGGACTTGAAAATTCCCGAGCCCACAAAAACGGCCTCGGCTCCCAAGCGCCGCACCAGCGCTGCATCCGCGGGGGTCGCAATTCCGCCCGCCGAGAAGTTCGGCACCGGCAGCTTCCCGGTCTTCGCCACCTGGCGAATCAAATCCAGCGGCGCGCCGAGTTCCTTCGCTTCATGCATCAATTCGTCGTCGCGCATGGTGGTGAGCTGCTTCATTTGGCTCACGATCGTACGCATGTGCCGCACTGCCTCCACCACATTGCCCGAGCCGGCTTCACCCTTGGTGCGAATCATCGCCGCGCCTTCCGCCACGCGGCGCAACGCTTCACCCAAATTGCGCGCGCCACACACAAACGGCACGCGGAAATCGTGCTTCCAGACGTGATTCTCTTCGTCGGCGGGGGTGAGCACTTCGCTTTCGTCGATAAAATCAACTTCCAGCGCCTGCAAGACCTCGGCCTCGATAAAATGGCCGATGCGCACTTTGGCCATCACGGGAATAGTGACCGTCTTCATGATCTCGCGGATGATTTTGATCGACGCCATGCGCGCCACGCCGCCCTCTTTGCGAATGTCCGAGGGTACGCGCTCCAACGCCATCACCGCGCAGGCTCCGGCCTTCTCAGCGATTTGCGCCTGCTCGGCGTTGGTGACATCCATAATCACGCCGCCCTTAAGCATTTCCGCCAAGCCGACCTTCACGCGCCATTCATTCGCGGGGTTTCCATTTCCGCTGCCATTCACTTTCTTCGCATCCATCTCTTTTCTCCTCTCGCAATCCTTTTGTAAACACTGTGTCCTTTGCGCCGCCGCGGCTAAACTCTCTTCGTCTCGCCGATAATCACAAAGCGCGCTCTAGCGCGCGCCAAGACATCGCCTGCGGAATTCCGTATCTCGCCAACGTGAAATAAATTTCGCCCTTTCCGCTCTGCTTCTTCCCAACCTTCCACGACAATCTCTTCCCGTACACTGACCGGCTTCAGATACTCCACCGTAAGCTCGGCGGTTACCGCGCGCATTTCGCGAAACCGGCAAACCTTTCCCATCGCTTCATCCAACAGCGTGGCGATAATTCCGCCGTGCCCCATCCCACCGCCGCCCTGATACCGCTCGCCCAAAACAAATCGCCCGATGATCCGGCGCTTCTCGTTGTCTTGCACGAAGGTCAACTTCATCCCGTCGTCGTTCGCGCCACCGCACCCGAAGCAATGGTTGGCAGGATTCGGCGCCAGCGTGACCGTCGCTGGCGTTCTTTCCTCTGCACTCTCTGTACTCTTCACTCGAATATCCTCTGTGTTAAATGCGTTCCTTTTTCTCAAACCAGCGCAACTCTGCTGCGCTCTGCACGCCGCACGCCACGCTGCCGCTTCCGCATCTCGATGCGCAGCAATTTCGCCAAGGTCGCCACGCCACGCGCAATCCGCTTTTCGTCTAAGCCGGCAAAGCCCAAGCGCAACGCATTCGGCAGCGGATTCTGCGCGTAAAAATATCGCCCCGGCGCGAACAGCACTCCGCGCTCTTTCGAGTGGATCAACAGCTCGCTGGCGTCAAACCCCAGAGGTAGTTCCAGCCACAGGCACATACCGCCTTCCGGGCGCGTCCAACGCGTCTCTTCCGGCATATGTTTGTGCAACGCTTCATCCAGCGCCACAAGCCGCGAAGCGTACACCTTGCGCATTTTCGCAACATGCTTGGAAAACATTCCGCGGCGCAAGAATTCCGCGAGCGTGGCTTGTGCCAACTGATCGGTGTGCAGGTCCGTAGTCTGTTTCACGACGCGCAGGCGCTCGATGGCCGCCGCGGGCGCCACGATCCAACCCACGCGCAGGCCGGGAAATGCCACTTTCGCAAAACTGTCGATGTGGATGACGATGTTCGAACGGTCCAACTGCTTCAGCGAAGGCAGCCGGTCTTCACGCGCGTGCAGCCGGGCGTAAATGTGATCTTCCACAACGGGCACTTGATGCCGCGAAGCCAGCTCCAGCACTTTTCTGCGCGAAGCCAGCGGCATCGACGTTCCCGTCGGATTCTGAAAATCCGGGGTGAGGACAATCAGCTTCACGCGGTTCGCCGCCAGGGTCGCTTCCAGCGCTTCAAGGTCCAAGCCCAAAGCAGTTCCCGGCTCAGCGTGTGTGCGCATCGGCACGCCCAAGCAGCGCGCGCGCGTCCCGCCGAAAATCGCTACGGCTCCCGGATAGGTCGGATTCTCCAGGATCACGGTATCGCCAGGTCGCACAAAAGCTTTGCTGATCAAATCGAGCGATTGCTGGCAGCCGTCCGTGATCAGAAGATTTTCATCCCGCGCCGGAATGCCGTCGTGCTGCAGAAGCTCGAGCAGCGCCTCTTTCAGAGGCGGATATCCGTCCGAAGGCCCAAGGTTAAGGACATCCGTGGCTTCGCGGCGCAGCACGGAGTTCACGCAAATCTGGAGATCCTCGATGGGGAAATATTCCTGCGCCGGCCGCGCCATGACAAACGAGATCGCATTCTCGGGAGCGCTGGCGGTTAGACGCGAGAGCACCTCTTCACCGCGCTCGTCTGCAAACAAGAGTTCCCAACGGATGCCATTGTTTCCATTGAGCACTGGAGGCGCCGGCGGCGTAATCTTCAGTCCATTTCCATTGCCCTTGATGAACGTGCCGCGGCCGACGTGTCCCTGAATCAGGCCTTCTGACTCGAGCTCCGCATACGCGTTCGCCACCGTAGTGCGATGCACGCCCAGCATCACCGCCAATTCGCGGCTTGCGGGGATACGGTCGCCCGGGCGCAAATCGCCTGCATGCACCAGCGCCCGCAACTGGTCGCGCAGTTGGACATATAGAGGAACGTGGCTTTCCGGCTGGAGATGTACAGGAAGCATTGGCTCTCCCCTAGCAGCCAATTCTACACGACATTGGACTGCTGCAAGAGCCAATTTGTCTCTGACCTTAGTCTCTCGGCGGATGATACCCGATTCGCCCGTTCGTTTCCCCGGCAGCCAACTGCCGCACGCAAAGCCGCGTTAAGTCGTTCTCATCGCACTGGTAGATTTGCGCCATCGGCAAGTCTCCCGGCCGTACGACGTATTCCCCCGCTTCCATTTGCTGCGAAGCGTTTGAATCATCCGTGTTAAGGGGGCTGCCGTCCTCGGAGACACGCACGCGAAATTGGCGTGACGGCGGCTCGTAATTTTGGAAGCTGAAGCATTTCCCCACGCAAGCGCGGTCGACCATGTGCACGATGTAGGGGAGCCGTGACTCCAGCGGCGCCCAGATCGTCGCCGTCACCCGCCCGCCGGCCGGAACACTGCTCGCGAGTAAGCGTTCGATTTGCGCCTCCATGCGATTCAGCATTGCGGTGTCCTGGTACAAGAGCGTAAAAAACACGACCGCGATGATGACAAATCCCGCGATGTGCCATTTGCGCGACTGCATCAAGGCCAAAACGCAAAGCCCCATGACCGCAGCGACGGTCGTTAGCCGCAGCGCCAGCGCGCCCACCCAACCCGAATA
>Ga0307475_10000286_pt1 | contig 30569 bp, 22 predicted proteins | sample atmos_gasesECM1C_FD_203317 | JGI IMG/M metagenome (GOLD analysis project Ga0307475, IMG submission 203317) | Hardwood forest soil microbial communities from Morgan-Monroe State Forest, Indiana, United States - atmos_gasesECM1C_515 | ecosystem: Environmental > Terrestrial > Soil > Temperate... | reverse complement strand
AGAAATTGCTGCGCGCCTTCTTTATTTTCAGCGAACTGCCAAATGACGTAGCAGTTCATGACGTGTTCGGCGGCGATGCGGCGCACAGGACCTTTCAATGCGGGGCTGATCATGATCTTACTGTCGATGGGCAAATGCTCGCGCTCGGATTGACGGGTGATGGAAATTGCGTTCGCGACATAAGAAACGCGGCCGGCGAGCATGGCCTGGTTGTTGGAAGGCGGAGTCCAAGTGAAAACTTCAGGCGTTTCGGATTCCTGATAGAGAGCTTTCATATACTGGAGCGCTTCGATGGTGTTCTTGGAATTGATGGTGACATTTCCGGCTTCGTCCTGTTCGGCGCCTCCGAACGACCAAAGGATGGCGCGCATGGCCATGCTGGTATCGAGTTCCTGCGCGAGACCCAGGCCGCAGGGATGGCCGCTTTTGTCGCGGATTTTTTTTGCGCCGGCTCGCAGATCGTCATAAGTGTCGGGGCCATTGGGATAACCCGCTTCGGTCCACCAGTCCTTGTGCCAGTTGCCGGGATCCGGAGTGTAGGCGTCGGAGAAAGCAAAGTATCTTTTTGTCTTTGGATTGTAGGTGGACTTATGGGCGAGGTCGATTTTTTTGCCGTGTTTCTTTTCGACTTCCTGGTAGACGTGGGACATGTCGATGGTGGATTTTTCGTAGGCCGCGGGCGGGGAGAGGAACATGAAGAGGTCGTGGCCTTTTTGAGCGGAAACCTCCGAGGCGGCGCGAGTGCCGAGGTCCACGAGGTTGATGTTATCGACGACGACGGTCGTGTTGTTTTTCTGGCCCCACTCTTTCGTAAACGTCCCGTTGAACCAGGTATCGAAGGCCGGAACGAAATGACTCCACTGAAGAATCTTCAGCGTTTTTTGCTGCGCGAGGGCGCGCTCCGGAAACAAAAAGGCCGGCCCCAAACCGGCTGCCAAAGCGCCGGCGCCCGTGAACTTTACGAATTCTCTGCGGGAGATTCCTTGCCCCTTTTTCTTCGCCATCCCGGTAGTCCTCCTCTGAGAAGTTCAACGCTACATTTGCGAGCCAGAATTCAGAAATTCATTTGAAAATCGGAGTCGGGCAGCCGCTTCACTCATTCGCGCCGAATTGTTTGACGTCCTCTGGACCTTCCTTGACGGCGACGGGACCGGCGCCCTGCACCTGAATGCGAATCTGCTCGACGATGTCGGGGTTTGCGAGAGTGGTGATGTCGCCGACGTTCATGTTGTTGGAAATGGCGGCCAGGACGCGGCGCATTAATTTTCCCGACCGAGTCTTGGGCATGTCGGGAACGATGTGGACGGCCTTAGGCCGGGCGATTTTGCCGATCATGGTCTCGATGGTCAGGGTCACCTTGGCAATCATGTCCTTGTGAGGCGTAGTCGAGCCGGGCCGGAGAGAAATGTAAACTTCCGGGACGCGGCCCTTAATCTCATCGACGACAGGAACCACAGCGGCTTCGGCAACGCCGGGGATGGTGAGGCAGGCGGATTCCAGTTCCTTGGTGCCAAGCCGATGCCCCGCGACGTTAATGACATCGTCCACGCGGCCCAGAATGCGAAAATAGCCGCCTTTCGCGAGCAGCGCGCCATCACCAGCAAAGTAAGGCCAGTCCTGCCAGTGCTTGCTCTTCGGATTGCGGCAATACTTCTGGTAATACTGGCGGACGAATTTATCGCGATCGCCCCAAATGGTCTGAATAATTCCCGGCCAGGGATTGCGGATGCAAAGATTTCCAGCGCGTCCCGACCCGGCGGGCATTTCCTGATTGTTTTCGTCGTAAATGATCGGGTAAATGCCGGGAAGGCCGGGTCCGGCGCTGCCCGGCTTCATGGGGTCGAGTGCGGGAATGGTGCTGCACAAGAATCCGCCCGTTTCGGTTTGCCACCAGGTATCCACAATCACGGCTTCGCGCTTTCCGACCACCTCGTAATACCAGCGCCAGACGTCAGGCTCGATCGGTTCGCCGACGGTGGTCATGTGCTTGAAGTGGAAATCGTGTTTCGCGGGCTCGTCCGGGCCCATTTTTCTGAGCATGCGAATGGCGGTGGGAGAGGTGTGAAAGATGTTGACGTTGAGGCGTTCGGCAATTCTCCACGGCCGTCCAGCGTCTGGATAATTGGGAACGCCTTCGTAAATCACACTGGTGGCCGCCAGAGCGAGCGGTCCATAGACGATATAGGAGTGCCCGGTGATCCAACCGATATCGGCCATGCACCAATAGACGTCGTCCAAATGGATGTCTTGAAAACTTCTGGCGGTGGCGGTGACGTAGGCCAGATAGCCGCCGGTGCGATGCTGGCAACCCTTGGGCTTGCCCGTAGTGCCGCTGGTGTACATGAGGAAGAGGGGGTCCTCGGAATCCATTTGAACAGGCTCGATTTTCTTGCCGCGATAGTCTTTGATCAGTTCGTCGACGAAAAAGTCGCGCCCCTTCACCATGGGCGAAGCGGAAGCAGTTTTGCCGGGGTAGCGGCGCCAAACGAGAACTTTGTCGATAGCTTGCCCTTCGCGAGCGGCAGCTTCGACAGCGATATCGGCCGACGCTTTATGGTCGATGAGTTTGCCGCCGCGATAATAGCTATCGGCGTAGATCAGGACGCGGCTGCCGGAATCCGCGGCGCGCGTTCCGCAAGCTTCGCCGCTGAATCCACCGAAAACGACGGAGTGAACCACACCGAGACGGGCGCAGGCCAGCATGGCGATGGGAAGCTCGGGGATCATGGGCATGTGGATGGTGACGCGATCGCCCTTTTTGAGACCGGAAAAATAGCGCAGGACGGCCGCGAACTCGTTGACGCGGCTGTAAAGCTCCTGATAGGTGACGGCGACGGGCTCTTCTGATTCCGGCTCCGGAACAAAAATGATGGCAGCTTTATTCCTGTGCTTTTCGAGATGGCGGTCGACGCAGTTCAAGCAGGCGTTCAGTTTTCCATCGACGAACCACTTCCAGAACGGAGGATCGCTGGTATCGAGGACCTTGGACCACTTCTTATCCCAGGTGAGGAGTTTGGCGTATTCCTCGAAGCACTTCGGGAAATGCTTCTCGCTGAAACGCTGCCGGACTCTCGGGTCTTTAAGGTTGGCCTGCTTGACGAACTTCTTCGGGGGCTTGAAAAGCTGTTCTTCTTTCCAATGAACCGCAATTTGCGCTTCGCCTACTTCCGCCGGGCGTTTCTTTTTGTCAGCCACCGAGACGACTCCTTGGGGGAATGAACTGTGGATGCGATGCACCTGAGCCGATGCCAAGCCTAAGGCTAGGAGCTCCAGTGCGTCTTCGCAAGCGGCGCGAAAACGCACTGAGTGCAACTGAAGCCGAAACAATCATCTCTCCAGGGCGAACGGGCGTCAATCGCCTGAGGTTGCCGCTGCTTGTCCACCGACCTCATCCCAAATTTTGACGCCATGAGTTTCCCGCAAGAAAATGCTGCCGACCACGAAGGTCAGACCCGCCACGATCATCGGGTAGTACAGGCCGGCGTAGATGTTCCCCGTTTCAGCGCAGATCGAAAGGCCAATGAGCGGCAGCATTCCTCCAAATACGCCGTTGCCGATATGGTAGGGCAACGAAAGCGACGTGTAGCGAACCTTGGCGGGGAACAACTCCACCAGGAACGCAGCGATAGGCCCGTACACCATGCAGACGTAGACAACCTGGATCAGGACGAGAATTACGAGCATTGTCCAGTCTGGGTTGGTGGCTTCCTTCGTGGGAACAGACGCGCCGCTCGCGTCCGTGGACATCGGCGTAAGGCTGATCGCACCGGTCACGGGATTGCGCGCTGATTTCAAAGAGGTGACGTTGTTTCCGGCGGCGCGCTGCATCGCGTGGTAAATCGGAATGTAGGTAATCACGGCAAGCAGGCAGCCCGCCATCATGATCTTCTTTCGGCCAATCTTGTCCGAGAGCCAGCCAAACAAGGTGAAGAGGGGCATCCCGAGGGCGAGGGCTATCACGATGATGTAATTGACTGTCGTCGTGTTGATCTTGAGAATCGACTGCATGTAAAACAGCGCATAGAACTGCCCCGTGTACCAGACCACGCCCTGACCGGCTGTGGCGCCAAACAAGGAGAGCAGCACCTGCTTCAGGTTAGGCCACTTGGTGAAGGCGTCCTTGAGCGGCTGGATGGAAGCCTTTCCGGAACTCTTGATCGAGGAGAAGATGGGGGATTCCTTCAGCTTCAGCCGAATGTAGAGCGAGATGGCCACGAGGATGATGGAGGCGAGGAAAGGAATCCGCCAGCCCCACTCCTGGAAGTGCGCCGGGGTCATATTGGCGCGCGTGGCGATGATCACCAGGATCGAAACGAACAGTCCGAGAGTAGCCGTAATCTGGATGAAGCTTGTGTAGAACCCACGCTTTCCGTCCGGAGAATGCTCGCCCACATAGACGGCGGCTCCGCCGTATTCACCGCCAAGAGCGAGGCCCTGCAAAACGCGGATGGCAATCAGAGCGATGGGCGAGAACCATCCGGCCGTCGCATATGTCGGAAGCAACCCGATGAGCGCGGTGGAGAGACCCATCACCGAGAGGGTGACCAAGAACGCATATTTGCGCCCGATCAGATCGCCGATGCGGCCGAAGAAAATTGCACCAAATGGCCGCACCAGGAATCCCACGGCGAATGTCGCCAGGTAGGCGAAGTAGGCAAACGTGTTGTTGCCCGGAGGATAAAACTTGGGTGAAAGAACAGCCGCCAAGCTGCCAAAGATGTAAAAGTCGTACCACTCGATCATCGTGCCGACCGACGACGCCGTTATGACCAACGGCAAACTGTACGTCCCACCGACTGCCTGCGCGCGAGAAGCCATTCTAGTAACCTCCTCGAAGTAAGGGCCGTTGGTCCTTAAACGGATACCGGCTCACACGTTGACCAGGTACTATGCGATGGTGCGACTGCGGGAGGCTCCCGCGAGAGCCAAACCAGACTGGCTGCCCGCGGGAACCGCCGTAAAGGTTAGGTTGCGCTCAGAACGTGATGATGGTTCCGAACTCGTTGCGCCAATCGTGGCTGGTGCGGGAATCGGCGCCACGGAACAGTTTCACGGTGGCGTCGGCCGTGTGCGTGTCGTACCAGGTGACTTCGTTCACGATCGACATCCACTTGTTCATCTTGTAGCGCAACGAAGTGGCGATGTAGTCGCTGCGCAGGAGGCCATTCGGGCCGGACTGGGCTTTGCCAGTCGGCTCAAAGGTCAGATCCCTCGCGTACGATGAGTCGACGCCGGCATAGGTATAGAAGTTCCAACCGGCGTTGTGTCCTTCGGGATCCGCATGCAAGACGCGCGAGATTGGGATGCCGAGCTCGATGAAACCGCCCTGGCTGCGAACCGGCCGCAACGGCGCAAACTCGGCCGATCCGCCGTTGTTGAAGAATTGGATGGTATCGCCAGAGAGAGCGATGTTGCTTCCGATGCTGGCGTTGCCGTTCAAAGCGGCAAAGGTTGTGTTCAGGGTGCTGCCGAAAAAGAATCGCAGGTCGCCGCCGCGGTAGTACTTACCCCAAACGCTAAACCACGGTGTCGGCACTTGGAATTCGGCAGTCCAGAGGTTCTGAGGAATGTTGAACCGGAAGCCGGTCGGGAAGAAGTTCGCGATGGTGCACTCCGGTACGCCCTCCACAAGCGTCGGGGTGGCGCAGTTGGGAATCGTGGCGAGCAGCACGTCTGTCGGCGTTCCGACCGTTGCGAGGGTGCCGTGGGGCACGATTTCAGATCCTTGGGAATGGCTGCCGCTGATGATGAACTGCGCGGGTGCGACACCAGGACTGTGGAAGAACGGATACTGGAATACAACCCGCGCCTCCACGTTTGGCTGGCCGCTGTCGGAGCCGATCCGCGCGCCGAACCTCCCGAAGTTCTGCTCGGCGGTGCTGCTGGCGGCGATCGTGCAGGTAACCGAAGGCGTTGGGCCAGCGCAGCCAACTCCTGGCGGTGTAGCGGCCAGGTTCGCGTCCCCGTATGCTGCCATCCCGACCGCGAATTCTGGCTGGATCTTCAGGTCTCCCATGTGGAACTGCACACCGGCTTTGATCTGAGGAATCCGCTCGTAGATGTTGCCGAAGAAAGCGCCGGCTTGGGTTGTCTCGACGATGTCGGAAAATGTGGACGAAGCAGCCAGGGTCCAGTCTTGACCGGCTTCCACGAAGACCGGCAATTCTCCGAGGCGAGTGTCCATGCGAACCCAGGCGACACGAAGACTCGGCTGTGGGTTACGCACGGAGCTGGCGTTGCGGTTGTTGACAACGGTGAAGTCACCTTCGAAGTCGAATTCGACCTTTCCCGTGAAAATGGTGTCGGAATTCGGCTTGGGCCAGTAGAAGTTCATGCCGGCGCGCGTGCTCCGAATCTTGGTGTGGAATTGCGAGCCGCTGTCCGGACCGGTGTCGGCGAGCAGAAGAGGCAGTGGGAAATCGTTGTTGCCGAAGGTGCCGCCGCCACTGTTGCTGGAATCGTAGATTTCGGTAGCCTTGATGAACCCATAGATGTTCAACAAGGCGCCGGTTCCGAGCTTGATGTCGGGAATCAATCCTTTCGGATCCTTGGGAATGTCGATCGGGAGCAGGCGTGGCGGGGTGATTGCGGGAATCACGCCCTTATCCCCCGGAGCGCCGTACTGATAGTTGTCGGCAGTTGCGGGCGCGGGTTCCTTGTTAAGCGTGATGAGATGATTCACGGCATTCAGCATGCGAGCGCCCGACCCGGCTTCGTTGGCCAGTTCAGAGGCGGGCGCGGGAATGGTGTTGTTGTAGTCCTGCTGGCTGATCAGGCCCTTGGACACAAGCAGCGCAGCGAGGCGAGCATTGGCTTCGTCGGCCGTCGCAGCTTGGCTGATGGTTGACGCTTCATCCGCGGTCAAAATCCCTTTGGCTTGAAGCAGTTGCACAAGCGGCGGAGCCGGGGTCTGGCGATCGATCTTCTGTTGCGCGAAGAGCGGAATCGTCAGGAACAGAACGACGGCCACCGCTAAAGGAAAGCGTAGCCACTTCGTCATCGAAAGAACCTCCGAGGAAGGATTTTAGAACCTGGACTTAGGCGCCTACGAAAAAGCCACTTCGACCCCCCTTGCGCCGGTCCGGAATTGTGGCCTAAATACGCGGTTAGGGTTCTAAAGTCAAGCGACTTCTACAGATGTGGAAGATGCGAGGGTCGAGCGGGAAAGCAGGGAACACAAGTGCGAAGAGGAAGAAGAACTGCGGAGACCCTAGCGGAAAACAGGTACAGGAAAGCTAATGGCGTCCTACGGGAAACACTGTATTGGTTAAATACACTGAATGCTTCATTTGTTAGCAGCGGTGCTGCGGTGCGGAGTTGGGGTTTGCTGCTTGAGCCAAGCGGCTTGCGATTCTCGGAAACTGATTGAGATGAAGCAGATAGCGCGAAAAGATTACGCTGATGGATTCGAAATCGAAGAAGCGAGTTTAGGCAGATGGTGATGACGGTGGAGAATTTAAGGGTTCGGCATTTGAGGCCACGAATACATCGGCCAAAGGGGAGCGTGCAGAGATGAATCTGATCTCAACGGAAGCGCTGAAGAGCGAGTTGGAAGAATCAGCCGCGGACCGTGGGCGCCCCGCACGCATCTTGATCGCGGACGACCACGAGGCTCTCCGGCGCGGATTGAAGGCAGCGATGACCGGAGCGGGATTGCAAGTATGCGGTGAGGCAGCCAACGGAAAAGAAGCGGTCGAAAAGACGATCGAGCTTGAGCCGGACCTGGTGATTCTCGATCTGAGTATGCCGGTGATGGGCGGGTTCGATGCGGCCCGGGAAATATTGCAGTCCGCGCCGCAGGTGAAAATAGTTGTGTTCACCATGCACGAATCCCGGCAGGTGCGGGACGAAACGGCGAGGATCGGAGTTCATGGATTGGCGGTGAAGTCGGAGCCTCTATCGAATCTCTTGGGAACGATACAGACAGTCCTCGGAGAATGATCGATCGGCAATTTTTTGGGGGCGAAGGTAACAAACACGGAGGTGCGAAATGGGCGCTCTAAGAATTCTGATAGCTGACGACCACGACTTGATGCGGCGCGGTTTGAAGTCACTGCTGGAAGCTCACCCGGGCTGGGAAATTGTGGCCGAAGCGCACACCGGCGCTGAGGCTGCCGCTAAAGTGGAGGAGCTTAAGCCGGATATCGCGATTCTCGACATTACCATGCCGGAGCTGAACGGCCTTGAAGCGGCGAGAAGAATTCGAAAGATTTCGCCGAGGACTGAAATCCTCATTCTTTCGATGCACTATTCGGACAAGCTCATTCGCGACATTCTCGAGACGGGCGTCCGCGGATACGTCGTGAAATCAGATTCGGATCGCGATCTGGTAATCGCAGTCGAGGCGTTGGCAAATCACAAACCGTTCCTGACGCCTCAGGCGACCGAGGTGATGCTGAGCGGACTGAGCGGCGCACGTGGTTCGCTCGATGACCCCGATGCTTTGAAGGAACGCTTGACCTCGCGCGAGCGCGAGATCGTGCAATTGCTTTCGGAAGGAAAGAGCAGCAAGGAAGCAGCGTCGGTGCTGGGAATCAGCATCAAGACCGCGGAGACTCATCGCGCGAACATTATGCGCAAGCTCGGAATCCATTCCGTCAGCGAACTAGTGCGTTACGCGGTGCGGAATCAAATCGTGGAAGCTTAGAACGATTCGTTGCGCTGCGCCCGAGTCGGCGGGCGGCTTCCAAGCGTAGGTTTCGCGCGTGGTTAGGTGCGGCATATCGGTAAACGTAAGACCGCGTGTTAGGTATTTGTCCCCGCCATTCTCGCGCCATACTATGGCCATGCGCGCGCTTCCGATCGAACTGCTGGGCACCTCGAGCGTGCCTCGCCTGATTCTTCTGGCTGGGGCTGATTGGGCTGCCATCGCGGCGATCTGGATTGTTGCGCCACGAACGCCCGTTTGGATGTACGCGATATTGGTTCTGCTGCTGGCGGGCCGATTTCATGGGCTGGGAGTGGTGCTGCACGATGCGGTTCATATGCCGCGCGTGCGCAAGACTTTTGCCGTTCGCGTGCTTGAGATGATAGCCGGCTACCCGGTTGGTTCGACGATTGAAGCCATGCGCTACCACCACTTGCGGCACCATCGCGATCTTGGGCTGTCCGGCGATCCGTATCTGAAGCCGTGGGTTGGGAAGAGTGAATTTCGATTCTGGGTGATGTCGCTGCGCTACCTGCTGCTGGTCCCCCTGTGGATTCTTCGCGGGTTTTACGGTTTCGCAGCCGCTTCGATCCCCAAGCTACGCAACAGTTACGGGCGGTTGTTTCTCGAGGATCGCTCGGGTCGCAATCTCGCGAACAGCGCGGAAGTGATCGCTTGCGCGCGAGAGGACCGCTGGCAGTGTCTGTTTTATGTCGGTCTTGGCGCCTTAGCGGTGCTCTACCCGCGCTGGACGTTGACGATGTACATTGTGCCGCTGGCTGTGGGAGGTTATTTTGCGGGGTATCGTTTGCTGGTCGAACATAACCAGGAACGGAACGAGGACCGCAGTTTTCAAACGACCATACGTTCCACTCGCAATCATCACCTTGGATTCTTAGGCTCGCTGTTCTTAGCGCCCCACAACGTGGGCTATCACCTGGTCCATCATCTTCATCCGCAGGCTTCGCTTGAGAATCTTCCGAAGCTGCAGCATTGGTATGACCGGCGCGGGAGTTATCTGCTTGAAGATTATCGCTGACCAGCTGCTTGCGCCAGGGCACGACCTTGAAAGACGTGTGACCATCCGGCGCGGCGGTCGAGCGATAGCGGCTTGATGCTGCCTGCGCGCTGTCCGTTGCGGCGTCCCGCACTCTCGTAAATCTCGGCTGCCCCGGGCACCCGGACGACGCGAAGCGCAGCGAGTTGCCCCAATTCGCGCGCGTAGCGGTAGTGGAAATTCTCGCATAGCCCCGCTTCGATTCTGGCAACCGCGCGGTCGAGGGATTCGTGCGCGGGAGAATCGATGTACAGAACGTACCCGGGGGCTGAGGTATCGGTGTCGCACGCAAGCATCGCGAATGACGGCGAAATTTCGAACTCACGGAACGCGGCTTGCAGGGCCCGCGAAACATGCGTTTCGTTGAGTTTTTCGCCGAACCAATCGGAAACATATCCTTGCCGACCGACGAAACGGACCATAGGACATTCGCTTCGGTAATCGATCACTTCGATGATGTCATCGAGCTGGTAACGATAGAGGCCGCCCCCCGTGGTTAGGATGACGGCGTATTGGTGTCCTCGATCGAGCTGGTGGGCAAACCGCGGATATTCGGCGTCGCGGTCAGTGTGGTGGCCAAATCCCAACTCACCCGCCGAGTCAACCGGGAGGAATTCCATAAAATGGGAGCGGACTGCTAGAGCCGCGCCCTCTCTCCCGCAGAGTGGAAACGACACAAATCCTTCGGTGGCCAGGAGGCCCTTGCCCTGGATTCGGACGCCAGAAAACTGCGTCGCGAGTTGCGCCGCCGGGGAGGAGGCATTGGCATCCGTCCAGCAACTAATCAGACGCAGCTTCGGCCAGATCCTCAGAAGCCGCTCGGCTGGCGTAGCCGCCCGCATGGCTTCGCGGAGCTCTCGCGCGCGTCGTGAATCCGGATAAACGCACGCGCGGATACCGTGAGGCAAGGATATCGTTGCGCGAATCGTGCCTCGCTCCATGTCATGTGCGAGCCCATCGCTCCATTCCGGAAGGCGGTCGAGGAGAAGCGACAGGAAGGTCGGGCTCCACACCGAAATGAGTTTGAGATTTCGGCTACGGATCAGGAACAGGAGTGTGACGTAGCGGAAGTCGTCCAGGTTCGAGATCCACCGCACCGCGCTGGGCACCGCCATCACGCTTTGCAGCAGGCGCTGCTGCCAGCCGGCGACGTAGGCGGAGTCGTCATCAAAGCCGATAGGAATGCCTCCGGCAGTTCGGCTAGGCAATGACAGTGCGGGACTCACCGACCAGTAGGCTTGCCCGGACAGCAGACTCGGGTCATGCAAGAAGAGATCGGCGATCCAGGCATGGATGCCGCGTTGAAACTCCCGCTGAAGCGCCGCCGTGTAGGGAATCAATTTTGCCGCGCTCGCTGAGCCGCTCGTCGGTTCGAAAAGGTGGACGGAATCACGAGTGAGCGCGTTCTTTGTTCCGGCGGCGGCTTTCCCGATCCAAGCGGAGTAACCGTGGTAATCGCGTAAGGGGACCCTTTGCTGGAATTCGCGAATCGAGCGGATGGACGAGAATCGGTGCTGACGGCCGAATTCGGTGTCCGCGTTTTGAGCAAGAGTGCGAAGCAGAATTTTCTGCTGTTCCTCGGCGACTCGCCGCGTCGCGCGATGGAACCGCGCAAACTCGGAAAGGCAGCCGGCCAGCCAGAGTGAATTCGCCGCCGCGGCGATCATGTGGATTTCGCGGCCGGCGTCTCAAGTCCGATCGGCGATTCGTCAAGCCGAGGAGTCGCACGGAGAAACTTGACCAGGAACCCGAGATAGCTTCGCCCCGAAACCGCTCGGGGCAACTGCGGCCAAACCATTTCGTGCAATCGGGGCAGATGGTAGCTGGGGACCTCGGGAAAGAGGTGGTGCTCCAGGTGATAGTTCTCGTGGAGCAGGAAGAATCCGACGATCGGATGCGGCAGGATTGTCCGGCTGGCGATGTAAGGATCGGTCGCGTCGGTGATCCCGTGTTGCGTAAAACCGCGAATCGCCGTCAGGCTGCCGACGACGAGCAGCGGGATGAACCAAGAGAGCAGCAGGATTGTAGCAGGCACGAAACGCAGGAGCACAAGGTAAGCCGCGAGCAAAATCGCATACTCCGCAAGAATGCGGCGGCGCTGCGCATCGGACCCGAACTTCAGTGCGAGCACGGGGATGGCCACCAGATAGAGCAGCGAACCGACGGAGAGGCGTACAAAGTGCAACGTCCAAACGAGCGCGGGACGCCGCAGGTAATTGTGATAGTCATCGGGGTCGCGCGGGTCGCCGAGGAACTTGTGATGGCGCGAATGCAGCACGCGATAGGCGGAAAAGGACATCAGGAACGTCGAGCCAAGGAGAACGGAACCGAAGCGATTCCAGCGACGGCTGCGGAACAGAGTGTCGTGCATGCCATCGTGCATCAGCAATACGAAAGCGTTGAGAGCGAGTGCCGTGGCCGCGATTCCGATCGTCACGAAAACCCAGCGCGAGCGGAAATAGCTGGTCACTGTGAGCCAAAAACCAAACGCTCCGAGAGTGAAAAAGCACGTGAATTCAACCGCACGCTTTCGCCAATCGTGTGCGGTAAGCGGCGCTAGATTTGGCTCGAGTTTTCGCGCCAGCTCCGCTCGCGCCCGCAAGGTCGTTTGAAGGGCCGCGGAGACCGGCGAGTCGTCGGGTGGAGTGCGAAACAGGGCCGCGTAAGCCGCCAATCCGAGTGCTAGGCCCGCGCCGAGATCCAAGGCCACGTGGCGCTTTGCGAGCCATGTTGATAGGAGCACCAGCAGAGTCCAAAACCAGATCGCCGCTTTCGTTTTGCGATTGTTCAGAAGTTGCGCGGTGCACAGGGCGCAGTAAACGGCAAGCGAAGCGTGCAGCGATGGGAGAGCGTTCCCATTCGAATCCGCAGCGAGCACCAGCCGCATCATCGGGCTAGTCACTTCGACGGCCGGCGTCGGCGCGGGGACAGCCGTGGGCCACACCAGAAATATCAGGTGTGACACCGTCAGAATCCAGCCGAATCCAAAAGCCATTTGGTAGAGGTTCTGACGACCGCGCGCAAGAACGAGCGGCAAAGCGAGCAAGAAGTAGAGCGATAGATACAACCAAATCGCAGGGTCCCAGAACGGCAGCGAACGGTCGAGTGGGGTGAGCGGCACCACGGTCGGGGGGAACAGCGGATGACGTTGAATCGCAAAATAGGGCACCGCAACCAGAAGCCCCAGGCCGATGAATAGCCACACTTTGATCAACGTCAATGCCTCGGTAGAGTTGTTAGCGGCCTCTGTTTCGCGTCGCATGCAGCTAGCCGAGCCTGGTCCGATCGATCACCATGCGCTCACCGGCGCGCGTGAGATTCGAGCGCCTTATTTCCGTAAGGCAGGCAAGCTCGTCACCGTTGGCGTGGCCTGGATTCATCCGCGCGAAAAAGTCCACTCGCGGGTCGCTCAATCGCTGTTCGGTAACGTCGGCGATGCCTCTTCGCAGCGGAGTGGCGCGGGCGAAGCGAACGATTCCGCACCGAGCGTCATAGTGCTCGCCGAATTTAAGCTCGCCCAAACCGTCGAGGATGCGCCGCGTGGCCAGGGGCGTCGGCGCGCCCGGGTTGGGGTAGTACTCGCGGAAAAAGACGGGCAGAAATCGCCACGTCTTGTAGCCGGAGCAGATCAGGAGCCAGTAGACGCGCGTGGCTGGCTGAGCCGCGATAATGCGATCTGCTTCGGCAAAAACTGTGCGGCTCCACAATCGGCTCAGCACCGTCTCGCTCCAGAATTGATGGGCGACGATCGTATCACCCGAGAAGAACGCCACAACATCCTGTCCATCGATCCGCGCGGCGAGGCGCATAAAAGTCGAAAAGCCCCGGATGCGGCCTCCGTCGACGTCGCGCAGCAACACGACCGCTTCCTTTTCCGCGAGATCCGATTCAAACTGCATCCGAGAAGTCCCCGCGAAGTAATTTTCAAGCAATGCATACATTTCATTGCGGTCGCCGGTCGTGAGCCTCTCGCGCGGTGACACAGAACCCGCGAGACGCTGGTCGCGGTAGCCGCGGTCAAAGAGTGGCGATGTCGACGTAAGCAGGGCGCTGGTCGAGTTGCTCATGCAGGTGACCTCCATTGGGCCATTCAGCAAGATAGAGCCGGCTTCGATACGGAACGTGAGAATATTCGCGGGCAACGCGCAGCAGAGGATCGCGCTCGTCAAGTCCGATCAAAAGATATTCAAACTTGCGCGCGCGGGCGACCGAGTACAGCTGGCGAAGCAGCGCCCGAAACACGTTCACATCGTCATTCGCGATGCACAGGAACGCCCCATACGCGCTTCGCAACTCCGCCCCAGGTCGCGGCAGTGCCGGACGGCCGAGCCACGGCGCGCTCAGGTTGTAAAACGGCGCAACTGCTCTCATCCAGCCGGAATAGCCGCGGACGATCATTTGTTTGTATGCGGATTGGTCCCAGAGTCCGGCGACACCGGCGATTTCTTGATTGGGAATGTGGCGCGCGATCTGCAAATCATCGAGCCCGAGACCCAGCGATCGAAGGGAGCGAATGGCATCTTCGGTCCAGACGGGAAAAAATTGCCGGGCCCTGCCACGTGCCTGCAAGAATCGCGCGAGATCGCCAAGTTGGCTTTCCTTGGCGGGCGAGATGTCCAGACCATCGTGAACGGCCGGCTTCGGGCGGTGAAGGGGTATGGCGAGCGTCGAAAGATCGGCGGCGGGGCGGAAGGTCGGAAAAAGCTTGCGTTGGCTTTGGACGAGCACGCCCGTGGCTTCGCGGTTGCCGTCGATAATCGCCGCCAGATAAGCCGGCACCGGGTCACGGTCGTCGAGCTGTTTCAGCAGAGCGAATCCCCGTGAGACCAGCCAGCGCCCCTGAAAATGCGGATCGATTCGGAGCTGCCCGAGATAGCCAAGCCGTTGCTCGCGCCCGTTTAGGTACAGCCGCCGCGCCGAGCGGCAGGCTACGCCGACGATTTCTCCTTCGCCTGCATTTCGAGCCACGACCACCTGAAAATCGTCACCCGTCACGCAGCAACCCAACGAGAAGTCTGGTTCTCGTTCGTACCCAAGGCGAATCGCCCCCGGCATGGGCTGGCGGCGCAGTAGGCCTCGGATTGCGGCGTCGTCCGCGGGAGTGGCCAGATCAACTCGAAGTTGCATCAACTGACCTTTAACTCCATCGCTTGCTCCGGATCGAGCGGCCGAGCGTGCTGCGCTTTGACAAGCGGCGCGCGATACGATTCATCACCGAGCGGAAAATCCTTGCGCTGAAGCACCTCGGAACGGAAAAGCAGATTGATCGAAAAGAAATGAGTCCACATGAACCAGTTCCCGCTGTTTACACGATCGAGGCTGCGGCGGAAGATGGACGAGAAGCTGTAAAACTTCTGGCGCGCTTCGATGCAGCGCTGCTTCACCTGCTCGGCGGTGATGCCGCGCGGCGTGAAGGGAACCATCCCGTAGCGATATTCAGGCGCGAGCCACCAGCGTTCGTACAGCAGCCGACCCTCGCGCTTGAGCCGGTCGTACAAAGGCGTTCCCGGAAACGGCGTAAGGTGATTGAAAGCCACAATGTAAAAGTGATGCCGCTGCGCGAATTCAAGCGTTTCTTGAAGCGTGTCACCGTTGTCCTCGTCGTACCCAAGAATAAAGGTCACGTAAAGGCGGATTTCGTGACGCCGCAGATTCTCGAGCGCCTTTTCGTACCCTCCGCCCATCAGGTTGAACGACTTCCGCATGCGGCGGAGATTCTCCGGATTGAGCGATTCGAATCCGATCAGCAGGCCCTGGCAGCCGCTTGCCTTGATCAGCCGCAGAAATTCTTCGTCGTGCGCCGCGTTGATGCTGGCCTGGCTCACCCAGCGAATCTTGAGAGGAATTAATCTGCGGAAAAACTCCTTCGCCTGGTCCATGTTCGACGTGATGTTGTCGTCCACAAAAAATATCAGGGGCTTCTTGATGCGCTGGATTTCTTCGATGATCTCGTCTACCGGCCGGCGCGTTTGGGTGTTGCCGAAATACGATTGAATCGCGCAGAATTCGCAGCGGAAGTGGCAGCCGCGCCCAGCCTCGACCAGCCCGACCGGCAAATAACGCTTGCCCCTAAAGATGGAGCGGTCCGGCCGGAGTCCTACCAGCGCGGGACGCTTCGGTTGCTGGTAGACGCGTCGCAATCGCCCTCCGCGAAAATCCTGGAGAACGTCAGGCCACAAACCCTCCGCTTCGCCGACCACGATCGACTCGGCGAATTCACTCGCTTCATCCGGCACCAGCGTCGGATGAAATCCACCCATCACGACCGGCACACCGCGACGACGGTATTGCGAAGCAATTTGATACGACCGCTTCGCCGTGTAGGTCTCGACGCTCATGGCGACCAGATCGGTGGGCTCGTCGAAAGGAATCGACTCGGTGCGGTCGTCGTAGAAGCGAATCTGGACCTCACGGTCGCGCTGCGCCAGACCTGCAAGTGTGGCCGGAGCGAGCGGCTCCATTTGCCAGGTGCGAATGTAAGGCTGGCCCTTCCGGCGGCCGATGCATGGATGAACGAGAGTCAGTCGCATCGCACTCCCTCAGGCGCTCGGAGCAAGCTGCCAGTCGCAGGTGTAAAACGTATCGAGGTGATAGGCGTAGAAGCGGTAGCCAAGGTTTGCGGGAATCGCAACGCCAAGCTGCGTGCGCGACCCGGCAAGCCGCCTGGCCATGGACGCGTAACTGTAAGTTTTCTTCCACGCGCGCCGCGTGTTTACGAGAAGTTCGTCCGGAGACATATGGATCGGCTGAAAAACGACGTGTTGTCCGTCGTAGAGCGCCCAATTTTCCGTGGTGAGTCGCCCCTCACGCTTCAATCGCTTGAAAAGCCCGGTCCCAGGAAAGGGGACCGCGATGGCGTAGCGCGGCAGGTCCATGTGCGAATCCATCACGAAGTCTACCGTTTCCTCAATCGTCGCCAGCGTGTCGTGATCGAAGCCAAAGACGAAACAGCCCATCAACGCGATTCCGCGCTCGCGAATCCGCTCGACCACCGAGTTGTAGTCGTGGCGCATGTTGAAAGATTTTTTCGCTTCCTTCAGCGATTCCTGGTTCAGCGATTCGAAACCGATCAGCAAACCGCGGCAACCGCTGCGCGCCGCGAGATCCAGCAATTCGTCATCCCAGGCGATCGTGGTAGTCGCCAGTCCGCCCCAGCGGATTTTCAGCGGAATTAGCGCGGTAAACAGTTCCTTGGCGTAGGCCACGTCGGCGATCAGATTCAGGTCGAGAAAAATTACCCGCTTCGCGCGCATCTGGCGGATGTCGGCGACTACATCGGCAACCGGCTTTTGCAGCGGCTTGCCCCATGCGAACGGCACCACGCAGAATTCACATTGGTAAATGCAGCCGCGCGTCGCCTCGATCGTGTGCGCCACGTTCACCAGGCTTGTGTTGAAAATCTCGCGCTGCGGAAACGGAAGGTTTTCGAGCTTTAGATTAGGGCTTTGGTCATAGCGACGCTGCATCCGCCCCGCCACCAGATCGCGCAACAGTTGCGGCCAGGATTCCTCGGCGTAGCCCACCACCACAGTGTCGGCGTGCTCGATCGCCTCTTCGGGCATCAGCGTGGGATGCACGCCGCCAATCACCACGGGGATGTCGCGCTGCCGCAGCACGGCTGCAATTTCGTAGGCTCGCGGTGCCGTCCCGGTGATCGCGCTGATTCCAACCAGATCGGCTTCGATGCGCTCGGGCACAATGTCGTCGATGCCCTCGTCAATGACGCTGACCTCGCTTGGAATCTCGCGCGGCACGAGCGACGCAAGAGTGGTCAGCGTGAGCGGCGCGTACCGCATCGTCTTCTTCCAGATGCCGCCGCGATGTCGGTACAGAGGGCCGCGCGGAGAAAGCAGCACGATCCGCAGTCTTCGCCCGCCAGTTAAATCGGTGGAAGGTTTTGTTTGCGTCGCAGGTGCGGAGGCGAACAGACGAAGTGCATCGAATTCAGTCCCAGACGACATCCTGCCTCCCCGGGCGTTCTGCAATCGGTTCATCGAGCCCGTGCGCCTGCGAAGGAGGTTACTCGGATTCCCCGAACGGGAATCGAAACGTCACACCGCTGTTCGCCTAAGCGTCAACACTCAAGGAAGGAGCTTCACGGAATGCCAGAAGCTTCCCGATGGCCGTGCTACATGGAGGAGGCGAATCAGGAGCGGAACAATTGAATTTGGAAGGCGGGTTCGATTAAGATTGCGAGCAACCGTCGCGCAGCGGGCTCGACTCCTGGGAGCTTCGCGCGAGGAGGGTCGATGCGAAGTTCACAAGCCGCATATGCGATCCCCGTATTTCTGCTGCTGTTGAGTTCCCAGGCGTTTGGCCAGATGCCGGCGGTGCCGGACAATCCCAACGAACTGGTGACGCAAAACGCAAAGCTGGTGACCTCTTCGAAGCAGCGCTCGGCCGCGCTGGAGCTTTTGGGGCGTGCGCGGGCGGCGTCGAACCTGAGCTCGGTCGGCGAACCGTTCACCATGAAGGTGTCGTTCACCTCCAACGGGCAGACGCCATCGAATGGCACGATGGAAGAAACGCGGCTCGATTCGGCGTGGCGGTGGACGGCGGAGATAGGCGGAGCATCGTACGCGCGGGTGGGAACGGGCGACCAGGTGTTCGCTCGGAGCGCGGACGAACCGATTCCGATGCGACTGCAGATGGTGCGCAGCGCGATTTTTTCTCCGATTGCGCCACGGCTGGGCCAGGCAGTGATCCGGTCGGCCACGGTAAACGATCAGGGCCACGAGGTGGTCTGCTTCTTGCTTTCCGGAGGCATGGGAATCGTTGGGCCGCGATTCTGGGTGGAAACGGAGTATTGCGTGGACCCGAACACGGGTCTGCTGCAAATGTGGTCGGAGGCGCCGGGAATTTACGTGTCCTACAATTATGATGGGGCGCTGGAATTTCGCGGGCACTCGGTGGCGCGAGAGATTACGGTGACCGAAGGATATGACGCAGTACTGCAAATTCATATCGACAGCATCGAAGACGCGAGTTCGGTAAACGCGGAGACGCTGGTTCCCGGGCAGGAGATGAGCCCATCGTTCCTGCTTTCGGGGCCATTTCGTTTCCCGCTGCGCGTCGATCCGGAAGGCGGAACATCGAGCAGCGTGATACGTCCGGTGATCGTTCACGCAACTCTGGACAGCCAAGACGGCGACGTAATGGACGCCGAAGTCGTGGAATCCTCGGACAAGAGGCTGAACGAGCAAGCGCTCGATCTGGTGTGGAATTCCGGTTTCGCCGCGACGGGGATGCAGCGCGAGGTGTTCATCAACGTGCAGTTCCACCTGCCGGCCGAATCCGGGGTGACCGCTTCGGTCGAGCCAATTGTTTGGGTACCGATTGGAGTGATTCGCGTCACGCGGCGACCGCGACGCGTGGCGGGCCGCCCTGGCACACCAGGATCAACCTTACCGCACGTCGCGGAGCCGGGACGCACGAGCCCGCTTCCCTAACGAACAACGAACGAGCGAGCAGATTGGAGGGATTCTAGCGCCGCACGGCGCCCCGCGCTTGTGTTGGCGTGCGCAACCCGAATAAGCTGCGGAGCGTTCGGGCGACCAAAGAAGATGTCCGGATGCGGACACTTTAGGGAACTTTTCGGGCCGAATATGCGTTCTATTTATATGAGGCCGAGAAGTGATGAAAATAGCGAGGCAAAGCGAGATTGGAGCCCGACGCCCAATTGGTGCAGCACTGCCTCCGGGGCGACGGGCCGGCCTGGGAGGAACTTGTGAAGCGGCACACGCGTCGCGTCTACAACTTGTGCTACCGCTTCACGGGAAATTCGGCGGAAGCCGAGGATCTGAGCCAGGAGGTTTTTCTGCGGATTTACCGGACGCTGGCGAGCTATCAGGAAGCGTTTGGAGGATTTCCGACGTGGTTGACGAGCGTGACGCGCAACCTGCTGGTGGATCATTACCGGCGGACGCGGCGCGACCGGGTGACGGACTCGCTGGACGACGCGATGCCGGTACTCGAAGAGAAGCATTCGTCGGCGCGCGCGCCGGACAAGCTGGCGCAGGCGGCGGAATTGAGCGTGCAATTGCAGCGAGGGCTTGCGCGGCTTTCGCCGGAGTTGCGCGAGGCGGTAATCCTGCGCGATTTGCAGGGATTGGAATACAACGAAGTGCAGGTGATACTGCAAGTGCCGGAAGGCACGGTAAAATCAAGGATCAACCGGGGACGCATCGAACTGGCGCGGATACTCGGTGAAATGGGAGTTCGACCGGACTAATTGCCGGAGCCGAAGACGATGAGCTGGAACTGCACACAAACCGAAGAGCGGCTGAGCGATTTTCTCGATGGGAGAATGGAGCGGGAAGAGTCGGCGGAGTTTTCGGCGCACGCGGCCGGATGCACGGAGTGCGCGACGCTGCTGAGGCAGGTGGGCGGGCTCGTCACCGAGATGAAGGCCATCGAGCCGCTGCCGGTACCGGCGCCGCTGGTGCGGAAGATTCTTGGCGCGACGCTCGGTGAACGAACGCCACAACACGGCTGGAAGCGGATGTTTGGCTGGGTGCCGATTTTGTGGACGCCGCGATTCGCGATGGGTGCGGTGACGGTGGCGGCCGTGCTCGCGATTGTGCTGAATACCACCGGCCTGACCCCGAAGAAACTCAAACGGGCCGATCTGAGTCCGGTGAACATCGCGCGCTCTGCCAACCGTCAGTTCCATCTGGCGTACGCGCGCAGCGCAAAATTCGTGAACGATTTGCGCGTGGTGTACGAGATTCAGTCGGCGCTGCAGCGCACGCCGGAACCGCCGGCATCGACGAACCCTGACCCGGAGCCGAAGTCCGAGTCGCCTTCTGGAGCACCGGATCAGAAATCGCAGACGGCGCCGCGGCCGCGCTCACAGGTGCGGAATAGCCCGATGCTCGCGTTCGTAATGATGTGCGAATTCACCAGGAGCCCTCGATGAAATGCGCCGTCCATGGCGATCTCGACGCCACGGGATTTTGCCGGAACTGCGGGAAGGCGATGTGCCCGCAGTGCACGCGAGAGGTAAGGGGAGCGCTTTACTGCGAGCAGTGCCTGGGCGGAATGCTGGCGGCGCCACCACTCCCCCTGGCTGTGGCCGCGCATTCGTCGTCGAACCCCGGCCTGGCGGCTTGTCTTGGCTTTATTCCGGGTCTTGGCGCGGTCTACAACGGCGAGTACGTGAAGGCCCTGATTCAAGTGGTGATCTTCGGCGGGATCATTGCGGGGCTGGCGAGCGACATCAGTACGGGGTACATTATTTTTCTCGGCATCGCCCTCGGTTGTTTCTACTTGTACATGCCCATTGACGCTTACCGTGTGGCCAAAGCGCGACGCACGGGCGAACCCGAGCCGGGCGTTTTGCCGGAGAGTGCGAGCGGGCGGCCGATTGGCGCGATCGTGCTGATTATTCTTGGCGTGCTATTTCTGATGGCGAACTTCGGAATCCTGCAGGAGGATTGGTTCTCGAAGGCCTGGCCCGTCGGACTGATCGCGCTTGGCGTATGGTTGGTCTGGGACCGCATGAATGCAAACTCGAGGAGAACCTAGCGTGGCGGACTCGCCGAATACGCGATGCGCTTGCGCGCATTGCCGTGTGCGGGGCCTGATGGGGCCCATCATGCTGATCACCATCGGCGTGTTGTTTCTTTTGCGCCAATTCACGCCCTACGGAATTGGCGAACTCTGGCCGATCCTGCTGATCGTGCCAGGCATTGTGCTGGTGGCGCAGTCGATGGCCTCGAAGGGTGGGCACATCGGCGGATGAACTTCCTGATGGATGCCCTGGAATAATCCATGACCAACGGCGCGCCACAGCGAAGTTCGATTTTTACAGGCCTCCTGCTGATCTTCCTGGGTTTTCTTTTCCTTCTTCAGCGCTTCGAACCGCAACTGGGAATCGGGCATCTGATCCGGCGGTATTGGCCGCTGCTGCTGATCGTCTGGGGCATCGCGAAATTAATCGATCACTTTTCGACGTCGCGGACCGGCGAAGGCCGCCCCCCGATACTGAGCGGTCCGGAAGCAGCGCTGCTGATTCTCATCGTAGCCGTGCTCATCGGGATGTCCTTCTCGGATTGGTTTCCGAGTTTTATTTCCACGCGGTTTCATGGCGACTCCGACGACGATATTTCCATCTTTGGCCGACGCTACTCCGAAAGCCAGGAAATCTCGAAGAAGGCGATTCCCGCGGGCGCTCATGTGGTGATTCGCACCGGACGGGGAAACATCACCGTCCATGCGAGCAGCGGGAATGATCTTCGCGTGACGGCGAGCGAATCGGCGTCCGGCTCGAGCGAGGAGGCGGCACGCGATCACCTGAAGAACGTGAAAGTAGTGATCGAGGAATCGAGCAGATCTTTCGAGGTCCACCCCGTGCACCAAGACGATGCGGAAGGGCATGTCAGCGTCGACCTGGACGTTTCGGTGCCGAATCAAGCGCTCGTTTGGACCAATACGCGGCTCGGCGACATCAGCATTTCGGGAACCACCGGCGCTATTTCGGCGGCACCGGAACATGGCGACGTCGAGATTCACGACGCTGCCGATGTCTCCGTGCAAATGCAGAAAGGCGACGTACGCATCGGCGATATTTTGGGAAATTTAAAGCTTACGGGCACGGGGAATGACCTCGACATCTCCAATATTGCCGGAGACGCCGCGGTAAGCGGCGATTTCTTCGGGACGATCCGCATCCGAAACGTGGCGAAAACCACGCGCTATACTTCCCAACGTTCCGATCTTACCATCGTGAAAATGACCGGGCTGCTCGAACTGGATTCGGGTGACCTGCGGCTTTCGGACGTCGCGGGTCTCGCCAAGCTGAACACGAACGACAAGGATCTGGAAGTGGAAAACGTAGCGGGGAAACTCAATATCGAAGATACGCACGGAGACATTCAGGTGAGCTTCTCACAACCGCCGCGTGAAGACGTCAGCATCTCGAATGGAACCGGAGATGTCGATCTCACGCTTCCGTCGCGCTCGACATTTGAAATTTCCGCCGTTTCTCACAAAGGCGAGGCGCGAAGCGAATTCGAACAGGGGCAGCTCGAGCCCATCAATGACAGCGGCACGGGCCGCTTGAACGGAAAAATCGGCGCGCAGGGCCCGAAGATCACGATCATCACAAACTACGGTACGATCACTTTGCACAAATCGTCGTAAGGCCGGGTCGCGACGATTCTTTCGCATGGAAAGCAGAAGGTCCCCCTTCACGGTCCACGATGATTCAACTTTCTAAGTTTAATATCCGCACACATACTGGCTCGTCAAAGTGCAGGTTGCCTGGATTTGACCTACGCTTCGACGAGTGCCACAGACGAATCAATCCTCCGCGGCTGCGATCCAGCCTGAGCTGATATCCGGCGAGAGCGTCGTGTGGGCTGGGCAACCGAGTCCTTCTGTCCTCTTTCATAAGGAAGATGCCATGTTGATTCCGTTCAGTTTCCTATGACCATACGGATGCACACGGAGAATCTGGGCGTTACGCTTTATCGCGCAAGCGCTCAAGCGTCGCAAAAAAGTCCGGAAATGAAACCGTGACGCAATCCGCGTCACGAATTACCGTGTCACCTTCGGCTCCCAGCGCCGCGACCGCAAGCGCCATCGCGATGCGGTGATCGCCCTGCGGGTCGATCTTCGCGCAACGCAGTTTTCCGGCGGAACGCCCTTCCACGCGCAAACCGTCTTCGAATTCCTCCACCTTCGCGCCCATCTGCCGTAAACCTTCTGTGAGGGACGCGATGCGGTCACTTTCCTTCACCCGCAGTTCCTGCGCGTCATGAATCTCGATTCCCTTCTCGGTGAACGGGCCGAGCGCTGCCAACATCGGAAGCTCGTCGATCATCTCCGCAACCTGCGCACCGGAGATCGTACCGCCACTGAGCCCAGCGTGTTTGACGGTCAGGTCGCCGGTCAGTTCGCCGTGGAGCGCTGTGAGCGAAGCGATATGAATTGGCGCGCCGATAGATGCCAGGAAATCGAGCACCCGCGCGCGCGTAGGGTTCAGGCCGACATTGTGGAGCGTGAGCGACGAATTCGGCAGGACCATCGCGGCACCAATCAGGAATACGGCGGCGGACAGATCGCCGGGCACGACCAGCTCGCGTGGGCGAAGTTTTGGTCGCGGATGAATGCGAATCGCGCCCTTCGCTCCGTTAACAGCTTCGATCACCGCGCCGAACTCCCGCAACGCAATTTCCGAATGGTCGCGCGTGGCGGTCGGCTCGCGCACGATGGTCGGGGCATCGGCAAAAAGTCCCGCGAATAGGATCGCGGACTTCACTTGTGCGCTGGGAACCGGCAGGGTGTAGTCAATCGCGTGTAATTCGGCGCCGTGTATTTCAAGGGGCGCCACGTCGCCGTCGCCGCTCTGGATTTGCGCGCCCATCCGGCGGAGCGGGTCGATTACACGCCTCATCGGTCGGCGGCGCAGCGAACGATCGCCCGTAATCAAGGACGCGAACGTTTGGCCGGCGAGCACGCCGACAAGCATGCGCACGGTGGTCCCGGAGTTTTCTGCATCCAGGGCGCGACGTGGCGCCTTCATCCCGGCCAGTCCAGCGCCGGTGATCTGGACGCCTTCTCGCTCCGTTTCCACCCTGATGCCGAGTCCTCGCAGGCATTGAAGCGTGCTGGAGCAATCCGCCGCCGGCGAATAATGGCGTATTTCGCTGCGCCCTTCGGCGAGCGCTGCGAGGATCGCATAGCGATGAGAAATGGATTTATCGCCGGGAAGCTCGACGACGCCGGTTACATTCCCGCCTGGAAAGATGACTTTCGTCGACACGCGGCGATTCTAACATGATGGATTCTCTCCCCCGCCAGCGGCGCGGCATCCGGCGAAGCGCCGTCGAGTCCGACCCCGCGGCGACCGAAGTGATTTCGCACGAGCAAGCCAACCGAAATCCGCTAGATGGAGTCCAATGTAGAGTGGAAACAGAAGTGCTTCGAAGCCGATCCCGTTCTTAAGGCTCAATACATTGACCAGCCCTGAATTTGCGTACTGTAAACCTGACGGTTATCATGGTATTCCCATGCAACATAAGCTGAATCGACTGTGCGCCGGAACGCTTGTGGCCGTTTGCCTGCTTGTTTATTCGTTGCCGCTTACGGCGGCCGATAAACAAGCGACATTTCCGGCCGAAGAGATAAAGCCGGGAATGAAAGGCGTGATGTACACGATTTTCGCCGGCGATCAGATCGAGAAAGTCGACCTTGTGGTTCTCGGCGTACTGCACAATGCGACCGGACCGAAACAGGATGTGATTCTCGTCGAACTCCTCGGGGAAAAGGCCGAGCACACGGGGGTTGTGGCGGGGATGAGCGGCAGCCCCGTGTATTTCGACGGCAAGCTTGCGGGAGCGCTTTCACTCAAAATCGGCATCTTTAACAAAGAAGCAATCGGCGGCGTGACCCCTATCGCCAGCATGTTGGAGGTGGAGCGAGCGTCAGCAACACCGTCCGAGAAGGCCACGGCGTTGGGTGTTCCCTCCAAGGCGGCCGCGGTACGAGTACCGGTCCCGGGGAATGTCATACGCCGAGCATCCACTGGAGCTGGCGATTTTCTCATCCCGATTGAAACTCCTCTGATCATGACTGGCGTGTATCCCGAGACGCTCGGGCAATTCAGCGCCGAGCTTTCCGCCTGGGGCATGACGGGCATGGCGGGCGGGACGGCCGAGCCGTCGCCGGACGATGCCAAAATCAAGCCCGGGGATATGGTGGGAATGGAGCTCATTCGCGGCGACCTGTCGCTGAGTCCTGGCTGCACGGTGACGTTGGTCGAGGACGATCGAATCTTGGCGTGCGGCCACCCTCTTTTCGGGTTTGGGTCCGTGGCGCTGCCCTTGACGCGCGGCCATGTGATTACCACGCTGGCGTCGTCGATGGCCTCGACAAAGCTCATGACCTCGGGCGGGACAATCGGCACTCTCACGCAGGATCGCCTGACAGCGGTGATGGGCAAGCTCGGTGCGGGCCCGGCGATGATCCCGCTGGACGTGACGCTGACGACTCCAGTGGCCGAGAAGAAATTTCATTTCGAGGTGATTGAAAATCCTCAGCTGACGCCCTTGCTTGTGGCGCTGGCGGCGTTCAACGGAATCGTGAGCAGCCCGGCATACAGCGAGGGTTTCACACTGCAGTTGGAAGGCTCGATCGAGCTGAAGGGCCATTCGGCGGTGCACTTGGAAAACCTTTTTGCGCCGACCGACATGCCGGTTCCGGCCGGCGTTTTCGTGGCGACCGCGGTGCAGGGCGATTTCGCACGCATCTATTCGAATCCGTACGAACTGGCGAAGGTCGATCGAATCCAACTGCATGTGACCGCGCTCACCGAGCGCCGCGTGGCGCAGATCGATAATGCCTGGATCGAGAAGAGCGAAGTTCGGCCAGGCGAGACCGTCGCCGTAAAGGTGCTGCTGCGGCCGTATCGCGGCGCGCCGTTCATCCAGGAGATTCCGGTCACCATTCCGGCGCAAGCAGCACGCGGGACGCTGCAACTGGTGGTGAGCGACGCGGAAACCCTGAATCGCAACGTGCAATTTCTCGCCAACAATTCGCAGGCGCAGCTTCCAGGACTCGAAGAACTCATTAACCTAATGAATCGCGAGCGCCAGAACGACAGACTCTACGCCACTTTGCTGCAGCCGACGCCGACTTTGCTGGTGGAAGACAAGGAAATGCCGAACGCGCCGATTTCCCAGATCAACGTGCTCGATCAGCGACAAAATCCGGGAGGTTCGCGGCTGCTGTATCAATCGAAAGCCGGGGAATGGTCCGTCCAACTCCATCAAGTGATCGCCGGAGAGCACGCGATTCCCATCACCGTAAAGTGAAGCGATTCGCCAAAGGAGATTCTTGCTGATGATGCGTAAAACCACACGGGTGTGGGTGTTCGCCGCTGCGCTTCTCACTGGGTTCATCGCTGCGGTGGCGGCGCGCGCCGAGCACACGCGCTTCTGGCGCCAAACGGACTACGCCGAGTTCGACAAGGGTACGGCCAAAGGAGTGGCGCTGCGTAGCGATGGCAAGCTGATGCCCGCACCGAAGTTCACGGCATTTGCCGATCCGAATATGGCGTACCTCTGGGCTCTGCGAATGGATTCGCGCGGGCGGCTGTACGCCGCGGGCGGCTCGGACGCAAAGGTTCTGCGATTCGACGAGGCGGGTAAATCGACCACCGTCTTCGAATCGAGCGAACTCGCTGCCCAGGCAATTGTGTTCGACAAGGACGACAACCTCTACGTCGGAACATCTCCCGACGGAAAAGTGTATAAAGTTACGCCCGACGGAAAGAAGAGCGTCTACTTCGATCCGAAGACGAAATATATTTGGGCGCTGGCGGTGGATTCGCAGGGCGCGCTTTTCGTCGGCACCGGGGACAAGGGCGAGGTTTTTGTGGTGACATCCGAGGGCAAAGGACGATCGTTCTATCAGAGCGACGAACGGCACGCCAGGTCACTCGCGCTCGATGCGAAAGGAAATCTGCTCGTTGGCACGGACCCCAACGGCTTGATCCTTCGAATGGACACTGGGCGAATGGATGCCGGACGCAAGAATTTGGCGGCTGGTCCCGAGGCGGGCGCATCTTTCGTCGTTTACGAGACGAACAAAAAGGAGGTCACTTCGCTGATTGTAGATTCGAGGGGCAATCTTTACGCCGCGGCGGTCGGCGAAAAACAGCGCGCCGGCGGCGCGCAGCCGATGATTCAATCGTTTCCGATCGTGCCACCGCCTCTGTCGCCGGCGCTCAACCCGCAAAACCTTTCGGCCGCAATCCAGCAAGCACCTGCGGCAACAGCGAATGTAGCCGTCAACTACCCTTACTTCCCCTCAACGATGGGCGGGGCCGAGGTTGTGAAGATTTCGATCGATGGCTCGCCGCAAACTTTATGGAGCTCGCGCGAGGATCTGGTGTTCGCACTCGATCAATCACCCGCGGGCAAGGTGCTGCTGGGCATCGGCAATAAAGGCGCGATCATCGAACTGGAAGGCAATGATGTGTTTTCGAGCGTCGCGAAAACGGCCTCCGCGCAGGTGACCAGCCTGTTGTCAGGACCCGGCGGGAGGATCTTCGTCGCCACAGCGAATCCTGGAAAGATCTTTACGCTCGGGCCTGGATTTGAATCGCAAGGCAGTTTCGAGTCCGAAACATTTGACGCGAGAATATTTTCGCATTGGGGCCGGTTGACATGGTGGGGTGAGAACGGCGCGACCACCGGGAAGGTGGCATTTTACGTCCGGTCGGGAAACACCTCGAGCCCTGAAAAAAACTGGAGCCCTTGGGCGGGGCCGATCCAGAACAGCGGGGGTGAAACGGTGAGTTGTCCACCCGCGCGATTTGCGCAATGGAAAGCCGTTTTCCTCGACTCCGACGGTGGCGGAACGCCAAGCATTTCCTGGGTCAGTCTCGCATATCAGCCGAAGAATGTGGGGCCGGTAATCGATGACATCGCGGTCGAGGACCCTGGCATTCGTTTGCAGGGTTTTGCGGCGGTGGCGTCCGCTAGTGCTGCCAGCCCTCTCGCACCCGTACAGCTTCGCTTACCACAGCGCGGAACGGCGAGCTCTCCTGCAGTATTCGTCAACCAAGAGGCCCCGGGAGGCCGACCGCCGAAAATAGAAATCCCTCCGCAGGGTTTCTCGGAACGGGGGTACCAGAGTGTGTTGTGGAGCGCGCACGATGACAATGATGACGACCTGGTGTACACGATCTACTATCGAGGTGAAGGTGAGAAAAACTGGCGTCTGTTGAAAGATAAGCTCACGCAGAAACACTATACCTGGGATACGGCCACCATGCCGGACGGCGCTTACTATCTCAAAATTGTTGCGTCCGACTCGCCGTCAAATCCCGCGAGCGAGGCCCTGTCGAGCGAACGCGAAAGCGAGCGGTTCGAGGTCGCCAATACGCCGCCACGAATCGAAGATCTCCGCGCCCAGCAGGCCTCGCCAACCGTCCAGGTGAGCTTCAAGGGCATCAGCTCTTCGGGCGCGATCGCGCGCGCGCAATACAGTCTGGACGGAGGCGAATGGCAAATCGCTTTTCCCGAGGGGTTGCTTTCCGACGCGCCGAAAGAAACCTACCGGCTCGAGCTACACGGTTTGGCATCCGGCGAACACACCATCGCGGTCCAAATCACCGACCGCTACGAGAACGCCTCGACGTCGAAAGTGACGTTCAACGTCACCGCCAACACCTCGAAGTAAGCCGGCGCATCCCGTGCCATGACGGCGTACGCCATCTCGCAAGAAGCTCCAGACCTTGCGGCCATCCGCGTCGCGCACCGCCGCATCGCACCGCGCATCCATCGCACGGTTGTGATTACGAGCAGGTCGCTGGACGAAATCGCCGGCGCGCATCTGTTCTTCAAATGCGAAAACCTTCAAAAAACCGGTTCATTTAAAATCCGCGGCGCCACAAATGCAGTGTTTTCACTCACGGACGAAGAAGCGAAGAATGGTGTGGTTGCGCCCTCGTCGGGCAATCATGCTGCGGCGCTTGCGCAGGCGGCGCGATGGCGGGGCATCCCGGCATACATCGTGATGCCGGCGAATTCATCCCCGGCAAAGAAAAGGGCCGTCGCGAACTACGGTGGAAAGATCACGGAGTCTGAACCGAATGTGACATCGCGCGAAGCTGTTTGTGCTGCTGTGACACGCCAGACAGGCGCGCATCTCGTCCACCCTTATAACGACGCGCGTGTGATCGCGGGACAAGGAACTGCCGCGCTCGAGCTTTTGGAAGACGTGCCCGACCTGGACTTCATCATCACTCCGGTCAGCGGAGGGGGACTGCTGAGCGGTACGGCAATCGTGGCAAAAGGTGTGCGCACCGGAATCAAAGTGGTGGGCGGTGAACCTCGGAACGCGGACGATGTTTCGCGCTCGCTCACATCCGGGAGAATTGAGCCCGCATCGCCGTTCGAAACGATGGCGGACGGCTTACGTGCAACGCTCTGTCCGCTTACGTTTTCGATCTTGCGCGAACATGTGGATGTGATCTCGCTGGTCGACGAGAAGGAGATCGTGCAATCGATGCTTCTGCTTTGGGAGCGTTCGAAGCTCGTGGTCGAACCCTCCGGCGCAGTTGCTGCCGCTCCAGCTTTGCTACGGCGCATCGGAGCGGAAGGTAAGAAAGTGGGTATCATCCTCAGCGGCGGCAACCTCGACCTTAGCCAGCTGCCTTTCTGATCCCTCTCTGCCGCAGTTAGTCGTTGCGACCAACAGCCAGGAATCCCAGGTCGAAACAAGAAGAGCCCGGAAGCCGCTGAAGTGGACTCCCGGGATGATGCCTCGCCTTCGCCGAACCCCTTCCTTGCGGCGCGATCTAGCTCTTGGGGGGCTTCTCCTGTTTAGGCGCGGCCTGATGCTGCGCAGGTGGCGCTGCGCTGTGTTGCGCAGGCGGCTTGGCCTCATGCTGCGCAGGTGGCGCTGTGCTGTGTTGCGCAGGCGCGGGCTTTGACTCCGTCCGGGGCTGAGCAGCAGGCTTGGGCTCGTGCGTCGCGGTGGGCTTCGACTCGGTCCGAGGCTGAGCCGCAGGCTTGGATGCATGCGCAGCCGCAGGCTTTGATTCGGTCCGAGGCTTCGCCGCCGGTTTCGATTCAGCTGGCTTAGATTCGTGTGTAGCCGCGGGCTTCGATTCCGTGCGGGGTTGAGCGGCAGGCTTTGACGCATGTGTGGCAGCGGGTTTCGATTCGGCTGACTTCGGTCCATGTGTCGCCGCAGACTTCGATTCCGTGCGGGGTTGAGCGGCAGGCTTTGACGCATGCGTGGCAGCGGGTTTCGATTCGACTGACTTCGGTCCATGTGTCGCCGCAGACTTCGACTCCGTGCGGGGTTGAGCGGCAGGCTTTGACGCATGCGTGGCAGCGGGTTTCGATT
>Ga0307475_10000285_pt1 | contig 30638 bp, 37 predicted proteins | sample atmos_gasesECM1C_FD_203317 | JGI IMG/M metagenome (GOLD analysis project Ga0307475, IMG submission 203317) | Hardwood forest soil microbial communities from Morgan-Monroe State Forest, Indiana, United States - atmos_gasesECM1C_515 | ecosystem: Environmental > Terrestrial > Soil > Temperate... | reverse complement strand
CTAGGGGCACAATTTATTCCGAGCATTGAGGGTGATCTCACGTTTCGCAACGACGGAGTAATATACGGCCACAACGGACCGTGGTACTGGGCGGTCATGGATCCGCTACGCCATCCCCTTTTTGTGTGGGCGAGGACGGGGACGGCAAATTACGACGCAAGCGCCAAGGCGCTTGGTGCTGTCTCATTCTCAAATGGCTGCATGATGGGCAAGTACACTCCTGCGAAAATGGTGAGCCTCTTTGTGACTTCGGTCGTTCTGTCGGCAGTGATCGCCGGGATGGTAGGCGGCTTCTGGGGCGGATTAGTTGGTGCCGTGGCGGCAGGGATAACTGCGTATTTTCTACTCACGCGCGACTGGAAGCCCTTAGGACCTGTCTACGGAAGGCACAATGGAATCGATGATCGAGGTGTTAGCAATCCCGATCCCTGGCTGGCCGTTATGGGGCGAAAGAGCCGCGACCCTCTCGAACAGACTCCGATCTCCGACTACGTAATGCGTATGGGAACAAATGATTCTGGTCTTGATGAGGCGAGCGGCGGAATGATCCCGCTGATTCAAAATAGCGCGGTATTTAGCGCAACCGTCGGCACCGCGAACTACAATCCCGCATTCGCCGATATCACCAAGCCAACAATAAGTGGGATCGTGGCATGGGGATGGATCTACCCACCTGTCGGCGAAGGCGAACTCATTGCGATCGGTTCAGACCGAACCGGCGTGAGCGCCGCGTTACCTGGAATTCTTGCGTCGATTGGAGTACGCGACGCAGCTGCAATGGACGGTAACAACTCCGTGTTACTTGGCGAGCACGCCGAGGCCTGGTTTGAGCCTGGGGACATGAAGGAGCGAATTGAACATTACGGTTTCTATTGCGGCACCCACAAATGACTTTTGCAAAACTTTTCTCCGGTCATTCGAACGGCCGCACTTTTCACGGCCGAACGAGTCGCGACGAGCTGTTATTCGTTCGGATTCGAAGCGACGTGCCGCGCGACCGGCCAAATCGGAAGCTCGCGTTCAAATTGACAGTTGGGAGACCGGAAGCATAAAGTGCGCCCAGGCTCCGGGCCAGTTCACCTCACAGCTCGAAACATACAAGGAGGGGGTATGCGACGTTTGTTATTGCTGGGGATCTCGTTGTGCCTATTGGCCGGGTCTGCGTTCGCCCAGGATCCGGTGAAAGTCGACCCAAAGCATTACACAGTCGTGTTCGAGAACGATCGTGTGCGCGTCCTGAAAATCCATTACGGTGCGCATGAAAAGTCGGTCATGCACTCCCATCCCGATGCAGTGGCGACATTCCTGGTAGATGAACACGCGAAATTCACCCTGCCTGATGGAACGTCGCCGGTCCGAGATGGGAAGGCCGGGGATGCCGTGTGGACTCCCGCTGAAACGCATTTGCCAGAAAATCTGAGCGACAAGTCATTGGACGGTATTTTGGTGGAGCTGAAGGGCAAGTCCACGGCGCGCACATCGAAAAAGGCTGCGGCACCAGCTCCGAAGAAAGAAGGCTCGTAGCTGCGTGTCTGATTCGTGGGAGTGATTTCGCCGCGGCCTACGCGTCACGGCCGGGTTGCTAGCTCTATTCGTTCCCGTTCGGCGCGACATCGGCGAAATTGTCGGCCGTGCTGTAGGCATCGCAAATCGCTCCATCGCTCGCTGTGGTGGGGGTCGAATCCGCGATCGTGGAGAGGTTGGGAACGTCGGTTGGCGGAAATGCCGGAGCCGTTCCAACGTCAACTGGGGTATGCTGTTTTTGGTCTTTCATCTGCTTTCTCCTTGAGAAGATAAGACGGGCCGGAAAAACACGCCGAGTACGACGCGTCGATCCGGCCCGTTTTGTTCGTCGCCGCTCGAAAGGCAGAGTCCGGATGGCTCTGGAAGCATCGCGACGTTGAACCGTGCGTTCACGGGGTTTTCCGCGACAGTTCGCCTGCCGTGGACTTGGCGCCGCGAATCGCTTCGATGCTTTCTCGCCAAGATTGTTGTGAAAAGTTAATCGCGGGCCGAGGAGGTCGAGGCCCCGGCCCCGCGGACTATTCCCTTCGCGCGCTCACCGAAAATCAATGTTTGGGATTCCCGGAAAGTCAGCCTATCCGCCGGATGGCGTACAGCAAACGAGTTCGTAATCGCTACGGCGTATGGCGCCGTTGGAATTTTCAACAAGCGTTGATTTATTCAGCGTGTTTTCCGGCTCGGCCGCGCGTGTCAAGCGCCCCCTCGGCCATCGCATCTTCCACATTCCAGGCGGGATGGATTTTGCGCCTCCGCCAACTGGACATTTGGCCGCACATTTGCCTATTAAGGATATGACCGCCCGCGGGAGCAATCCGAACCAAGGAGAAAAACCATGGCATCCACAAAAGCGACCAAGAAGCTGAAGAAGGGCAAGAAAGTACAAGCGACGAAGACCCTAAAGTGCTCGCTGAGCGATTTTTCATTCACGTGTTAGTGACGGCCCATTGGGGCAATCCGACGGAAGGAGAAAGAACGTGGCATCGAAGAAATCAAACAAGCGGTTGAACAAGTCGAAGAAGCTCCAACCCACCAAGCCTTTGACGATTCACGGCATCCCCCCGGGCCCTAGCAATTAGCCGAAACCCGGAAAGAGGAGACAAACATGGCGTCGAAGAAAGCAACCAAAAAGCTAAAGAAGGGCAAGGCTGTGAAGAAAGTCAAGAATCTCGCAACGATGGTCGAATACGTGATCTCGTGCTGAATGAGCGGCGCGCGCGAGGCACGCCGCCCGGTCGGTTGGAATCAGCAAGGTGATTCTATTTTGGCCGGAGCCGAAACCGCGTCGTTGTCTCGGCGCTCCTCGTCATTGCCGGCTTGGTTTACACATTTTGGTGGATTCCCGCGATCAGAGAGCGCGATGCTGACGACCACGCCACGGCGGCCTACTTCTGGGATACGATTGAATTCCGCCCAGCATCCAAACCTACCTGCCGAAGGACAGCAACCTTCGACTGCGCGACTGACCTCGCTCGTAAACATCAGTCCCATCTGGTAAGTCAGACTCCCGCCAACGTTGTTCGTGTCAGCGGATTTGTTCAATTCTAGCAGGCTGAGTTTGGCTTAGAACAAAGTTGGCGGGAGACGAGAGATCGATTCCCGCCGCCAGTTGGTTGTCGTTAGCAGATTGGTTTGATCGTGGTCCATGTGGAGTCACATAGTCGCCTTACATGCACGATCATGTGCAGGCTATTACACGCGCTGCTGTCTCATATGCGCCTTTGTCGTCAACGGTTGCAACGATCCAAACTGTCTTGCTAACAGCCATTTCCCAAGTGGTCGGCCGCAGCTTAGCGCCAAAATGTGCCGTCGTCCCGACGTTCCGCTGCGAGCGGGATTTGGAATTGAACACCAAGACATGCGGTGCGATTCCCTCCCTCGGCACCATCACTTGAGCCTACCATAACCGCAGTCCGGTTATTGGCCAGACCCCTTCTTTTCTGCTTCCACTTCCTTGATTCGGCGAACTTCGTTCAGGAACGGCCGCGCGTCAGGGGGTGGATTAACGTTGCCCGCGAGCAGCTCTCGATTGGAGTGTGGCTCGCCGTAGAACGCCACGGTGGAGTCTTTGTCGCGCTCCACCCATGATCCCTCAAGGTCGATTCCCGCGAACAACCCGTGTGTGCGCGAGTACGTCAGGATTTCGGTCTCAGCCCTCCAGTCCGTGCCCGCCGAGGCGTGACGTCCTACTGGGCCCGCCGCTGCAGAAGCAGAACCACCGATTTGAAATTTATCGGTTAGCAAATTCCTTACGCCCTCATCGTTCATGATCATCATCACGAACTGCACATCTTCGACACCGATCTGAGCGCCCCAGCTTCCGCCGCTAATCACAAAAAATGCCGGCGCGCTCCAACTCCCGTCGGGCTGGCGGCAAGTCGCCACGCCGCGGCCGTGTTTGCCACCTACGATAAATCCTCCCTTAATCATGCTCGGAACGACCGCGATGCATTTCGCCCCAGACACGACCTCATCGGGAATGCCCCTGTCCGGAGCGGCACTGATTTCACGAAGCGCCTGAGCCGCGCTGTTAAGCCGCTGAACCGTTTCGTTTTTCGATTGGTCGGCCCGAGTCAACAGTGCCAAACTGCACAGCACCAGCGGTAAAACAGAAAGCGTGAGAAGTTTCTTCATATTTCCTCCACAACTAGAGCTGGGATTTTTTATTTCGAGAGTGCTTCTAATGACTGGGACGCGGAAATTCTCCAACCAGTCTTAACGCGTTGGGGCGGGCGAGCTATCGGGTCTTTTCTGTATTATCGAATCGTCGTATCCACTCCGGCGAATAGGTCCGTATCAGAATTTGGGGGCCAAACTGTCAGCTAGCCGATCGCGCCAGTCAAGTGCGGACGCGCCATTCCCTTGTGCTACGAGTCCGCCGAGTGCGCCTGTCCGCTGCGAGTAGACCATCGCACCCTTCGACACGACCCAGGAAGCACCGAGGTAGCCCAGTCTGCCTAACAGCATCGCGGTCAATACCGACACAAATAGAACAAAGAAGCCAACGACGAAAATAATCAGGGCCGCTATTACCTGAAACAACGGATTAAAAGCATTCAGTGTCATAAGACCCTCAATACTAAGATAACGCGTCCTATCCACCCCAATTGACCGCTGTGGGTGCGAAAGCTACGCTCAAACTACTCCCTAGGCGCAAGCGTGGCTATACCCTGTAACCTCTATAGGACCTGGCGAAGTTCCCTAGGCGGCAACTCCTGGTTTTCGTTGGGAGGTGACCGAGTCCTCCGAGTTTATCGCGAGAGCCTCTTCGGGCCGCTGACAAACGGGTTCCCGCGCTCGTAGAAACGAAGTTCGCGGTGAACCTCCTTCGTGATTCCTATTCGCACACTGACCCCAATCGGCCCCGTCCGTTGAACGGGCGTGCCCAACCAAAGCTGCCCGGGGCCGCACAGATCAACGCCGTCGGCGGACCTGTTAATACGGAAAGCGGAGGCCAAGCGCCCCGGACCCCGAGTTAGATCGAGTAGCTTGTGGATTCCCCGATGGCGCACCATCGCCGCAATGCCCTCAAGAGGTTCCACCGCGCGAAGCAAAATTCCGGCGCCTACTCCGTGCTCCTCGCCTGAAACGTTCAACATGAAGTGATTGCCGTACGCGAAGTACACATAGGCGTGGCCATGTTCAAGGAATAGTGAACGGTTCCTCGCGGTCAATCCGTGAAACGAGTGCGCGGCGGCGTCTCCGACGACGTAGGCTTCCGTCTCAACGATTCGCCCGGAGAGCCTCTGAGCGGGAAGTTCATGAACCAGTGTCTTTCCGATTAGAAAGCGGGCAAGCTCGATCGTCGCCGCGGGCAATTCGGAGCGGCGAAGGCGACGAATTCGGCGCAGTTGTTGATTGGGCGAGCGCCGCGCCGAACCAGGAACTTCGCTCTTTTTTCCTGTGGGCATCGGGCGTTAGCTTTGAGCGGTGCCCCTCAACGGTATCAAGACCGGTGCAAGTCGCATGACCTTCTTCGTGTCTATCTTTACGGTGTGCTCGTGGGAAGTAATCGGTTGGAGTTCGGGGCGAGGACAATCGTTGCGTTGGTACGCACTGAACTGTGTCTTGCCAGCAGATGTCGTTGAGCTCGTCGCCCCCAGGCGCGAACAAAACAGTAATTCAATGTCCCCCCGATTCCTGCACTGAGGACCGGGATGATACGGCCGGACCACTTTTCGGCGATTTCGGCGGATACCCTCACAGCAATCCGGTCGATGATCCTCGGCACTAACTTCTCGATCGCCTGCTTCTCGATGAATTCCCTTCCGAGGTCTAGACCGGCCGCGCTCGCGGCCGCGATCCACAACTCGGCAACCTGTTCATCAGTGGCATACTCGAAGCCGTAGAGGAGGCTCAATTTCTGGAGCAAGCGGATCGTGATCGTGGAAAGAACTCCCATGTCCGGCAGGATCGTAAGCATTCCGCCCATTCCGAAACCCATTCCCTCGAGGGCCGCCACCCGCGCGGCGCTCGCGATCGTGCCTTCCGCGATGGGGTCCACCACTTCGGGACCGAGCAGAATCATGTCACTCCAGGAGCGAATCGCCAGCCGGTGAGCCCGCTGGATGTGTCGCAGATACTTTTCCGGATCGACTCGCACATGCTGGTAGCCCTTACGTAGGCTGGCCAGTACCGCTGGCTGCAAGAGCTTTAACGAGATTCGGTTCCTTTGTTTCTCTGCCACCATAAGTCTCTCTTGTTAGGATACATCGAACGCCGCTTCAACGGGCTGGATTGATTGCCGTCGCTATGCACCTGTCCATCGATCTACGTTCCTGTGGGAATAACGCGGGAATCCGCAATTTCAGAAGGCTTGATCGAGGTCCAGGTCGTAGTCGGATTCAACTACGCGTTGGTCGCCATTGAATTGGTCACGCTTGCGGTACGCCGCGAACAAGATCCCGGCAAAGATCAGAAGCGGGGGAACGAACATCACCAAAACTCCGTGCCGCAGCGCCGTAATAAAACGCGATCCGGAGGCCGCGGCGCTCTGATAGCACATCGCGCATCCTTGTCCGTATAGAACGCCGGGACTCAGTAGCAACCCCAAAGATGCAAGCCCGCGCCGCCAAATCTGCGCATTTGAACCTTTCGTGATCGAAATCCTCAGCATCCGAACAATTCTACTCCGTGCATCGTGTGGATCCAACTCCAATCTCGCTCCTGCACCCCATCCTCGCTATCCTCGCTCGTTGCAATTGACTGGGCGGGGCCTAACATGCCGTGCCCGGCACTCCGGCCGCAACTCGATAAACTGAATTCCCATCCCTCCCCCATGGTCCGATTCCGCACTACAGCGCGTGCGCGGACCTCTCCGGTCCGGTAGCCAAGTCGAATAGCAGCTTGAGAATTGCTCCTTCTCGGGGAGGATTGGCGGTGTGGATGAAGAGGCCGCCCAGGTCGACCGTCGTCACTCAGGATAGCGACCGAGAGCCGCCCGCATCCCAGGCTACGGCGATCGATACACTTGGCTGGCAACGTCGATACTTCCGATACTCGTTTCGATGGAATTCGGGCTTAGCCAATATCTGCTTCGTTTCTGTACTTGCATCGCTCATTCCACTGGATCTTCATTCCCGAGCGTATGCGCGGCCATAGCCCATGCGATGCGGTTTCTCAGGAACTTTCGGATGTTGACTGCTGGTACCGTAGTTCCATAGCTCGAAAACAGCTTCATTCTCTATCGTTAAAAGTGGCGGCACACGAGGTAGGAGCTCAGTATGACGACAACCCTTCAACCATCCGGCGACCCACAACACCAGGCGCCACGTGAAGCGCGTAGACGCAAGCGCATGAAGGTCTCACTTCCTCTTCAGGTGCGTCCTTTCGACGCACGTTTTACTGACATTGTCGATGTCGGCGAAGTGATTGACTTTACGCGCAACGGCCTATATTTCGCCACATGCATGCCTCATTACTTCGTCGGAATGCGTCTGCTGGTTACATTCCCGTTCGGGGACAACCTTTCCGCTCACAAAGTATTTCTGGGGAAGATTTTGCGGCTGGAACATCGAAGCGGTGGAAACCGCGGCGTGGCCGTTCGTTTTCTCCTCTAGGCCTAGCCCGACGACCTGCGGCCTTCATTCAAAGGGAACGGGTTGGACTTAGGGCATTGAGGCGGCGATTGGACTTGAAAGGCCTCGTAAACGACGGCGAGAATAGAAATGGCATGTAGCAACTCGGGTCGATTGGGCGGCTCGCTGTTACCACGAATGGAACCTGACCTGGGCGAGCAAATGGGAATTGAAGATGCATGATCAAAAGACGAACCACTCTTATAGCGGAAAGCTAGGGCACCCGTCTCCGGCGCAGGATGCGGATCGCCGCGGCAACGACCGCGTCATCTTTACCGCCACTGCCGAAATCGTAGAACGCGGCTCCGGCGCGCGCTTCTCCGCTCGCACAACGGACCTAAGTCCCGGTGGATGCTTCGTCGACACCAAGATTCCATTTCCCGTCGGTACCAAAGTCCAGGTCACACTCCGCAAGGGCAAGGCCAACTTCGAAGCTCCCGGCACGGTAGCTTACCTCCAGGACGGGTTGGGAATGGGAATTTCGTTCGACGACTTGGCGCTGCATCGCCGTTCCGAGCTTGCTTCCTGGCTTTCCGATCTAGCCGGAGAACACCCAGTCTTGCGCGACGATCCGCAATTGTCCCCTTCTGCTGTGCATCGTCCGGCGCCGGACCGCGCCATGTTGGCGCGCTTAGTTCATCTGTTGATTGAAAAAAGGATTCTGACGGAAGCGGAAGCTTCATCCGTGTTGCACGACCCGTTGTTATAGTTGGTCAAGCGCCGCTTCCGTTCTGCCGCAAACCCGGGTTCTGTGGGAAGTGTCCTCCGTTCCGGGAGATTCGAGGACGCAGAAGATGAAGAAGAAGAGGCTTGGCGAGGTCCTGCGCGAACGGGGCCACGTTTCTCACGCGGACCTCAACAAGGCGATTGAAGATCAACAGGGCAAGCTCATCCATCTCGGCGAGCTTATGCTGGACCGCGGAGTTGTTTCCAAGCAAGATCTCGCGGCAGCACTTACGGAAGTTACGCACATCCCTTACGTCGACTGTTCGCATATCGAGATCGACCCCGAAGTTCTCGATATTCTTCCTCATGCTTTCGCCAAGAGATTTTGTATCCTGCCGATCCAATGCCAGGGAGCGAAGCTCATCGCCGCCATGGCCGAGCCGCAAAACCTTCATATCATCGACGAAGTTCGTTTCATGTCCGGGATGGACATCATCCCTCGGCTTGCATTTCGAAGTGAAATTGAAGTGGCGATCGAAAAATGGTATGCAGCCGCTGCTCAGGCGGAGGCTGCGATTGCCGCGGCTATCGCTCCCTCCAATCAAGATCCGGGCATGGAGTTCATCTCCTCGAGTTCCTTGCAGCGAAACATCGACGCCATGCAGGAGATGCAGGCGGAGTTGCTTAACAAGAGCACACCCGCGGTTCGCCTGGTGGCGTCCACAATTTCGGCGGCCGCCGCGAAGCTCGCAAGCGATATCCATATCGAGCCACAATCCACCGACACGATTATTCGTCTCCGCGTTGACGGAATGCTCCGCGACTTCCAACACGTCCCCCGCTCTATCCAAAACTCAGTAGTCTCCCGCATCAAGATTCTCGCCGATATGGACATCGCCGAACGCCGGGCGCCGCAGGACGGACGTTTTCTGGTCAAGATTTCGGGGCGCAAGATCGACTTGCGTGTCTCCACTTTGCCCACGCAGTATGGCGAAAAAGTTGTCATGCGGCTTCTGGAGTCCGACGCTCCGATGCAGGGATTTTCCGGACTTGGGTTGGCTCCCGAGATCGCGGCGGCCCTGACGCGGATTCTGGCCATGCCACAGGGCATGGTTCTGGTCACCGGTCCGACGGGTTCGGGGAAGAGCACGACGCTTTATTCCGCACTTCATCTGGTCCGCAAGCCTTCCGTAAATATCATCACTGTGGAAGATCCTGTCGAATATGCCGTCCCCGGGCTGAATCAGGTGCAGGTCAACACCAAGACCGGGCTTACCTTCGCCAGTTGTCTCCGCTCCATCTTGCGGCAGGACCCAAACGTCATCATGGTCGGCGAAATTCGCGACAAGGAAACTGCCGAGATTGCCATCAAGGCGGCCCAAACCGGACACCTGGTGCTGTCGACCTTGCACACTAACGACAGCGCCTCGGCTGTAACTCGTCTACTCGACTTGGGCGTTCCCGGATTTCAGATCGCCACTTCTGTCACAGGCATCGTTGCTCAGCGCCTGGTTCGTCGCTTGTGTTCTTGCCACGACGTCGTCCCAGCAAATCCAGAATGGTCATCTCGCCTGCTGGGAGCCGGTATCCTCGACGCACCTCCGCAGCAACACATACCCACCGGGTGCGAACAATGTGATTCGACTGGCTACAGGGGCCGAGTTGGCATCTACGAACTGCTCCTACTGGACGATGCCATTCGCTCGGCTGTGCGTACGAACGGACGCTCCAATGAGATTCGAGCGCTCGCCCGAAACAACGGTATGAAGCTCATGCAGGAATACGCTCTCGATCTGGTTCGCCGAGGACTCACCACGCTCGACGAGGTCCAGCGTGTCGTGCCCTTCGAATCGATCCGTTCCACGTTTTGTGCCGCCTGTCAGCGCGAATTGTCGCCGGCTTTCGCTTTTTGCCCCTCCTGCGGCGAGAAAGCGCACGGCACCCAAGTGGTTGAGCGTTCACAACACGATTTCGTCGAGCAGGGAGCCACCGAAGAATGAGCGCCGGAAACCATGGCCAGCATTGGAGTGCTGCCCGCAAAGCACCTCGCTACTCCAGCCTTCGAGATTTGTCCGTCACCTATGAAGGTGACAACCAGGACGTTGCTACTCGCCCGCCTGATATCAGCACTCAAGGGATGTTCATCAATACGAGCCGAAATTTCCCCGAGGGCGCTGTGCTCAACGTCCAGTTTCGTCTTGCCGAGACGGGCGTCGAAATCCGCACTCGTTGCGAGGTGCGTTACTGCCTCCCCGGGGTTGGGGTCGGCGTGGAATTCCTCGACATCTCCCCCGACGCCGTCCTGGCAATCGAGAGGGAGCTCACCTCGACCAAAGGAAACCAGAAGCGTCGTCGCACCAGGTCGAAGATCTAGAAGAATGAAAGGCTCATCAGCCGCCTCAAGTGCCATCTCACATGCAGGATATTCCCTAAGTAGGAATTTTTTGCTCGTTAATCGTCAACCAGAAACCGCAGTAAAGTACCGTAACCCGCCTATAATCAACGAACGGCTGCCCGAAGCCCCTGGCACATATCGTGCTCCCCTAGCCCCGGGGGTACTCCGACATGACCGACCGTCGCAAGGCTAGACGGTACGAGGTTTTTCTCCCCGTACAAGTCTGCGTGTCCCAGCAGAAGTCTACAGATTTTCACACGGCCCAACTGCGCGACGTGTCCCGCACCGGCATTCTTTTCCATTCCAACGTCGACATTACTCCGGGAACCGGCGTCGAACTCACTTTCGCGTTGCCCACCGAGCGCGACCGGGGTGCCTCAGTCCTGGTTCGGGCGAGTGCCAGAGCTATACGCGTGGCATCGCTTGCTGGTGAAGTGGCCCCCGTATACTCGGTAGCTGCAGCCATCGACCGGATTGACTTTGTCCGTCCGATGGTTTCAAGCGCCGCTTAGCGCGCACCTCGCATCCTAGACAGCTGTTCGCGAATTTTCTTTTCACTACCTACTGTTTCGTTCCTACAATAGATCTGCGCCCTTAAGCGCGCCCCATGTCGGACCGACCCGATCCTGTTTTCCCCGCCCAGACCGAACTCGCGTTCCTGCGCGCACTATGTGCCGACAGGCACGTCCATGCGGTTCTCGAAGCGATGATGTCGGCACTCGCGGATTACAAATGGCACGACGCAGAGTACGCGATTGTCTACCAGGCGCTCTCGAAGGTCGCTGCAGGCGACAAACGGCCCTTGCGCGAGCAGCTCCCAGCTATCGCAACTCGCATGGGCTTCCCTGACGTCGACTGGGATGATTACTTTGGGCCTCACGCAACACCGAGACGGGAGTTATTTGAGCTCCTGCGTAAACTCGCCCCTGGAACGCGGCAGCAACCATGAATCAGCCTGCATGGAGGTGGTTCTCGCTCGCCGATGTCGTGCTTCTGCCCGGGTTTATCCTGTGGTTTATCTGGAGGCTCCAATTCACTCACCGCTGGACATGGATCGTCTTTGTAATTTGGCTTGTTGCAAGCTTCGCGCTTCACCGCGACACTCCAAAAACTCTCGGGTGGCGCGCGGATAACCTTTGGCCGGCCACACGCCAAGCGTTGCTCGGATTTGGCCTGATGACCGTCGGCCTGGTTGCCGTCGGCGTGATTCTTGGCGCACCGTGGCCACCTTCGACCGGAGGGTTTTCATGGAGTCGTTACGGAGGTTACCTTGCATTCTGTTTGCTGCAGCAGGTGGCACTCAATTCCCTGCTTCACAATCGAATGCTCGCGCTCGTAGAGAACGAGTGGATTTCGGCAGGATTAACGGGAGGCATTTTCGGATTAATCCACTGGCCCAATCCAGTGCTCGTGCCAGCCACGCTTGTGGCCGGAGCCGCCATGGCGTGGATGTTTGGCCGTCACAGAAACATCATTCCGCTCGCCATCGGACAAGCTGTTCTCGGTACCTTGGTCGCGTGGGTGTTCCCGATGCCCTGGCAGCACCACCTGCGTGTAGGTCCCGGCTATTTCGGCGTGCTCCGCTAGCAGGCACCCCAGATTGCTTTCGAAGCTGCACCGAACGCGCCTAAGGTCCAGGCGAACTGACTCCCAGCCTATGTGTTTCGAGGATTCGCCGCAGGATGGGATAGAACTGTACGAAGACATTATCGTCAGCGCCGCGCTCCTTATGACATTGGAAGCACCGGTTGCCGGGAACGGCGCGCGTAGCGTCGGCGAGACTCCCTCTCGTTCCGAAATCGAAATACGCCCAGCCATCTCTAAAGTGCTCGTGGTCCTTTACCGCCACGTCGAGTGCCGCAAATTGTCCTTCGAAGTATCCAGCGTGTGCCGGCTCGATTTTTTGCGATGGCTCGTAGATCGCTAGTACCAGGACCGTCTTCTCGGGAAATTTTCCGGTTTCAAGGTATATCTTATAGGAGTCGGGGCGCAGGTATACATTGTGAAACGATCCGATGCCGTTCGATCTGCTGTTCTCTTGATAGCTCAATCCGGTCGAGGCGCCCACAAATACCCACGTTTCGAAATTCTTGGGCCGCAGCATCGCTCCGGTGGAATCGTATTGTGGGCCAGTCGTCTGCAAAGACTCCACAGGAGCTGAGGCCGTGGACTGAAGTCGTCCCCAGAAAGCCATCGCGCTAAGAATCACAAGGGCCGCGAGCGCAGCCAGTCGCATGTACCCTCCACATGTAATGGGGCCCATACCCGCCGACTGGAGGGCCCACTCGGTCCGCTCCGCCTCTACTCGCTACGCAGAGCAACAATTGGATCGATCGATGCCGCTCTGCGTGCCGGAAGAAAGCTTGCGAGCGCCCCGCAGGCGATCAGGGTTACGGCAACGCTCAGGAACGTGATCGGATCGTTGGGAACCACCTCAAACAGCAGGGTCTTGACCAGGCCGGTGAGCGCCAATGCACCTACTGCTCCTATCCCGACACCTACTATGGCCAGCAGCAATCCTTGCCCGAGCACCATGCGCATCACGTTCAAGGGCTGCGCGCCCAGTGCTATGCGAATCCCGATTTCACGTGTGCGCTGGCTCACGGCGAGGGCCATGATTCCGCCAATCCCAGCCCCCGCAATCAGTAAGGCCAAGCCAGCAAAGACCGCTAGCAAGCTCGCCGTCACCCTCGGTGACGCGATAGATTCAGAGCGCGCTTGTTCGAGCGTCAGTGCGTGCGTCACCGCGGTTTGCGGGTCCACATCGTGCACCGCCTTGCTGATAGCTTCCGCCAGACCTCGCGGATCGCCCATCGTGCGCACGATCAAGGTGCTCGGAGCCGCACCCTCGGAATGTGGAGTATAAATCTCGGGCGTGACTTTCTGATCGAGCCCGAAATCTCTTACGTCTCCCACAACTCCGACGATGGTCAACCAGCTAGCTCCATTGTCGCCGGAGATCCGCTTCCCGATCGGGTCCTCCTGTGCCCAATATTGGCGCTTCGCCGCTTCGTTGATCACCGCCACCAGGAACTCCCCGTCATCGGTGTCTGCAAACTCGCGCCCTGCCTTGAGGGGAATCCCAAGCGTCCGGAAGTAGTCGTTCGAAACGACCACCTGCCCTCCCACCGGGGGCGCTTCCGCCGCGGCCACCTCACGTCCCTCGATCATAAACGGACCTGAAAAAGCGGCAGCCCCTGCCGACAACGCCTCGGGCTCGAGAGGGTATGCCGAAGAAATTGCGGCGGACATTACTCCCGGAACCGCCTCGACCTTAGCGAGAACCTGTTTGATCACGGTCACCAGTTCAGGCCCCGCCTTGTACTTGCTGAAGCTGAACGTCGTGCGCATGGCCAGAACGCGCTGCGGCACGAACCCCGGATCCACTTGCAGCATTTTGATCAGACTTCGCAGCATTAATCCGGCGCCGATCAGCAGCATGAACGAAAAAGCTATTTGTGAGACGATCAAAGCGCTGCGCACGCGATTCTTGTTCTGCCCGGCCCCTGCTCCCGTACTGCCTTCTTTCAAGCTCGAGGTCAAATTCGCGCGTGAAAAGAGCGCCGAGATCGTTCCGAACACCACACTCGTGCCCAACGCAGCGAACAGCGTAAACATCAGTACGCCTCCATCGATTTGAATCTCGCGCGCCCGTGGCGTGAGCCGGGCCGCAAAATCAGTGAGCAGCGCGAGGCTGTTATAGGCCACCAAAAGGCCTAACGCTCCTCCCAACAGGGCTAGAATGAAGCTCTCGGTCAAAAGCTGGCGCAGCAATCGGCTCCTTCCCGCCCCCAGCGCCGTGCGCACCGCCAGTTCGCGCTCCCGCCGCGACATCCGCGCCAGAGTCAGATTGGCCACATTCGCGCATGCGATCAGCAGGACGAAGGCGGCTGCCGCCAACAAAATCAGTAGGGTTGGCCGCGCTTCGTGCGTCAACTCCGCTTGCAGCGGCGCCGCCGAAGCCGTGTAGCCGATGTTCACCGGATACGATTTTGGATACTCCGATTTCAATCGGCCCGCGATCGTGGCGAAGTCCGCGTTGGCCTGCGTCGCAGAAACATCCGGCTTCAATCGCCCAAACACTTCCATCATCCGCCCGTCCCGGTTGTCAATCATAGCTTTCGACGAACGGAACGGACACGCCGAAGTGGGCATGTAAACGTCGCTCTCGACCGGATACTGTGGCACCGGTGGCAGCACGCCCACGACCGTATGAACCTTATCGTTCATCTCAAAGGTTTTGCCAACGATTCCCGGATCCGATCCAAATTTATTTTTCCAGTATTCATAGCTGAGAATCAGCACTGGCGGAGCACCCAGTGTGTCGTCGCCGGCCAGAAAGGTCCTGCCCAGAAGCGGTTTGACCTGGAAGAGGTCGAAATAATTCGCGGACACAACCGCTGCGCGCACGCGGTCCGGATCGCCGTGCCCGAACAGAATAAACGACATGGGGTGGTATTCGACCAATCCGGAAAGCGTCTTATTCTGTTCTCGGAAGTCTTGAATTTCATGCACCGAAAAACCGATGTCGTTGTTCCCCACTTTCTGCGCTTCCTGCCGCAGGAACACCAACTCCTGCCCCTTCGCGTAAGGCAACGGGCGCAGCAATACGGAATGAACCACGCTAAAGATTGCCGTATTGGCGCCAATGCCCAACGCCAGCGTCAAAACGGCAACCGCAGTGAATCCCGTGTTTTTTCGCATCATGCGGAACGCATACGAGCAATCGTTCTTGAAAATCTCCCCGTGTTCGCGGGGTGCCGTGGTGAAGATTCCGGTCAGCGTTTCGGCCCACAGTTTTAGAAAGTCGAGCGGTCCTCCGGTTTCTTTCACTTCGCGCACTTGGTCGTGAAATACGCCTTCCATCTCGCCCCCGTAGTTCATCTGAAAATCAAATGGCAGCGCCCGCACCAGCACACGGAACAATTTGCGGGAACGCGATAGCTCCGCTCTCTTCATCGCTTCCATCTCCTAAGCAGTTTCCGGCTTGCGGAGTAGATTCTTTGCATGAGCCTGCGCGAGCGCCTCTTCCATCCTGCGCGCCTCCGCCACCGCTACCTCGCGGCCGAATTTCGTGAGCTTGTAATAACGCCGCCGCTGGTCATCGAGCGCCACTTCCGGCCGTCTATCCGATTCGAGAATCATCCCTGCGCTTTCAAGCCGCGCCAGATTGCCGTAGAGCGTCCCCGCGCTCAATCGGACCTTATCCTCCGTTCGACGCGCCACTTCCTTCAAGATCGCATACCCGTGTTTCTCACCGTCCGCGAGCGCCAGCAAAATGTTGAACGCCGCAGGCGTTAGCGGCAGATACGACTCCCCATCACTTTTCTTTGTCACGGCTTCTCCGGTTTGCCTCTACGACGATTCTTCTCCAGCCATCATTCTCAAGACTTTTTCCGGCGCTGACTCGAACAGCGCCTGGTGGCTATCCATGCAAAAATAATACGTTTTATTCTGATAGACGAACTTCGGCGACATCCCCTCGTCTATGGCCATTCCGCAGATCGGGCACACCTTGCCGCCGCGAGCCTTTGCATAGGTCGTGTTCGACGCACCACTCGCATCCATCCACCCCCGTCCTTGATACTCCATCTGATACACCGTCTCGTCAGCCGCCGCGCGCCCGTAATATCGCTCCACCACTCTCAGCGCCAAGTCGATCCCGGAGGTCAGCCCGCCAGCCGTCGCCATGTTCCCCTCTTCCACAAAGCGGTAGCCCGGCTTCACGCGAATTTCCGGATACTGCAATGCCATTTGAATATACGCGCCGTGATGCGTCGTCGCCGCTTTCCCATTCAACAGCCCGGTCTGCGCCAGCAAAAGTGCCCCCGTGCACACAGACATGGTCACGTCCGTCTGCTTGGTCGCCTCGCGGATCCACCGGTACATCACATCGCTCCCGCCACCCTGCGCCGGTATCACAATCACCTTCGGCTGCGGCGCATCTTTGAAACTGTAGTCCGGAACAATCTTCATTCCGCCGGAAACCCGAATCGGCCCCGTATTTTCAGCCACCGTGTAGAGCTGGAAGGGCATTTGCTGATCCCTACTCATGCCGGCCGACGGAATCGAGGCGTCCTGGAACACCTCCCACGGCCCGGTGAAATCAATCATCACCGCGCCATCGGAAACCACAAAGGCCACGGGAATGTTGCCGGCCGACGGCGCTTTCAGAGGATGGACCACCCTGGCTGCCCCCTGAGCGTTCGGCGCCCGCCCATACTCCAGCTCATAGCGCTGCCCACCCACCAGTCCCACCGGCATCGCCGCCATGGCACCGGCGGCCGCCGAGCCCCATAGCAGTTCCCTGCGCGTCATGGCGATTCGTTTCATTTCACTCCCCCCTGCTCGGCCTCTGGCGTCCTCAGCGGACCTTCTATCGTCCGGCGGCCGACTACATCGTTTGACGATATAGTGCACCGCAGTTGAGGCTCCACTAACCTGGCTTCGCAAGGTATTGTAAATAGGTCGGTTAATTGATCTCGAGGCTCTGAGGGCGCTCTAAAGGTGTGCGGTTGCGGGACGCGACTGTCGCGACACGGACATTAGTCGGCCGCCACGGTCTTGCCCGGCGAAACCTTCTTCAGCAAGAAACCGATTGGCACGGTGCAAAACGCAACGACAGCAAGATACCGGAAGTCGTCCACGTAGGACCATAGCGCCGCCTGCTGGTCCACGGTCAGCTCAACCAATTTGATCGCCCGGTGCATCGCATCGACCGGGTCTACGCGCGTCGCCATCAGACGCTGAAGTGCACTCGCCGTTCCGCGCAGCAGCGGGTTCTGTAGCGTTACGCTGTGCACCAGCTCCTCGCGATGTACCTGCGAATGCCGGGCAATAAGCGTATTCACAATCGAAATTCCAATGCTGCCGCCCAGGTTCCGGAACAAATTGTAAATCCCGCTGGCGCTGTTGATCAGCTGATCTGGCAGAGTACCCATAGCAACGGTCGCCAGCGGCACGAAAACGAATCCCAAAAAAAACCCGCTGGTGGTAATCGCCCAAAACAGCGACGTCGGCGCAATGTCTAGCGTAACGTGTCCCAGCCACAAGTTGCATATCCCCACGCCCAGGAAGCCGATGCTGATCAATCGCCGCGGATCGATTCTGGTCATCAGGATGCCGACCAGCGGCATCGCAATGATCGCCCCGATTCCCCGCGGCGCCACCGCAATCCCGGACGCGAGCGCCGTATATCCCATGAGCGTCTGAAAAAACAACGGCAACAACGTCACCATTCCGTACACAACGCCACCGAACAGCGCTATCTGCAGACATCCGATGGCAAAATTTCTGTATTTCATCACTCGCAAATCCACCAACGGTTTCGAGATTCGCAGCTCTCGCCACAGAAACCCCACGAGTCCAATAACGAATAGCACGGCCATCCAGCGAATCAGGCCCGAAGCGAACCAATCATCCTCCTGTCCCTTGTCGAGCATGATTTGCAACGCGCCCAGCCACAACGCCAGCAATCCCAGCCCGATTCCGTCGAACTTCCCTGGTTTTGCGTCGCGAATGTGCGGAGGATCGGTGACCAAGCGGCTGATCATCATTACCGCGAATATACCGATCGGAATATTGATGTAGAACGACCAGCGCCAGGTGTAGGTCTCGGTGATCCATCCGCCGAGTGTTGGCCCCAGCACCGGCGCCACCACCACACCGAATCCGAACGCCGCCATAGCCTGCCCCCGTTTCGCGGCGGGAAAGCTCTCCAGCAATATGGCCTGCGAAAGTGGCTGCAGCGCGCCACCGCCCGCTCCTTGCAGCGCCCGAGCGATCAATATCATTCCGAGGTTGGTCGCGGCTCCGCAGAGAAATGATGACGCCGTAAAAATAATGATGCACGCGATCAGGAATCTTTTCCGGCCGAACCGCTGCGAGAACCATCCGCTCGCCGGGAGGACGATTGCATTCGCCACCAGGTAACTGGTCAGCACCCACGTCGCTTCGTCCGTCGTGGCGGAGAGGCTTCCCGCGATATACGGAAGCGAAACCGCAGCGATGGAAGTGTCGAGCACTTCCATGAACGTCGCCAGCATCACGGCTGCGGCGATCAGCCACGGATTCACGATTGGGGGATTTTGAAGATCTTCAGGCATTCCGCGCGGGTCCCGCCGATTGCTGGGGGACGCTGTCGATAATAGTTGCAAAACCTGCCACCGCGCTACTGTTCTGCAAACATCCCCGCACCCTATTCAGATGGGCGCTAGACGTTGTCGGACTCACATGGCGACGACGACTCGGTATACGTCCGGGAAAGTACCCAGTCGACAAGGTCCTGATTCCCGAGAGAACACCCGCGATGATTGAAGACCCCGTGTATTTACATTCCTCAGGGGATTTTGAGCGTAACGCTAGTTCGAACAGTTTATCGCCACTCGAAAGGCCAGCCTATTTTGCCGGGGGCATGCGGCTGCCTCCGCCTGACCAATTCGGCTTCCCTCCGAAAACGATTGATATTCACTTGCAGTCCCCCGAGGCGCTCCAAACGTGTGCAACCCTCGAGTACATCCTCGGGTGTACTAGGATTTCGAAAAAGCCCGAACATCACGCGAAGATCTCGATCTGCTGCGAGTTTTCGCCATGCAGAAGCTGGAGTTCCCGGATCACTCAGCGCAAAACATCCTAGAAAATAAACTCCCAAATTTCGAGAAACGATATCGGTGCCCAAAACACTTTGTGCCATTCGGACACAGCGTCGATACCCCTCAAGCGCGCAGTTTGCGCCCAAGGTCAATAACCTTTCGATGTGGTTTCGGTTGGCTGCGGGAGTTTATAAGTTCAATTCGCCGTATTTCGTTTCCGCCACTTCGCGGGCTTTTGCGTATGCCTTTCTAGGGGTCCTCCCCTGTGGATTCGTCCAGCGTCCCGGAATCGCCAGAGAGCACTTTGGGCAGTGCCCGTCGTTCAGCCGATTCTCTTCGACATCGTGCCACGAGCGGCGTATCAGAATTTCGCCGCACGAAGGGCACCGCGTGTGCGCCCCGGCGCTGTAAATATTCCCTTCGTAAACGTAATGCAAGCCCGCCTCCAAGGCCATCGCTCGCGCCGCATGTAGCGTCCCCGGCGGAGTGCGCGGCTTGTCCTGGAGCTTGAAGTCAGGATGAAACGCTGTGAAGTGCAGCGGCACATCGGGCCCCAGATTGTCGAGGATCCAGTCGCACAACCTCCGCGTCTCGTCCTCGGCGTCGTTCAGCGTTGGAATCATCAGGTTCGTAATCTCGAACCACACGTTTGTCTCGTTCTTCAACCACACCAGGGTATCCAGCACCGGCTGCAAGTGTGTCAGCGTGATGCGGCCGTAGAATCCTTCGGTAAACGCTTTCAAGTCGATGTTCGCCGCGTCCACATGGTCGTAGATATCGTGAAACGCCTCACGCGTGATGTATCCGTTCGAGACCATCACGGTGTTGATTCCGTACTCCTTCGCTGCCTGGCATATATCGATCACGTACTCGCCCCATATCGTCGGCTCGTTGTAGGTGAACGCGATCGAGGGGCACCCGTTTTCGATCGCCAGCAAAGGCACATCTTCCGGCGGGACGTGCTGCGAGCGCACCTGGTCTGACCGCGACTTCGAAATGTCCCAGTTCTGGCAGAAAAAGCAGCCCATGTTGCATCCCGCTGTGCCCATCGAAAACACACGCGTCCCGGGGAGAAAATGGTTCAGCGGCTTTTTCTCGATGGGATCGATCTGCAGGGCCGCAGGCGACCCATATCCCAAGCTGTAAAGCTTCCCGCCTTCATTCACGCGTATAAAACAGAAACCCGCCTGCCCCTCCCCAATGTGGCAGTGCCGGGGACACAAATAGCAATGCGCTTTCCCGCTGGCCTCAGCCTCCCACCAGCGTGCTTCGTGCAGCGCCTCCGTCTTTTGCAGAATCTTCAGGTCTTGCATAGCGCAGTCTCGCGATCGCTTCCACCATTATACGCCGGGCCGGCAAAGCACAGCGTCCGAACGCGAACATGTCTCCCGGCAGCAAAGGATCGCCAGCCATCCCGGCATGGCTCTCGCGACACCTGTTCCTAAGAGTCAATTGACGCACCTTGCGGGGCCTCTGCACAATCGCTGGATTGACCATGATTCGCATCGACAACCTATCGAAGGAGTACGATCTGGCGGGCGCGCGCCACGAGCAGGGCCCGATCGTCGCAGCCGACCATCTGTCGCTCGAGATTCCCGGGGGCGAAATTTACGGCCTCGTCGGCCCCAATGGCGCGGGCAAAACCACGACGCTAAAAATGGTCTGCGGCCTGCTGGTCCCGACTTCCGGCCGCGTTCTGGTCAACAACGTGGACGTCGAACGGAATCCCGAGGACGCGCAGCGCCACATCGGCTACCTCGCCGATTTTTTTGCTCTCTACGACGACCTCATGGTCTGGGAGTATCTCGACTATTTCGGTCACGCCTACAATCTTCCGTCCGATTCGATACCGGGACGCACTCAACATCTGTTGCTGCAGTTCGGCCTTGCCGCGAAGCGCGATGATTTTATCGATGGTCTTTCGCGCGGTATGAAGCAGCGCCTTGGCATCGCGCGCGCCATGATTCACCAGCCTCCGGTCTTGATTCTCGACGAGCCCACCGCCGGACTCGATCCCCAGGCGCGCATCGAATTCAAGCGCTTGATTAAGGAATTGAACAAGGCGGGCAAGACCATCCTGATTACCTCTCACCTGCTGGGCGATTTGCAGGAACTCTGCACTTCCATCGCAATTCTCGAAAAGGGCCGTCTGGTGAAAGCCGGGCCGCTCTCACAAATTTTGCAGGAGGGCTCCGCACCCGCCGGAACTCCAGGCGCGCCTCCCAGCCGCCGCGTGAGGATCAAGCTCGCCTCCCCCGGTTTCGATCTCCGCGTCTGGCTTGTGCCCCATCCCATGGTTTCCGATATCTTCGTCGAGCCAACCAGCGTCGAGTTCTCCTTTGCTGGCACCGACGCCCAAATGGCCGAGCTCAACAAAGCCGTGATTTCCACCGGTGCGCCGGTCTGCGGCGTCGAAGTCATCACCCATTCTCTCGAACAGGTTTACGCGCGACTCACCAAGGGAGAGGTAATGTGATCGACGTCCGAAACGTTCTGGTCAATCCCGAACTCATCCGCAACGTGCGCATCAATCTGCGCCCCAAGCGCATGTTCGTGGCCGCAATCGTCGTTGCGCTCACTGCGATTGTTGCGATTCCTTCGCTGCTTTCCGTGTTTTCGCACGGTCCAGGTGCCACGCCTGTCACCCAGTTTTACCTCTCGACCGTTCTCGTGATTCAAGCGGTTGTTCTGCTCTACGGAGGCGGAATCGCCTGCCTCCAATCCATCAGCCGCGAAAAGGAACTCAACACCTTCGACTACCAGCGCATCACCCGTCTTTCGCCGCTGGATCTCGCCATTGGGAAACTTCTGGGCGCCCCTTCCATGGCCTATTTCGTTTTTCTATGTTTCGTTCCTGCGGCTTTGATTGGACTCTCCGGCGCTGCCGCATATACTTTCGTCGACCTGCTCGATTCCTATACGCTTCTTCTTCTCGGCGCGCTTTCGTTCCACGCATTCACTCTGATGATCTCGCTCCTTCTTTCCAGAAGTCTCTCGACCGGTGCAATTATCGTGTTCCTGTTTCTAGCCGGCTTCACCGGATTGCCGTGGCTCCTTATCGTCATTCTCAAAGCGAGCCACCAGTTGCCCCAGTCCACCGGCATCCCGTTTTATAGCTTTAACGTTCCTTTTACGCCGTTCTTTACCTTCCTCTACGCTTCCCTGACAGCGTGGTTTCTCCTGGCGTTGATGCGCAATATTAAGAGAGACCCTTCAGCGTATGAGCTCTACACGCCATCGCAGGCGCTTGCGTTTGCCGGTTATCTCAATTTCATTTTTGTCGGTTGCGTGGGTTCTGCGAGGTTGGGCTCCGACGCTGCGCAACTCAGCTCCATTTGGATCAATCGCGTGATCTTCTTCGCCCTGGGACTCGTGCTCCTGCGCAATCGCGAACGCACGCGCCGCCGTTTGCGCGAACTCGGAGATAGAGGCCTAAGCTGGCTCGAAGCCTTCTGGCCGTTGCCTCATTTGTTGGGCGGAATCATCGTATGCGGGTTCTTGCCCTTGCTCTTCGCCACACCGCCTGCCGCTTCTACGACACTTCCGGCGTACCAAATGACCCCGCAGCCGTCTGACTTTGGCCTGATTCTGTTCCGCATCATATTCGTGGGTATTTCACTCTCGCGCGACATCCTGTTTCTGCAATGGATGAACGTGCGTTCCGGGCGCCGCCCGTTCGTTCGCGGCCTGCTCTATCTCTTCGCCTATTACGGCATTTCGAGCGCGCTATTCTTCAGCGCGGGATTCAACTTGGCGCCGGCTGAGGCTGCATTCCAGGCGGTGTTCGCGCCCCTGCGCGCCTTCTTGCTGACGCCAGCATCCTGGACCCAGGCCACCGGGGCATGGATGCTGGCGCTTGCGGCCCAATGCGTCATCACTTGGTTTTTCGCATTCTTGCATCGGCAGGAACTTCTCTCGCTCGCCACCCGGCCGAAAAAGAATCTGCCGCCGGCGATCCCGACCGGTCTGGCCGCTCCAGCCCGCTAGCGAGAACATCTTCCGCTCCAAAAGTCTACGCACCCTTCGGCATTTGGCGAAGTCGAGTGGGATGGGTTGCGGGATTGCAGTCCTGCGTGTAAAACCAACTTCGCGGCTTGCGAGGCCCGCACCTTTCTTCCGTGGGCTCGCTGGTCGCTTCTTGGTGCTGAGCAGCGTTGCCTGGTCCCGTTCATTCTTGCGCGCCTTGGCGGGAATACTGAATCTTGGCCTCGACCGACGCGCAATGACTGTCCACTTCGGCACACTTCGCCCGGCGGCACCATCGGGCGAGTACCCTTCCTCTTGCATTGCGCCGGTTTAGGATTACTCCGGGCGAGAACCGTCGTAGAATGCAAGGAGTCGAATCCCGAGGCGGGAAGGCAGAGGAATGAAGCTTTGGCGACCGCGTTGGTCATCTGCGCTTGGGCTCGCTCTCGCCGGCATACTCCCTCTGGCGCCGGTCGTTCTGATGCCCGGCCCGCACCTCCCAGCGTCCGCCGCGTTACCGCAGGACGCGCCTTCCACTCCCAAGGAAAGCCCCGCGCGCGCTGAAATCGAGCAGTTGATCGACGAAGCTCACGCTGACGCCTCGGTGGCCTTCCGCTCGCTCGACGGCTCCCAGGAGCTTTTCATTAAAGCTGACGGCCTGTTTCCCGTCCCTCCTGCCGTTATCCAGCTCCCGATCATGATCGAGCTTTTCGCGGAGGCTCGCGCCGGCGATTTGCGTCTCACCGAAACCTTGGTCGTTCACAACGGCTTTACCAGCATTCTTGACGGCGGCTCCTACCATCTCGATCCAAAAAACGACCCGGACCAGGAGCTATACAAATCCCTCGGCAAGTCAATCACCCTTCGCGATCTCTGCGAGCACATGGTGGCCCACAACAGCAGCCTGGCCGGCGCCATGCTGATCGAAAGACTCGGCATCGACCGCATCCGCCAGCGGATCCAAACTCTTCATGCCGACGGAATACAACTGATCCGCGGGCTCGAGCCCGGCAAGCCCAACGACCCACAGCCTGAAAACACCGCTACCCCGCGTGGTCTGCTCGAATCGCTGTGGGCGCTGGCAATGAACCAGCACGAAAGCGACGCCGGCGAATTCGTTGGCGAGGAAGTGATCGGTATGGTAGCGCGAGCGGCCCTCTACCAGCCGCCCGCGCCTGATCTGCCTTCCGACCCTCGCTCCGCGCAATCGGCGCGGCTCGCCGGGATCGGTGAGAGTGCCACGATCGTCTACGGCCCACATCCCTGCGTCGTCGTCGTCGTTTTGCGCGGAGTCACAACCCCGGAAGCCAGAGCCGAATTGCTCGCTCGGATCGAGCATGCGCTCGTGGCAGGCCTGAATTCCGGCGCCTGACCGCCTCAGCAAAGCCTCTCCAGACTCGCGCCAGCAGACAGGCGGCTTCGCTCCCGCGCCGTACCACAGCGAACGCCATCTCGAATCCCCACTGCTTGCCAATCAGAAATCGCATTAGCGCCCCCGACAACACACACGGGCGCACGTTTCTAATCTTCGCTGGATCGCCGATTTGCGGGTCGCGAAAATTGCCCGGTTTTCAAGACTGCTGGCGTGAGGAAAACACCCGCTACGAACGCGCGGCTCGGCGCCGCGCTGCCACCCATTCAAGGAAACGCTCCATCCGCGCCCGCTCGCGCCACATCAAACCGAAGAACTTCCGCGCATCGAGTTCTGCCGCTTCCTTCCCGAAGAAAGTGTCCATACGCCAGCGGATATACGGCGAACGCCACGGCGTCAGCCGGTAGCCCTTCGCGATGATCCAGTAGTAGCGCAGCGCATTCAACATTGTGGAAACAACGGCGAAGCGAAAAGCGATAGTACAATCGAAGCGGTCGAGGAACTATTCCGATGACAGCGGAAGACCATTACTATGCGGGAATCGATTTCTTCGGCGAAGGCAAGCTCGACGAAGCGATCGGCGAGTACGATCGCGCGCTGGCGCTCGATCCGAAGTTTGCCGACGCTCTGCACGGTCTCGCGCAAGCATACTACGCCAAGGAAGATTTCGATCGCGCGATTGAGACCGCCCGCCGCATAGTCGCGCTCGATCCGGACGACACTCTCGCCTGGACCGCCATTTCCCGAGCTTATCAGCGCAAAGGCATGGTCCCCGAAGCCGAGGAAGCCGGAAACAAAGCCCGCGTGCTCGGCTGGAAAAGAGAGCTAGAGGAACAGAAGACCAGCGGCCAAAAAGTCAGCGATCAGAAAAATCAGGACCCGAAAGGAAAGCCGCCAGACCGCTAAGGGAACAAGCAAGCTGACTTAAGCCCCGGAAGATTTACTGCGGTGCTCTATTCGTCGCGCCGCTTCCGCCACCAGCGCGGCATTGCTCGCCGCCAGCGAGCCGTCCGGCAGCGTCAGAACATCCTCGAAGCCTATGCGCAGATCGTAGCCGCGCGCCACAGCTTCATCGAGGATGGGCCAGGCGGTCTGCTCCATGCCGTGCAGTACCCGTGGCAAGGTCACGCGCGCTCGCCGAAGCACGGTTTCGATGCTGTCGACCATCCACAGCGCGCGCACCAGGGACTCTTCCATCGGCTCGATCAAGACGCGCAAACACCTGGGAGCGAGCCCGCTCGCGACGAACAGTTCGGTCCCGTGCACGTCGCTCAGCCCAACTTCGACCCCCATGCCCCGCGAAAGCATCAGCTCCGCCAATTCCTTTGCGCCTTCTTCGTTGAAGTTGGCGCCCGCGAAGTCGGGGAACACTTTCCAGCGCGAGACGGCCTCGTGCCGCGCCTCGGCGTTCGCCAGAATCCACGCGCCGGTGCTGGCGCCGAACGGCACCCCCGGAACGGCAGTCCGCACCGCCTTCACCGCTGCGCCGACGTTGTCCGCATCCAGGCTCTCGCGCCCATCTCCGGAGCGCACATGGAAATGCATCGCGCCCGCTCCGGCGGCGACCGCTTCGGTCGCAGCCGCGGCGAGTTCTTGTGGCGTACAAGGAATCGCCGGATGCTCGCTGCGCGTGCGTCCACCATTGAGTGCCGCTTCAATCAGCACTTATTGGGCCTTCCCGGATTGGAGTTCAGCCGCCGCTGCCTCGAAAAATTGCTGGATGATCTTTTTCGACGCGGCCTCCATCATGCGCTGCCCCACTGACGCAATCAACCCACCCACTTGCGCCTCGCCCGCGTAGCGGACCTCGGTGCCGTCGGATTTTTCGCGAAGTTCGAGCCGCCCTTCACCCTTCATGAAACCCGGAGCGCCCTTGCCGTCCACCTTCATGCGCAGCGACGACGGCGGCTTCTGGTCGGCCAGCTCCACCGAACCGGAATATTTTCCGCTAATCGCGGCAATGCCGAATTTCACCGAAATCTTGTAGCGATCCGCGCCGTCTGGTTCCAGCTTTTCGGCCCCCGGGAGCAACTTCTGAAGCTGCGCGGGATCGGTGAACAGTTGCCAGACTTGTTCGCGAGTTCCGGGAAGCTGCGCCCGCCCTTCGATTTTCACGCCTTCGATCCCGCCGCGCGCGCGAGCGCGGCTTCAAGAGCCCTGCGCGCGTACACCACCGCCATCTCGCGGCGGTATTCCGCGCTCGCGTGGATGTCAGAAAGCGGCTCCACGCCTTGTGCGACGTGGCGAGCGGCGTCCGCGATGGACTTCGCGTTTGCGTCTTTGCCTCGGAGCACTCTCTCAACGCCGAAAGCGCGAAAGGCTTTTGCGCCGAGCCCGGTAATGCCCAACGCGACGTCTTCAAACTTCTTTTTCTCGTTCACGGTGAGGCGCGCGGCCGCGCCGACGATTGCGAAGCCCGACGCCGGCTGGTGCATTTTCCTGTACGCCGTGCCGCTCCCGGGCGCGATCGCCGGAACGCGTACTTCGACCAGAATTTCACCCGGACGAAGCTGTGTGCTAAGCAGATCGACAAAAAAATCAGCAGCCGGAATCGTGCGCTTGCCCGCGTTGGACGCGGCAACCATCTCCGCATCGAGCGCGAGAACGGACGCGGGATAATCGGCCGCAGGGTCGGCGTGCGCCAAGCTTCCGCCGATCGTGCCGCGATTGCGCACTTGCACGTCGCCGATGGATTCGGCGGTCTCCGAGAGAAGCGGGCACTTCTCGCGCAGCAGGGCGGACGAAATGACTTCGGCGTGCGTCGCGAGCGCGCCGATGGCGACCTTCCCGCTTTCTTCGCGAATGTAATTCAAATTGCGAATGCGGCCTATGTCGATGATATAGCGCGGCAAAGCGAGCCGCAGCTTCATCAGCGGCAGCAAGCTGTGCCCGCCGGCGAGCACTTTCGCTTCATCGCCGTGCTGGTCCACCAGTCGCAGCGCCTCGTCGAGGCTTTTTGCAGCAACGTATTCAAACGACGCGGGAATCATTTCTTCCTCCCTGCTTTCGGCTTCGAACTCTTCTTCGCGGACGAGTGCTTCGACGAAGATTTCGCCGCCGCTTTGGGCGCTGCTTTCGCAGCGGGTTTGTGCTTGCGCATCAAGCGCCATATTTTCTCGCGTTTGATGGGCAGGTCCACATGACGCACTCCGAACGGAGCCAGTGCATCGACCACCGCGTTGACCAGCGCAGGTGTTGCTCCGATCGTCCCTGCTTCGCCGACGCCTTTCACTCCCAGGGGATTCACGGGCGAAGGAGTAACCGTGCGATCGGTGACCATGCGGGGAATGTCATGCGCGCGCGGGATGGCGTAGTCCGTGAGTTCACCGGTGATGAGCTGGCCTTCGCTGTCGTACACGGCGTCCTCGAACAGCGCCTGTCCGACGGCCTGCACGATTCCCCCGTGCACTTGGCCGTCGATGAGCAGCGGGTTGATGGCGTTGCCGCAATCGTCGACGGCAAAGTAATTTCGCAGTTTGACATCGCCAGTCTCGGAGTCCAGTTCAACGACGCAAACATGCGCGCCGAAGGGAAACGTGAAATTGGTGGGCTCGAAAAAAGTGGTGGCATCGAGACCCGGTTCGACGCCTGGCGGAAGGGTCTTGGCAACGTACGCGGCGGAGACAGCTTCTCCGAAGCTGACTCCCTTCCTTGCATCGGATTGCAGGTGGATGCGCCTTTCCGAGAAGGTGAGCGCGCCCGGGTCCACGCCGAGAACGTGTCCTGCGATTCTCGAGAGTTTGTCGCGCAGCTTTTCAAGGCATTTGTAAACCGCGGTTCCGCCGACGGCGGTCGCGCGGCTGCCGAACGTTCCGATTCCGTAGGGCACCGCGGAAGTGTTGCCGTGCACAACGTTGACATCATCCGGCGTGACGCCCAGCATGTCGGCGGCAATCTGGCTGAAGGTGGTTTCTTGCCCCTGGCCGTGCGGAGACGAACCGGTGAGGACGTTTACCTTTCCTGTCGGCTCGATGCGCACGGTGGCCGATTCCCAACCGCCGGCGGGCATGGCGCTCGACGGGCCCATCGCGCAGATCTCGACGTATGTAGAAACGCCGATCCCGATGTAGCGGCCCTGGTTTCGAAGCCGGGCTTGTTCATTGCGCAGCTTCCTGTAGGAAGAGTGCTTGAGAACGAGATCGAGAGAATGCTGATAATTGGCGCTGTCGTAGGTCAGTCCGGTGGGCACTGCGTAGGGAAAATCTTTCGGCTTGGGGAAATTCCTGCGCCGCACCTCGATCGGGTCTTTCTTCAGGTCGTGAGCGATTAGATCCATGGCGCGCTCGACGAAGTAAGTGGCTTCCGGGCGACCCGCCCCACGATACGCGTCGGTGCACATTTTGTTGGTGAGCGCCCCCGTGATTTCGATTTTGATGGCGGGGAGTTTGTAGCAGCCGCACAGCATGAGACCGGTGAGAGTGGGGACGAGCGGTGTGAGCAACTGGTAGTAGGCGCCGAGGTCCGCGACGATGCGGTGTTTGGCGCCGAGAAGCGTGCCGTCGCTTCGGACCGCGATATCGAGGTAATCGATCTGGTCGCGTCCATGAATCGTGTTCTGGAAATTCTCGCGGCGCGTCTCGATCCATTTCACGGGTTTTTCCAGGCGAATGGCGAGATGCGCGGCCAGAGCTTCTTCGGCGTAGACGTTCAGTTTACTGCCAAAGCCCCCGCCTACTTCCGGAGCGATGAGATGCACGCCATACTCGGGAAAGTTCAACATGGCCGCGATTTGCGTGCGCGCCAGGTGCGGAATCTGGGTGGAAGTCCAGACGTTCAGCTCTTTTTCACCGGGCTTGTATTCCGCGATGACGCCGCGGGTTTCCATGGGCATCGGTATCAAACGCTGATTCACCATGCGCTGCGAAACGATTTTGTCCGCCGCTTTGAACGCCGCGGCCACGTCACCGCCTTCCAGGGCCCAGGTGTAGGCAATGTTGTCGGTGAATTCGTCGTAGAGCTTGGGAGCACCTTTGGCGATGGCCTTTTCGGGATCGACGACGGCGGGAAGCGGATCGTATTCGACTTCCACCAGGTCGACAGCGTCGCGCGCCGCGTACCGATCGTTCGCGACCACCACGGCGACCGGCTCACCGACGAAACGGACTTTATCGACGGCCAGAACGTGGCGAAACGCCGGCTTCATGTCCGGGATTTGCGCGGCGCAAGGAACCAATCCGATTGCGCCGCGAAGTTCTTCACCGCTAACCACGGCGGCGACGCCGGGCGCGGACTTCGCCTTGGAAGCATGAATCGAGCGGATGTGCGCGTGGGCGTATGGACTGCGCACGACGGCCATGTAGTGCATTCCAGGCAGTTGAATGTCGTCGACGTAATGGGAAAGGCCCTGGATGAGGCGCGGGTCTTCCTTGCGCTTCATCGCTCTGCCGATATAGGGCGCTGCCGTAGCCATGAGTGCCTCCACCAGGTGCCAACTCTGCTTAGGTAACGGTTCTTTCGCGCTCTCGGTGCTTGGCGTGCTTGGATTGCCTGGCTGCGTAATCCACCGCGTCCACAATGTGCTGATAGCCCGTGCAGCGGCATAGGTTTCCGGAGATAGCGCCGCGAATCTCCGATTCGCTTGGACTGGGATTCGATTCGAGAAGCGCCACGCTGGCCAGAATCATGCCCGGAGTGCAAAAACCACACTGCAGACCGTGCTTTTCCCAGAAGGCTTCCTGCACCGGATGCAAGTCGCCATTGCCGTGTGCCGTCGCCCCTAGACCTTCAATGGTCGTGATTTCGCTGCCGTTGGCTTGCACCGCCAATACGGTGCAGGATTTCACAGCTTTGCCGTCAAGCAGTACGGTGCAGGCCCCACAGATGGACGTTTCACAGCCGATGTGCGTCCCGGTGAGGCCGAGTGTATCGCGAAGAAAGTGGACGAGCAGCAGGCGCGGTTCGACGCTGGAACGATATTCTTTTCCGTTGACGCGAATTCCCACGTCTATCGCCATAGGGCCTCCGGAAACCGCAGATACGGCTGTAGTCCTGCCCGGGAAGGGCTTGGGCGGGCGAGCGAGGACGTTACTCCCGGCGCGAGAAAAATTCAA